>Ga0265338_10009126_pt1 | contig 11912 bp, 10 predicted proteins | sample 42126metaG_FD_193579 | JGI IMG/M metagenome (GOLD analysis project Ga0265338, IMG submission 193579) | Rhizosphere microbial communities from Carex aquatilis grown in University of Washington, Seatle, WA, United States - 4-21-26 metaG | ecosystem: Host-associated > Plants > Roots > Rhizosphere... | reverse complement strand
GGCAATATCAGCACGATGTGGATCAGCCCAAACTTAAGAAAAGTTTAGATGATGTGGTTATCTCTTGCGTTAATCAGGTGGGTGTCGAGGTCAACTCTGCCAGTAAACAATTGCTCATGTACGTTTCTGGCCTGGGGCCAGCTTTAGCTTTGGCTATTGTTGAATACCGCAATGCGCATGGCGCATTTGATTCTCGTGATGGATTAAAGAAAGTCCCTAAACTTGGTGCCAAAGCTTTTGAACAGGCTGCTGGATTTTTACGGATCCGTGATGCAAAGAATCCTTTGGATGCATCCGGTGTTCACCCTGAAAGCTATGGGGTTGTTGAAAGCATGGCCCGGGATTTAGGAGTAGCTGTTCCTGATCTGATCAAGGACGAGCAGTTGCGTAAAAAAATAGATGTGCATAAATATGTGACTCCGACAGTCGGCTTACCAACGCTATTAGACATCAAGGATGAATTGGCCAAACCTGGCCGTGATCCGCGCGCTAAATTTGAATCTGTGCAGTTTAAAGAAGGCGTTGAAAAAATCGAAGATTTGCTGCCTGATATGGAGTTAAACGGTGTTGTCACCAATATTACCAATTTCGGGGCTTTTGTGGATGTGGGGGTGCATCAGGATGGATTGGTGCATATCAGCGCTATGTCAGAAACTTATATTAAAAATCCAGCAGACTTTCTGAAGGTAGGACAGAAAGTTAAAGTTTGGGTTGTAGAAGTCGATATTGCGCGCAAGCGAATCAGCTTAAGCATGCTAAAGAATTTTATCAGTAAAGAAAAATCAAAAAGTGAAGGCGCACCTAAAACAGGTATGCCTAAATCGAATTCTTCATTTAAACCGCCTCAACAGCCTCAAACGCCTAAACGCAAAGAATTATACCGTTGGTAACTTTTATTGACGATGCAATAATTTTCGGCTATCGTATTGCATGCGCATTGCTATAACTGGTGCTACCGGGATGATAGGAAGAAAATTGACTGCTTTTTTGTTGGCTCAGGGCCATCAGATTGTGTCGATTTCTCGTAGTGCTTCTGATCATCAGGGCAAAATACCGGTGATCGTCTGGGATCCTGCATTAAATTATATAGATGTTGAACAGTTGGAAGGCTTCGATGTTATTATTCATTTGGCAGGTGCAAATGTTGGAGAATATTGGAGCCCGGAATATAAGAAAATTATTTTAGAAAGCAGGGTGAAGTCAACAAAGCTTTTGTGTAAGGGTTTGTTAAAATTGGTTTCTAAGCCCAAGCTTTTGATTTCTGTGTCAGCCATTGGTTTTTATGGCAATCATCCGCCAGAGCAAGTATTGGATGAAAATAGTCCTTTGGGACAAGGTTTTTTAGCGGATGTTTGCAGCCAATGGGAAGGGGCCACCAATATTTTATTCCAGTCGGGTATCCGGACGGTGCGCATGAGGCTCGGTGTTGTTTTAAGCAAAACCGGCGGGGCTTTAGCCAAGATGTGGCAGCCGTTTCAATTAGGCGTTGGTGGGGTTTTAGGCGATGGCCGGCAGATGATGAGTTGGGTATCATTAGATGAAATTCCCTATGTCGTTGACCATCTGATTAAAACAGAAGATATATCAGGGCCGGTGAATGTGGTTGCTCCACAGGCTGTTTCTAATGCCCAGTTTACTAAAATTTTAGGACAGGTGATCCATCGTCCAACATTTTTGCCTGTGCCGGCTTTTGTGATTCGTTTGTTGTTCGGGGAAATGGGGCAGGGTTTGTTGTTGGAAGGGGCCCATGTGATTCCTCGTCGTCTACAGGCGAGTGGTTATCAATTTCACTTTGCTGATTTAAATGCTGTTTTGAAAGAGGCAGTTGTTTAATATGTCGTATTTAGTTTTAGCGCGCAAATATCGTCCTCAAAATTTTGAAGAGCTGGTGGGCCAAGCGCACATCACTGAGCTTTTGAGAAAATCGATTGAATCCGGCCGTATTGCCCATGCTTTTTTGTTTTGCGGGCCGCGGGGTATCGGTAAGACTTCCTGTGCCAGGATTTTAGCCAAGTCGCTTAATTGCCAGAACGGTCCGACCCTGAAACCTTGTGGTGAGTGTTCTGCTTGTCTGGAAATTGCCAACGGTAACAGTTTTGATGTTATTGAAATCGACGGTGCTTCCAACCGCGGGATCGATGAAATCCGTACCCTTCGTGAGAATGTCAAATTTGCTCCCAGCTATGGGCGTTATAAAATTTATATTGTTGATGAAGTTCATATGCTTACCTCGGATGCCTTCAATGCATTATTAAAAACATTAGAAGAGCCCCCTGAGCATGTGAAATTTATTTTTGCCACTACCGAAGTCCATAAGGTGCCAGCCACGATCCTTTCCCGCTGCCAGCGTTTTGATTTCAAGCGTATTCAGGTTGAGATCATCATGGCTAATCTTAAAAGCATTTGTATTAAGGAAAATTTGAAAGCTAATGAAGAGGCGCTTTTTGCCATTGCCAAAGCCTCTCAAGGAAGTATGCGCGATGCCTTGGGTATCTTAGACCAATTAAGTGCGTTAAGCGACAAGGGCATTGATGCTGCTGATGTTTTTTCTATGTTGGGGATGGTGGAAATCGAATTTTTATTTGATCTAACAGATGCTTTGATCGCGCGCAATTGTGTTAAGGCCTTGGATATTTTTAACCAGGTCATTGAACGCGGCAAAGATATCAAGCAATTAGGCAAAGACTTAACGGAGCATTTTCGGCATTTGATGATTGTGAAGGTGGGGGGAGTTAGTTTAAATAGCTTGATTGATTATCCTTCAGGTGTGAAACAGCGTCTGGCAAGTCAAGCGGAGAAAATCAGTATCGCCGGAATTCTCAAAGCTATAGAACTTTTTATTGAGGCACAGGAAACAGCCAAGGTCATGGAGACCTTACGTATGCCTTTAGAAGTAGCTTTTGCCAAATTGACGTACGGCGGATCGACGGGTATCATATCATCGTCAGTGCCAGTAGCCTCACCGGTGGCAAGTACCAAGCCTGCTGCTGTTCCAGTTGCTGCAGCCATTGCTAAACCGCCGGTTCAGATGGCTGCACCGCAAACACCTAAAGTGACTATTAGGGCTGAATCTTTAGAAGATATCAAGGCTCATTGGAATGCGCTGACACATGAAGTGTCTCTCAAGAAAATGGCCCTAGCTACCTATTTGCAGGACGGAACGCCTTGTGAGTATAAGGGTGGAAGGTTAGTAATTGGTTTTACTAAAGAAAACACTTTTGCTAAAGATTCTTTAAATAGCAAAGAGAGTCTAAAATTTATCGAAGATTTATTTTCAGAAAAATTGAATATTCCAGTCAGTGTTACTTTTAAGGTTATTGAGAAAGCAGGGGTCACTCAGGAAGAACCTGTAGTCAGGACTGCTTTGGAAATGTTCGGCGGCAAAGTCGTCAAAGAATGGCCTAATGCACAGAAATAATAATTATTGTATTGTCATTGCGAGCGAAGCGAAGCAATCCCTTTTATGTATCCTAAACTAATCGAAAATTTAATTGAAAGACTGACGAAACTTCCTGGTATAGGTCGTCGAAGCGCTGAGCGCATTGTCTATTGGATGTTGGCTCAGGACGCTTTGAATGTTAAGGCCTTGGCAGATAGCATTCAACAGTTAAAAGAAGGTTTACGTTTTTGCAAACAATGTAATCATCTAAGCGAACAGGAATTGTGCCTAGTATGTTTAGATTCTAATCGTGACCGTAAAGTTATTTGTATTGTTGAGAGCCCCAAAGACCTTTTGGCTATTGAACGTTCCGGATCGTATCGCGGGATTTATTATGTCTTATTAGGCAATATTTCCCCGTCTGAAGGCCGCGGCCCGGATGATTTGAATCTTTCAAAGTTGATTGCCCGCATCAAGGATGAAGGCATTACTGAAGTCGTGATCGCCACTGACCCGGATGCAGAAGGGGAGATGACAGCGCTATATTTGTCCAAAGAGTTAAGAAATTTAGGTGCACGTATCAGCCGTATTGGATTGGGCATCCCCGTTGGTTCCGCGGTTGAGTATGTGGACATATCAACACTCGCGATGTCCATGAACTCGCGTAGATTGGTTGACTTCTAAAACTTTTTAAGTATAATAGCCCAATCAATTATTGTCATTCCCGAATGTTTTAATCGGGAATCCAGAGATGCTCTTTAAATAGCTTTATTCCCCTGTAGCTCAGTCGGTAGAGCAACTGGCTGTTAACCAGTATGTCCGAGGTTCGAGCCCTCGCGGGGGAGTTTTACGTATACGAATAGACGTCTGACTGCGTGGTTTGTTGTTAGATGTCACATTGTTAGATAGCCCTGATTTGGGATACTTTCCTGATCAGGGCTATTTTTCTGTCTTTTGCGATTTGTATGAATTTTGATAGTCCATTCATCCGTTTCTCTTTCCAATTATACCCCGGTACAATTGATACATTTCAGACCCTTACTTAAAATACAACCATAAATAATGAAATCAATTATAAGAGATGACCACTGGCTACATTTTGATATTCTTTTATGCTTGCTTCATAAGATTATTTTTCGCTATTGCGGGACAAAGAGAGATGAATGTAGAGAGGAAGAAATAGTGAATAAATGCGTAAGTTAATTCTTATTTTGTTTTTTTTTGTTTTAATGGCGGGTGGTTGTGCAAGTACTCATAAAAAGATAATAGAAGCTGTACCGCGTGAATTCACATTTCCTCAGGGTTTTTTGTGGGGATCAGCTACCTCCGCTCATCAGGTCGAGGGAAACAATACTAATAACGATTGGTGGGAGTGGGAACAAAACCTCCCGCTTCAAGAGCGTTCGGGCTTGGCGGATGATGAGTGGAACCGTTTTGAAGAAGATTTTAAACTTGCTCAAGAATTAGGTCATACAGCTCACCGTTTCTCCATTGAATGGAGCCGCATTGAACCCCAAGAAGGGCAATGGGACAACAAAGCTTTAGATCATTACGCGCAGGTCATCCGTTCACTTAGATCAAAAGGCATGGAACCTATTGTTACGCTCAATCATTTTACGCTTCCTTTATGGTTGGCGCGTAAGGGAGGCTGGTATTCCGATAAGACCCCACTACTTTTCGCTCGATACGTCGAAAAAGTTACAGAAGCTTTAGGCCACGATGTCCATTATTGGATGACATTAAATGAGCCTAGCGTGTATGTGTACAAAGGTTATCTGATCGGGGAGTGGCCGCCGCAAGTGAAGTCACCTAAAAAAGCGGTTAAAGTCTTTAAAAATTTACTCTTGGGGCATGTCTTGGCATATGAAAAGATCAAAGAGGTGTATATTCAAAGGGGTTGGACAGAACCCATGGTTGGGATTGCACAAAATGTGCTCATATTCAGGGCTTGTTCGGAAACTTCTTTAAGGGACCGGATTGCGGCGCGTTTTAGGCATTGGATGTTTAATCATTTATTTGTCCAGGCTTTAGTCAGGGGAAGGGCCTATTGTATTGGAGTTTTTAGTATCCATTTGCCTAGAGCAAAAACTTTGGATTTTATAGGCCTTAATTATTACACACGGGATTTCGTTCGTCATAATGGGTTTGGATTTCCTGGAATTTTGGGTCAGGCGTGCTCGGAACAGGACCGGTATGGTCAAGATAATGCTCTTTCATGGGAAATCTACCCCAAAGGATTGTACACGCTCCTAAAAGATTTTTCGCGGTACAAATTACCTCTTTTAGTTTCAGAAAACGGGATTGCTACTGACGATGATGCCGAACGTACTAAGTTTATTGTTCAGCATCTTAATGCAATAGCTATGGCGATGAAAGAGGGAGCGCCTGTGATCGGGTATCTCTACTGGTCATTGGTAGATAATTATGAATGGGTTGAAGGGTTTGCCTCACGGTTTGGGTTGATCGCGGTAGATTTTAAAACGCAGGAACGGACAATTCGGGAATCGGCAAGAAAGTATGAGAAAATAATCCGGTCAGGAAAATTATATTTTTAAATATGCCTAAGGATTTCCATGTTTATAGATTAATAATGGAGTCACAATGCAAATTAATACAAGAAGATGGGGAATAAACTTATTTTTTATATTAATTTTAACCGCGAGTGATTCTTTCTTGTCTCATGCTGACCAAAATTTTGCTCCACAGTATCAACGGATAACAGAAACAAAAGAACGCAAGGTACAAGTTGAAGAATATCCGTGGATTCTAAAAAAAGATCAGGAAGGTATTCGTGTTTATACTCGTAAAGTCAGCGGTTCAGCCTTTTTAGAGTTTAAAGCCAATATTGTTATCGATGTACCGATTGGCAAGGTCATTGTTTTATTTGAGAATGACGAAAAGGTATCTTTATGGTTTTATCATGGAGATCGGTCAGATTTCGTAGCACAGTCAAATGATCTTGGAAGGGTTTATTATTTTATTGCAAAGCTGCCTTGGCCCATTTCTGCCAGGGATGCTGTTTTTGAGCGTATAAAAATAAAAGATCCTGTATCTGGAGAAATTAGATATACCCTGACATCCATGCCTAGCCGGCTTCCTCGAAAGAAAGGCGTCGTTCGTGTGATTCATTTAAACGCATTATGGTACTTCATCCCCTTACGTGACGGTCAAACAGAAATATACTTTCAGCAATATAGCCTACCGGAAGGCTTTATTCCTCCTTTTATGGCTAATCATTTGGTTATCGATGTTCCTTTTTACAGCTTAAGAAATTTTCGTACCCTGATTGAAGAAAAGCACTCGTAACTTCATAAGTTACAGAGGGGGTTTTTACCACTGACGGGATCTCAAAGAAAGATGACTCTAAACTAGTAAGCCAGTTGCAAAACTCGTCCACTTGGGGGAGTCAATATCATAACCTGCTGTAACTAATATAGTTGCAGCAGGTTTTTTTGTTTCATCGATTAAATCCATACCAAATCACTATCCTCGTCTAGTTTTCTGTTTCTATTATACCTCCGTACAATTGATTCAATTTGAATCTTATTTAAAATTAAATCTAAATAAAAGGGGTATAAATAATGTCTGAAAAAATTAATTCATCCAAGCAATCCACTTTAGCGATTCCCGCTGATGACCTTCAACGTAAACTTGCGATATATCAATCGGACAGGGATGGAAAGTCTTCTCATATCGGGGTTGTCGGAGACACGTACACAATTCTTCTCTCTGGTAAGGACACGGCAGGCCGCTTTTGCTTGATCGATATGCACATACCTCCAGGTGGCGGACCGCCTCCTCACCGCCACAACTTTGAAGAGGCTTTCACACTTATTGAAGGCAAACTCGATTTTACTTTTCGTGGGACAAAACAAGAGGTAGGTGTAGGTGGTGCTATTAATGTCCCGGCAAACGCGCCACATCAGTTTCATAATTCCTCAGCTCAGCCAGCGCGGATGTTTTGTATCTGTTCACCATCTGGTCAAGAGGAGTTTTTTAGAGAGGTTGGAGTGTCGGTCGCAACCCGCACTAGCCCGCCACCAAAACTCGACAAAGTGGCGCAAGCAGAATTCATTAAAAAGGCAATAGTGCTGGCACCCAAGTACCGAACTGAATTACTCAAACAAGCGTAAAAATGGATGTAGCTTTGTTTCCAACCCTTTGCAACGAAATATCTTGCAGAGGGTTTTTGTTTAAGTTATTGTTAAATGCTATTTTTTAATCAACGGGGTATCATGAATGGATCAAAATCAACTTAAAGAAAATGTAGATTTTTATTGGGATAAATCAGGTCTCATGATTTTGACTAAGGATTATCTTTTAAAAAGAGGATCTTGCTGCGAAAATGGTTGTCGTCATTGCCCGTATGGATTTATCAAAGAAATAGGTGAAGGCGGTTCGGTATAAAACCAATTACAAAACTCGTCCCTAGGGGGAGCTTGCTTGTATGCCGTCTTTAAACCTGTGTATTTTAATAGGTTGCAGACGGCATTTTTATTTGTCCATCGACAAAAATCGAACTTTACTTCACGAGCTTTTGGCTTTATTGCGCTTTCTAAATTAATATGTTACATTTGAACATCGAATTTATGTGAATGACATAATCATTAATCTTAAGGATTTGGGATAAAAAATGAAAAATTTTATTTTACAGTTTTTTATTGGATTAACAGCATTTTTATTTATTCAAGAAATCGGATTGGCCCAAGACGCTTTTTGCCCCAATCCTTTTGCTTATTGCAATATTAATTATGTACCAACTCCTGGTAGACCATTTGGCATGGTGACATCAAATGATGGACAATGGCTTTTTGTGGGGACCACAGAAGATGTTTGTAATGCCAATCAGTGTGGTGCACAAGGAGGGGTGGCTCTTTATAAAGTAGTTCGGTCAAATTTAATATTTGAAGGCGTTTTGTTAATTACAAATAGTGCTTATTCCTCAGACTTGAAAGTGACGCATGATGGTAAATTACTTGTTGTCGCAAATAGTAATTTTACTTCATTCATCGATACAAATCTTCTCATCTCTTTTTTGAGTAACGCGTCAAGTGTTAATCCGGTGCTTGGTACCATTAATGATGGTGTCACCAAGAATGGCACAGCAGCTGGAAGTATTTATTTAAACATCACGACTGATGATAAGTTTTTGTTTGTCAGTGATGAAAATTTAGGGCAAATCACTGTCATTAATTTACAAAAGGCCCGTTCAAATAAATTTAATCAAAATTCAATTGTAGGCGCCATACCCGTTGGCCAATCACCAGTAGGTATTATCTTTTCAGCTGACCAGAAATATCTTTATACGACAAGCGAAGTTTCTTTGCCTTCTTGGGGCTGGCCAGCTTCAGAGCAAGGACAGGGGGCTGTTATAGTTATTGATGTAAACATAGCTGAAACAAATCCAGTTGATTCGGTCGTTGAACGAGTGCCATCAGGTATTAATCCTGTCCGTTTGGCTCTTTCACCTATGGGTGATTTGCTTTATGTGACCGTAAGAGGCGATAATTCCCTTTACGTATTTAACACGACTAAGCTCATTTATGATCCCAATCGATCTTTAATTTCAAAAGTACCCGTTGGTATTTCACCGGTTGGTGTCAGTTTAATTGATAATAACAAGTATATACTTGTTGCTAATTCCAATCGCTTTGGGACTCCTCCTCAAGGTTCATTGTCTTTATTAAATTTATCGAGAGTTAACGCTGGTTATGGTGCGTCCTCCTTAGTCGAGACAATTCCTGCAGAATTATTCCCAAGAGAAATTGCTTCTACAGTCAATAAAAAGACCATTTTTGTATCGAATTATGATTCAGATGCTGTTGAAATCATCAACAGTATAGAATAATATCTAAATTTAGATTTTGAATGCCGATGACAAATATCCGAGCTCGGCTGGGCCTACCCAATTAGGCGTTTCTCTCCCTCAGAAAAATAATTCTTGACCATTGTTGATGGTTATCATTAAAATATTCCGTCTTTTTTCATCCAAAGTCCAATTCTAGAATTTAAATGTAATATTTATAATTTTCTTTAATTGACGCAACGAGAGAATTAGGAGCTTTATGGAGCAAGAAAAAGGTAAGGTCGAAATACCTGGTAATGCGAAAACAGAAAGATTGTTGCCACCACCGCCACCTCCCCCAAAAAAGAAACGTAATTTGTATTTATATATAGGTATTGCGGCCTCGGTTTTTTGGATCGTGGTAATTATTTGTTATATTAATTTTGCGGCAGCCTATGAATCTACAGATGATGCCTTCATTGATGGTTATGTTACCCAAGTCAGTTCGCGTGTGCCGGGACAAATCGTTCGGCTTATGGTTACGGACAATCAGCTAGTCAAGAAGGGGGATGTGCTGGTTGAAATCGATCCGCGTGATTATGAGGCAGGCTTATCTGGCGCCCGTGCTGAATTGGCAATGGCAAAAAGTCAATTAGATCAATCTTATGCACAGGTTAAAGTTAATGAAGCCAAGGTCGCGCAGGCAAAGGCTGGTGTAATAGCGACACAGGCAGAAGCGCAACGGGCAGCGAATGATTTACAGCGTTATCAATCCGTTGAAGCCCAAGCGATATCAAAGAGCGCATTTGATTCAACTCAGGCCCAATCACTCTCAGGAATTGCAAATGTAGATGCCGCCAAAAGTCAGGTCCAGGCTGCCCAAGCACAAGTCGCTTTAAGCCAGACAGGTATTGAAATGGCTGCAGCCGAGGTTCAGCAGGCCGAAGCCAAGCTCCAGCAGGCCCAATTAAATATTTCCTATACAAAAATTGTTGCTCCGGTGGATGCACGCGTCACTGCTCGTTCTGTTCAACCAGGAAATTATGTACAGCCGGGACAAGCCTTGATGGCTCTAGTACCCAGAGACTTGTGGGTGGTTGCTAATTTCAAGGAAACGCAGTTGACCCGCATGCGCCCTGGACAACCAGTTGATCTGATCGTGGATATATATCCTGGCCGAAAATTCAAAGGCCACGTAGACAGCTTGCAGGCAGGCAGTGGTGCACGGTTTAGCCTGTTACCTCCGGAAAACGCCGTTGGTAATTACATCAAGGTGGTACAAAGGGTACCAGTCAAGATTGTTTTCGATAAGCCGCTTCCCGATGATCTTGATATAGCTCCCGGCATGTCTGTTGACCCTAATGTGAAAGTTAAATGAGCGCTACAGCTTCGACATCAACGACGGAATGGCAGCCGCGCTACGGCCCGTGGTTTGTTGCAGTGCCGGTATTGCTGGCCGTATTCATGGTTTTTTTGGATACGTCTATTGTGGTTGTGGCGTTGCCTTATATTGCGGGAAATCTAGGTGCCACACGGGACGAATCTACCTGGGTATTGACGAGTTATCTTGTCACAAGTGCCATTATGCTGCCAGGGAGCGCATGGTTCGCCAGCTATTTTGGACGCAAACGGTTTTTAATTGGATGCACTATCGTATTCACATTAGCTTCATTGCTTTGCGGCGTGGCAAGCAGCATGACAATGTTGGTTTTCGCCCGCGTTTTGCAAGGTATTGGTGGTGGCGCCATGCAACCACTTTCACAGTCCATTCTGTTGGAAAGCTTTCCGCCGTCCCAACGCGGCCTGGCGTCAGCCTTGTTTGGCGTCGGTCTGGTTGTCGCCCCCATCATCGGCCCGACATTAGGTGGCTGGTTGACGGATGAATACTCCTGGCGTTGGACTTTCTTTATTAATCTTCCTGTAGGTCTTCTGGCTGTGTTCCTGATGTTTCTGTTTGTCGAAGACCCTCCATATATCCGTGCCAACAGGCCGAGTAAGATTGATGGTCTTGGGTTTGGCCTTATGGCCCTATTGCTTAGCACCTTACAAATTTTTCTCGATAAGGGACAGGATGAGGATTGGTTTTCATCCGTCTGGATCTGTTGGCTCGCCGGTATCTCACTTTTTTCATTTATCGGGTTTATCACGCGTGAACTTACCACCGATCATCCTATCGTGAATTTACGTGTCTATAAAAACCGTAATTTTGCCGTGAGCAATGTTTTATTTGGATTATTCGGCTTTATTATTTTTGCGTTGATCACGATGCAACCTTTATTTCTACAGTCGTTATTAGGTTATACCGCTTTTGTTTCGGGCCTTTCTGTAACCCCGCGTGGCCTTGGATCCTTGATCGCCTTGTTTGGTGTTGGGGCCTTGGTGAGCCGTGTTAATCCAAAAATACTGGCGGGATTCGCCTTCGCCACGTTGGGAATTTCAAGTTATATGTTAAGTCAAGTGAGTCTGCAAATATCAATAGGCAACCTAATTTGGGCCAATATTATTTCAGGTCTTGGTACTTCCATATTTGTTCCTTTGACAGTATTGTCTATTGGCACCTTATCAAATGAGCAGATAGGTAATGCCCTTAGTATTCAAAATTTGATCCGCACTATTGGAGGCAGCATTGGCCTTTCTTATGTTTCTACCATGCTTGCCCGTTATTCACAGGTACATCAGGCAATGATGGTTGAACATATGTCTTCATTGAATCCCCAATATCAACAACATTTAAGTATTGTTCAAAAA
>Ga0265338_10009125_pt1 | contig 11913 bp, 6 predicted proteins | sample 42126metaG_FD_193579 | JGI IMG/M metagenome (GOLD analysis project Ga0265338, IMG submission 193579) | Rhizosphere microbial communities from Carex aquatilis grown in University of Washington, Seatle, WA, United States - 4-21-26 metaG | ecosystem: Host-associated > Plants > Roots > Rhizosphere >... | reverse complement strand
GCGTTTACCGTGGCGGTCAGCAGGTAGTACCCCTGCCGCAGGGGCGCGCTAGCCGCCGCCTCGGCGAGCAGAGTGCGGACCGGGGTCGCGCCGGGCCCGGCCACCGTCAGCACACGAGCCGGGGGGCGGGTCGCGCGGGCGACGGCCCGCCCGGCCGCCTCGAGCACCCGCCAGCCGGCCGGGCGGCAGACAACCAGGGCACCGGCCCCGCCCTCGGCGGGGAAGCGGGCCCGGACGAGTTTTGCGACCTGTTCGTCGTCGAGCCCGGGCTGGCCCGCGCTCAGCTGGGCCTCCCGGCCCTGCTGCCCGGAGGGCAGCTTCGGCAGCAGGCTAGCCCAGTTCGCTTTCCACCCCGGGCGGACCTGCGGCGACTGCGCCGCGTCGAGAAACGCGTACGTCATTTCGATCCGCTCCGGGCCAACCTCGATCACCGCGGTCTCCCGGCCGGTCCGCAGCTCCGTGATGACCTCGCTGAGAGCGCCCGCCAGCGCGCGGTCGTCCCGCTCAGCCTGGACCTTCCTGGCCCGGCTGAGCTGCGTGTCGAACTCCTGCCGCATGGCCGGGATGACCGGCCCGGCCAGCGGACGGGTGTGCAGCACCCAGCCGCACTCGGCGCAGCTCGTCTGCTTCCCGGCGGGCCGCCCGCAGACCGGGCAGCGCGGTTCAGCAGACATCAGGCACGTCCTCGGCGGTGAACACATCCAGCTCGGGGCTGCCGTCGGGCAGGTCGATGGTCCGGTCGGCCAGCCGGCGGCGCATCTCCCCAAGCAGGCCGCGGGCGGTCCGCGCGTTGCCGAATTTGGCTCCCTCTTTGCGCCGGGTCGCGTCGAAGCAGGCCAGTGCCCTTGCCTGGGTGCCGTCGTCGAGGGTGAAGCCTTCCTTCGCCGCCATGCCGGCCAGGATTGTGACCAGTTCCGAGCTGGAATAGTCGGGGAACTCGACTCGCTCGGTGAACCGCGAGGACAGCCCCGGGTTGGCGTCGAGGAACCGCTCCATGTCGTCGGGGTAGCCGGCCGCGATGACGCAGAGCCGGCCACGCCGGTTCTCCATCGCCGGGACCAGCGTGTCGATCGCCTCGCGGCCGAAGTCGGTGCCGCTCTCGGAGCGGGACAGCGCGTAAGCCTCGTCAATGAACAGCACGCCGTCCATGGCCTCGTTGATCATCTCCGTGGTCTTGATCGCGGTCTGCCCGATGTAGCCGGCCACCAACTTGGAGCGGTCTACTTCGACCACGTGGCCGCTGGTCAGCAACCGCAGTGACTTGAAGATCTCGCCGATCAGCCGGGCCACCGTAGTCTTGCCGGTGCCGGGAGGGCCCAGGAACACCATGTGCGGGGCGGCCAGCTCTTCACTCGGGCGGCCGCGCCGCTGTCCCAGCCTGATCTGCGAGACCAGGGCCCGGATCTGATCCTTGACCGGCTGCAGCCCAGTCATCGCGTCGAGCTCACGCAGCAGGTCGGCTGTGCTCTCCAGCCGGGGCCGGAGGTAGACCCGCAGCCGCTCGGGCAGGTCTTCGGGGCCGGCCGGCTCCGCGACATTGGTCCTCACCCGCTGCGACCAGTGGGAGAAGATCTCATCGCCGAGGTTGCGCATCTCGCCGGCATTGCCGAACCCCTGCTTCCTGGTTCGGTACAAGCCGAAGACCACGGTCTCGAGCTGCGTCTGGAGGTCACTGGTGCAGGTCAGGCCCCGCTCGGTCAGCCGGGCCAGCAGAATCCGCAGCAGCAGCTCCGGCGGGTAGTCCTCGAACGTGATTACGTTGGGCTGGGGGAACCGGCGGCGCAGCCCGGGGTTGGAGTCGAGGAACTCCTCCATCTTGTCCGGGTAACCGGCCACGATCACCACCAGCCGGTCCCGGTCGTTCTCCATCCGGGCCAGCAGCGTGTCGATCGCCTCCCCACCGAACCCGCGCTCCCGCTGCTCGCTGAGCTGGTAGGCCTCATCGATGAAAAGCACGCCGTCCAGGGCTCGGTCGATGGCCGCGCTGGTCTTGACCGCGGTCTGCCCCACGTACTCCGCGATCAGATCGCGGGCCACCACTTCTTCCACGTGCCCGTCCCTCAGCACCCCCAGGTCCCGGTAGAGCTCGCCGACCAGCCGGGCCACTGTGGTCTTGCCGGTTCCCGGGTTGCCCGTGAAGACCAGGTGATTAGTGCCGGGCTCGGCATCGGGGCTATGGCGGCCCAGCCTCCGCAGTTCCGCCTCAGCGGCGACCTCAGCCCCGCGTTTCTGCAGGCTCTCCTTGACCGAGTCGAGCCCCTGCAGCCGGTCCAGCTGCTCCCAGACGCTGCGGGTCGACCGGCCCGATTTCTTGATCCGGCCGTCCGCGCGCAGCTGGGCCGCGTCGAGCGGTATCCCGGCCCGGGCGTAGTTGTGCAGCCAGTGGCGCCAGCTGTGGGCCTCCTGCCGCGCCGCTGCCATCGCCCGGGCCGTGCTGGCCAGCTCCGCCCAGTTGGCGACGGTCAGGCCATGACTGACCCGCATGACGTGGATGAGCCGGGTCAGTTCCTGCTCGTCCGGCAGGCCGATGAGCCCGGACTGGGCCATGCGCTCCGGCCGGTCGAGCATCCGGCGCGCGGCGCCGGCCAGGGCGGGCACCTGGCGCATCCGGTCGATGGCCGCGTGGACGTCGCCCAACGTGCCGCCGCGAAACAGCAGGAGGCAGACATGGTCGGCGTTGCGCCGGAACTGCAGGACGCTGGCGAAGAACTGGGCCAGCCCGCGGGACTCGCCGAAGTAGTTGATGGTCTCCTCGGCGTGAGTGAACACTACTGCGGTGCGCGGCGCTCCCGGCCGGACCAGTTTGTCGAACTCGGGCAGCACGAACGACTCGGCCATGTTCCGCACCCGGTTGACCGCGTTGCTGACCACCCCAGGACCGCCGGCAGACCCGCCTTCGCCGGAAGCGCTGCCGTCCGCCGGGTCCCGGCCGGGGCCTGGCGACCGGCCGGTACCCGGCGTCGCGGACAGGTCCGCGACGACCCGGTCGCCGAACGGCCCCTGAGAACTGAACTCAGCCCGCATCCGCCGCCCACCTGCGGCGGGTGACGAGTCAGCGGCCGCAGCTGGTTCCGCGCCCTCGGGCGGGTCAGCCGGCCCGCCCGGGCCGGTCGCATCCTGTTTCGCGCCGCCGCCCGCCCTGGACAGGTTCTTCCGCGGGCGCAGTAGGTCCCGCGACTCGTCGTCACGGAAGTACAGCGACTTGTCCAGCGAGAAGTAGCCGATCCGCTTGTAACCCGCGGCGCGCAGTACCTCCCACAGCACTTCCTCGATCTCGCACACCCGGTAGGCGGAATCGACGAACGCGTCGTCGGTCCCCGGCCCGTAGACGAAGATCAGCGGGTCACCGTCCGCAGCCGTGCGCCGGATCGCGGCCAGCCGCCCGATGCCCGGTGGCTCCAGCGTCTCCGGGCCTGGGCTGTGAATGGTCCCCGCTCCCCCGGTGGTCAAGCCCGCCCCAGAAGCGGGCTGGCCGGCGGACGCTGCCGGACCAGGCTGAGGTCACGCAGCACGGGGTCGGGCTCGCCCGGCTCAGCGGCGGGCGTCCCTGGCAAGCCGTTGGCGCCGAGCGCAGCCGCGACCGTATGAACCCGCTGGGCCCGCAGGTACTCGTTCGGCGTGCCGGACTCGTAGGACAGCACGCGGATCACGCATGACTTGCCGGTTTCGTCCGGCGCCACCTCGACCACAAGCTCGTCGTCGCCGTTACTCAGCTTGCTGTAGAAGGCTGCCCGCTGGTCGTCGCCCGCGAACACCGGATCACCTTCCAGGTCGTAGCCCGTCGTTTCCTCGAGCACGGTCACCACCTGCTCGGCCACGTTCACCCGGACCTGGGAGGCGTACTGCCGCGCCTGCGCCAGCGTGATGGCCTCGGTCATGCTCGCGTCCAGGGAAGGCACCATCCGTTCGGCTATCTCCTGCAGTTCATCCAGGGAGGGCGGGTCAGCCGAGTCAGCCAGCCGCTGCGACAGCGCGTCCGCCCGCGCCCTGATCTTGGACAGCTCTCCGTAAGACCAGAAGTCCACGTCGAGCTCGGCCGACAGGCCCGACTCCTCGTCGGCCACGTCGATCCGCTCGCTGGCGCTGATCTGCTCGACCAGCGCCGTCACTACGGTGACCGCCCCTAGGTGGGCACCTCGCCATTCCGCGTCACGCAGCTCTACCTCGGCCCGCAGGTCTCCGAGCCCGAAGAGCAGGTCCTGGCCCTGACCAAGCGAGGTTTCGGCGATTCCCGCGGCGACGTTCGCCTCCGCAACGTCCAGGCGGCGGCGCAGGTCGTCAAGCTTGCCCGGTGCGTACCGCTCGTGCGGCAGCGTCGCGGCGATTGCGTCGTGCAGTATCCGCGCATCGGCAACAACTGACCGGGCGTGGGCGAGGAGGTTGGCCCGGAAGTCGCGGTCCTTGGCGATTTCGGCGCGCAGCCCCTGGACGTCGCGCTCACGCTGGGCTCGCTCGGCCCCGATCGCGGCGGTGAACCGCCGCTCTTGCTGCTCGACCAGCTGCCTGGTTTCGGCCCGCAGGTTTTCGTTGGCCTTCCTGGCCTCGTTCATCATCGACGCCGCGGCCGCGTTGATCCTCCGGGTGGTGGACTGCTCGATCCGCTGCGCCTCGGCGCTGAGCGCGGTAAGCCTGCTGGTCAGCTCGTCTTGCCGAGTCTGGAATTCGGCGCGGTCGCGGGCTGCCTGGGCCTGCTGCGCCTGTTGCACCTTGGCCAGCATCGACGGCAGGTCCCGCTGGACCTGGCGCAGTTGATTGGCCTTGCGCATCGCATCGTTCCAGGCGCCCTCGTCTATCGTGATCCGCTTCTTGCCGCTCATCGACGTGTGTCCCCTCTGTTCGCAGCTCACCTGGCTAGGTCCCCTCTACTCGCGGTTATCCGGAAGGGTGCGCGGCGCCCGTGCGGCTGCCCGCGGCAACGGCACGGTCGAAGGCCTCTGACACACCCGGTCCCGGCACCCCCACCAGCAGCGCGGACCCGCCACGCAGCCGGATCTCGCTGCGCCGCGGGCCGCCTGCCAGCCCCTCTTCGGCGTCCTGCAGGCGGCCGGTCAGGAAGTGCACCTGCTGGTTGGCGCTGCCGCGCAGACCGCGGCCGTCGTTGCGGGCGGCCACGTACCTGCCGTCGATCAGCACGTCGGTCTGGGCCAGCAGATCGGCCACGCCCGGCCCGGGCGGGCGGGTACGCAGCTCGGCCAGCCGGTATCCGGTGAAGCAGATCAGCGTCAGGTCACGGACTTGACGAGCGGCTTCGATGACCAGGGCCAGCCCCGCCGCCTGGCTCATCGGCTCACCTCCGGAGAAAGTAAGTCCGGTGACCCCGGGGTGCGCGAGCATCTCTTCCGCCAGGTCCGCCGGGTCCGCGACGCGGGCCGGGCCGCCAGTGGGTTCGGCGGGAATCCACTCGGGGGCGATGCACCCGGCGCAGTGGAACGGGCAGCCCTGGACCCACACGACGGAACGCAGGCCCGGCCCGAGGGCCCGCGTGCCCACGCACGTTTCAGCTATGTACAGCTTTCCCAAGGATCGCAGCCGCTCCAACTGTTCCCCGCCCCTAGTTAAACAATCTTTCCCCACACACGAGAATTTCCCCTACATGAGGGGATTCACCGTGACAGCTGACCCCGGTCCCAAAGGGGTACCACTTATTGGCTTTAATAACCTAACATAGGGACTTCAGACAAGAGCTACCTGTAAGCGAGCAAAAGATCTGCTGGCCTTGGGGCGGGAGGCCAGCGGTTCAGGGCTGCACCCCTGACCTTTAGTAGCACTGGGTGCCATATCCCGCCACCTTGAAACTTCATGCTGGGGAGCGGGAGTGGGAGTGGGGGATATTTTCATCTGGCTATCGGGCGCCAGCAAGAAGATTCTCAAGGAGTGCCCGACCGAACGTCCGAGGTTCTACGGGCTGGGCGCGATGATCGCCGTCACCGGCGGCCTGGCGGGCGTATCTTTGGCGTTCGCACTGGTCAACGCACTCAAGGTGCCCCTGCCGGTTGCCATCGTCTTCGGGGTCCTGTGGGCGCTGGCGGTGATGATGATCGATCGGCTGTTCGTCGTTTCCATGCACCGGCAGCGCAATCCGCTCATCTATCTGATTCAGGCGCTGCCGCGGCTGGCGATGGCGATCGTCTTGGGCTTCGTGATCTCCACGCCGTTTGTGCTGCAGATCTTCAAGCCAGAGATCACCGACCAGATCCAGAAGAATCAAGAGGCGCAGCGCACGGCTTACTACCAGAACCTGAAGAACAATCCGCTTTACATCGCGGTCCAGCAAGATCAGGCAAATGTGGACAAGCTGACCCAAGAGGCAGGCGGGGCAGGGGCAGGCATCAATATAACCAACGACTCAGACCTGCTATCGCTGGAAAAGCAGCAGACAAGCGCGCAAACGCAGCTGTCCTACTGGACGGACGAGCTTAACTGCCAGCTCTACGGGCACACACCCGACGGCAAGTCCTGCAAGGTGGGCTACGGCCCTGTTGCCACCAACGACCAGAAAGAGGTGGCCACCTGGCAGACGCAGGTGTCCGACCTCACCACCGAGATCGCGCAGCGGACCCAGACTTTGCAGAACGAGAACGCCGGCGCGCAGCAGGCGACCGCGAAGTCGGCCAAGACCCAGCTGGTTGACGCCCAGACGACCCTGCAGTCCGCGCAGAAGCAGCTGAGCACCCAGACGCAAGACGTCGATAACGGAATCAAGGGCGACAGCGGCATCTTGGCCCAGCTCAGTGCACTGGGCGCGGTTACCGCGGGCAACTCCACGCTGCAGTGGGCCCGGTTGCTGCTGTTCCTACTCTTCCTGATCATCGACATCCTGCCGGTACTCACCAAGCTTCTGCTCAATCTCTTGCCGGCCACCACCTTCGACAAGATCCTGGCCGAGGAAGAGGTGTCGTCAGTGCAGGCGGCGGAGGACGTCCGGGCGGTCCGGCGGGCCACGCACCGCGCGGCGACCGCGGCGGAGGCAGCCGGGGTACGGCAGCGGAACGCGGCCTGGTCCGCTCCGCTCCCTGGCCAGTACCAGGACATCATCGGACTGCGATGGCGGGTCAACAAGGCCTGGCTGGAGCGGCGCGAATCGGAGCTGATGAGCGACATCGCCGACGGGGCCGGGCTGATCGGCAGTGGTTCGATGCCCAACTACGACGGGTGGCATCCGTCGTGGCCGCCGCCGAACGGCTCCCGTTCCGCGGGGCCGCCCTCGGGCACCGGGTACGGGGCAGCGTCCGGAGCACCGGGGGCTGAGCAGGCTGGCTCATGGCAGTCAGCGAGCCAGCTGCGGGCCGTCGCGCGGCGGCTGCAGGCGTCGGCGCAAAGGCTGCTGGCCTGGCTGCGCGGACTGCGGCCACGGCGGCGCGGCTTCGGGCAGGAAGATTCATTCGATGGGCCGCTGATCGGCCAGCCCAGCGACGACACCGGCTTCGGACCGCAGCCTCTGGCCGGGTTGCCCCAGCAGGAAAGCGGACCGCGAGCGGACGGCTGGTCCAGGACCGTGCCGATGCCCGAGTCCGCGCCCGGGCGTGGGCGCGGCGACAGCTACCCCCCGGAGCCATCCTCGGACTACCGCCCAGAGCCACCTTCGGACTACCGCCCTGAACCGCCTGCGGGCTATCGATTCGAGCCGCTGGCCGACGCTTTCCCCGCGCCGGACTCCCCTCCCGGACCCGGCCAGGACGAACTGGCCGAGTTGCCGGAAACAGCCGGAATGCCGGCCTTCCCGCCCACACTCGACGACGGGGCAGACAACCAGGGCTTCCGCCCGGTTCCGGAACAGCCGGCTACTAGGCTGGACATCGACCCGCTGGACAGTTGACCCGCGCCCGGCCCTGCGGCGCCTGGCCGCAGCAGCACCCGGCGCCCGCGCCCACTACGACTGCCGCCGCGACGCCGGCGACCGGCACACCGCCGCCCAGCGCAACCTCTTCAACCGCCTGCTCGGCTGCCTCTACCACTGCCTCGCCACCGGCCAGCACTACGACGAGGCAACCGCATTCCCGAACCAGACCGCCACCCCAGCCGCAGCCTGACACATAGACCTTCACCAGCAACTTGACAACTTTGACCGCATCGGATGTCTCATCCTCATACGACCCGACAAGCGCGACCGCCGGCCACGCACCGACGGCAGCGCCGATCAGGCCGTGGCCCAAGCCGTGGGCGACGTTCGCAGCCAGGGTCGCCGATACCCAAGCCAAGCAGCCACCGCGCCAGCGCGGGCACCCGCGCACCTCGTCGCGCCGAGTCCCGCATCACCATCGAACTGGCATAGATCAGGCCGTCCACGGTGAGCGGAATCGGACGAGCCGTCCAGCCCGTCTCACCGTGCGCCCCCACAAGGTCGCCCGCGTGCTCGTAGGACACCACGGCCGCGATAGCAGCGACGCCCATCACGGCTACCGCCATCGACCACCTGATGACCCGGTCAGCCGCGGTCATCGGGCACCACCGTCAAGCGCAAACTCGCGGCGAACTCAGCTGACGATCGCCACCTGTGATCGGTCTACGGGGTGGCCGGTGGTGTCGTTGTGCCAGATGACGGCGGTCAGGGAGAGGATGCACTGCAGGACGCGGACGGAGATCCCGTCGACGGTGCGGCCGCCGTGGCGCCCGAGCCCCCGCCGTTGGCTTGAAGTCTGGTCCCCGGGGTTACTTAAGCTGCGGGGCTTTTCGCCTGCCTAGCAACCCCGGTCGCGAGGTGGTCTCGCAGCCGTTGTGCCCGGGGCTGGCCGACATGGAGCTGGGCGCGGATCGCGCTCACCGAGGGAACCAGGTTCGCCGCCAGTTGCCTGGTGAACAACTCAGTCGCCCGCTCCTGCAGCGGATCCGCCTCATGCGCGGTCCCGGGCGCAGCGTCCGGCGGAATCTGGGAACTGCGGATGACGATCATGAGCAGCTCGTACGAGCCGACCGGGGCCGTTGGACACTGCCCTCTCCTTTCATTTTGGTGTGTCGAAGAGTCCGGCTGCTTCGGGTTCTACCTGGATACGGAGGCTTCGGCGCTGTCCGTTGCTGACGTGGATGGCGGGCAGCTGGCCATCTCGGACCTTCTGAAACACAGTGGCCCGGGATAGCCCGAGGGCCTTGGCGGCCTGCTCGACGGGCAGCCAGCCGTCGGGGGCCTGTGACTGGATCTTGTCGCGTAGTGCCTGGTCGATGCGGATGCGCCAGGGCGCTGCGGGGACGATCTGCTCGCCGGTGATGAATCCCTCGCGTAGCCACCGGTAGAGCGTGATCCGGGGGATGCCGAGGATTTTCTCGGCTTCGGTGATGGTGGCCACGGTCACATCCTGGCCGTCGGCACTGACATTCACGGGGCTGGGCTTGTAGGCGGGGATGCCGAGCCGGAACCGCTGGCTGGCGACGCGGGTCTTGGTCCACCGCAGCCCGGTGCCGGTGGTGCGGCGCTGCTGGGCGAGGATGTGGGCGATGGCACTGTCGTCGTAGTGCCGGGCAAGCCGGCCGATCAGCTCGGCGGTGCCGCCGGGCAGCGTGCGGTCGTGGCCGGCGCCGGGCCTGTTCATCTGGATGGTTGCGGTGCTGGCGGCACCGCCTTGCCAGGTGATGGTCACCTCGGCGGTCCGCCGCGTGTCGTCGACGGTGAGGACGATCTCGCTGATGACGGCGCGGATCAGCTGCTTGCGTTCCCGGATCGTGGTGGTCGGGGCGTGGAAGACCGCCTTGACGTCCGCGCCGGCCCGGGTGATCCAGTCCAGCTCGCCGGGGGTCAGGGCAACGGGCCGGCGGGCCTTCTGGGCGGCCAGGTCGTGTTCCGCGCGCCGCTGCGTGGCTAGCTTGTCCTCCAGCGCGCGTTCCAGGGTGCGGGCGACCAGCCGGTTCTCCGGTTCGACCGCGTCGTACTGGCGCATCACCCGTTCGGCGTCGAAGCGGGCGCGCTCGACGGCGGTCTCGAACACGGCGAGGCCGGCCCGCCAGTGCTGCTCGGCCTCGGTCATGGCCTTGGCCGTCGCGGCCAGCGAGGCGGGCTCTAGCACCTGGAACAGCTGGTCCAGCACCAGCTTCTCGACCTTGCGGCCGCCGATGGACTGGCAGATCCGCTCGGTCCCGAAGTGGAGCTTGGCCTTGACGCACTCATGGCGCGGGCAGCTGCCGGGCCTGCCGGGCGCGCCGCCTGAGTAGCGCACCCGCATGACCCGTGAGCACTTCCCGCAACGGATCAGGCCCTGCAGCAGCGCAGGGCCCTCCCGCAGCGCGCCGCCGCCCTGGCCGGCTGCCGGGCGCCGGTTGCCGGCCAGGACCTTGAGGTTGGCCTCGTACTGATCCCAGGTGACGTAGCCGGGATGGTGGCCGCGGATCAGCACCGCCCACTCGTCCATGGGCAGGGCGCGGGTGCGGGTGACCAGCCGGCCACGGGCATCGAGGTGCTTTTCGGTGCGGGACTGCCCGAACACGAACGCCCCGGCGTAGGCGGGGTTGCGCAGGGTCTGCTGAACAGCCTGGTAGCTGGCCTTCAGCCAGCTGATCTTCCCGCCGGACACGCCCGAGGAGCGACGGGGCAGCAGCACCCCGTCGTCCAGCAGCGACAGCATCACCTGCCGGGCTGAGGTGAGCTCGGCGAAGCGGCGGAAGATGCACCCGACCGCCTCGCGGACCGCCTCGTCCGCCGACACCACCACCTGGCCGTCCTCGCCGTAGTCCAGCCCGACCGGCAGCGGGATCTTCAGCTCGCCCCTGGCGGCCTTGTGCTGCAGGCCTGCGCGGCAAGATGAGCCGGTCGCCACGGTACTGGATCAGGAACAAGCGGTCGATGGTCTCGACCTGGTCTGGCTCAGGCTGATGATCGGCGAGCCACTCCACGGCACCATCTGGATCACCTGGACCCCACAGCAGGTCACATGGCCAATAGGTGCTCTCGAAACGAGAGTCATACTCGAACAGGTCCGGGTCGTCGGGATCGGCGAGGACGACTACGCCCGTGGGGTTCGTGCCCGGGGGCAACGGCGCCGGGCCACCGGGGACGGACCGGGTCACGCAAGTGTCAGTCCAGGCGAGCACCATCGGGTACCGGCTGACCATCGTTCCTGAGGGCGCGTCCCACAGCTGGCGGATGACGTGGGCGACGTCGGCGATGGCGCGCTCAGCATAGTCTGGTCCCTCTAGGCGGTAGCCAGGGTGGGCGACCTTATCGCGGAACCGCTTGCGGAGGCCGTCGCGCATCCGATCCCCCTGCCCGATGAGCAGCCCTTCCGCTCGCGCCCATTTGAGGAGGCTGGCCATGCCGCCGGTGAACTCAAACCCGTCGCGCCCGCTGCGCAGCTGGATGGTCCAGCGTTTCGGCCGCCCGTCGGCCCCGCGGATCCCCCAGTAAACCTCATCAAATGTGGCGGCCGACACGGTCCGCGGATTTCCCTGGCGGTCGGTGAACAGGACCGTGCCGCCATAGAACTCGACGAACCGCTCCCTGAGTGCCAGCTCGGCGACGAGCCGGGCCTGGTCACCCGCGACGGTGTACAGGTCGTAACACAACAGCGCCTGCTGGTAGATCGCACGCAGCCGGTCAAAACTCTTCGTGACGGTCTCGGGTACCGAAGTGGGCACGTCGAACTGGGCCATGACTCGCTGCTGATATGCGGCAGCGTCCTCGGGTCCGATGGCTCCGCCGACGATCCAGAACAGGCTCCTCGAGTCGGGCGTTCGCAATGCCGCGAGCGCATCGGCGGCCGCTGCGTCATCCCCCATGCTGCCAGACTGCGTTTGCCCCATGACTGTGAGACTAGAGCCACTCGCCCGCTACGCGGCGAGTTTTCCGCCTGCCTCCCGGCGTCCGTGGCAAGGTACTCCCGCAGGCGCTGGGCACGTAGCTGGCCGACGTGCAGCTGAGCGCGGATCGCGCGGATGGAAGGGACGCGCTGCTCCGCAAGCTGGTCGGCGAACAATTCGGCTGCCTGTACC
>Ga0265338_10009124_pt1 | contig 11914 bp, 9 predicted proteins | sample 42126metaG_FD_193579 | JGI IMG/M metagenome (GOLD analysis project Ga0265338, IMG submission 193579) | Rhizosphere microbial communities from Carex aquatilis grown in University of Washington, Seatle, WA, United States - 4-21-26 metaG | ecosystem: Host-associated > Plants > Roots > Rhizosphere >... | reverse complement strand
GGGGGCGGGGCGGGGGGGGGGCGGGCGGTGCCCGGGCGCGTGCTCCACTCCACGATCAGCAGGACGGCCGCGGTGAACAGCGGCCAGCAAGCCAGGGCGCTCTTGGCGCCGAGGGCGAGCGAGCCGTTGAACATGCTGCCGTCGGAGCTGGACGCCAGGTGATGGTTGAAGGCCGACAAGCCGATCTGGCCACCCAGCCACATCATTGCGAACCCGCCGCCGACGGCCCCGAGGATGAGGCCGAGGGCGGCCGCCGCGCGGGCGAACCCGGTCCGGGAGGCGACCGCGAAGCGGTAGCCCAGCACCCCGGTCAGCAGGCCGGCCAGGACGGCGATGACGCAGAACCAGAGGTCGGCACCGAAGTAGGCGCGGGTCTCCGCGTTGACCACCTCGGCCGCGCCCGCCGCGACCTCCTGGTAGAGCACCCGGGGGGCCACCTCCGCCCAGATGAGGCCGCCGAGCAGGCCGAGCAGCACGCTGACCGCGACCAGCCCGACCGCCAGGAGGACGGTCCGGGCATCGGGGCGCCGGGCACGCCCGGCGGGCCAGTCCGGCACCTCAGGCACTGCAGGCACCTCCGGCCCCATCGCCATCGCCGACATCTCCCCCCTGGTTTCCTTCCGAGATGCTACGCCGCCACGGCGGCGGCCGGCGCGCGGACCTGCGAGAGGCCGGGCCCGGGAGCCTGCCCGCGGGCTGATTTGCCGGGTAGTACGCCGGTTTCATGCTGGTTGGTGTTGTTTGGGGGCGGTGCCTCGGGGAAGCCGGTGTACGCAACGCGAGCTTCGGAGGTAACCGTGTCCGTTGGAGTAATAATCGCGATCGTGGTCGTCCTGGTCGTCCTTGCGGTAGTCGCCGCCGTGGCGAGCAGGCTGGCCGCCCGCCGGTCGGCTGAGCGTCGCAGCCTCGGCCCTGAATACAACCGCATGGTCGACGAGGTGGGCGCCAAGAAGGCGAACGCAGAGTATGACAAGCGCCGCCGCCGGGTGGAGGGCCTCGGCATCACGCCGCTCTCGCAAGAGCGGCGCACCCTTTACGGCACCCAGTGGGTGGCGGCGCAGGAAATGTTCATTGACAACCCGGCCGAGTCCGTGCGCAGCGCGTCAGCGCTGGTCACCGCAGTGGCAGCAGACCGCGGCTACGAGGTAGCCGCTTCCGGTCAGCTGCTCACCGACCTGTCGGTCGACTACGGGCCCCAGCTTGACGGATACCGCGACTCGCTCGCGCTGACCAACGGGGCTGGCACCATCGCCACCGAGAGGCTGCGCCAGGCGCTGCTGGACATCCGCGCGATGTTCCGCGCGCTGGCCGGCATCGAAGACGACAGCGACGAGGCCACCCCGACCGCTGCTACCGCCGCGACCACCGGCGCGGGCACCGCCCCGGTGGTCACCGGGGCCGACCCGGCCCCGGTGACCATCAGCTCCCCCGCAGGGCCCGCACAGGCGGCCGAGCCGGCGCCGGTACCGCAGGACGAAGTGACCGGGGACGAGGCGGCCGACGAGGAGGCCGCCGACGAGCACCCCGCGCACCGGGTGTTCTGGCGCCGGGATAGCCGCGAGGCCAGCGGCGTCAGCGGCAACCGCCCCTAGCCCAAGCGTTCCAGCCCGTGGTCACGGCACCCGCTTAGCCGTGACCACGGGAGAGCCGGATCGATTCGAGAGGACAGACACTATGAGGCTTCGACCCGATGACACGTCCGGCCGCACCGCGGCCGAGACCGAGGCGGACGAGCACGCCGTCGACGACGGCACCGTGGACGACACCGCGGTGGACGAGACCGCGGTGGACGAGACCGCGGTGGACGAGACCGGCTACGCGGCGGAGCGCAGCACCGTCGTGCCGACCTTCACCCCGGCCGCCCGGCTCGCCCCGGACGACGCAGCCGATGGCGACGCCACCGACCAGGCCGGCCCAGCCGACGACGAGCCGGCCGACGCGACCATGCACGACGCCGCCGGCCAGGACGACTCTGCCGACCGCGGCACCGCCGTCGAGGACGACTCCGCCTCCCAGGACAGCGAGTACCGGGACAACAACGAGTACCTGGACAACCGGGTCGCTGCGACCGCCGAGCCGGTCGCCGCCTATACCGAGGAGGCCGAGTCGGTGACCTCCGCGACCAGCGAAGCGGCGGCCGAGCAGCCGGCGACGTACATGTCCCAGCCGGCCACCTCCCAGGTACCGGTTGCGCCCAGCGGTGCGAGCTCGGCCCCGCCCGCTGCTGATCTGGACCAGCCGCTGCTCAGCGGCAACACCGAGCTGCTGAGCCAGTGGCAGCAGGTGCAGGCCGAGTTCGTCGACGACCCGCAGGTCGCAGTGGCCGGCGCGGCCGACCTGGTCGAGCAGGCCAGCCGGGCGCTGGTCGACGCCATCGAGCAGCGGCAGCGGCAGATGCGCACCATGTGGGACAGCGGCTCGGCCGACCGCTCGGGCGCCGCCCCGGGCGAGGCGGTCGCCGACACCGAGCAGCTGCGCCAGCTGATGCACCGCTACCGGGCCCTGTTCAACCAGCTCTACCAGCCGGTCTAACCGCCAGCCCGGTCCAGGCGGCGGCGGTGCCCACGCGGGCACCGCCGCCGTCGGCGTCCGCGTACCGCCCCCAGCAGGTGTTCCAGGTGTCAGAGCCGGCCGAACGGCTCGGAGTAGGCGAACTCGCCCCGCACCGCCGGGTCGTAGGCGGCGAGCGGCCGCACCAGGAAGTGCGGCTCCCAGGCCGGTTTGCCGGGGGTGATCTGGAACTCGGCGGTCGGCCGGAAGCCGAACCGCGGGTAGTACCCGGTCGAGCCGAGCAGGGCGACCAGCGGCTCGCCGAGGGCGTCGGCCGCGCCCAGTACCGTGTGCACTAGTGCCTGCCCGACACCGCGGTTCTGCTGGTCCGGGCGCACCGAGAGCGGCCCCAGCGCCAGCACCGGCGCGGCCGCGCCGACCGATGAGACCGTCGCCCGGCTGCAGACTACGTGCCCGACAACGACATTCTCCGTCCCGACCGCGACCAGCGACAGCCGCGGCAGCCAGGCCGGGCTGGCCCGCAGCCAGTCCACCAGGGGCGCCTCGGGGGGCTCGCCCTCCCCCGGCCGGGCGAACGCGGCCGCGGTGACCGCGCGGATCGCCGCGGCGTCCCCGGCGGCCTCGCGACGTATCAGCATCCCTCACACGATGCGGCACGCAGAGGGCGGGCCGCAACTCGTTTGCCGGCCGGGGTCAGCCGCACCCGTTCCGATGCCTCCTGGCTTGACCGTAGCTAGCGTGAACATTCAGCCCATGCACGTTCCGTAACCGGCAGGCTCGCAGGCAGCCGCCCGGGCGTGGCCGGCCGACCGGCAAGGTGTACCGCGTTTCCGGCGGTTCCCCTGCCGTTATGTACCACTTTGTCCCACCCGAACTCGGTACATGTTCCGGAGGGCAGGAGCCCGCTGGAACCGAGCCGCCGCAGGAGTGCCCGGCCTGGCGGTACCGCGCCGGTTGCGGTCACGCGACGTTACCGCCGTGAAGGTTTACTAGCTAGCGATGCAGGACGGTCCGAGTAGCTGCTTGAGGTCGGCGTGCAGGGCCGGGGACGCGGTGACGCGGAGCTTGTCGTCCAGCCGGACCACGGTCGTCTTCTGGTTGCCGCGCAGCCGCAGGTGGACCTCGGTGGTGCCGGGGTGGGTGCGCAGCACCTCGCGCAGCTGCTCCACCACCGGCGGGACGCAGCGGGTGACCGGGAGCTGCAGCACGAACGGGGCGCCGCTGTCGGCCGAGACGGTGATGTCGGGGATGCTCAGGTCCATCGCGATGAGCTTGGGCACGTCGTCGCGCTTGTCGACCTTGCCCTTGACGATCACGATGGCGTCCTCGGCGATCGCGGTCGCGTAGAGCTGGTAGCTGTTGGGGAAGAACAGCACCTCGATCGCGCCGCCCAGGTCCTCCAGGGTGGCGGCCGCCCAGGCGTCGCCCTTCTTCGTCACCTTGCGGGTGACGCCGGACAGGATGCCGCCGATCTTGACGATCGGGCTGCCGTCCTTGCCCCGCTCGCCGCCCAGCTGCACCGGCGGCCGGGCGCCGTCCTCGTCGTCCTCGCTGGTGGCCATCAGCTCGGCGACCGAGATGTCGGTGCCGTTCGAGATCACGTGCTCGATGCCGAGCAGCGGGTGGTCGGAGACGTACAGGCCGAGCATCTCCCGCTCGAAGTTGAGCCGGGTCTTCTTGTCCCACTCGGCGTCCGGGATGGCCACCTCGAAGGCGGCCTCGGCCTGCTCGTCCCCGCCGAACAGGCTGTCCTGCCCGATCGCCTCGTTGCGCTTGAGGTCGATGACTGAGTCGACCGCCTGCTCGTGGATCAGCGCCAGGCCCTTGCGCGGATGGCCGAATGAGTCGAACGCGCCCGCCTTGATCAGCGACTCGATGACCCGCTTGTTGCAGGCGACGACCGGGACCTTGCGCAGGAAATCCGCGAACGAGGTGAACTCGCCCTTGGACCGGCGGGTGGCGACGATCGCCTCGACCACGTTGGCGCCCACGTTGCGGATGGCGGCCAGGCCGAACCGGACGTCCGCGCCGACGGCGGTGAACGTGGCGACCGACGCGTTGACGTCAGGCGGCAGCACCTTGACGCCCATCCGGCGGGACTCCGACAGGTACAGCGCGGACTTGTCCTTGTCGTCGCCGACCGAGGTGAGCACCGCCGCCATGTACTCGGCCGGGTAGTTCGCCTTCAGGTAGGCGGTCCAGTAGGAGACCAGCCCGTAGGCGGCCGAGTGGGCCTTGTTGAAGGCGTAGCCGGCGAACGGGACCAGCACGTCCCACACCGCCTGGATCGCCTTGTCGGAGTAGCCGTTCTTCCGGCAGCCGTCGCGGAAGGGGATGAACTCCTTGTCCAGGATCTCCTTCTTCTTCTTGCCCATCGCGCGGCGCAGCAGGTCGGCCTGCCCGAGCGTGTAGCCGGCCAGGATCTGGGCCGCGCGCTGCACCTGCTCCTGGTAGACGATCAGGCCGTAGGTGGGCTCGAGGATCTCCGCCAGGGGCTCGGCCAGCTCGGGGTGGATCGGGGTGATCTCCTGCTGGCCGTTCTTGCGCAGCGCGTAGTTGGTGTGGCTGTTGACGCCCATCGGGCCGGGCCGGTACAGGGCGCCCAGGGCCGAGATGTCCTCGAAGTTGTCCGGCTTCATCGTCCGCAGCAGCGTCCGGTAACCGCTGGAGTCGAACTGGAACACGCCCAGGGTGTCGCCGCGGGACAGCAGCTCGTAGGTCGGCTTGTCGTCCAGCGTGAGGTCGAGCAGGTTGATCGTGAGGCCGCGGTTGGACTCGATCGCCCGGACCGCGTCGGCCATGATGGTCAGGTTGCGCAGGCCGAGGAAGTCCATCTTCAGCAGCCCGAGGCCTTCGCAGGTCGGGTAGTCGAACTGGGTGATCACCGCGCCGTCGCTGTGCCTGGTCCAGACCGGGATGTGGTCGGTCAGCGGCTCGGCCGACATGATCACGCCCGCCGCGTGCACGCCGGGCTGGCGGATCAGGCCCTCGATGCCCCTGGCGGTGTCGATGATCTGCTTGACGTCCGCCTCGTTGTTGTACAGGTTGCGCAGCTCACCCGCCTCGCTGTAGCGCGCGTGGTCGGGGTCGAAGATGCCACCGAGCGGGATGTCCTTGCCCATCACCGCGGGCGGGAACGCCTTGGTGATCCGGTCGCCGACCGCGTAGGGGAAGCCGAGGACCCGGGTGGAGTCCTTGATCGCGGCCTTCGCCTTGATCGTGCCGTAGGTGATGATCTGCGCGACCTTGTCGCTGCCCCACTTCTGGGTGACGTAGCGGATGACGTCGGCCCGGCCGCGTTCGTCGAAGTCGATGTCGATGTCCGGCATCGAGATCCGCTCCGGGTTGAGGAACCGCTCGAAGATCAGCCCGTGGGTGAGCGGGTCGAGGTCGGTGATGCCCATCGCGTAGGCGACGATGCTGCCCGCCGCGCTGCCGCGGCCGGGGCCGACCGCCACCCCGTTGCCCTTCGCCCAGTTGATGAAGTCGGCCACGACCAGGAAGTAGGCCGGGAAGCCCATCTGGACGATGATGCCGATCTCGTACTCGGCCTGCTTGCGCCGCGTGTCGTCGATGCCGTCGGGGTAACGCTTGGCCATGCCTTCCCAGACGGTGTGCGCGAACAGCGCGTCCTGGTTGTCGAACTCCGGCGGGATCGGGAACCGCGGCATCAGGTTGACGAACTCGAACATGCCGGCGGTGTCGACCCGGTCGGCGATGAGGAGCTGGGAGTTGCGGCAGCCTTCCTGCCAGATGTCGTCGGTGCGGACCGCGTACATCTCCTGGGGCGACTTGATGTAGTAGCCGGAGCCGTCGAACTTGAAGCGGTCGGCGTCCGCCAGGGTCTTGCCGGTCTGGATGCACAGCAGCAGGTCGTGCGACACGGAGTCGCTTTCCTTGCTGTAGTGCGAGTCGTTGGTGACCACCGGCGGGATGCCGAGCTTGCGGCCGATCTCGAGCAGGCCCTCGCGGACCCGGGTCTCGATCGACAGGCCGTGGTCCATCAGCTCGAGGAAGTAGTTCTCCTTGCCGAAGATGTCCTGGTAGTCGGCCGCAGCCTGGAGCGCCGCGTCGGCCTGGCCGAGCCGCAGCCTGGTCTGCACCTCGCCCGACGGGCAGCCGGTGGAGGCCATCAGGCCGCCGGCGTACTGCGCGATCAGCTCCTTGTCGAACCGGGGCCACTTGACCAGCCAGCCCTCGGCGTAGGAGCGGCTGGTGAGCTTGAACAGGTGGTGCAGGCCCTCGTTGTTGCGGGCCCAGATCGTCTTGTGCAGGTAGGCGCCGGACGCCGAGACGTCGTCGCTCTTCTGGTGCGGCTGGCCCCACAGCACGCGGTTCTTGTTGCCGCGGTGCTCCGGCGCCACGTACGCCTCGATGCCGATGACCGGGGTGACGCCGGCCTCCTTGGCCTGCCGGTGGAACTCGGCCGCGCCGTACATGTTGCCGTGGTCGGTCATCGCCACGTGGGTCATGCCGTTGGCCGCGACCTCTTTGAACATGTCCTTCAGGCGGGCGGCCCCGTCGAGCATCGAGTACTCGGTGTGCACGTGCAGGTGGGCGTAAGGGGTGTCAGCCATATGCGTTCATCGCCTCCTGCTCGCGCCTGCGGCCGTCCCGGTGCTGTGTTTCGAAAACACTAGGTTTCGAAACACTAGGTTTCGAAACACTAGGCACGCTGCGCGCCGCCGTTCCCGCTGGTGATCTAGCCAGTGACCTAGCTGGCGCCGTCGCGGGTGAGCGGTCGGGGTGCCTCGAACCGGTAAGGCACCACCTTAGCGGGTCGGGGGTCTCGGGTGGGGTTACCGCGCCGGCGCGGGGTCGCCGGATCGGGCGGAACGGGTGCGGCCGCCCCTGGCCGGGCTTGGCCGGGCCGCCGCCGCCGGCCGCCCCGGCCCGATAGCGGCGCTATTCCCCCGTGATACCGCAATTGGCCACGGGCAATCGGTCGCAGCGAAACACGAGACGTTTAGCCGGCTAGCCGCACCGGTAATTGGTCAGCGAATTCGCTAGCGTAAGGCTGACCAGAAAGCCGGGCTCGGCTCCCAGATTGAGGCTATACAAAACCTCTTACAGGAGAAATTCGACCCATGTCCGCGTTTAAGCGTTTCGTTCCCGCCGCGCTCGGCTGCGCGGCGGCGGCCGCCGCGGTCGCGGCGGGCCTGGCCGCGTCGGGTACCGCTTCGGCGGCGCCCCATGCCCCGGCCGGCCACCTGGCCGTGGCCGCACGGCAGGCCCCGGCGGGCCGTCAGGCGCCGGCCGGCGGTCAGGCGCCGGCCGCACGGCACGGCTGGACGATCACCCACGGCGGCGTGGTCACCGCGGTCGCGAGCTCGGCCACGGTCCATGACACCACCATCGGCCGGAATGTCTCGTGCTTCCTGTCGGCGATGACGATCCACGCCAGGCCGGGCAGGCTGTCCTCGGGGGCCGACGCCGCGACGGTGAACTCGGCCAGCTTCGCCGCCTGCGCGACCAGGCACGGCTTCCCGGTCACGGTCAGCCTGGGCGCCCTCCCGTGGCACGTGAACCTGGCGTCGTACAACGCCCGCACCGGGGTGACGGCCGGCACCCTGACCGGGCTGCACCTCGCCATCTCGGTGCCGCTGCTCGGCTGCACCGCGGTGGCCGACGGCACCGCGGCGAACGCGCACAACGGACTGCTGGCCGCGTCCTACCGCAACCAGACGTCGGTGCTGTCGGCCCTGCCAGCAGGCAACCGGCTGCGCGTCTACCGCGTCAGCCACTGCGACGGCCTGATCAAGAACGGCGACGCGGTCACGCTCAGCGCCAATTACCTGATCCGCCCGGGCCAGCGGATCACGCATTCCTAATTCTTTCCTGACACTCCGCCCGCGACGGGGCGCCCGGATCCTTCTCCCGGTAATAGCCGCTTTTCTTTTGCTGCTTCCGCCCGCGGTTACCAGGTAACGCAGACGCTGGACGCCCACAGGGCGGCCACCGCCGGGTCGCCGGTCACGGTGACGCGCGCGTCACTGGCCGGGCAGCGGTTCCACAGGAACGCGTACAGGCCCGCCGCCGGGCCGGCCAGCACGCAGGCGGCCGCGGCCGCCGCCCGGGGCTCGACCCGGCTGACCGTGGTCACCCCGTCGGACAGCCGGACCTGCCAGCAGTCGGGCGCGTCGGACGGGCGGATCGCGAGCGACCGGGCGCCGTCCCCGCGCAGCCGGTACCGCCGCCGGGCGGCGAACCCCATGATCAGCTCGTCGATGCCGTCGGCCGCGAACGCGGCCCCGAAGGCCGTCACCGGGTCGGGCGGGCTGCCGGGGACGGCGCCCTGGGCGTCGAAGCGGTGCACGGCGGTCTCGTGCGCCTGCCGCCGCGCCCAGAACGCCAGCGGCGACGGCGCGGGCATGAACGTCGCGCAGGCCACCTCGGGGCTGGCCTCGCGCAGCACCGCCAGCAGGGCGGCGTGCCCGTGCCGGTAGGCGGCGATCAGCTCGCCGTCCGGCGGGCCGGCCGCGAGCGCCTCGGCCTCGGTCCCCTCGTCGATGATCTCCGGTAGCTGGTCGCGGACGTGCCGGGCGGCCCAGCCGTGCACGTACGCCTGGTGCCGGACCAGGTCACGGACCGCCCAGCCGGGGCAGGTGGGCACCGGCGCCGCCAGCCCGGCCCGCTCGGCCGCGTCCGCCAGCGCTACGCCGTCTTCGTCCAGGGCGTCCAGGTATGCCGCGATCTCCACGCCGCCATGGTGACACAGCGGCTGGCTGTCCGCGACGCCCGCGGACAGGGCAGGCGCTCGCGCGGGTCAGCTTTCGGCGGCGAGGACGTCGAGTGCGTGGCTGAGGTCGGCCGGGTAGCCGGACTCGAAGGTGACCTCGAGGCCGGTGGACGGGTGCTCGAAGGACAGCCGCACCGCGTGCAGCCACTGCCTGGTCAGCCCGAGGCGGGCGGCGAGCACCGGGTCGGCCCCGTACAGCAGGTCGCCGCAGCACGGGTGGCGCAGCGCGGCCATGTGCACCCGGATCTGGTGGGTGCGGCCGGTCTCCAGGCCCACGCTGAGCAGCGAGGCAGCCCTGAACGCCTCCAGCGTGTCGTAGTGGGTGACCGACGGGCGGCCGCCTTCCACCACCGCGAACCGGCCGTCACCGGACGGGTGGCGGCCGATCGGCGCGTCGATCGTGCCGCGCAGCGGGTCGGGGTGGCCCTGGATCAGCGCGTGATAGGTCTTCGACACGGTGCGCTCGCGGAAGGCCTGCTTCAGCGCGCTGTAGGCAAGCTCGCTCTTGGCCACCACCATCAGCCCGGTCGTGTTGGCGTCGAGCCGGTGCACGATGCCCTGTCGCTCGGCCGCGCCGCTGGTCGCCACCCGGTAGCCGGAGGCGAGCAGCCCGCCGGTCACCGTCGGGCCGTTCCAGCCCGGCGTCGGGTGGGCGGCCACCCCCCGCGGCTTGTTGACCACCACGATGTCGTCGTCCTCGTAGACGATCTGCATGCCGGGCACCGGCTCGGCCACCGGCGGCGGGGCGGCACCGGGCGGCGGCGGCATGGTGACGGACAGCTCGGTGCCCGCCGCCACCCGGTCCGACTTAGCAGCCGGCTGGCCGTCGACTAGCACGTCGCCCGCGGCGATCAGCTCGGCCGCGCCACTGCGGGAGAAGCCGAACATCCGGGCCAGGGCCGCGTCGAGCCGCTCGCCGTCCAGGCCCTCGGGGACGTATACGAGCCGGGCGGCGGTGGTCACCGCTCCGCTCGCCCGGGTGCCCGCGCGGGCACCTCACCGCGGGTGCCGTCCAGGTGGTAACCGCGCATGGCGAGGATGACGGTGAGGATGCCGCCGCACACGATGGCCGAGTCGGCCAGGTTGAAGATGGGGTAGTACCTGGTCACCGCGATCCAGTCGACCACCTCGCCGCGGAACAGGCCGGGCGCGCGGAAGATACGGTCGCCCAGGTTGCCCATCGCGCCGCCGAGCAGCAGGCCGAGCGCGACCGCCCAGCCGAGCGAGTAGAGCTTGCGCGCGGTCCGCGCGATGTAGACGACGACGCCGAAGGCGATCACGGTGAACACCGCCGTCTCGCCGGTACCGACGCTCCAGGCCGCGCCCGGGTTCCTGGTCAGCCACAGCATCAGCACGTTGCCGAGCACGTGCACCGGCTGGTCGGGCCGCAGGTGCGCCACCACCAGGGCCTTGGAGGTGATGTCGGCGGCCAGGACGAGGGCCGCGATGCCGGCCAGGAGCGCCACCCGGCGGCGGCGTCCCGGGCCGGGGCTTAGCGGCGTTCCTGGCGCTGCTTGCACGCCACGCACAGGGTCGCCCGCGGGAACGCCTGCAGGCGCGCCTTCCCTATCGGCTTGCCGCACGATTCGCACACTCCATAGGTTCCGGCCTCGATCCGCACCAGCGCGTGCTCGGTCTGCTCGAGCAGCTCGCGGGTGTTGTTGCTCAGCGCGAGCTCGTGCTCCCGCTCGAACAGCTTAGAACTCGCGTCGGCCTCGTCGTCCCCGGCTTCGGTCGCCGCGTCGCCCAGCCGGGCCACGATCTGCGCCTGCGACTGGCCAAGCTCGGCCCGCAGCGCCTCCGCTTCCTTCTCGAGCTCGACGCGGGTTTCGGTCAGCTCGGCGTCGGACCACGGATCCTCGCCCGGCCGCACCGGCAGATCGGCGGCACTGTGCGGCGCAGCGGTCATCTTCGGTTCCTCGGATCATGAGATTCGGACAGACAACGGAGGATACGGCCGCGGCGCGCTGGTCGCAAACTCATTCGGCCCAGGGCGCAATCGAGGCGCAACGGCGGGTCAGCGCGGGCGGCCGGCCCGGCTGACGGACACCCCGCGAGCGGAACCGATCGCAGATCGCGACGATCGCGCTACAATGCCCCCGAAATACCACGAGAGGGCGCAAACGACGCCCGGTCGGCTCGGGCACCCGGCCGCCCGGCGCCGGCAGCGGCGGGCAGCAGGCAACGGGCAGCAGACCTGAACCGCCGGCGGGGCACGCCGCCGGCGCTTTACCAGGCAGGGAGCGACGCGGCATGGAGGCCAGCGGAGACGGCTCAGACGCCGCACGCGGTCGCCACGAGACACCGCCCGACCCGGACCGCGCCCCGGCCGCCCCCGCCGCCCCGGATCAGGCGGCCCAGCCAGCTCAGGGGGTGCCGCCGGCCAAGCCCGCGCCGCCCGATGAGGCCAAGTGGACCGAGTCCCGCGGGCACGCCAAGGCCACTGCCAGCACGCTGCTCGGCGCGGTGGTGGCCGCGGTCGGCACCGCGGTCATCACCTACTTCCAGCACGACCCGCCGCTGCTGTTCATCGCCCTCGGGCTGGTCGTCTGCCTGCTGTGCGCGCGGTACTTCGCGGCCGAGATCGACCAGCGGCTGCGGGCGGGCCTGGGCCGGATGACCCGCCCGCGGCCCGGGCGGGAGACGGCGACGCCGGGCGGCGGC
>Ga0265338_10009121_pt1 | contig 11916 bp, 13 predicted proteins | sample 42126metaG_FD_193579 | JGI IMG/M metagenome (GOLD analysis project Ga0265338, IMG submission 193579) | Rhizosphere microbial communities from Carex aquatilis grown in University of Washington, Seatle, WA, United States - 4-21-26 metaG | ecosystem: Host-associated > Plants > Roots > Rhizosphere... | reverse complement strand
GCGGGACTCGATGGCTAGTCATGCCGAAGTGGATGCGTCCCTCAAGGCGCTTGGATATTAGGCGGCATCCTTCTAAGCAGGTTCTCTCCACTGCGGGATGTTCATAATATATATTATCGGAAATACATACCCACCACTCTTCGTGCCGCCAACACTAGGCTGAGTCCTCAAGAAATACAGGATCTCCCACCGCGATCGCCCCCGGCTCGACCACGGTTCCGTAAATTCCCAACCGCGCCTCCCGCTCCTTCGCAACCGTCCGAAGCACGCGCGGATCGTTGTCCAACGACGCCGGATCGACGTTGATCAAAGCGCAGCGCTTATCCCGTTGATCGGCACGAAACCGCAGCCCGCCGATCCGAATCACCGAGCCCGGCCAGCCGTCCTCTTGAAACGCCTCGCCAGGAGCGTCGATCAAGATATTCGGCCGAAACCGCGTGGCCGTAAGCGGCAAATCAACCAAATCGGACAGCCCCTCAACCGACTGGACCGAGAGCAGCGATAAAGGCATTACGTCGAAGATCCCGCTGTATTGCTTCATAACCCGCACCCCGTCACCAAAACGGGCCGCAAGCGCCGGGTCGGCGACTTCCAATTCGCTGCCATCCGGCGTTTTGACCAGCGTCTGCGACCCCTCTACATTGTCCGGGTCGGTGAAATATGGCTGGTAGCGCCAGAGTTCCGGCGCCTCGCGGATCGTCAACCAGGGAAAGCCGCTTCGTTCCATGCCCGCCCGAATAAACGCCCAACGCCGGTCGCCGGCAAGTCCATGCCACCCCACGTTGACGTTTTGAAGGGACTCGCCAGCCATCGACTTCACAGGATAACGCCACAAAGCGTTGACCCTTCCAACCTCTCGCTCCGCCATCGATACGATATTACCGTCCGATTGCCAAGCGCTTTTGAGTCTTTGAGTCTTTGAGTCTTTAGAGTGGTTACCCTCTACCCTCTACCCGGCAATAATATATTTGACTCACACCCATGAATTCAACTACACTTGAAGAAAGGACTTACGTTGCGGAATGTAGCGATGATGTTCTATGGGTGGTTGAAGGAATGACAAAAACTCCGTGGATCGCTACGGCTCTCGGCAACAATAATTCGTATGCAATAGGCTTCATACAGGAGCAAAACTTTACATGTGGTTACTGCGGTAGAGACATTGGAACAAAGATTGGTATTCAGACGCAAGATACCGTTCAGAGGATTTACATTTGCCCGATGTGCAACAGGGCCACATACTTTGAGAGTGGCCATGTTTTTTGTCCGCTTCCAAGACCTGGCGAAACACTTGTTTATTTGCCAGATAACATCCGCCCGGTTTATGAGGAAATCCGCTCTGCTATGCAGGCAGGCGCTTTTACTTCAGCCGTGCTGCTCGCAAGGACGCTTTTATCTCATATCGCTGTCACCGAGGGTGCTCCAGAGAACAAGCCGTTCAACTTCTACGTTGAGTGGCTAGACCAGAACAATCACATTCCACCGAAGGGGAAGCACTGGGTTTCAGTGATAAAGAACAAGGGCAATGACGCGGCGCATGACCTGGAAATGATTGACTCCAAAACAGCCAACTTGGTGCTTGTTTTCGTGGCTCATTTACTCCGCAACATTTACGAGATGTCGGGAATGCTCCCTGTACCGCCGGTGACGCCTTGAGAGAGAGAATAACGGTCCTTCTGGACGATCAGATCTACTGGGAGCGTGAAACTGGAGATCGATCGGGCGGTGTATTCACTAGGGATAAAGAAACCATTGCGAAGGTCGTTAAAGCGCTTGAGTCTGCATTGGAGCAAGCCAGCAGTGAACTGGCTTGCTTTTCTCCAGATGAGCCCGACTTACGCTTGCTTGATTGCAACCAATTCGGCACGAACGGAGTCTTGGAAGCCGATTGTATCGACGACCGCATTCCATGTACCGGGAGTAGTCGGGGCTATGTCGAACACAGTGGTAGTAACTAACGCGCCGTCATAACGGCAGTGCCTACCAGAGCGATAGTTGGAAAACTCCGAGTCTGTCAAGAATCGGACGTTGCATTGTTTGTCAGTTCGGACGCGAACAAAATCTCTCGGTCCGAAATAGTCTCTCAGATGTAAGAATTCGTACATCTATTCAATCCTCGCTCGTTTCTCCGAGCGATGGCGCTTGCTTTTCGTACAAACGCGTGAAGCACGCTGAACCGTCCGACCATTTCGAAACGTCCATATTTCGTTTTTGCCTAAAGGTTCAGACTGGGGTCATGTCATTACCATGAGCCCCAGCCACTATAGCAGGACCCCAGTTCCGTTGGGGTCCTGCGCTAATTGACGGACCTTAGATGCGTGACGACGCTCCGTTTAGCAGTCACCGGAGTAATTTGCTAAAAAGTTAGGCTGGAGGTTGCTTCTTAGAAGTCGAACGTTCCTTGTCTAAACGCTTTTCGAGTTCCACTTTCGGAACCCTCATTAACCTCTTTCCGAGTTCGTTCAGCGCCTTGATATCCGTGCTCTCGCTTTTTGCCGCGTCCTTGCCTTTTGAAGTTTTTGACATAACACCTAGTCGATCTATCCGGCGGCTAACTCCTTGCCGGTTAGTTGCTTGTAGGTAAGACGCTTGCCGACTACGGATGATGCAACCTCTCGGAATCTGAACCCGTCGTCCATTTTCCGGGCATTGTAGCGATAGACCTGTTCGTCTAAGTAGCGGAACAAGTGGAACGGCTCAACCGAAACGTAGGTTCCTCGAATGCCTCTCTTGAGCAAGCTCCAAAAGTTTTCGAGTCCATTCGTGTGAATCTGACCTTCGACATAAGCAATACCATGGTCGATGACCTGATGCTTGAACCAAGTGTCAATGTCCTTATAGCTGAGCAGGGCATCGGTGTAAACCGTGCTTTTCGGCATTACCGTACCTTCCAAGATCGGCTCTACGGTCTTCTTGGTTGCGCTCTGGATAACGAACGCTTGAACCGGTCCGCCACGCTCTAGGACTCCCATGACGGCTGTCTTGCCCTTGAAGCCGGTACCGTCGCCGATGCGGCGTTCGCGGTCCGCTTTGTGCATGTTCCGCGCCTTGCCGCCGATGTACGTTTCGTCAGCTTCGACATGACCGCCAAGCATCTCTACCGAGTCGTCTTGCATCGCTAACCGAATCCTGTGAAGCATGAACCATGCGGTCTTTTGGGTAACGCCTAGCGCCCGGTGAAGCTCGTAAGACGAGATACCGTTCTTACAGTTCGCAAGCAACCACATGGCGGGAATCCACTTTGTGAACGAGATCGGCGAATCTTCGAAGATGGTCCCGACCTTTACCGAGAACTGCCTTTTACAGCCGTTACAGCGCCACACCCGGCGGGATTCAATCAGGTGAACCTTCTCACTCTGGCACCTTGGGCAAACCACCTTACCGTCGGGCCAGCGCCAAGACTTTGCCGCTGCGAATGCCGACTGTTCATCCGCGTATGTTCGGATGACTTCAAGCAAAGTTTTCGGAGTTTTAACCGCGTTCATGGATTCATTATACCATGTTTCGCGTGAGTCAAGTATATTATTGCCCTCTACCCTCTACCCTCTACCCTCTACCCTCTACCCTCTACCCTCTACCCTCACCACTAACACCCAACCCCTACCTGCAAGCAAGCCCTCACCGCCTCGATCGACCGCGCCACGTCCCGCTCGTTCGTTTGCCAGTTCATCACGCTGACCCGCATCGCGCGGCGGCCGCGCCATGTCGTATTGATGAAAAATGCCTCGCCATGAGCCACCAGCCGTTTACTCATCAAATCTGTGAACCGGTCGTTCGCCGCCTCGTCCGAAGAATTCGCAGGGTCCAAAAACCGCACGAGGCCTTGGTTGATGACTGGCTTCCAGAGCACTTCCACGCCGGGAAGTTCGCCAAGCCCCGCAACCAGGTCAGCGGCATGCCGGCAGCACCGGTCCACAAGATCTGCCACGCCCTGCAGTCCCAACTGCCGAAGCGCCGCGTACGTGGCGAACCCGCGCGCTCGCCGCGACCATTCCGGATTCCAATCCATCTGGTCCCTCGCTTCCGAGTCGTGAACCATATAAGGCGCACGGTGGGACATCGCCGCCGTGTGCGCATCCCCGTTCGCCACAAAAGCGTAGCCGCAGTCGTAAGGCACGTTCAGCCATTTGTGCCCATCCGTCGCCCAAGAATCCGCTGCCTCGAAACCAGCCAGTAAATGGCGATATTTGTCGCTCGCCGCCACCCAAAGCCCGAAAGCCCCGTCGACGTGAACCCACGCCCCATGGCGCTTAGCGATCGGAATAAGCTCTTGATATCGGTCGAAGGTGCCCGTATTGAGGTCGCCCGCCTGAAGAACGAGAATTATCGGAACGCCTTCCCTCCCCTCAAAATGGGATTCAAGTACCTCAGGCGTCAGCTGCTCGTTCACATCAAGTGGCATATCGATAACGTTCGCCTCTCCCAGCCCCAAGAGCCGCACCGCGCGCTCTACCGAGCCGTGCCGGTTCGAGGCGAACACTGTAATTCGGGGAGATCCCGAAAGGCCCTGCTGTTCCACGTCCCAACCACGCCGCGCCAGTAGATCATGTCGCGCTGCCGCAAGGCAGACCGCATGAGCCATCTGACACCCGCTGACGAGGGCGAAAGAAGCCAGCTCCGGAAGGTGCAGCACTTGTTTTATCCACTCGCCCGCCACCTCTTCGACTACCGCCGCCGCGGGAGAGCAGGAGTAGACGGCTGCGTTCTGGTCCCAAGTCGAGGTCAGCCAGTCCGCCGCAAGCGCGGCCGGAACCGAACCCCCGATCGCCCAGGCAAAAAACCGTCCGCCCTGCGAGCCCAAATGGCCGCCTGCCGTGTCCCGCACGAGGTCCGAAACCACCGCTTCCGCGTCCATGGGTTCGTCGTTAAGCTCCTTGACAAGCCTCCGCCGAAGCTCGACAAGGTCAACAGTGGCGCCAACCGGCCGTTCTTCCAACCCGTCCAGGTAATCCAAGGCGAAGCGAAGGGTCTGGTCGAGGACGGCATCGAAGGAAGAGTTTTGCATGCGTTCAAAATACATAGGGAGGGGTTCCGATATTGTGGAAGCTTATTCTGGCCGCGAAGTGCGGCGCCCGAGCCGCACACAGGAGGTGAGACAATGATCCGACGTTCCGTGCCATTTTTTCATCAAGCCAGATTCCCTCAAATCCGCCACCCTCAGCCAACGAGAACGACGCAACTGGCTTCCTGGCGCCTTTCCAGGGTCGGGCGAACCCGCTTTCCCACTCTTGCCCTCTCTCACGGCCACTTTTCACCTCCCGCTTACCACCTCCCGCTCCAACCCATACGCAATATATAATCCTTCACATGCCAAACCCCCTAGCTGATTTCATGATCGATTCCTTTCGGTCCGCGACGCAGCGCTTCACCGAAGATTTGGCCGTTCTCGACCACGAGGACCTCGCCAAGACCATGGGTGAAGGTGGCCGATGCGCTTACGACTTCATCTATGAAGTCGCCATCATCAATGCCCGGCTTGCCATGAAGATGCGAGGCGAAGACCCCGGCCCCCCGGCGTGGGATTTTGGCAAGGAGTGGCTGAAAGCCCCCGAGGCCTACCGCACCAAGGATGCCGCCACCGATTACTTCAAGGGTCGAGCAGACGAGCTCATGGCCGAATACGCCAAGGTTGAAAGTCCCGTCATGCTCGAGAACGACGCCCCCACAACCATGTTCAAGAACCTACAGTTCCTGATGGGCCACACCATGTATCACGACGCCCAGCTCAACTTTCTCCAATCGCTTAAGGGCGATATGGCCGTGCATTGGAGCGACTGACTTTCTCTGCGCATGTCATAGCGCTAAGATAGCGAGCCAACCCACGGACGGGTTTTGCTCATAGCCGTTCACTCTAAGCTTCGCGACAACCGGCAAAGGCCGCAAAAAACCAAACCTCCACCCTCCGGAGGCTGTCGCACGTTATTTCTTGGACCGCGTCAAAGGCCGCGAAATGGCAGCCCAGACCAAACCCCAACCCACCGTGGGGGAGGTCGGTGAGCTTGTCGAAGGGTCGAGGACCCTGAGCTTGTCGAAGGCGGTGGGAGGGGCTCCGGTCGTCAGTCGCGAAGCACCACAAAAAACGAATCTCCGCTTAAGTAAACAGCTATGGGGGCTTACGCCGATTGACGCCTGGCCATCTCTCTCTGCGCGTTGTCCACTATCTGGAGCAGTTCGTCCGCGCGATGGCTGCATGTGTGCTGTTCCAAAACCGTTCGCCGGCCATGGGAGGCGATTTCCCTTGCCGCCGCTTCGTTGTGAAGGACCCAGGAGATTTGAGCCGCCATCTCTTCCCCGCTTCTCGCGGTAAGAAAATCAGCTCTCGTGAACAGCCTCTCAGAGTCGTTCCAAGGCGCGGAAATCAGGGGGATGCCGCAGGCCAAGGCCTCAAAAACGCGAATCGTTGGAATACCCGGAAGCGCGCTTGCGAACACCTTCCGCGGGACGTGCACGGTTAAGCGGTACTTCGAAAAGATCTCGGGGACGCGGAAGTTCGGAATCCATCCGGCGTATTCGATGCCCGCCCGCTCCATCTCTCGAACTGCGCTAGACGGAAACTGAGCGCCATAAACCTTTGCCCGGATACCAAGGCTCTTGACCGGACCGTAGAGGAACTCGCGCATCTCAGCCGAACGATCGCCGTCGCCCCAGTTGCCTATCCAAACCAGGTCGCCTTCTTTCTGCGACTGCATCGGAACAAAGAGTCGCGTGTCTGCCGCCTCGTGCCAGGTCCAGGCGTCCCGCGCCAAATGCTCCTTCATGTACAGGTCGCGGATGACGCGGCCAAAGGCGAGAACGCCGTCGTAATTCTGCAAATCGAATCGGGCCGCTTCTTCCGGCTCGGTGATAACGCGGTGATGGGCGTCGTTGAACAGCAGGACGTAATGGCCCTTGTGGGTGTGATGCTCCCCGATACGCCGAACCAGGTCGGGGTCCGTCCACGCTTGGACGATCACCGCGTCAGCCCCCGAAAGAGCCCTGTGAACGTCGAGAGTGGCAGGGTCGTAGCTTCGAACTTGAATGTCCGGATAGGCGCGTTTGAATCCGTCGACGCTCTCGGTGCCAGGTTCGGGCAGAAAATCTCCCGATCCCTTGGTCGTCTTCGGTTCGAAGACGAGCACGTCGACTCCCCGGGCCGTCAGCTCGCTGACGACGCCTCGCAGGAAGTGGGCGCTCCCATGATTCCAGTCCGAAATCAGGGAACGGCAAAATAATATGATCTTCATCAACGCTCCGAACGATGCATCCAGGGAGCCTCCAGCGAGGGCCGGGCTATCTTCCTTGCGCGACGGTCCGGGCCGCGCTCAAAATTCTCGCGTTTCGCGAGGCCATACCGGCCGAAAAGGTCCCTAAAACCTACAATTGAACTACGCGGGCTAGAACCCGGATGTCAGTGTCTTCGCGACACTTTTTCAAGAATCCTTAACCTTTGCGGTGGAATGAATCTATGACGGGGGAATTTTTAACCGAGCGTGAAGAAAAACGTCGAGCCAACTCCCAGATTTCCCTCCGCCCAAATACGCCCGCCATGGCGTTCCACGATCCGTTTAACGATGGCGAGGCCCACTCCGGTTCCTGCATATTGGCCGTCCCCTTGAAGTTTCTCGAAGGGTAGAAAAAGCTTGTTGGCGTATCGCTGCTCGAATCCAATGCCGTTGTCGGCGATGAAAAGCACATTTTGTCCGTCAAGAAGCCGGGAACCAAGCTCGACACGCGGCATGGCGCTAAAAGAGGAAAACTTCACCGCGTTGTCGAAGAGACATTCCAAGGCGATATCCAGCATGTCGCGATCGGCGCTGACCCTTAAGTTCGACTGGATCTCAAACGCCGTCTGCTTGTCGGCGCCCAACTCCCCCACGATGCGCCTCGCCACTGACGTAAGGTCGATTTCCGAGCGATTCATCGTGGATCGCCCGAGACGCGCGATCTTCAAGTGGCCTTCGATCAGTCGGCTCATCTTGTTGACCGCCTCGCGCATGGAAATCAAGTGCGCCTGGGCTTCTGCCGGAAGCTGCGCTGAGTAGTCCTCCAACAGGATTGCCGACAATCCCGAGATCCCGCGAAGAGGGGCGCGTAGATCGTGCGATGCCGAATAGCAAAATCCGTCGAGGTCGGCGATCGTTCGCTCCAGCTCTACGGTTCGATCCGCGACCAGCCGCTCGAGTCCCGAATTCAGTTCCAGCACCGTTTTCTCAGCTTCACGAAGGGCATCTTCCGTCTGGATTCGAGCCGCAATCTCGGCCTGCTTCGCTTCGAAAAGCTCCGCGTTGTTCAAAGCCGCCGTCATTTGGAGCGCGAGCCCTTCGAAAAAAACGAGGTCCTGCGCGTCGTAAGCGCCCCTGTCCGTCATAACCTGCGCCACGCCCACCACGACGTCGTCCAGCTTAAGCGGCGCCATGAGGGCCGACTGCGCCTTAGGCTGGCTGCCCTTGGGAAGCTCTACGAACTCCCCGTCCTTTTCCTGGTAGTACTCGCCGGTTCCCTCTTCCACCCGCCGGCCGACGTCGGAAAAAAGCCGCGCCTCCCCGGTTCTGATGACCTCGCTCTGCATCCCACGGCCCGGCTCAGGGTCGAAAGCGACTTCCGGAAAAACCGAAGTGTCCACATAATCCCCATCCACCCAAGCGAAAGTGCACCGGATCATTCCGGTGGAGGGGTTGAAGCTGGAAACCAAAAGCCCGTCGCAGTCCATCGTCTGCTCGACGATTTGCTTGAAAGTTTCGAGGATGAGGTCCTTGTCAAGGCAACGAGCAAACAGCTTGCTCGACTCGACCAATAGCCGTGTTCCGTCGCTCTCTCTCAAGCGAGGAAAAGCGACACCAGCCGCCCTCTTTCCAATGTCCGTCTGCACACTAAACCTCAGTTGTTATTCTACGCGGTCTTTTGAAAATGCTTAGTGAGAAAGTGGTAAGGAAGCTCGGAATCTCGGACTATGTAGTCCGACCGGTCTGACTTGTATGACTTGTCTGACTCGTCAGAGACACTTCGGGCCCACATACCCTTATCGTTCACCCCACCTTAACAGGTGTCCCAATGCTCACCCAATGCCAGAAGTATCTCGCCGCGTTCTTCCCCCGTAGCGGCATGCGGATGCAGCCATGCGAGGCCGGGCGCCTTGGCACGCTTGTGAAACCGTGGATGAAAACGTTGCCGTCGATCTCCACCGCCCAGGGCATGGGCGCATCGTCATAGAGGCGAGAGTAGTGCATCCGCTCCTTGCTGTAGGCGGCAAAGCTTCCCGAAGGCGTGGCGTGTCCTTTCCGTCCGGTGCTGACATGGGTCTGCAAAATTAGGATATCGCCTTGATAGGCTCGCAACTCCTGATGGGCCTTACTGATTTCTGCCCGCTTTACACCTCTGTGGACCGTCACCGTCTTGGTTGCCAAGACTACCGTAGCGGTTTGCGTCGCTTTGTCCCAAGCCAGTTTCGCTCCCAGGGCGCCCAGATCGTCGAGCGCGACGAGCTTGGTTCCGTCGAACAATTCCCGCAGGCGGGGAAAGCTCTTCCCTTCTACCGTCGGCTCGTCCTCTGTCCCTCCCAAGTTCAGCCCCATGGCCGACACCATGCCTCTAAGGGGGACATAAAGCTTGCCGGGGTCGTCGGCGAAATCAACGCCGGTAACAACGGGCGTTTGGCAAAAGGCCTTCCCCGCCATTGCCACCGCCAACACAAACGGCGTTAAGCGCCTCCAAAAGGGACTCAAAGTTCATTCTCTGCACGCATAAGACTCACGGTTCCCGGCTATTTTGCCATGGAAAAGCGCACAAAATGAAGGTCGGCCAGTATTCGTCGGTATATACCGCCAATTTTCAGGGCCGAGCCCATGCCATTCCAATCGACGGAGGCAAAAACCCTTAAAGGGCTTCTGTTTCTTCTGCGGGAAGCGGCCAAACCAGGCACATGGCGGAAAGCCGGAAGCACGGAGTTCTGCCGGCTCTGTGGTTTAAGAAAACTAGTGAACGGAGGAACATGCCATACTAGTAGACGTTTGTATCCATCGGTCCAGCCGGAGAAAGCTTAAAAAAAACCGAACGAAGCCAATATAGATTCAAATCGGCTCATTAGTGGTGACTTAAGAACCTATTGCTCCTCAGCCACACGGGCCAATCGCCGGTCCCACGCCTCGTAAATCGCCAGCCCCACCACGCAGCAAACCGGGAAGAGAAACCCAACATAATGGGCGATCTCGAGCCGCGGCCCAAAGGTCTCAATCGCGTCGCGGTACAGGAAATCATGCAGGCGAGCAAACGGGCCCCAGCCATAATCCCAGGCAAGCAGCATGGGAATCGCCGCATGCCATTTCCAGGGCCCGGCGCCCTGCTTAAGCTCGGCGGTTCGGCCGGAAACCCACACGAACACGGCAAGTACCGCAAGCAGGCACGGCAGCGCCGCAACCTTGTACCAGGCGTCCGGAATATCGGCAAGCGCAAAAATGCCCAATGATTCAATTATCGAATCATTGGGCTCGTTAAATCAGGGTCGATTAAAGCTTAAAGCTCAAACCGTTTGCTTCCGCCGTCGGGATCCTCGTCCGTGTTCTCCGTAATACGCTTGACGAAGGCAACCAATTCCATTGGGTTGAACGGCTTCGTGAGGTACATGTCGGCGCCGTAATGGTATCCCTCGAACACGTCTTTGTCCTGCGCTTTCGCGGTCAACATAATCACTGGCAGGCTCTCCGTCTCGGGCTCTCTACGAATCGTCTTCAAGACCTCAAAACCGTCCATATACGGCATCATAACGTCCAAGACCACCAGATCCGGCTTCTCGGCGCGGATTTTCTCCAATCCTTCCTTTCCGTCGAAGGCCGTGGTGACTTGATAGCCTTGGCGCTCCAGGTTCACCTGGATAAGCCTGACGATATGCCTTTCATCGTCGCAAACAAGAATCTTAGTGGGCATCAAAATCTCCTAGCTAGGTTGCGTTATCGTACCTGATGCACGACGGCTTTTTGAAACGGATGGTCACAGGTAACCTTTGATCAGTGAAGCTTTGCCGATTTGAACTCATCAGCTCACCCTCCCAACCTCGATCAGGAATTGTTTACGGTTCGAAGGTCTACGAGACGGACGGGGCCAACGCGGTCGGCGTTCACGAATGGTCCGACGTTCGCCTCTTATCCCCGCTAGGCCTTCCGCCTAGCGTTAGGCTATTTTCCGCGCCCGACCCAAACATTATCTGGGAAGAAGGTGAAGACACCCCGGTTCCCGCGTTTTCCTACGTGAATCCGGCTGCCATGATTGGGCCCGGCCTTGCCCTTCCTTTGCCTCCATTGTCGCGATCGCTCCGCGTGGATGCATGCCTTGGAGTCGTAGTCGGCGGCGCTGGGCGGTCCGTTCAGCTCGAAGACGCAGACGAACTCGTCCTCGGCCTAACCCTCGTTACTTCGTTCTATCTCACCGATTCGAACGACGGCCGCTCCCGAGACGCGGGTTTCGCGCTCGGCCCCGCGATCACCACCCCCGACGAACTCGACGACTCAGTCACCGTAGACGAAAGGGGCAGGCGCTACCGCTTCGCCATGGCCCTAAGAATCAACAGCGAGGAGGTCGCCTCGTACGATATGAGCACCCTGCCCCACTCGGTGGCGGAGATATTGAGTTCCGCAAGCAACTCCTGCGCCCTGCAACAAGGCGACGTCGTCGCAATAAGCCTGGGCCCGAATGAGCGGACGCTAGAAAAAGGGGACCAGGTTCAACTCGTATGCGAGAAGCTAGGCACGCTGACGACAAGGATAGGATGAGGCGAGCATGCAAGCCATAAATGGTAAACCGTAAACTGTAAGCAGGGCGCCACCGGCCATATCCTCTACCACGACCCTCTAACCCTCGACCCTCGACCTTCAACCCCTCTACCCTCTACCCTCTACCCTCTACCCTAGACCTCTACCTCTACACTCCACCCTCCAACCCTCGCCC
>Ga0265338_10009120_pt1 | contig 11917 bp, 4 predicted proteins | sample 42126metaG_FD_193579 | JGI IMG/M metagenome (GOLD analysis project Ga0265338, IMG submission 193579) | Rhizosphere microbial communities from Carex aquatilis grown in University of Washington, Seatle, WA, United States - 4-21-26 metaG | ecosystem: Host-associated > Plants > Roots > Rhizosphere >... | reverse complement strand
CTTGGTACCATTCCGGTCGCCTGGAAGATCGCCGCCGTGGCGGACGTCGATGGCGACGGGAAAGTCGACCTGCTTTTGGAGAACACGAACACGGGGGAGCGCAAGGTACGGCTGTTGAACGGCACGGCGCAGGGCTCGGAAGTCTCCCTGGGCGTGGTTTCGACCGCCTGGCAGATCGCTGGGGCGGCGGATTTCAACGGCGACGGCCAGGCCGATGTCCTTTGGCAGAACTCGCAGACGGGCGAGCGCGGAGTGTGGCTGATGATTGGCACCAACGTGGCCGACTGGGCATCGCTCGGAACCGTCTCCACCGACTGGCAGATCGCCGGGACCGGCGACTACGACGGCGACGGCCAGACCGATATCCTCTGGCAGAATTCCGTGACTGGCCAACGCAAGCTCTGGCTCCTGCACGGCACCACCGTCGCCTCGGAGGTGTCGCTCGGCATAGTCAGCACAGTCTGGTCGATCCGCAATTGAAGGACGCCGACCGCGAGTTGTAGCATTCCTGGCCTTGCAGAGCGTTCCGCGGGCGTCAAACGAGCCGCACAGGGACCAACGATCGCTGTTTGGCGTTGCCAGCCTCACAACGATCACGCCCCCGTCACCTAGGACTTCGACGGGTTTGGTGGAAACGGCCGGTGCGGTGCCGACAAATTCCATCGAGGCCAAGCCCGGTTCGAAGCCGGCTCAATCCTTTGAAGTCAGCGACTTGGAACGGAGTCGGGTCGGAGCAAAGCACCCGCATTCCCTGCCCGAATGCCGGTATGAGTGGTTTCAATACCGTTGGCGAAATTATCAATAGCATAAGTAGGGTTAAAGTCGAAACGCCAACCAGTATCAAAGTTGCGCGGACGGCGGTCGCATGAGACAACCGTTCACCCCGCCGTACCCCGCGGCCCCGCCTCCACGACGCATCAACGTCCGTGCACGGTTCCCGTTGGGCGCGTGCGTCCACCGCATTTTTCCACGTCGGTCTCTTCCCGGAATGCTGATGAAAACTTCCAAGCTCGTCTCCTGGCTTGCAGCAAGCTGCGCCTGGTTGACCACCATCGGGATACGCCTCGATGCCGCGCCCCCCGTGTTCTCCTCCCAGCCAATGCCCGCGGCGCAGACCGTCGCGATGGGCACGTCGGTGTCCCTGAATTGCGCGGTGCAGGCGGATCCGATCCGGGGATATCCCCAGTTGCAGTGGTATCACGGCACCCAGCCGGTTCAGTGGGCCACGAGCTGGAGCTTCTATTTCGTCGCGGACGCGACGACAGCGGGGAATTATACGGTTAAGGCGACCAACGCGGACGGGACGGTGGAAAGCAACGTGGCCGCGGTGGCGGTATTTGAGTCGGCGCCGGCCATCACGGTTCAGCCGACCCCGGGCCGTCAGGAAGTGCTGTCCGGCACCTGGGTGCACGTGGCGGTGTCCGCGGTCGGGGCGCCTCCGCTGACTTATCAGTGGCGGCGGAACGGGGCGGACATTGCCGGCGCGCTGGGAACCGACTACAGCTTTTCCGCCAATGAGGCCAATGCGGGCGACTACACAGTCGTGGTGACAAACACCTACGGCTCGGCCACCAGCTGGCCGGCCACGGTCGCCCTTTCCGCCGACGATCAGAGCCCGCCGGTGATCGTCCAGGGCCTCGCGCCGCTCGAGCAGACGGTTCTGCCCGGAACGGGAATGTACTATTCCGTCGGCATCGCCAGTTCGTCGGGCAATCCGCGCTACCAGTGGTATCGGGACGGACTGAAGCTGGGGGACGCCACGTATTCGAACTACTCATTCGTCGCCGGCGCTGAGACGGCCGGGAGCTACACCGTCAAGGTCACGAACGATTACGGGGCCGTGACGAGCGAAGCGGCCGTGCTCCATGTCAGCTCCGGCTTGGACACCGGGCCGGCGTTCCAGCAGCAACCCTTGCCTGCGGAAGTCACCTACCCCGCGGGGACGTCGATCAGCTACTACGCGTCCGCCACGAGCGCCGGCTCCGTTACCTATCAATGGCTCAAGGATGGGGTGGCCGTTCCCGGTGCAACCAGCTGGACCTATAGTTTCGCCCTCGATGCGACGACGGCGGGCACCTATGTTTTGCGTGCCACCGACCTCAATGGCAGCACGCTGTCCAATCCGGCGGTGGCGCAGCTTTCGACCCAGCCGGCCGTCGCGCCGGTCGTCTCCGGACCCTGGGGGCCGACGACGTTTTCCCTCGGGGCGTCGGTCAGTGGCCAGATCTCATTGGCGGCCAGCGGCACGGCGTCCTTCACGTACCAATGGTACAGGAACGGCGTCGCGCTGAGCGGCGCCACCAGCGGGAGCAGTCTAAACCTCCCGATTGGGAGCGACGCCGACAAATATGGCGACTATGTGCTAACGGTGACGAACGCCGCGGGATCCGGCTCGAGCCGGACGATCCATGTGGTGCCGGAGACCTCGCTCCGTGCCCGTGTCGATGTTTATCCGGACAGCGTCACGGCGGTCCAGGACCGCGCATTCGACCTGCAGTTCACCTCCGGCTACTGGAATGTCTGGTCCTTCCAGTGGTACAGGAACGGCGTGGCGGTCCCGGGAGCGACCAGTTCCGGCTATCATGTCTCCACGGCCGGGCCGACCGACGCGGGTTCGTACATCTGCACGGCCACGCTCTCGAATGGTCAAACGGTGAGCACTTCGCCGGTCACGGTCGCGATCGCCGCCAAGCAGACGCATCAGGCGAATCTGGCTGCGGCCACGCTGCAACTTCAACTGGGTTCGATTAATCTCAATGCCTCCGAAAACGACTCGAGCCGGCCAGGGTTCCAGTGGCGCAAGGACGGAGTCGCCCTCGCCGGCGGCACCTATTCGTGGATCACGGTCGGCGGCGCGACCGCGGCGGGCACCTACACCTACACCTGGGGGGCGGGCAGCCCGGCGGAAACGAGCGCCCCGACGATCATCGTCATCAACCCAACGGCCCCGCGTTTTTCCAACGAGCCCGGCCCCGAGCAGCAGGTGGTGCCGTCCGGCTACCCCGTTTCGCTCTCGGCCGAGGTGGCCAGTGGCGACGGCGGGTCGTGCCTCTATCACTGGCGGCGCAACGGAGTGCCGATCGCCGGAGCCCTGCAGACCACTTATTCGTTCACGAGTTCGGCGGCGACCGCGGGACAATACGACATGGTGGCGACAAACTCCGTTGGGTCGACCACGAGTCGCACCGTGACCGTCGCGGTCGAAGGCACCTTGCCGCCGCCCGCCTTCACGCGTCCGTTGGCGCCCGAGCACGTCACCTACGACGAAGGTGCGTGGGCCACGCTGCAAGCGGAGGCGTACAACGGCGGGCAGCTGACCTACAGCTGGTATCACGGAGGGTCACTGGTCTCGTCGGGAACCTGGTCGTCGAGCTATAACTTCTCCGTGACGCCCGCGACGGAGGGTGAGTATTCTGTGACGGTGACGGCGGCGGATGGCTCGGTGGTGACGTCCGGACCAGTCGTGGTGGCGTCGCGACGTTACGCCCCGGCCATCACGGCCCAGCCCACGATGGTTTCCGCAACCTATCCCGAGGGCGTTTATGCGTACTTTGGCGTCACGGCCATTGGATCACCAGGACCTACGTATCAGTGGTATCACAACGGCGTGCCGATGTCGGTGGGGAGCAATTCCTCGCTGAACTTCGTAATCAGTCCCGCCACCGAAGGAGACTACTACGTGGTGGTCAGCAATGTGGCTGGATCGGTCACCAGCCGGACGGTAACGGTGCACGGAACCGCGGTGACCCCGGTCATCGGGAGCACCAGCGGCAACCGCGCCATCACGGTGATCGCGGGGGAATCGGTTTCGTTCCAGATCACGCCATACGGCAGCCCGCCCCTGACGGTGCAATGGTATCGGGACGGAGTCGCGATTCCCGGCGCCAACGGGCAGACGTTGGTCGTCGCCGCCGACACTTCGGCGGTCTTCACCGCGCAGGTCTCCAACGGCGCCGGGTCGGTGACCAGCCAATCGTTCACCCTCACGGTCAATACCTCGGTAGCACCGCAGGTCGTCACCCCGCCGTCTCCCCAGGCGCTGACGGTCGCGGCCGGGACCCCGGTCAGCTATTCGGTCGGGGTCGTCGGCGGGGCGCCGATGGCCTACCAATGGTATCGCGACGGTGGGCCGCTGACCGGCCAAACCCGGTCGTCGATCACGGTTGAAGCGCAGGCGGCGACCGCCGGCAGCTACACGGTCCGGGTGACCAATGCGGCCGGATCGGTGACCAGCCCGGCCGCCCAACTCGCGGTCCTGGCGGTGGCGCCCCGGCTGACCAATGCGTCCTCGGGGGCGCAATCCGTCTATATCGGCGACAGTGTGTCTTTTTTTGCGACGGCGAGCGGTTCGGCTCCCTTCACGGTGCAGTGGTATCGGAATGGTCAACCGGTCGCCGGCGCGAACGGCCTGACCCTGGACTTGGTCAACGTCCAGCCAGCGGACGCGGGCCTCTATGTGGTCACGGTGACCAACTCCCTCGGCACCGTCTCAAGCACCGGCGTCACCCTGTACGTGACCGCCCCGCCGCCTTGGATGCCTTGGTTTTCCTTCGGCCCACAATCGCGCTCCACCGTGGTGGGCGGCGTGGTGGTCCTGCAGGCGCTCGCGTTTGGACCGCCGGACCCCGCCTACCAATGGCTGCACGACGGCGTGGCAATCAGCGGAGCGACCGGCGACATGCTCACTATTGTCGACGCGCAATTGACGGATGCGGGGATCTACCAGGTTCGGGCCACCAACAGCGCCGGCAGCACGCTCAGCGAAAAGGCGCAGGTGACCGTGTCGTCGCCGGATCGGTGGCAATGGCTTCATCCCGTTCCCCGAGGCGAATTCCTCAACGCCGTGGCCTACAACGGAAGCTGTTTCGTTGCCGTCGGCGTGAACGGCCGCATCGTGCGCTCGCCGGATGGTGCCGCCTGGACCGACCAAACCGAGGCGATCGGGCTGGACCTCGTGGATATTGCGGCGACGGGAGGCCGGTTTGTGGCGGTGGGGAAATGCGGCACCGTCGTCACCTCTCCGGACGGAATCGCCTGGTCGGAGGCGGTCATTGACCGCCGCCGTGATCTGCAATCGGTCGCAGCCGGGACTGGCACCTTCGTGGCGGTCGACAGCACGGGGGCGCTCTTCGTTTCGACGGATGGCGAGCACTGGGCTGAATCGGTCCGTCCGCCGGGCTTTGGCGACGCCGGGCAGGTCGCATTCGGGAACGGGATCTTTGTCGCCGTGGACTCCCAGGAGGTGATTGCATCGCCCGACGGAGTCACCTGGACGGTGAGTGGGCCCTTGGTCATGTCCGGCTACTCGCAGTCCCTGGTATTCACGGGGTCGCGGTTTCTCGTGTGGCCCATGGGGTACGCCACGATGGCCCAGGATTCGCCTGACGGCGTGACCTGGCGTCAGTTCAGTCTCAATGACCAATTCGGCAATTGGTCGCCCTTGATCGTGGATGGAGCCGCCGGGACAGCCTTCAGATTCGCCCGGACCGCCGACAGCAAGTTCGGGGTGCTGGCAAGAGGAACGTTGAGCTGGGCGAGCCTGGCGGCCGGGCGGGCCGATGATTCCTGGAGCGGGATCGCCAGCGACGGTACGCACTGGGTGCTGGTGGGGTCGGCGATCCTGACCTCGACGGACCTGGTAACCTGGACCGAGGGGGAGGCCCGACCGGTGAATGCCCACCTGTCCGGCATCGCTTACGGGCCGGCCGGATACATCGCGGTTGGCTCACGGGACGAAGGCTACGGCAGTTCATTGCGCCGCGGAGTCGTGCTACAGTCGGACGATGGGGAGTCTTGGGCCGAAACCGCCTTGGGCTACGGGCTGCCGGCGTCGGCGGTCGCCTACGGCAACGGTCGATATGTGGTGCTCACGGATGGCGGCACCGCCTTTGTGTCGACCGACGGCCAGACCTGGGAAGCAGCCGCGCTTCCCGCGCTTGGCACGGTGACGGCGATGACCTTTGGCAACGGCTTGTTCGTGTGCATTTCTAACGGGCGGTCGTTTGCGTCGGCCGACGGATTGCACTGGTCGGCTTCGGCGCAGGCCGTCTATGTGGGCGCCGGCTCGCTCGTGTTTGATGGCACGCATTTCGTCGTCCTGATAGGCAACACTACCGTGGGGTTTTCGACCGACGGCATCGCCTGGCAGACGCAGGACGTGACCGGGGTTTCCATGGCGCTTCAGGCGGTTGGGTATGCCAACGGGGTTTTTGCCGGATTGTCGTTCAAGAACGGAACCGTGACCCCGCTGGCCGTTTCGACGGACGGGGTGCATTGGACCGAACATCCCGAGGTTGATTTCGGGCCCAATGCGAGGCAGGTGATCGTCGCGGGCGGCCAGTTCCTGGTATTTGGATCGCCGAACGTGGCCTGGCGTTCCGGGGACGGCCTGACCTGGAAGAGTGAATTCATGCCGAGTGCCACTCCGGTGGCGGCGGCGGCGGGCGCGGCGGGCATCGTAACGGTCGGCCCGACTTCGCAGATTCTGGTGACACCCGGTCCGGCGGTGATCATGACCCAGCCGGAGTCGCAGGCGGTCGAAGCGGGAGGCAGTGTCACGTTGACGATCGCGACGACCGGCGACGATCCGGCTCCGCGGTACCAGTGGCGGCGCAACGGGGTCAATCTCCCGGGCGCCACGTCGCCGACGCTGACGATCGGCCATTTCGGCCGGAGCGCGGCGGGTCGGTACGACGCGGTCGTGACCGACGAGAACGGCACGGTCACTAGCGTGGTGGCGCGGTTGTGGATTCCGGGCGCTTGGGAGGACTTCAACGGCGACCGGCAACCTGACTTGATTCTGCAGAACTCGTCGACCGGGGAGCGCAAGGTATGGCTGATGAACGGCACCGCGCCGGGCGCGGAAGTCTCCCTGGGCACCGTGCCGACCGCCTGGCAGATCGCGGGGGCGGCGGATTTCAACGGCGACGGCCAGACGGACATCCTCTGGCAGAACACGCAGACGGGCGAGCGGGGGATCTGGCTGATGATCGGCACCAACGTGGCCGACTGGGCCTCGCTCGGAACCGTGCCGCTGGAATGGCAGTTTGCGGGGACGGCGGACTTCAACGGCGACGGCCACGTCGACATCCTCTTCGAGAACACGCGGACCGGGGAGCGGGGGATCTGGCTGATGATCGGCACCAACGTGGCCGACTGGGCCTCGCTCGGGACCGTCCCGCTGGAATGGCGGATCGCCGGGGCGGCGGACTTCAACGGCGACGGCCAGGCCGACGTCCTCTTTGAGAATACGCGCACCGGGGAGCGGGGGATCTGGCTGATGATCGGCACCAACGTGGCCGACTGGGCCTCGCTCGGAACCGTTCCCCTGGAGTGGCGGATGAAGGCCGCGTTGGATCTCGACGGTGACGGGCAGACCGACGTCCTCTTCGATAACACGCGGACCGGCGAACGGGGGGTGTGGCTGATGATCGGCACGAACGTGGTGGACTGGGCCTCCCTCGGAACGAAGCCCACGGCCTGGCATCTGGGCCGATGGGACGTCGCCGGTTCCGCGACGGGCCTCACCGCCGATTTCAATGGCGACGGCCAGGCCGACCTCGTCTGGCAGAACGCGTCGACGGGGGAGCGCAAGGTGTGGCTGATGAACGGCACGGCGCTGGGCTCGGAGGTCTCCCTGGGCACGGTGCCCACCGCCTGGCAGATCGCCGGGGCGGGGGACTTCAACGGCGACGGGCAGACCGACATCCTCTTCGAGAACACGCAGACCGGCGAGCGGGGGATCTGGCTGATGATCGGCACCAACGTGGCCGACTGGGCCTCGCTCGGGACCCTGCCGCTCGAATGGCGGATCGCCACCGTGGCGGACTTCAACGGTGACGGCAAAGTCGACCTGCTGATGGAAAACACGCAGACCGGGGAGCGCAAGGTGCGGTTGATGAACGGCACAACGCTTGGATCCGAAGTCTCCCTGAGGGTGGTGGCCACTGCCTGGCAGATCGCGGGGGCGGCGGACTTCACGGGCGACGGACAGACCGACATCCTCTGGCAGAACACGCAGACCGGGGAACGGGGCGTGTGGGTGATGATCGGCAACGCCGTGGCCGACTGGGCCTCACTCGGGACCGTCTCCACCGACTGGCAGATCGCCGGAACCGGCGACTACGACGGCGACGGCCAGACCGATGTCCTGTGGCAGAATTCCGCGACTGGCGAACGCAAGGTGTGGCTGATGAACGGCACGACCCACACCGGCGACGGCGCGATCGGTGTGGTCACTCCAGTCTGGCAGATGAAGAACTAGGCACGCGGATTTATCCGGCGATCGGGACCGACGGAGCAGCTCGCGTCGGGGAAGGCACCCGCGACCACAAGCTCGGTCGATATCCTCCAGGTCGGCATCAAGGGAACCAAGCCGGCTGCGCATCGGTAACCATTCAGATGATTGAGGGGGATCGCCCAATAGTCTTCAGATCCTTGGGATCGGTCTTTGCTGCCACCACCGGCAGGGTGTTCATGCGGCAGCAAATTTTGTCTGGCGGCGAGGGGGTCCTTTGCATAAATACGACCCTTTTCCTCCCATGAAGCACTTCCTCAAGGAGACCGACTTCAAACCGTCGGAGGTGGCCGAGGTTTTCCGGCTGGCCCGGGAGTTTAAGCTCACGCGGGGCAGCGGCGGCGGGAATCACCCGGTGCTGGCCGGCCAGACCTGGGCGCTGGTGTTTTCCAAGGCGAGCACGCGCACGCGGGTCTCCTTCGAGGTCGGCATCCATGAGCTCGGCGGCCATGCGCTTTTCCTGAACAAGAGCGACCTGCATCTCGGCCGCAGCGAATCCGTGGCCGACACCGCGCGCGTCCTGTCGCGGTTCGTGCACGGCCTCGTGGTGCGGACGTATGCCCACAATGATGTCGAGGAGCTGGCGCGCTGCGGCAGCGTCCCCGTGATCAATGCGCTCACCGACCTGCTGCATCCCTGTCAGGTCTACACCGACGCATTCACGGCCGCGGAGCGCTGGGCCGGGTCGCAGAGCGACCTGCTGGCCTCCCTGCGCGGCCGCAAACTGGCGTTCCTGGGCGACACCCGCTTCAACATGGCCAACTCGTGGATCCTAGGCGGGGCGCTGTTCGGCATGAAGATCGTGCTGGCCGGACCCGAGGGCTACGAGCCCGGCGGGCCGGTCGTTGCCCTGCTCCGCAGCGCGGGCTTGGACGGCACCATCGAGTTCACCACCGATCCCCACGAGGCCGTCGCCGGCGCCGACATCGTCTACACCGACGTGTGGACCAGCATGGGCCAGGAGCTGGAGGCCCGGCAGCGCCTGCTCCAGATGCGGCCCTATGCGGTCACGGCGAAACTGTTCGCCGCCGCCAAGCCCGACGCCCTTTTCATGCACTGCCTGCCGGCCCACCCGGGTGAGGAGGTCGAGCAGGCCGTGCTCGACAGTCCGCGCTCGATCGTTTTCGACCAGGCGGAGAACCGGCTGCACGTGCAGAAGGCGATCCTGGCCCTGCTGGCGCAGCCGACGAAGGCCTGACCAGCCGCTCGCGCGGGTTTTCCTTTGCAGGCCCGCGGCGCTTTTGCTCACACTCCACCGCGCATGAAAATCGTCCTGGCATACTCGGGAGGGCTCGACACCTCCGTCATCGTCAAGTGGCTCCGGGAGACCTACGACGCCGAGATCATCACGTTCTCGGCCGACATCGGTCAGGAGGAGGAGCTCAAGGGCCTGTCGCGGAAGGCCAGGGCGACTGGGGCCAGCCGGCATTTCACCCTCGACCTGGTCGAGGAGTTCGCCCGCGATTTCATCTTTCCGATGGTCCGGGCCAACGCGGTCTACGAGGGCCAGTATCACCTCGGCACCTCGATCGCGCGTCCGCTCATCGCCCAGGCCCAGATCGCGATCGCGCGAAAGGTGCACGCCGACACGGTCGCGCACGGCGCCACCGGCAAGGGCAACGACCAGTGCCGCTTCGAGTTTACCTATATGGCGCTGGCCCCCGACCTAGCCATCATTTCCCCGTGGAAGCTCGATGCCTTCCGCGCGAAATTCCCCGGGCGGGCCGAGATGATCGCCTATTGCCGCAAGCACCGGATCCCGGTCGAGGCCTCGCTGAAGAAGCCCTATTCGATGGACCGCAACCTCCTGCACATTTCGTACGAGGCCGGCATCCTCGAGGATCCCTGGTTCGACCCGACGACGCGGGCCAACAAGGGCATGTTCAAACTCTCGGTGGCGCCCGAGGACGCGCCGGACCGGCCCGAATACGTCGAGCTCGATTTCGCCCGCGGCGACTGCGTCGCGGTCAACGGCCGGAAGCTGACGCCCGCCGGCGTGCTGCGCGCGCTCAACCAGCTGGGCGGGCGGCATGGCATCGGGCGCGTCGACCTGGTCGAGAACCGCTACGTCGGCATGAAGTCGCGCGGGGTCTACGAGACGCCGGGCGGCACCATCCTCATGCATGCCCACCGCCAGGTCGAGTCGCTCACGCTCGACCGCGAGGTCATGCATCTGCGCGATTCGCTCATTCCCAAGTACGCCGAGCTGGTCTACTACGGCTATTGGTTCGCCCCGGAGCGCGAATGCCTGCAGGCCCTGGTCGACCGGAGCCAGCAGTTCGTCACCGGCACGGTGCGGCTCAAGCTCTACAAGGGCAACGTCATCACCTGCGGGCGCAAGTCGAAGTATTCGCTCTACGATCCCCACATCGCCTCGATGGAGGGGGTCAAGAGCGCCTACAACCAGAACGACGCGACGGGCTTCATCCGGATCAACGGACTGCGGCTGCGCGCCCGGCTCGCCGCCCAGGGCGGTCCGCAGGCCTGACCGGGCGGCGGGCGCCGCCGCCGGCGAAGTTGGCGTGCTCGCGGCACCGGAGCGGGCATCGCCTGACCGTTCGATGAGGCGTTTGCTCCGATCTGGGTCCCGGCGGAGTCGGGGGACGCGGGGTCCCGACTCGTCCGCCTCTGCCCGGGGTCGTCCCGGGCCGGGCGACGGAGAGCCGGTCGGGAGGCAAACCGGGCCGTCGCGACTGCATAATCAACAATGGGACCGGCGGCCGCCTTCCGACGGGCGGGCATTCCCGCGATGAGACGAATGCGGACGATCCCGCGACTCATCCCGCGCTTTTGGAGGTGAAATCGCCGCGCCGGCCGATCATCGTTGGATTATTCATATGAAGATCTCCCAGGTCGCGGCCCAACTCTACACCGTGCGGGATTTCTGCCGGAACGCGGCGGCGCTCGCCGCCACGGCGCGGAAGATCCGCGCCATCGGCTACGAGGCGGTGCAGCTCAGCGCGGTCGGGCCGATCGCCCCGGCCGAGATCACGCGCATCCTCGGAGAGGAAGGCCTGGCGATCTGCGCCACCCATGAGCCCGCCGACATGATTCTCGACCAACCCGAGCGGGCGATCGCGAATCTTCAGGCGCTGGGATGCGGGCTCACGGCTTATCCTTTCCCCCAGGGCGTCGACTTCGCCGACGGCGCGGCAGTCGCGGCCTGGGTGCGCAAGCTCGACGCGGCGGGCGCCCGCTTCCGGGCGGCCGGGCTCACCCTCGGCTACCACAACCACGACGTCGAGTTCGTCCGGATGGGGGAGACGACCGTGCTCGACTATCTGTACGCCCACACCGACCCGGCGCATCTCGTCGCCGAACTCGACACCTACTGGGTGCAGGCCGGCGGTGGCGATCCCGTGGCGTGGTGCCGCCAGCTCCGCGGCCGCCTGCCGTTCATCCACCTCAAGGACTACGGGATGACCGTGCAGCGCCAGCCCGAGTTCCGGGAGATCGGACGGGGCACGCTGCCGATGGCGCGCATCATCGCCGAGGCCGAGCAGTCCGGCTGCCGGTGGTTCATCGTGGAACAGGACACCTGTCCGGGCGACCCGTTCGCATCCCTCCGGATCAGCTTCGATTACCTCAAGGCCAGCCTCACCGCCTGATCATCTACCCCGC
>Ga0265338_10009119_pt1 | contig 11919 bp, 8 predicted proteins | sample 42126metaG_FD_193579 | JGI IMG/M metagenome (GOLD analysis project Ga0265338, IMG submission 193579) | Rhizosphere microbial communities from Carex aquatilis grown in University of Washington, Seatle, WA, United States - 4-21-26 metaG | ecosystem: Host-associated > Plants > Roots > Rhizosphere >... | reverse complement strand
GGCCCCGGCCATCACCCAGGAGGTGATGGACGAGTTCGCGCAGCTGACCGGCCGGTCCTACCACCTCTTCGACTACGAGGGGCACCCCGAGGCCGATCGCGTCATCGTCGTCATGGGCTCGGGCGCAGAAACCGCCGCCGAGACCTCCGCCTGGCTCGCCGCCAACGGCGAGAAGACCGGCGTGCTGAAGGTCCGCCTGTACCGGCCGTTCTCCGTTCAGGCGTTTGCCGCCGCCCTGCCCAAGACCGTCCGCTCCATCGCCGTCCTCGACCGCACCAAGGAACCCGGCGCCATTGGCGACCCGCTGTTCGTCGATGTCGTCGCCGCCCTGCGCGAGGCCGAGCTGAAGGGCTGGTTCACCCCGCGCGGCCGGCTCACGGTCATCGGCGGGCGCTATGGCCTGTCCTCCAAGGAGTTCACCCCGGCCATGGTCCTCGCGGTCTTCGCCGAACTCGGCCGCCCGCAGCCGAAGAACCCCTTCACGGTCGGCATCCAGGACGACGTCACCGGCCTCTCGCTCAACTACGATGCGGCCGTCGACATCGAACCCGCGGACCGCACCAGCGCCGTCTTTTTCGGCCTCGGTTCCGACGGCACGGTCGGCGCCAACAAGAACACGATCAAGATCATCGGCCAGGAGGCCGGCAAGTCCGCCCAGGCCTATTTCGTCTATGACTCGAAGAAATCGGGCGCCGTCACCATCTCGCACCTGCGCTTTGGCGACAAGCTGATCCGCGCCCCGTACCTCGTCCACCAGGCGTCGTTCGTGGCCTGCCACCAGTTCAACCTGCTCGAAGTGCAGCCGGTCCTGGACTGCGCCGCACCCGGCGGGGTGTTCCTGCTCAACGCCCCCGGCCCGGTCGAGACGCTCTGGAACCGCCTCAGCCTCGAAACCCGCCAGGAGATCGCCGCGAAGAAGCTCCGGTTCTTTGCCATCGATGCCGGCGCCGTGGCGCAGGCCTGCGGCCTTGGCGGGCGCATCAACACCATCATGCAGGTCTGCTTCTTTGCCCTGAGCAAGGTCCTGCCGGTCCCCCAGGCGCTCGAGTCCATCAAGAACGCGATCAAGAAATCCTACGGCAAGCAAGGCGAGGAGGTCGTGCGCAAGAACGTGGCCGCGGTCGACAGCACCCTCGCGGCGCTCCACGAAGTGCCCATGCCGGCGAGCGCCGGCAGCGACTGGCACCGTCCGCCTCCCGTCCCCGAAGACGCGCCCGATTTCATCCGCAACGTCACCGCCGTCATGCTCGCGGGCCGGGGCGACTCGCTCCCGGTGAGCGCCTTTCCGCCGGACGGCACCTGGCCGACCGGCACCTCCCGCTGGGAGAAGCGCAATATCGCCGACGAGATTCCCGTCTGGGATTCCGCGCTCTGCATCCAGTGCAACAAGTGCGTCGAGATCTGCCCGCACGCCGCCATCCGCGCGAAGTTCTATCCGCCCGAAGCCCTGGTCGGCGCCCCGGCCGCCTTCCATTCCACCGACTTCCGCTCGCCCGACGTCAAGGGCATGCGGTACACCCTGCAGGTCGCGCCCGAGGACTGCACGGGCTGCGAGCTCTGCGTGCAGTTCTGCCCGGTCAAGGACAAGGTCGACCCGAAGAGGAAGGCGATCAACATGCGGCCGCAGCCCCCGCTGCGCGAGCCGGAGCGCCAGAACTTCGAGTTCTTCCTGCGCCTGCCGTCGCCGGACCGCACCCTCCTCAAGCTCGACCAGGTCAAGGCCGCGCAGTTCCTCGACCCGCTCTTCGAATTCTCCGGCGCCTGCTCCGGCTGCGGCGAGACCCCGTATGTCAAGCTCCTGACCCAGCTGTTCGGCGACCGCGCCGTCATCGCCAATGCCACCGGCTGCACCTCCATCTATGGCGGCAACCTGCCGACCACGCCCTATACCCGCAATCAGGAGGGCCGGGGCCCCGCCTGGTCCAATTCCCTGTTTGAGGACAACGCCGAGTTCGGTCTCGGCCTGCGCGTGGGACTGGACCGCAAGGAGGCGACCGCCCGGGACCTCCTCAACAAGCTCGCCGCCCGCGTCGGCCCGCCCCTCGTCGCGGCGCTGCTCAGCGCCGACCAATCCACCGAGGCCGGCCTTGCCGCCCAGCGCGCCCGCGTCGTCGAATTGCGGGCCAAGTTGGCCGGCCCGGACGCCGATCCCGCCGCCGCCCTCCTCTCCGAGGTGGCCGACCATCTCGTCCGCAAGAGCGTCTGGATCGTCGGCGGCGACGGCTGGGCCTACGATATCGGCTACGGCGGCCTCGACCACGTCCTGGCCTCCGGCCGCAAGGTCAACGTCCTCGTCCTCGACACCGAGGTCTACTCGAACACCGGCGGCCAGTGCTCCAAGGCCACGCCGATGGGCGCGTCCGCCCGCTTCGCCATGGGCGGCAAGGCGACCGGCAAGAAGGACCTCGGCCTGCTCGCCATGACCTACGGCAGCGTCTATGTCGCCCGCGTCGCCATTGGCGCCCGGGACAACCAGACGCTGGCGGCGTTCCGCGAGGCCGAGTCATTCCCCGGCCCCTCGATCATCATCGCCTTCGGCCACTGCATCGCGCACGGCTACTCGCTGACCGATGGCCTCGAGCACCAGAAGCTCGCCGTCGAGACCGGCTACTGGCCGCTCTTCCGCTACGATCCGCGACGGGCCGACCGGGGCGAGAACCCGCTGGTGCTGGATTCACCGGCACCCAAGATCGACCTCGTCAAGTACACCAAGTCCGAGAACCGGTTCCGCATGCTGGAAAAGAAGGATCCGGCGCGCGCGCTGGAAATCGACCGCCTGGCGCAGGCCGAGGTCACCAAACGCGTGGCGTTCTACCAGAAGCTCGCCGCCACCAGCGCGGCGGCCGGGGCCGCTCCGGCCGTGCCGGCGCCCAAACCCGCGCCCAAGAACGGCGACGGCCCCGGTGCCGTCAAGGCTGTCACCAGCGGCTGACGCGCGGCCGGCGATCTGAAATCCGACTTGACCAGCCGCGTCCCAGCGACGCGGCTGGTTCGTTTTCCCCCGGGCGACGCCCCGGCGGGCGCACCGCCGGTGATTTTTCGCTCGGAATTGCGGCCAAGGTCGGTCCTACAATCCTCCTGATCCGACAAGGATCTCCGATGACTGAACCTCTCACTCGATTCAACGCCTGGCTCGAAGACGCCAGGAATGGCGGCCTGGAGGAACCCACGGCGATGGCCCTGGCCACGGCCGACGCCCAGGGCCGCCCCTCCGTGCGCATGGTGCTGCTGAAGCATGCCGACGACCGCGGCTTTGTCTTCTACACCAACCTCGAGAGCCCCAAGTCCGCCGACCTGGGCGCCAACCCGCGCGCGGAGCTCTGCTTCTACTGGAACCCGCCCGGCCGGCAGGTGCGCATTACCGGACCGGTCGAGCGCACCAGCGACGCGGAGGCCGACGCCTATTTCGCCACGCGGCCGCGCCTGAGCCAGATCGGCGCCTGGGCCTCGCGCCAGTCGCGCCCCATGCAGGGCTACTATGAGCTGGAGCAGGCGTGTGCCCGGGTGGCGCTGCGCTATCCCTTCGGCGCAGTTCCGCGCCCGCCCCACTGGTCGGGCTACCGGGTGGTGCCCGAACGCATCGAGTTCTGGAAACAGAAGCCCTTCCGCCGCCATGAACGGGTTCTCTTCACCCGCGAGCAGGACGTCTGGAAGGAACAATGGCTGTTCCCATAACGGGAGGCCGGCGCGCGGCCGGCCCGCCGGACGGGCGTTGGTCGATGCGGAGCCGGCGCCGCCCGCTGCCGCCATCGCCCCGGGAAAATGCGGGCTAGCGGTCGGCCGGAATCCCGCTTACCTTCGCCTTTTTCATGGATCTGACCGAACTCTATCAATCCGTCATCCTCGAAAACAACCGCCGACCCCGGAACTATCGCAAGCTGCCGGAGGCCAACCGCTCCGCCGCCGGCAACAACCCCGTGTGCGGCGATGAAATCACGGTTTACGTGCGGCTCGAGCAGGACCGGATCGCCGACATCAGCTTTGAGGGCGCCGGCTGCGCCATCTCCCAGGCCTCCGCCTCGGTGATGACCCAGCGCCTGAAAGGGCGAACCGTCGCGGAGGCCGAGGCGATGTTCGAGCGGTTTAAGGGCATCGTCACCAAGGGCACCCCGGACGAGGAGGACCTCGATCTCTCCGCCTTCGCCGGCGTCCACCAGTTCCCCGCGCGCATCAAGTGCGCCACCCTGGGCTGGCACGCCGCCCTCAACGCCATCCATGGCGAGGCCGTCACCGCGACCACCGAATGAACCCGCCCGCCCCCGCCCCCGACTGGACCGCGTTGCGCGCGGAATTCCCGATCCTGGACCAGACGGTCCACGGCCATCCGCTGATCTACCTCGACAACGCCGCCACCACGCAGAAGCCGCGCGCGGTCATCGCGGCGCTGTCGCGCTACTACGAGCGGGACAACGCCAACGTCCACCGGGCCATCCACGAGCTGAGTTCCCGGGCCACGAACGCCTACGAGGCCGCCCGCGCCCGGGCCGCCCGGTACCTCAACGCCGCTTCGCCCGACGAGATCATCTTCACCCGCGGCACCACCGAAAGCATCAACTTGGTCGCCTACGTGTTCACGCCGCGCCTGCGGCCGGGCGACGCCATCCTCGTGACCGAGATGGAGCACCACAGCAACCTCGTGCCCTGGCAGCTGCTCGCGCAACGCACGGGCGCCCGGCTGCTGTTCGTGCCCGTTACGGGGGACGATGGACAGCTGGACCTCAGCCGCCTCGACGAGCTGCTCGCAAGCAACGTGAAGCTCTTCGCCTTCACGCACATATCGAACTCGCTGGGCACCATCAATCCCGCGGCTGAGCTCTGCGCCCGCGCGCGCCGCCATGGCGTCATCACCCTGGTCGACGCCGCCCAGAGCGTCGGCCACCTGCCGCTCGACGTCGCGGCGCTGGGCTGCGATTTCCTCGCCTTTTCCGGCCACAAGATGGCCGGCCCCACCGGCATCGGCGTGCTCTATGGCCGCAGCGCGCTGCTCGAGTCGCTCGATCCCTTCCAGGGCGGCGGCGAGATGATCGCCTCGGTGCAGTTCGATCACAGCACCTGGAACAAGGTGCCGCACAAGTTTGAGGCTGGCACGCCCGACATCGCCGGCGCCGTGGGCCTGCACGCCGCCATGGATTACCTCGACGCCGTCGGCCGCCCCGCCATCGCCGCCCACGACGAGGCCCTGGCCCGGCTGGCCTATGACCGCCTGCGCGGCGTTCCCGGCATCCGCCTGCTGGGCCCCCCGGGCGCGCGTGGCGGCCTGGTTGGCTTCGCCCTGGCAGGCGTCCATGCGCACGACGTCGTGACCTTCGCCGACCAGGAAGGCATCGCCCTGCGCGGCGGTCACCACTGCACCCAGCCCCTTCTCCGCAAACTCGGGGTCCCCGCCACGACGCGCGCCAGCTTCTATCTGTACAACACGCCGGCGGAGGTCGAACGGCTGGTGACGGTGATCCATCAGGCGGCCAGGTTCTTCGGTTCGGCGGCCTAGGACCCACGGTCATCGCGCCGCGCGGGCGGCCCCGGGCCGCGTTGCGGCGGGGGCCTGGCGGCCGGACGCCGGGAATCGTAAAATCCCGGCGCGGGAACGGCCCGCGCGCCCCCCGGGGACCCCCCGTTCCGCCGCCGCGATCTTCCGCCTGCAAGAAATGCGCAAAGCTCGCCAAGGCGTGCGCTGCCGCGTGGAGCGTTACCTGTCACACTGGCAGCGTGAAGAAAGCGTACCTGGAGGCTCTCGAGTCCCACCGCGCCGAGATCAAGCGCAAGTGGGAGATCCTCCTGCGTGCCGCCCCGGCGACCACGCCGCTGGGCAACCCCGACGCGCTCGTCTACCTCATGGACGAGTCGCTCGGCCAGCTCTTCTCCCTTTTCCGCAGCCGGTCCGCGCACGCCTGGCTGGACCGGCATCCGCCGGCCACGCGCCTCATCGGCACGAACTGCCACTGCCGCCTCAATCCGCTGATCAACTATTTCATCGCCGGCCAGGCGGCGCTGGCCTTCGCGGCCCAGGACGTCCCGCGCACCCGGCATCATCTCGACGACGTGGCGGCCACCGCCTGCATTGACGAGCTGCTGCTCACCTTCCGCCTGCTCGCCCATCGCGAGATCCACGCGTTCTGCGAGGTGTGCCAGTATTCGCCGTCCAACGCCCACGCCGCCGCCGGCGGCAGCAACGGCAAGCCGGTGTGCCCGCTGCCCTGGCATCGCCTGGCGCGGGCCTAGGTGGGATCGGTGAAGTTGGACGGGGAAACCCGGCAGAGCATTCTTCGTCACCCGCCGAGCGGTGTGGGAGCCTGCTTGCCCCTCGACAGGCTCGGCGCCCTGACCCATTCGACACCGCTCAGGGTCACCCTGAGCTTGTCGAAAGGGCAGGCGAATCAGTCCTCGGCCATCGCGAGCAAGCTCGCTCCTACAACGGTCTGAATTCGTCTGCGACGACCGATTGGTTCCGCGGCACCCTCAGGCCGGTCCCATCGGGCTCTCCGCGTGCAGGCGCCCGCGATAGTCGCTCGGGGACAAGCCCTCGATCTTCTTGAAAACCCGGTTGAACTGCGAGAGCGACTGGAAGCCGGCCTCGAAGGCCGCCTCGCTGACCCGCTTGTGCGGGTTGAGCAGCAGATTCTTCACCTTCTCGACCCGCACCCGCGCCAGGTAGTCGGTGAAGGTCAGCCCGGTGGCCTGCTTGAACATCTTGCAGAAGTAGAAGGCGCTGGTGTTGACCGCCCGCGCCACCTCCTTCAGCGACAGCTCCTCGCCCTGGTGGTCGGCGATGTAGCCGCGCGCCCGCGCGATCATGGGCGCCTCGGCCTTCTCCTCGCGCACCATGAGCTGGTTGCTCAGGGCGGCCAGATGCTGCGCGAAGATCGCCAGCAGGCGGATGATCGACTCGTACTGGCGCTTGGGGATGACCCGCGTCTGGAAATAGGCCTCCTCCGCCCGCTTGACGTCGATCTCCTGGCCCCAGTCAAGGAGCTGGCGGGTCACGTGCTTGAACTCGGCCTTGGTCGGCTGGTGCAGCAGGACCTGGCCGGTCTGCAGGAAGGCGATCAGGTTGTCGCCCACCCGCACGGGGATGGCGGTGTCGCACAATCCCGCGAAGCAGCGCAGGGTCTGCGCCTCCACACCCGCCTTCTCGGCGATCGCCTGCTGCATCTGCAGGCACGCCGAGCACGACTTGTTCGTGCGGGCCAGCAGGGCGCAAAAGGGATTCTCGTTCTTCTGCCCCGCCAGCGGGAACTGGAAGGTCTCCACCGGCCGGAGACCCAGCGGCAGGCCGGTCGCCTCCGCAAACGCCTTCTCGTAGTCGCGCCAGATCTGCGACGCCTTGAGATGCTCGACGATGTTCTTGCTGCGGGCTTGCGGGGATGGGGGTTCGGTGGCCATGGACAGTGCGCAGCCGCCAACATCCATCCAACCAGGGGGGGCGTGCAAACGAAAACACCAGATCCCCGCCGGCCGCCCCGGGGGCGGCGTCGGCCCTCCGGAAAGGGTGCATGCTCCCCGCGGTTGCCCGCGGGGAGCAGCGCACTTAGTCCTCAATCACGTGAATCACGCAAGGGAGACCCTTGGCCGTGTTCACCTGCCGCCCGTTTTTATCCGGGCGGAATTGCCATGAACGCCTGCCGCCGCCGCGCCGGACCGGACCGGACCCGGGCTCCGGCCCCCGTCGGGCCACCGCTGCCGGGGCAGACCAAAGAACCACACGCGATTTTTAGCGCAACGGCCGGCTTTGCGCTTCGCACCGCTTGGCAATTGATGGGCGTTTTTTGTTCTCTCTGTCGCCACGACGTGGTGACGGCGGCCCGGCGCGGCCCGCCCGCCCCCGCGGGCAGGGCCCGCTTTTTGGCGCACGGTTTTTGGCAAAAACTGCGGAGTCAGCCGCCCGGCCGGGTGTTACGCTCGGGCCATGAGCACCATCCTCGTTCCCGTCGATTTCTCCGAGGAGACTCCCGAGGTCATCGAGTGCGCGGCGATGCTGGCCCGCCGCAACCGCAGCCAGCTCGTCCTCCTGCACGTCGCCCCTAGGGTCGCCGGCGGCGAGGAGAACGCGGAGGCGGGGGACAAGCTCGAACGGCTCGAGCGCTATCTGCGCGAGGAAGGTTTCCAGGTGTCGACGACGATCCGCGAGGGCGAGCCGGCCCGCGAAATCGTCGCCTGCGGCGGCGCCATCGCCGCCGACTGCATCATCATGGGCCGGCACGACCATGCGCCGGCCGCAACCGTGGCCGCCGGCCCGGTCACCCGTTACGTCGAGCAGCAGGCCGGCTGCACCGTCGTCGCCGTCCCCTGAATGGCCGTCGCCCCGCCGCGGCGGCCTAGTCGCCGGCCAGGGCCAGCAGCTCGCGGACGGCGGCGGTCACCGGCGTTCGCCCTTCGAGAATCGCCCGCTCCCACGCGGCGCGGTGGGCGGCCACCGCCGGCCGCCGGAAAAACCGGTCGCGCAGCGCCTCCTCCAGCATGGCCCGCGCCCAGGCGAGATTCTGTCCGCGGCGCCGCTCGGCGAAGGCGCCGTTGGCCTGCGTCGCCCGGTGGAATTCGCCGATCGTGCCCCACAGCGCGGCCACGCCGTCGCCCGTGCGCGCCGAGCAGGTCAGGGCGCGCGCCTCCCAGCCGGGCGTCGGCGGCGCCAGATAGTGCAGCGAATCCGCCAGCATGCGCCGGGTCACCTCCGCCGGCGTCGCATTGGCGCCGTCCGCCTTGGTCACGCAGACGGCGTCGGCCAGCTCCAGCGAGCCGCGCTTCATGCCCTGCAGCTCGTCGCCGCCGCCCGTGATCGTGAGCAGCAGCAGAAAATCCACCATCGCGCGCACCGCGATCTCGCTCTGGCCCACCCCGACGGTTTCGACCAGGATGACCTCGTACCCGGCGGCCTCGCAGACGAGGATGGTCTCGCGCGTCTTGCGGGCCACGCCGCCCGTCGCGCCGCCTGAGGGCGACGGCCGGATGAAGGCCCGGGATTCGCGCGCCAGCTGCTCCATGCGCGTCTTGTCGCCCAGGATGCTGCCGCCGCTGATGCTGCTGCTCGGATCGACGGCCAGCACCGCCACCTTCTTCCCCTGCCGGCACAGCCAGGTCCCGAAGGCCTCGATCAGGGAACTCTTGCCCGCGCCGGGCACGCCCGTGATCCCGACGCGCACGGACCGGCCCGTATGCGGCAGCAGCTCCGCCAGCACGGCCTGCGCCTCGTCGATGCGGGCGGTGGCGTCGCTTTCGATGAGCGTGATGGCCTGGGCCAGCAGGGACCGGTCGCCCCGCCGCACGCCCGCGGCATAGTCCGCGGCCGAGTGGCGCCGCCGGCGCACCGCATGGGCCGATCCGGCGGGATGCGCCCCCGCCGCCTTCGCCGGCACGATGCGCGCGGCAAACTCGGGACCCGCGTCGGCGGGCTGCCAGTCGGGACGGGAGGAGGCGGGTTTGGCCATGGCGCGAACCGGAATGTTGGGCGGGAGGCCCGCGGTAGGCGATCTTGTAAAGCAAGCCGCGCAACGGAATCAGCCCCGCGCGAATCGTTCTCGTTCTCTTACACGTTCTCGTGCTCGCCGACGGATCGATGGCGAAAGAAGGAGCGAGAAAACGAGAAGGAGTACGAGAACGAGTACGATTCCGGGAGGGCGGCGACGCGTCGGTTCAGGCGTGTCCGAAGCGCTCGTCCATCAGCCGCATGATCTCCCGGCCGGCGGCCGGCAGCTTGGTACCCGGACCGAAAATGGCGGCGGCGCCCGCCGCCCGGAGGGCCGCGTAGTCCTGGGGCGGCACGACGCCGCCGCAGACGACCAGGATGTCGGGCCGGCCGAGCCGCTTCAGCTCCTCCACCAGCTGCGGGAGCAGCGTCATGTGGCCGGCGGCGAGCGAGCTCATCCCGACGACGTGCACGTCGTTCTCGACGGCCTGGCGCGCGGCTTCCGCCGGCGTCTGGAACAGGGGCCCGATGTCGACGTCAAAGCCGAAATCGGCATAGGCCGTCGCCACCACCTTGGCGCCGCGATCGTGGCCGTCCTGGCCGAGCTTGGCGACGTAGATGCGGGGGCGGCGGCCTTCGCGCGCCGCAAAGGCGTCGGTCAGGGCGCGCACTTCCGCGAGCTCCGGGCTCGCGCCATATTCCGAGCGGTACACGCCGGCGATTGTACGGATGACGGCCTGGTGGCGTCCAAACACTTTTTCCATCGCATCGGAGATCTCGCCCAGGGTGGCGCAGGCCTGCGCGGCCGCGACTGCCAGTTCGAGCAGGTTGCCGGTGCCGCGGCCGGCGGCTGCGGTGATGGCCTCGAGCGACCGTTGCACGGCGGCCCCGTCGCGGGCCGCCCGGAGTTCCGCCAGGCGCCTGACCTGGGCCTCGCGCACCGCGGTGTTGTCGACCTCCAGGATGTCCATCGGCGCCTCCTCTGCGAGGACAGCCTGGTTGACGCCGACAATGATCTCCCGGCCGGAGTCGATGGCGGCCTGCCGCCGGGCGGCCGCCTCCTCGATGCGCATCTTGGGCAGCCCGGTCTCGATCGCCTTGGCCATGCCGCCGAGCGCCTCAACTTCGGCCAGGTGCTCGCGCGCCCGCTTGAGCAGCGCGTCGGTCAGCGACTCGACGTAATAGGAGCCGGCCCAGGGGTCGATCGTGCGGCAAATGCCGGTTTCCTGCTGCAGGTAGAGCTGGGTGTTGCGGGCGATGCGGGCCGAGAAGTCCGTGGGCAGCGCCACCGCCTCGTCGAGCGAGTTCGTATGGAGCGACTGGGTCTGGCCCCCGGCGGCCGCCAGGGCCTCGATGCAGGTCCGGGCCACGTTGTTGTAGGGATCCTGCGCGGTCAGGCTCCAGCCCGAGGTCTGCGAATGGGTGCGGAGCGCCAGCGATTTGGGATTCCTCGGATTGAACCGGGCGACCATCTCCGACCACAACAGCCGCGCGGCCCGGAGCTTCGCGATCTCCTCGAAGAAGTTCTTCCCGATGCCCCAGAAGAAACTCAGCCGGGGCGCGAACGCATCGATGTCGAGCCCGGTGTTCACGCCGGTGCGCAGATACTCGAGGCCGTCGGCCAGCGTATAGGCGAGTTCCAGGTCGGCCGTGGCGCCCGCCTCCTGCATGTGATAGCCCGAGATCGAGATGCAGTTGAACTTGGGCATGTGCTTCGCGCAGTAGGCGAAGATGTCGGCGATGATGCGCATCGAGGGCCCCGGCGGGTAGATGTAGGTGTTGCGCACCATGAACTCCTTGAGGATGTCGTTCTGGATCGTGCCGGCCAGCTCCCCGAGGCGGGCGCCCTGCTCCAGGGCCGCCGCGATGTAGAACGCCATGATCGGGATCACCGCCCCGTTCATGGTCATCGAGACCGACACGTCCCGCAGCGGGATGCCGTCGAACAGCTGCCGCATGTCCAGGATCGAGTCGATGGCCACGCCCGCCTTGCCGACGTCGCCGACGACGCGCGGGTGATCCGAGTCGTAGCCGCGGTGCGTGGGCAGGTCGAAGGCGACCGACAGACCCATCTGGCCCGCCGCGAGGTTGCGGCGGTAGAAGGCATTGCTCTCGGCCGCGGTCGAGAACCCCGCATATTGCCGCACGGTCCACGGACGGGCGACGTACATGGTCGGATACGGACCCCGCAGGAACGGCGGAAAGCCCGGCATCGAGTCGAGCGGTTGCTCCACGGCGGCAAGGTCGGCTGCGGTGTAGACCGCCTTGACCGGGATCCGACCGCCGGCCGCGGCGGGCGCCGTGATCGTTTCCGCCTGGGGCGGCGCCACCGGCGTCGCGGGCCCGTCAAAGGGGATCTGGGTGAAATCCGGATGATTCGTCATGGGATGAGGCCCGCCCGGCGCTGCAATTGGGCGAGGGTCGTCCGGACATTGGCCCGGATATGGATGAATTCGTCGAAACCGGCGGCGCGGTACTCCGCCTCATGGCTGCCCGGGTGGCCGGCGATCACCACGACCGTG
>Ga0265338_10009118_pt1 | contig 11920 bp, 12 predicted proteins | sample 42126metaG_FD_193579 | JGI IMG/M metagenome (GOLD analysis project Ga0265338, IMG submission 193579) | Rhizosphere microbial communities from Carex aquatilis grown in University of Washington, Seatle, WA, United States - 4-21-26 metaG | ecosystem: Host-associated > Plants > Roots > Rhizosphere... | reverse complement strand
ATGGACAAGCCCTGGCCGACCGAGTTGCGCCTGAACAAGGCCGGCGATCAGTTGACCATCGCCTTCGACGACGGCGAAGCGTTCAAGCTGCCTGCCGAATACCTGCGCGTGATGACCGGCAGCGCCCAGGACCGCGGCCACGGGGCCGGACCGCGCCCGGCCATACCGGGCAAGAAGGGCGTGCGCATCACCGCCATCAACCCGGTCGGCCGCTACGCCGTGCGCCTCGTCTTCGATGACGGCCACGACACCGGCCTCTACAGCTGGGACCTGCTGCGCGAACTCGGCGCCGAGCGCGACCGCCTGTGGTTCGAGTACATGGACACCCTGGAGAAGGCCGGCCTGGCCCGTTAGTGGTGAACCCCGCGCCCAAGCCGGCGACAGCCGATAGCGCAAACAAGACCCGCTCATGCAGCCATCAGGCTTTGCGCGAACACGACTCTCGCTCGCCTATCCCCAAGTATAGTCGCCGTGTACCCCTGCGGCCTCTAGATCGGGCCTGGGTCACGCTATGATGCACGGGTCGACGCTTGCCCCGCCGCAAGCCACACCGACGTCAGTAAGTGTTTCGTTCCCCGTTTTCGGCCCCCCCGGCCGATAGTCGAGTACCCGCCCCTCGGACCAGCGATACCGCACCCCCCATCGCCGTCTCCGAGGGGCGTTTCTCGCCCGGATCAGACCCAGGAGGAGTCATGAGCGGCCTCGCCCACGCCCCCCTCGTTCACGATCACATGTCCACGCCGCAAGCTTTCCGTCCCTATCACTTCGTCTATCAGGACGAGGTCGGCCAATTCCACGCCACTGCCCAGCATCTGTTCGCGGACGACGACGCCGCCCACGCCCATGCGCGGCGCATGCTCGCCGGCGCGGCCCTGGTGGTGGTCTACCAGGACGGACGCAAGGTCTCGCTGCTCGCCAACCTCTGACCGATCCCTGGCCAGCGGCCAGGCTGTTCGAATGTCTTGCGGTAAGCGCCGTTCTTGGACAACGAGGGGGCCATGCGTCAGGCCGTCCACATCCTGCATCTGAACACCTCGGGCCGGGGTCTTTTTGAGATCACTCGCGAGGTCGAGGCCTGGGTGCGCGCCCAGGGCATGCAGACCGGTCTCCTGACCCTGTTCTGCCGCCATACCTCCGCGTCCCTGCTGATCCAGGAGAACGCCGCGCCGGAGGTCAGGGATGATCTCGAAACCTTCTTTGAAAAGATCGCGCCGGAAGACCCTGCGCTCTACGCTCACGACGACGAGGGCCCGGACGACATGCCGGCCCATCTGCGCGCGGCCCTGACCCAGACCCAGCTCTCGATTCCCCTGGTCGCCGGGCGCCTCGCGCTCGGGACCTGGCAGGGGATCTACCTGTTCGAGCATCGCCGCCATCCGCACGGGCGGGAGACGGCGATGCATCTGCTGGGGGACTGACGCGCTCGCATTCCAAAAATTCCCTCAACCCACGCGGATGAGGGCGACGGCCATGAAGATGGCCAGGAGCGGGATGGCGCCGAACAGCGCCTTGTCGGCCAGGGTTTCCAGTTGTTGGCCGATGTGGGTGCGGAAGTGGGACATGACGGACTCTCCTCTTTGCGTCTGCGTCCGCGCTGTTGGGAAGGCTTTCGCGGACGAGACCTTTATGTCCCCGCCGTGTGGAGCGGCGATTGCGTCACATTTCCAGGTATTCGCCAGAACAAGGCCATTTCGCGCCAAGCATCAGGGAATCGTAAGGCGCTGACGATTCCCTGACGGTTTCGAGCAAGACATGCTTGCGGCGGCGACTGGGATGTCGCCGCCGCGATCACATTTCAGGTTTTGTGTTGAGGTGAAATGCTTACCGCAGGCCGCCGCTGGTCGCGATCTTCTCGCCGGTGAGCCAACCGGAGTCGTCGGAGGCCAGGAACACGGCCACGCGGGCGATGTCCTGCGGCTGGCCGACACGGCCGAGCGGCGTCTGGGCCACCGCGCCCTTCTCGAAATCCGAGCCGACGAAGCCGGCCGCGTGCGTGCCCTCGGTCTCGGTAAAGCCGGGGTTGATGGAGTTGACGCGGATCTTGCGCGGGCCGAGCTCGTTGGCCAGCACCCCGGTGATGGCGTCCACCGCGCCCTTGGTTGCGGTATAGACCGACGATCCGGGAGGGGTGAGGGTCGACACCACCGAGCCGATGTTGATCACGCTGGAGCCCTCGCCAAGGTGCTTGGACGCCGCCTTGGTGGTGAGCAACAGGCCCAGCACATTGACGTCGAACATCTTGTGGAAGTGCTCGGGCGTGACCTGCTCGACCGGCAGCATCTCGTAGACGCCGGAATTGTTGACCAGCACGTCCAGGCGTCCGAACGCCTTCACCGCGGCGGCGATCACGCCCTCGGCCTCGTTCTCCTTGGAGACGTCGCCCTTGACCGCCACGGCCTTGCCGCCGGCGTCCTGGATGGCCTTGACCACCGCGTCCGCGCCGGCCTGGCTCGACGCATAGTTCACCGCCACCGCGGCGCCTTCGGCCGCCAGGGCCTTGGCGATCGCCGCCCCGATGCCCTTGGACGCGCCGGTGACCACGGCCACCTTGCCTTGCAGCTTCGACATGACTTTTTCCTCTTCGCCTTCGGGCTCTGGCGTCGAAATGGCGCGCCCCGGATTGATAGTTCAGGAAATTGGAACTCTTGAACCAGGGCGCAAGGGGCCCTACCTTGAAATTCATGCGACCGCTGCTGCATCCCGCGATGGACGACGTCAGGCTGGAGACCATTCTCCACGCCCTGTCCGACCCGGCGCGCGCGGCGATCTTCGCCGAGATCGCCGGCGCAGCGTGCTCGCAGACCTGCGTCGCCGTCGCCGGCGTGGCCGGTCACGACATCCCCAAGTCGTCACTGTCGCAACACTTCAAGGTGCTGCGCGAGGCCGGCCTGATCCGCTCGGAGCGCCGCGGCGTGGAGATGCACAACACCTCGCGCTGCGCGGAGGTGAACGAACGCTTCCCCGGACTGCTGCCGGCCATCCTGTCGGCGCAGACACGGCAGGCGGAGGCCAACTCGCGCTAGAGCGCCTCGCCCCGCAGTAGCCGCGGCAGCTCGCCGGTCGCCCCGCCGGCCTCCTGCATGAAGAAGCGGCGGGCCGGGCCGATGGCGTCGACCACGCCCATGCCGACGCCCCGCGCCAGGCGCAACACGGGATTATCGTTGGAGAACAGGCGGGTGAAGCCATCGGTGGCCGCCGCCAGCATGACATTGTCGAACCGCCGCCAGCGGGCGTAGCGCTCGAGCACCAGCTCCGAGCCGATGTCTTCGCCAAGACGGCGGGCGTCGACCAGCACCTGCGCCAGGGCGGCGATGTCCTTCAGCCCCAGGTTCAGGCCCTGGCCAGCGATGGGGTGCACCGCGTGCGCCGCGTCGCCCAGCAGAGCCAGGCGCGGAGCGGTCATGCGTTCGGCCAGCTCCAGGGCCAGGGGATAGTTGAAACGGCCGGTCTGGGCCGTGGCGCGGCCGAGGAAGTCGCCGAAGCGGCGGTCGAGATAGGCCTGGAACGCCTCGGGCGAGGCGGCCATCAGCGCCTTGGCCTGGTCGCGGCCTTCGGTCCACACCAGACTCGCCCGATCGTCGGTCAGGGGCAGGATGGCGAAGGGGCCGGAGGGCAGGAAGTGCTCGTGGGCCACGCCGTGGTGCGGCCGCTCCAGGTCCACCGTGGCCACCACGCCTGACTGGCGGTAGGGCCAGCCCACCACGCCGATGCCGGCCATCTTGCGCGCCTGCGACCCGCGCCCGTCGGCGGCGACTGCCAGCGGCGCGGTGACCGCGCGCCCGTCTGCGAGCCGCGCCGTCACATGTCCGGCCTCGACATCCAGCGCGGCCAGGCTTGCCGGCGCCAGCACGCGGATGTCGGTCTCGGCCAGGGCCAGGGCCAGGGCCACGCGGATGCGGCGGTTCTCCAGCATATAGCCCAAGGGTTCGCCCTCGACTCGCTCGGCGATCTCGGCGGAGTCGAAGCGCAGGGCGAAGGGCGAGGGCGCAGCTGGCGCCGCCGCGCCGGGCGCGCGGCCGTCGGTGACCAGGATCTGCTCGATCCTCTGCGCATGGGGCTCCAGCCGCGCGCCCAGTCCCAGGGTGCGCCATTGGCGGAAGGCCGAGAAGGCGATGGCGCTGGCCCGTCCGTCGAAGGTCTCCTCCCACTGGTCGGACATCGGCGCCCGCTCCACCAGGATCGGCTGCAGCCCCCCCGAGCGCAGGGCCAGCGCCAGCGTGGCCCCGGCCATGCCCCCGCCCACGACGATCACGTCGGCGGAAAGGTCTGCTGGCGCGGCGGGCGGCTTGGGCATGGATGCGTTATGCGACGCCGCAGCGCCTGGAGGCAACCAGCCAGGACATCTCGGTAAACAGCGTCTTAACCCTCTTCGGCCATACCAAGACTTGATTCACCGGGAGTAGGCCGATGACGAACGGGGCGGGAACGCTGATGGCGCGGGGGCTGCGCGGGGGCTGGGACCATTCGACCAGCGCGCGCCTGCGCGGGGGTCTGGTGGCCGCTTTCGGCCTGGTCCTCATCGCCGCCTTCGCCAGTTATCGCGCCGCCGATCCCAGCTGGAACACCTCGGCCGCTGGCCCAACCCACAATCTCCTTGGACCGACCGGCGCCAAGCTGGCCGACGCCGGCCTGCAGTCGCTCGGCCTGGCCGCCTGGGTCGCCGCGGCCCTGATGGTGGTGTCGGGCCTCGGCCGCGTGTCGCAAAAGGATCCCGCCGCCACCCGCGCCCGCCTGCGGCTCAGGGCCGGCGTCGGCGCCCTGGGCGTCCTGGCCCTGGCGGGTCTGATGGCCCTGCCGCCGGCTCCGGCGGTATGGCCGCTGGCCCGCGGCCTCGGCGGCGTGTGGGGCGACGGCGTACTGCATGGTCTCGCCCAGCTGTTCACCTACGCCCGCGTGCCGTTCGGCCTGCCCGTCGCCGCCGCCGTCCTGGCTCTGGCCGCCATCGCCGCCCTAGCTGGCGCGGTGGGCCTGGGCCTCAAGGACCTGTCGGCGGCCGCCGTCTCCGCCGCCGGGAGCCTGCGCCGTTCGCCCGAGGCCGATCTGCCCACCACCCCGGTCGCGCGCCGCCGGGCCGAGCGCCAGGTCAAGGCCGCCGAACCGGTCATCGACGCCGGACCCGCCGTCGCCGCCCCGCAATTCGCCGCCCTGCCCGAGCCCCAGGTGCTCGGCGGCGCCAAGTCGCCCAAGACCTCCAAGCGCGAGGCGCGCGAGCAGCAGGCGGAACTGCCCTTCGCCCAGCCCAAGGTCGGCGATTTCCATCTGCCCGAACTCGGCATGCTGGCCAAGCCCAAGCCCCGCGCCTCGGCGGTCGACGAGGGCGGCCTGCGCCAGAACGCCCGCCTGCTGGAGAGCGTGCTCGCCGAATTCGGCGTCAAGGGCGTTATCGACCAGATCCGCCCCGGCCCGGTGGTCACCCTCTACGAACTGGCCCCCGCCGCCGGGGTGAAGAGCGCCCGCGTGGTGGCCCTGGCCGACGACATCGCCCGCTCCATGAGCGTCTCCGCCTGCCGCGTGTCGGTGGTGCAGGGCCGCAACGCCATCGGCATCGAGCTGCCCAACGCCCGTCGCGAGACCGTCTATCTGCGCGATCTCCTGTCCTCGTCCGAGTACGAGAAGAGCCAGCACGTCCTGCCCATGGCCCTGGGCGAGACCATCGGCGGCGAGCCCTATGTGGCCGATCTCGCCCGCATGCCGCACCTGCTGATCGCCGGCACCACCGGCTCGGGCAAGTCGGTGGGCGTCAACGCCATGATCCTGTCGATCCTCTACCGCCTGTCGCCCGACCAGTGCCGGTTCATCATGATCGACCCCAAGATGCTCGAGCTGTCGGTCTACGACGGCATCCCGCACCTGCTCGCCCCCGTCGTCACCGATCCCAAGAAGGCCATCGTCGCCCTCAAGTGGACCGTGCGCGAGATGGAGGACCGTTATCGCCGCATGTCCAAGATCGGCGTGCGCAACGTGGCCGGCTACAACGAGAAGGCCAAGGAAGCCATGGCCAAGGGCGAGCACTTCGTGCGCACTGTCCAGACCGGCTTCGACGAGAGTGGGCGCGCCATCTACGAGGAGGAGAAGCTCCGCCCCGAGCCCATGCCCTATCTGGTGGTGGTCATCGACGAGGTCGCCGACCTGATGATGGTGGCCGGCAAGGACATCGAGGGCGCCGTGCAGCGCCTGGCCCAGATGGCCCGCGCCGCCGGCATCCACCTGATCATGGCCACCCAGCGCCCGTCGGTCGACGTGATCACCGGCACCATCAAGGCCAACTTCCCGACCCGCATCAGCTTCCAGGTCACCTCCAAGATCGACGCCCGCACCATCATGCAGGAGCAGGGCGCCGAGCAGCTGCTGGGCCAGGGCGACATGTTGTTCATGGCCGGCGGCGGCCGCATCACCCGCCTGCACGGGCCGTTCGTGTCCGACACCGAGGTCGAGGACGTGGCCAGGTTCCTGCGCGCCCAGGGCGAGCCCAAGTACCTGGAGGAAGTCACCGCGGCGCCGGAAGAGGACGACGGCGATGGCGGCGGCGGCGGCGGCGAGAGCGCCTCGGGCAACGAGCTCTACGATCAGGCCGTGGCCGTGGTCACCCGAGACCGCAAGGCCTCCACCAGCTACATCCAGCGCCGGCTGCAGATCGGCTACAACCGCGCCGCCTCGCTGATGGAGCAGATGGAGCGCGAGGGCGTCGTCGGCCCCGCCAATCACGCCGGCAAACGCGACATCCTGGTCGGCCCTCCGCCGATCTAGACCCCAGCTTTGCGCCCAACGACCAGCCGCGCTAAGTCTTGAGCATGCTGTCCCGCCGCGCCCTGCTCGCCCTAGCCCCGACGGCCCTCTTCGCCCTGCCTCTCCAGGGCTGGACCGAGGACGCCCCGCCGTTTCGCCTGATCACGCTCGGCACCGCCGCCGGGCCGTTTCCGGGTAAGGACCGCTCGCAGACGGCCAACCTGCTGGAGATCGGCGGCGAGCTCTATCTGATCGACGCCGGCGACGGGGTCGCCCAGCGCCTGGCCCAGGCCGACATCGACACCACCAAGGTCGGGCGCATCTTCATCACCCATAACCACGGCGACCACACGGCCGGCCTGGCCAACCTGTTCAGCGTCGCCTGGCAGTACAATCGCCGCCAGCCCATCGAGGTGATCGGCCCGCCCGGCACCGACGTCACCGTGAACGGCGCCCTGGCCTTCGACCGCGCCGACGAGGAGATCCGCCTGTCGGAGACCCGCGACACCCCGCTGAAGAGCGTGGTGCAGGTCAAGGTGGTCGGCGTGGGCGAGGTCTATCGCGATGCCCGCGTGCGGGTGACCGCCGTGGAGAACACCCACTTCCAGTTCAAGCCCGGCAGCCCGGCGGCCGGCAAGTACAGGTCCTACGCCTATCGCTTCGACGTCGGCCCGCGCTCGATCGTGTTCACGGGCGACACGGGCCCCTCCGAGGCCGTGATCGCCCTGGCCAAGGGCGCCGACATCCTGGTGTCCGAGGCCTTGGCCGTCGATGAGATCCGGGCGCGCTTGCAGAAGGCCGGCCAGTGGCAGGTCATGACGCCCACCGAGCGCGCCGGCTGGACCATGCATATGAACCAGGAGCACATCACCCCCGCCTATGCCGGCGAGATGGCCCAGCGGGCGGGGGTCCGGACCCTGGTGCTCAGCCACCTGGGCGGCAGCGGTCCGCCCGGCGACGACTACGCCCGCTTCGGCGTCGCCGCGGCCGAATCCTTCAAGGGCCGCATCGTCGTGGCCAAGGACCTGATGCAGATCGAGCCTTGAGTGCGATCGCAGGCTCTGCTCTTTTCTGCGCTCAAGTAGCCGCTAGGCGATAGCGCAAGAGAAACCGAGGATTAAATGGGCCGCTTCAGCCGCCGCGCCGTTTCCATTCTGGCGCTCGCCACCCTAGCTCTGGCCGCGTGCCAGCAGCAGAAAGCGGCCGCCCCGGTCACCGCCGACGAGATGTCGCTGGGCAGCCCCAGCGCCAAGGTCACGGTGGTGGAATACGCCTCGGCCGGGTGCCCGTTCTGCGCCCGCTTCAACAACGAGGTCTTCCCGGCCTTCAAGACCCGGTACATCGACACCGGCAAGGTGCGCTACGTGTTCCGCGAGGTGCTGGTGGGCGCAGGCTCGGAGCAGGCCATGGGCGCCGCCGGCTTCCTGCTGGCGCGCTGCGCCGGCCAGGACAAGTACTTCAGCGTCCTTGATCAGGTGTTCCACGCCCAGGACGAGATCTACAGGTCCGGCGACATCAAGAACGGCCTGCTCAAGATCGCCAAGGCCAACGGTCTCAGCGACAAGCAGTTCGACGATTGCGTGAACAACAAAGAGGCCCTGGTGGCGTTGAATGCCCGCAACGAGAAATCCGCCAAGGACGGCGTCGACTCGACGCCGACCTTCTTCATCAACGGCAAGAAGGCCTTCGAGGCCGTGCCGACCATCGACCAGCTTGACGCGGCCGTCGCCGCAGCGGGTTGACGCGTTCAAGCAGCGAAGCGGTGGAGCGGGTCCTGGACAAGTGGGTCCGGTTTTCCGCCAGCAACCCGCTCTAATTCCAAGATTCTAAAGCACGATTCAGCGATCAGGCGATTCCGCCTGATCGCATCGTGCCTTAGCGCGAGGAAAAGCCACGCCGGAAGGCCCTGCCCCTTCCGGCGCTGTTTCCTATGCGAAGCGCCGCGGCGTTTCGCGACTGGCGTCGATCAACTGCCCCACCATGTCCACCAACTGGATCACGGGGAACGGCTTCAGCAGCAGAACGCCAAACGGCACGTGCTGCGGCGCCCATTCGTCGGCTCGGCCGCCGGTCATATAGATCACCGGCAGGCCTTCCGATCTGGCGCGGGCGCGCCGCGCCACCTGCCAGCCGTCCGGCTCCTCGCCCATGCCCACGTCGGTGATAAGCGCATCCACCGCCGGCGCCTCGGCCTCCAACTTCGCCAGGGCCTCCGACCCACTACGCGCCCGGGTCACCGCATAGCCGGCGTCGACCAAGGCCAACTCAAACAAAACCCCCAGAAGTTCGTCCCCCTCCACCAGCAGGACTCTGTCGTGCATGACGCGCTAGCTGCTCCTTGGTTTTCGGGAGCGCGCCTTTTGGGCTACCGGCATTCACTTTGATTTATCATGCGCGTCATGCGCTTTATGGTTGACGACAAGTAGAACGCAGGTTGGCCAGCAGCCGGAGGCTGCCGATGGTGAACTTCGTGCGCGCCGCGACCCTCGAGGGATTCGTCGACCTGGCCAGAGGCGCCGGCGCCGACCCTGTACGACTGTGCGAGGCCGTCGGCATCCCGCCCTCGGCCCTCGACGACCGCGACGAGCGCATCCGCAACGACGCCGTGGCGGCCCTGCTCGATCTGGCCGCCCGCCAGACCGGCATCGACGATCTCGCCCTGCGCATGGCCAGCCGGCGCCGACCCTCCAGCTGGGGGGCGGTGGGCCTGCTCATGACCCAGCAGAAGACCGTAGGCGACGCCATGCGCGCCGGCGCCCGCTACATCGCCAGCTATTCCGAGGGCATCGCGGTGGAGATCGAGACCTACGGCGAGGAGGCGGTGGTGTGGCTGGACATCGCCTACGACCCCGGCGCCATGCGCTTCGATCCCGCCCAGAGGAACGAATTGGTGGTCGGCGGCTCGGTCAATGTGCTCCGTTGGCTGATCCGGCGCGACTGGCGGCCGGAACGCGTGGCCTTCACCCACGCCGCCTGGGGCGACCTCGACCGCTATCGTCCCTACTTCGGACGCGTCCCCCAGTTCGACCAGGATCGGCTGAACTTCGTGGTCCGCCAGGCCGACATGGACGTTGACTTGCCGGACCACGATCCGGAGGCCGCGCGCCTGCTGCGCCAGCTGGCCGAGCAGCAGATGCCGGACCGGGAGCGGCCGTTCAGCCGGGCCGTGGCCCTGACCATCTCGCAGCGCCTGGCCGAGGGCGCGCTCAACGCCGAGGCCGTGGCCGCCGCCCTGGACCTCGACCTGCGCGCCTTGCAACGCCGCCTGGCCGCCGAAGGCTCCAGCTTCAGCGACCTGCTCAATACCGTGCGCAAGGACTTGGCCCGCACCTATGTGGAAAGCTCGCGCCGGCCCTTGGCCGAGGTGGCCGATCTGCTCGGCTTCTCCTCGCTCAGCGCCTTCTCCCAGTGGTACAGCCGCGCCCATGGCCAGAGCCCGGCCGTTCGCCGGGCCGGAGATGGCCCGCATAAGCCGGCCGGCCAGCGCAGGGGCTAGGCGTTCGAGCCGCAACAACAAGACGCGCTCATGTCGCCGCCAGGCGATAACGCAATGAAGACATGCGGAAGGCTCGGCCTTAGTCGCGCCTTTCGCGTTTGCGCCTATATTCGCATCGTGACCCAAGTCGTCTAAGGAGCGGGGATGACCCTGCCAGCATCGCCTTCCGCCTCGCGCCGCGCCTTCCTCGTGTCGTCCGCAACCTTGGCGGGGCTCTTCGCCCTCGGTTCGCGCGCCCGCGCCCAGACCGTGGCCCTGTCCAGCGCCGACCAGGCCCTGGTCGCCAAGGCCACCAGCTATCTGCAGGGCATCGGCGAGGTGGAGGGCCGCTTCGAACAGACCAATCCGCGCGGGGCGACGCAGACCGGCGACATCTTCCTCAAGCGCCCGGGCAAGGCGCGCTTCCAGTACGATCCGCCCTCGGGCCTGGTGGTGGTGTCGGACGGCAAGACCGTGTCGGTGTGGGACTCGCGCCTGCGAACCTTCGACCGCACGCCGCTGGGCGCCACGCCGCTGGCCATCCTCCTGGCGGCCAGGATCCGCCTCGACGAGGACGTGGAGGTGTTCCGCGTCGGGCGCTACGACGACGGCTTCTACCTGTCGGCCCGCAGCACCCATGGCCAGGAGCGAACCGAGGGCTACATCACCCTGGTGTTCGGCGACAATCCGATGCAGCTGCGCGGCTGGACCCTGGTGGACGGCCAGGGCCAGGCGACCAAGGTCAAGCTCACCATGCTGACCAAGACGGCGGTTCGGCCGGAGATGTTCGTGCTGGATGATCCCCGCCCGCCCGAAGAGCGCAATCCGCAGGTCCATCGCCCGGCCCCCACGGCAAAAGCCTCGCCCAAAACCTGAGTGCCGCCAACGACTTGTTGTCCAGCTGAAGGCTTTGTGGCGGATTTACAACAAGCAAGAGGCGTCGGTATTTCCCTTGACTTTTTGAGTTTGCGCGTTACATATATGGCACGCTCTTAGCGGACGGGTCGTTCGCCTGGAGCAACCGCGCCGGACTCTATCCCCTCCCGGCGGCGGCATGAGAGACCACTTTCAACGCCCGGCTCCACAGCGAGCCGGGCGTTTTTTTGTTGGCCCTATCGCTTCGCGACTTGAGGGTCGGGGGAAGGCTGCTAAGTCGGGCCCATGCGCCTCCGTGTCTGCACCTGGAACGTCAATTCCGTCCGCCTGCGCGCCGAGCAGGCCGCCCGCTTCGTGCGCGAACAGTCGCCCGACGTGCTGTGCCTGCAGGAGATCAAGTGCCAGAACGGCGAATTCCCCACCGAGGCCTTCGTCGAGATGGGCCTGCCGCACCTGAGGATCGCCGGCCAGAAGGGCTGGCACGGGGTGGCGATCGCCTCTCGCCTGCCGATCGAGGACGCGCCCCAGATCAAGGCCTGCCGCGAGGGTCATGCCCGCTGCGTTTCCGGCGTGATCGCCGGGGTCGAGATCCAGAACTTCTACATCCCCGCCGGCGGGGACGAGCCCGACCGCGCGCTGAACCCCAAGTTCGACCACAAGCTCGACTTCTACGAAAAGCTCACCGCCGAGATGGCGCGGCGTGACCCCAAGGCGCCCCTGATCGTCACCGGCGACCTCAACGTGGCCCCCGGCGAATTCGACGTCTGGAACCACCGCTACATGTCCAAGGTGGTCAGCCATACCCCGATCGAGATCGAGGCCTTCGGCCGGCTGATGGCGTCC
>Ga0265338_10009117_pt1 | contig 11920 bp, 5 predicted proteins | sample 42126metaG_FD_193579 | JGI IMG/M metagenome (GOLD analysis project Ga0265338, IMG submission 193579) | Rhizosphere microbial communities from Carex aquatilis grown in University of Washington, Seatle, WA, United States - 4-21-26 metaG | ecosystem: Host-associated > Plants > Roots > Rhizosphere >... | reverse complement strand
GACCAGGGGTTGGACGTCTGGGTCTACACAAAGGAAGAGTGGCTGATCCGCAACCCGAACGCGCCGCATGTGGCGCGCGAGGCGTGGACGGTGAAGTTCGATCCCACGGTCGTTGCGTCTTTTACGGACGCGCACCTGGCAAAAGCAGTCAAGATTGTCGGCATCTCCGACGACCTCGATCTTGTTGCCGCATGCGAAAAGGCGGCTCAGAGCGCCTTGGGCGCGAAAGCGAGCGCCGCGCGCTCGCAGCCCTATTATCTGGACGTGACCAATCCCGACGCCAACAAGGGAACCGTTGTAACAACGCTGTCCCGGAGCTTGAATATCCCGCCTGCGCAGATCGCTACCATGGGGGATATGCCCAACGACGTTCTCATGTTCCGCAAGAGCGGCCTCTCTATCGCGATGGGCAACTCCAACGACGAAGTAAAGGCGCAGGCAAGCGCGGTGACCGACAGCAATGAGAACGACGGGTTCGCCAAAGCGGTGCGCAAATTCGTATTGCGGCCGTCCCACGCGTGACTGCTTTCGCTCTCCCAATGGCCGCCGCGACACTTGGCGAACCGCGATGAAAGAAGTGCCCTCATGACGCGTCCATCCGAGGCGAAACTTGAAATCCTCGCAGATCCCGAAGCATTGGCGCATCGGGTGGCCGATTGGCTGTTGGCGGCGGCGACTGCGAAGAACGGTGTCTTCGCAATCGCGCTCTCCGGCGGTTCCACGCCGCGACGCCTTTACGAACTTCTGGCGCATCCGCCCTATCGCGAGGCGTTCCCGTGGTCCCGCACCCATTGGTTCTGGGGCGATGAACGCTACGTGCCTCACGAAGACGTACGGAGCAACTACCATATGGTTCATGAGGCGCTGCTGGCCCATGCGCCGATTCCTTCCATCAATATCCATCGCATTCCGACCGAAGGTGTCAGCTCGCAAGCGGCGGCCGGTGTATATGAGGACGAACTCAAGTCCTTTTATGGTGCGGACCGGCTCGACAAGAACAGGCAGCTCTTCGATGTCGTTCTCCTCGGATTGGGTAGCGACGGGCATACTGCCTCCCTCTTCCCCGGTTCCAACGTGCTCGAAATACGCGAGCGATGGGTTGCAGCGGTCACACGCGGCAATTCGGAGGCGCGCATCACACTGACCTATCCCGCGCTCGAGAGCAGCCGCCACCTCGCGTTCCTGGTTGCGGGTGCCGAAAAGCGCGCGGCGTTTGGCGGGCTTCGTCGAGGCGACGACAGTCTGCCCGCGGCACGGCTCAATCCATCCGGCGAATTGATTTACTTCGTGGATCAAGCTGCCGCGGGAACCCGCACATGACGCGTAAAAGTACCAAAGTGAATCCTGCCAACGGGTCGCGGGAAATCCGTACTCTTTCCATCGATATCGGCGGCACCGGCCTTAAAGCCTCCGTTCTTGATTCCCAGGGCAGGATGCTGGTCGACGAGGTGCGCGTGCCGACACCTTATCCATGCCCGCCCAAGGTACTCTTGGACACACTGGTAAATCTCGTTGCGCCGCTTCCGGCCTTCGACCGGATCTCGGCGGGATTTCCAGGCGTGGTGCGCGACGAGCGAATCATCACAGCACCCCATTTCGGCGATGACAAGTGGGCTCATTTTCCATTGGCTTCGGCATTGTCCAAACGTCTCGGCAAGCCCGTTCGGCTGCTCAACGATGCGGAGGTTCAAGGATTGGGAATTATCGCCGGGCGTGGATTGGAACTGGTCCTGACACTGGGGACGGGCGCCGGAACGGCGTTGTTCCGTGACGGCGAGTTGATGCCGCATCTCGAATTGGCGCAGCATCCCATTCACGGGGGCAACACCTACAACGGCTATATCGGCAACGACGCCTTGCGGACCAAGGGTGTGAAAAAGTGGAGCCACAGAGTGCACAAGGCGATTCACATCCTCTATTCGCTGCTTCACTACGATACGCTCTACATCGGCGGCGGCAATGCCGCGAAGGTTCTTGATCCCCCCGAGGGCGTCAGGATCGAATCCAATCAGGCAGGCATCACCGGGGGCATTCGCCTGTGGGAGGACGACCTCTGGAAGCCAGGCCGCGCGCAGCGGCGCGTCTTGCACAAGCGATGATATCGCTGCCCAAAATCTCAAACAGCAAATCGACGTGCCGCCTGCCCGGCGCCGATCCGTGTACGGAGTGATAAGATAGCATGGTTTCTAAAGTGGAATCCATCTCGGGAGGCAGACCGGCCGCGCCGACCGAAGAGCTCGACGCACCCCGGGCGGTCGCTATTGCCAAGCCCAATGGACATGCTCCCGGGCATCCCGGGGTCGCACCGACTTGGACCAGCAGCGCCAAGGATATGGTGGGCTGTACGCTCGGTCCTTCACGCGTCTGGTTCACGCTCGGTTTCGGTATCGTAAACGAGGTCTATTATCCACGTGTCGACACGCCCCAAATCCGCGATCTTGGCTTCATCGTCGGCGATGGGCGTGGCTTCTGGGTCGAAGTGAAGCGGCTGGAAAACTATACGCTGCGCCTTCTCGCACCCGGCACGCCTGCGGTCGAGGTCGTCCACAAGCACGAACTCTTTGAACTGACATTGCGGGTGACGCCCAATCCCGACATCGACGTCTTGTCGATCGACCTCAAGCTTACGGGGCAAGCGGATCTGAGGCCGTATGTATTGCTAGCCCCGCATCTTGGAGCGACCGGCTACGATAATTTCGCGGAGGTCCGGGAGTTTGCCGGGCGCCGCGTGCTGGCGGCAGAACAGGGTCCGTTCGGGCTTGCGCTTGCGGCGGTCGATGGCGCCCAACGGGATGCCCTTGGGATGGCAAGCGTGGGTTATGTCGGCGAGAGCGATGGCTGGCAGGACTTCGACCGCAACGGTGCACTCACTTGGAGCTACGGCGCTGCCGGGCCGGGAAATGTGGCCCTTGTCGGCGCGCTACCGCGCAGCGCTGTTCTGGGTCTGGGTTTCGGCAGCAGCATGCAGGCGGCAGCAACTCTTGCCATAAGCAGTCTGGTGCAGCCTTTCGACAACCTTCTCAACCGCCAGATCAAGAAGTGGCAGGAATGGCATGCCCTGCGCAACGAGCGAAGCCTGCTCAGGCCCGACGATTCGGATGAATTGGGCGACCAGATGGTTCTGTCTTCCATGGTCTTGCGAGCTCATCGGGACAAAACCTATCCGGGAACCATGGTGGCGAGTTTGAGCGTGCCCTGGGGCAACAGCAGCAACGACCATGGTGGCTATCACCTGGTATGGCCGCGCGATCTGGTTCAATGCGCCCAGGCCTTGGTGGGCTTGGGTGCGGAACATGAAGCTCGCAATACGCTGCGCTACCTGATTGCAACGCAGAACTCGGATGGGAGCTGGGCGCAGAACCAATGGCTTGGGGGAACGCCCTATTGGAAGGGACTGCAATTGGACGAGGCGGGATTTCCGGTCTTGCTGGTTGGTGCTCTTGCCAACCGTGATGCGCTCAACGGCATCGAGGTGAGCGACATGATTACGCGAGCGCTCTCGTTCCTTGCCCGTACCGGACCGTCAACCTCGCAGGACCGATGGGAGGAGAATGACGGCATCAGCACATACACGCTTGCGGTATGCATCGGGGCGCTCGTAACGGGAGCGGCATTCTTGCCCGAGCCGGCACGAGACTTCGCTCTTGCGATAGCGGATTTCTGGAACGCCAATATCGAGAGGTGGACGGTCGTCAGGGGCACGCCGCTTGCAAAGCGCTTCGGGATCGATGGCTATTACATCAGGATCGCACCGGCAGACATTCTTTACACTGATCAATCCGTGCGCGAAGTGCTGCAGATCAAGAACAGAAGCGGCGGAGGCCAGGTTCCGGCCGACGAGGAAGTAAGCGTCGATTTCCTGCAACTTGTCCGCTTCGGCTTGCGCGGCGCCGACGATCCTGCGATCCGCGACAGCATTGCAGTGGTCGATGCCCTGCTTAAGGTCGATACGCCGAACGGGCCCGCGTGGCATCGCTATAATGGGGATGGCTATGGCGAACACGACGACGGGGGGCCGTTTGACGGAAGCGGACGCGGACGAGCCTGGCCGCTGCTGACGGGAGAGCGCGGTCACTATGAGCTCGTCGCCAGGCGTGACCCGCGGCTTTATCTCAAGGCAATGGCAGCAATGACGGGGCCTGGCGGCCTGATGCCGGAACAGGTGTGGGACACCACGGCGCTACCGTCCAAGCGCTTGTATCCCGGGCGTCCGTCGGGCTCGGCGATGCCACTCGCATGGGCGCACGCGGAATTCATCAAGCTGATGATCTCGTGCCATCTCGGATATCCTATCGACCGGCCCGGTGCGCTTTGGGAACGCTATCGCGGACACCGCCCAGAGATCAAACACGCCATCTGGTGCCAGCATGCACCGATTGGCCGGATCGCTCCGGGGGTAAACCTCACAATCGCCCTACCGCACCCGGCGCGAATCCATTGGGGGGTGGACGGTTGGCAAAATGTTGTGGACGGCTACACGCGTGACACGGGCCTCGGACTGCATGCCTTGGACATTGACGCTGCATCGATAGGCAGCTCTCGAGCCGTCGATTTCACCTTTCAATGGCTCGACAGTGAAATATGGGCGGGTAAGAATTTCCGCATCGATCTTGTTGGTGACTGAACTCCGTCGCCATAAGTGGAACTGGCGACAGGTTCCCGTCGTACGGATCATCCCCAGCAATTCCGGAGGAGGATCGCTCCATCCGATTTGCCGCCGCCTCACCGGTCTCTGCCAGATGGCAGGGACCAGTGAGACGCTCAGTTCAGAAATTTCCAGCGAGCGGCGGATTGGTGAGGCCGATAGTGGCTCGCCTGTTCTGCGGTTCGTGTACGCCCGGACCGGTTGCGACCAAAGGCTCGGAAAAGCTTTTACCCACCGTCACGATGGTGACGCCGTTAAGGCCGAGCCTATCCATCTCGATCTTGACGGAATTGGCCCTGCGTTCGGAAAGCGCCTGGTTGTAGCGGTCGGTGCCAACCGTGTCGGTGTGACCGGTTACGACAATGCGAACGGGGCCCATCAGCTTCGCCGTCCTTACGGCTTCGGCCACGATGCTGCGCGCGCCTGCCGAAAGGTTCGACTTGTCGAAGTCGAAGAAGAGCACGAACGTCTTGACGTATTCCGGCTGCACCGCGGGCTGAGCAGACGGGAGAAGCGGAGGCAGTTCCTCAACGGTGCTCACGGGAGGAACAGCCGCTTCGGCGACCCCGAAAGCCGGAGCCGGCACCACGATCAGTTCGGCGCTCAGATTGGGGCAGTTCGGGTCGGTCTGGTGGTCCTCTCCGAGATGTCTACACGCGAGATCCCTGACCGTGGTGCTGGAGTCATGGGGTTCCAAAAAATGGTCCGGCCGGTAAGTCTTGCCGCCTGCAGCAGCTTGTCGATAGAGCAAATTGGCTCGTTCGTTTTGACCGCGCTGCCGGTAGGAATCGGCCAAATTGAATTGCGCGAGCGGGTTGCCGCTATGATTATTGTAGTCGGCCTCAAATTGCTTTTCGGCCTCCGCATAATTTCCCGCGCCAAAAGCTTGAACACCGTTCGTTCCCAGCCCGTCCCGGTCATGTCCATTCGCCTCAAGCGCATTGGCGCTCACCGTGCCCAGAAGACTCAGCATGAGGAATGCGCATGTCAGCGCGCCTCTCGAACAAAAATTCGACATTTCTACGCCGTCTGCGGATGCGTCCATGGCAGGAGATGCCCAACTTAAGTGAGCAGCCGCACCTTTCTGGCGTGGAGATTAGGGACTATACGCGGCGCGCGGCAGCCCCGGAATCTGCTCATTCCCGGCGATAGGCTCTCTTATGGCACTCGGAGATTTTCTGGAAGGATAGCTTGCGAGCCTGTTTGTTCATCGGTCTGTAGCTTTTCGAAATGACCTCCAAAGGATATTATTATATCGTGCGTACCGGGCCCCAGAGGGATCCGGACGCGCCCTCCCGCGCAACCAATCGGGGTGCCATCTAAAACGGCCCGCCAGACTTTTTCGCCGCCAGCGGATGGAGTCTCCACTCGAATCTTGTAATGGCCGGTTTCAACGTTCACGGTGGCTTCGAATCCGGGCCATGCAGCGGGAATGCAGGGCTCCACGACAAGGAATCCCCCCTCGCGCCGAATGCCCAGAATACCCTCCAGGCCGGCACGATACATCCATCCCGCCGCGCCGGTGTACCACGTCCATCCACCACGCCCGATATGAGGCGCCACAGAATAGACATCGGCGGCGACGACGTAGGGTTCTACCTTGTAACGGTCCGCATCATTTTGCGTGCGCGCGTGGTTGATCGGGTTGAGCATTGCAAACAGCTCAACGGCTTTTTCGGCTGCCCCCAATTTCGCAAATGCGAGGATCGCCCACATGCCGGCGTGGCTGTATTGCCCGCCATTTTCGCGCAGCCCCGGCGGATAGCCTCGGATGTAACCGGGATCGAGTGGCGTCTTGTCGAAGGGCGGCGTGAACAGGAGAGCCAATCCCTCGCCTCGGCGGATCAAGTGCCGTTCGAGCGATTCCATCGCGATGCGGGCCCGCGCCGGATTGGCGGCGCCCGACAGCACAGCCCAGGACTGAGCAATCGAATCGATCCTGCACTCTTCGCTTGTGATCGAGCCGAGCCAGGTTCCATTGTCGTAAGTCGCGCGGCGATACCATTCGCCATCCCACGCCTCTCGTTCAAGCGCTTCCCGGACGGAGGCCGCATGAGCCCGCCAACGCCGGGCGCGATCTGCGTCGCGCGTTTCCGCCAGCGGCGCGAAAAGCTCTATGGTCAGGACCAGCAACCATCCGAGCCACACGCTTTCGCCCTTGCCGGCCTCACCCACCCGGTTCATCCCGTCGTTCCAGTCGCCGGTGCCAATGAGCGGCAGGCCGTGGACGCCCGTGAGCTTCAGAGATTGGTCTAAGCCTCGGGCGCAGTGTTCAAACAGCGAGGGCGATTCCTCCGACACGCTCGGTTGGAAGAATGCGTCGTGCTCGCCGGGATGCAGGGCCGGGCCCTCCAGAAACGGAACACACTCATCCAGAATTGCACGATCCCCCGAGGCGGCGACATATGTGGCAGCGGAGAATGCGAGCCAGACGCGATCGTCCGATATCTGCGTTCGCACGCCCCGCCCGGAATTGGGGAGCCACCAATGCTGAACATCCCCTTCCACGAACTGCCGCGCGGCGGCACGCAGGATGTGTGCCCGCGTCTCATCCGGCTTGGCGAATGTCAACGCCATGCCGTCCTGAAGCTGATCGCGGAAACCATAAGCGCCGCTTGCCTGATAAAACGCCGAGCGCGCCCAGATGCGGCACGCGAACGTCTGATAAAGCAACCATCCGTTCAGCATGATGTCCATTGCCCGGTCCGGCGTTTTGACCTGTACGGCGCCGAGAATCGTCGTCCAGTGCTCCGTTACCTCGTCGAGAACGGCGTCGAGATCCGCCTGTCGGTAGCGTGCGATCAGCGCGCGGGCTGCATCTGCCGTACCGCATTCTCCGAGGAATGAGACGACTTCAATCGTCTCGCCGGCCGCGAGCTCGACGATGCGCTGCAAGGCAGCGCACGGATCGACTCCCGCTCCCACCGCGCCGGACAGAGGAACCCTTCCGGTAAGCGCCGCCGGTGCGGCAGCTCCTCCTCCGCTGCGTCCAAGAAATTCGGCACGGTCCGCCGTCCACGCTGTTTGCCGGCCGTTGAGATCGGCAAAGGCGACGCGGCCGGAGAAAACGACGTTCCACGGATTGCAAGCCAGCATCGCACCGGTTGTCCCATCTATCTCGGTTGTAACAAAGGGACCCGAAGCGCCGCGATATTTGCCGAGAACCCATTCCGTGTAGGCCGTAATCGACAGCCGGCGGGGCCGACCGGAAAGATTGCGAAGGGTCAGCCGCGAAATCTTGATTGGATCGGCAAGCGGCACGTATTGCAGCAATTGGAGCGCGATGCCATTCGCCTCGTGTTCAAAGCGGCTGTAGCCGTAACCATGGCGCGCAACGTAGGTCCCGCCATCACGGATCGGTTGTGCGGTTGGGCTCCAGAGATCGCCGGTCATTTCGTCGCGGATGTAGATCGCTTCCCCAATCGGGTCCGCGACCGGGTCGTTGGACCACGGCGTGAGCTGGTTCTCGCGGCTGCTTTGTGCCCAGGTATAACCGCTGCCTCCCGCAGACACCTGGAAACCGAAAGCAGGATTCGCGATCACGTTGATCCACGGCGCAGGCGTCGTACGCCCGCCATCGAGGATGGTCACATATTCCCGGCCGTCTTTGGCAAAGCCTCCAAATCCATTGAAGAACTCGAGGTTCATCTGCGAGCGCGCCAGAGACGGCCGGTTTACCGGCGCCGCCCCTTTCTGACGGCGGACCGGCAGCGAAGGAAGTCGCGGTTGCGGTAGACGGGCAAGCTGATCCGCAATGGGCCCCCGGCGCGCGACCAGCACCACGCGTGCGGCCGATTGAAGAAGGGCCAGCGCCTCGGCGCTCATCAGGTCGGCGCGAAGCGCATAAATCGAGCCTTGTGTGAGCTCTTCGCCGAAGCGAAGCCGCGATTGGCTGGTACGCAAGGCGGTGTCGATCGCGACCTGAAGATCCTGCATATATGAGGATGCGTGCTCGTTGACGATCACAAGATCCACACTGAGGCGCTTCATGCGCCAATATTCATGCGCGCGCAGCAGCTCACGAACCTGGGCCATGTCCTCGGTCTCGTCGATGCGCAGGAGCACGATGGGCAGATCGCCCGAAATCGCATATGGCCATAGACCGGACTGGGCGCCCGCACCGCGCACGATCGCAGCCGACGACACTCTGAAGCGCGGATCGGCGTATAGAATGGGTGCGGCCAGACGCTGAAAGTCCGCCGCCTACTCGGCCTCTATGCCCAAATGCCGAAGTTCGACCTGCGCCTGTGTCCAGGCGAGCGTTCTTGCCCGGTCAAACGCGCTGCGATCGTGATGACTGTCGATCAGGTCCAGGAGCTCGCTCCGTGACGACGCGACAATGGTCCAGAACGCGACCCGCGCCACTTTGCCGGGCGAGATCTTCACCCGATGCCTGAGCGAAAACATCGGATCGAGAACCGTCCCGACTGTATTCGAAAGGGGCACGCCATTGCCTATGGCGGCCGCTGTATTGATATCGTGCCCCCGGCCGACGAAGCGGGCCCGGTCGGTCTCGTATTGCGGTTCAGAGAACGATTCTCCCTCCACGACAGCGAAATGGGCTGCCCATATAAGCGGCTCCTCATGCGAGCGCGGGCGGCGCGTGGCGATGAGCGCACCAAATTCGGCGAGATGCTCGGTTATGACGAACATCTTGGAAAATGCCGGATGCGCATTGTCCGCAGCCGAATTCGTCAGGACGATTTCGGCATAGGACGTGATCTCGATGTCTCGCGCACGGCGTCCGCTGTTGGCGAGCGATACGCGGCGAACCTCGCCGTCAACTTCGCCGGAGATGAGAACATCCATTGTCGTCGTCAAAGTGCCGTCGCGACGGATGAATTCGGCGTGATCCTCGCTGAAGAGGACTTCGTTGTATTCCGCAGCAACCGGATGGGCGCCCGCAGACCAGATGTTTCCGCTCTCTACATCGCGAAGAAAAATGAAGGAGCCCCAGTCGTCACGTGTGGCGTCCTCCTGCCACCGCGTCACCGCGATATCCCGCCAACGGCTGTAGCCCGCGCCTGCCGCGGTCAGCATGACTGCGTAACGTCCGTTCGACAGCAAATGCGTTGTCGGTGGTCCCAGGGAAGCCGTCGTGAGTCGGCGCATGGCCGGAGCCTCGGCCCTCATTTCTTCCGCCGAGGCCTTCACCTCCTCCGCCCGCGGAGGCACCACAGCGACGTTTTCGGGCATGCGTTCCTGAAGCAAGAGTTCGCTTGCCTGAATCATGGGTTCGCGATGGAATCGGGAGCGCATCTGGCCGTCGTTCAGGGTGTTCGCGATGGCAACGATGGTCATTCCCTGATGATGGGCCATGTAGGTGCGAACGATCGCGACATCCTGGTCATCGGGAAGCCGCGAGCGGGTGAAATCGAGAGATTCGTAGAACCCGTAGCGGCCGGACGCGCCCATGGCGGCAAGCATGCTGAAATTCTGCCGCGCTCCACGCGGGTCCACCATGGCTGCAAGGCCCGTTGCATATGGCGCAATCACCAGATCTTCGGAGAGTCCGCGCTTCAGCGCGAGACTCGGAACGCCGAAGTTGGAATATTGGTAGGTGAATTCCGTGTCGCGGGCGTTATAGGCCGATTCCGAGATGCCCCAAGGAATGCCCAGCGACCGTGCGTAAGACTGCTGGCGCTCTACCACGAGGCGATTTGTCTGCTCCAGCACGCTCCCGATTGGCGCCCGCATCACCAATGACGGCATCAGATATTCGAACATGCTTCCGGACCACGAGATCAAAGCCGATCCGTTTCCGGCGGGGGTTGCTGCCCGGCCGAGCCGAAACCAATGCCGTGTCGGAACATCGCCTTTCGCGATGGCAAAGAGGCTCGCCAGCCGCGCTTCCGAAGCGAGCAGATCGTAGCAACCGGCATCGAGGTTCTGATCGGGCATGCTATAGCCGATGGATAGCAATTTGCGCTCAGGATCGAGAAGGAAAGCGAAATCCATACCAATCGCCATCGTGCGCGCGGTGCCGGCGAGCGCACGCAAACGATCTTCCAGTGCGTGCGGCGCATCGGCGATCTGAGTTCGATCGCGGCCGTGTTCGGCCACCGACTTTTTCAAGGCGTCAATCCAGAAAACGATATCCTGAAGGCTGCCGCTCCCCACGATCTGCCCAAGGTTCTCAACGCCATGACCGGCCTTTTGCGCCAGCCGCTTCAGCGCCGGCAGCAGGTTTTCGGTCGCGCGCGCGCTATTCAACTGGGTTTCGATGTCCGCGAGGATGGAAAGGACTTGGCCTACGTGATCGGCTCGCCCGATGGGCAGAGCATCGAGCGCCTCCTGCGCAAGGCGTACATTATCCATCATGCCGAGCCGAGCGTTCGGTCCAAGAGAGGCGATCCACTCTTCGCAGGCGTTGGCGACCACGATCAGATAACCCGCGAGATTGCCGCTATCGACCGATGAGACGTAAGGGGGATCGAGCGCTCGTAAGTCCCGTGTGTCGTACCAGTTGAAGAAATGGCCCTTGAAGCGCTGCAGCCTCTGCATTGTGGCGAGGGCGGTTTCCAGACGCTCGACGGTTTCCGTCGTTCCTGCCCAGCCGAAGTCGCGGGCGGCAACGGCCGAAAGCAGATAGAGACCAATATTGGTCGGCGAAGTCCGGTGAGCCACGACAGGCTTCGGAACTTCCTGGAAATTGTCCGGCGGGAGCATGTTGTCCGACGGCGTCACGAACGTCTCGAAGAAGCGCCAGGTGCGACGGGCGACAAGGCGCAACTCGCACGCATCCGGGTCGGAAGCGGTGAGCTGTCGCGCAACGGTGCGCGACCGGCTGCTCCACAGGGCGAGCGCCGGCCCTGTCAGAAAAAGACCCGCGAACGATACGGTCAGCGGCCAGGATGACGGTTCGGCAGCGATCGCGGTAACCGCCATAACAAGCGCGAGCACTGTCCCGCCTGCCATTTTCCCATAGAAACCCCAAATATCCAGCCGAGGGCTTCCGGCGGATTGTGCGGCTGTCGTCCATTCCAGTAGGTGGTGGCGCGTCACGAGTAGCCGCACCGACGTCCGGCCGATGGCATCGAGCGTCTTCCATGCATGATCAGCGAGGAACGCGACCGAGAATAACATCCGCACGAAAGCCAGTTGCAGGTCGTGGATCAGCTTGATGATGTGAATGCGCAAACGGACGCCGCGGCGACTTGGGACCACCGAGAAAAATGTCGGAAGGAATACCGGGATGGCGATGGCGGCGAGCACGAACGCAGCCGCTGCCCTCGCCGAAGGCATCGGCAGGAACCAGCAGAGAACAAGGGCCGC
>Ga0265338_10009116_pt1 | contig 11920 bp, 9 predicted proteins | sample 42126metaG_FD_193579 | JGI IMG/M metagenome (GOLD analysis project Ga0265338, IMG submission 193579) | Rhizosphere microbial communities from Carex aquatilis grown in University of Washington, Seatle, WA, United States - 4-21-26 metaG | ecosystem: Host-associated > Plants > Roots > Rhizosphere >... | reverse complement strand
GAAGAAGATTGCACAACGGGTTCACCAGCTCGCAGCCATTTTGGCGCATGGGCTGGAAAAGCTCGGCTGCAAAATTGATTCGAAAAATGTGTTCGATACACTGCGCGTGGGGTTGGTCGGGAAAACTCCGGCCGAAATTGTGGAAAAAGCCGAGGCGAACGGAATGAACTTCCGTGTCATTGACAATCACACCATCGGCCTCTCGCTTGACGAAGCCACCAGCCCAAATGACGTTGCCGAAATCTGGCAAATCTTCAACGGCGGCAAACCGGTTAATTTTGACGTGAACGAATTTCCGCCAGCCAATTCGCAATTCGCAATTCGCAATTCGCAAATTCTCCAGCACCCCGTCTTCAACCGCCATCACTCTGAGACCGAAATGCTCCGCTACATCAAGCGGCTGGAATCGCGCGACCTGTCACTGACGGCCTCGATGATCCCGCTCGGTTCCTGCACGATGAAACTGAACGCGGCCAGCGAGATGTTTCCGGTGTCGTGGCCGGAGTTCGCGAAGATTCATCCATTCGCCCCGCTCAGCCAGGCGCGCGGCTATCAGATCCTTTTTCAAAACTTGGAAGACTGGCTCGGGGAAATCACCGGCTTTGCCGGGATTTCGCTTCAGCCCAACGCCGGTTCGCAGGGCGAATACGCCGGCCTGCTGGTCATCCGTGCCTATCATGAATCGCGCGGTGATGCGCACCGCAACGTCTGTCTGATCCCAACCTCCGCGCACGGCACAAATCCCGCGAGCGCTGCGATGGCGGGAATGAAAATCCTTGCCGTGGCGTGCGACCCGAACGGCAACATTGACATGGCCGATTTGCGTGCCAAGGCCGAGGCGCACAAGAACGATCTTTCGTGCCTGATGGTCACGTATCCGTCCACGCATGGCGTTTTCGAGGGCAGCATCAAGGACATTTGCGCGATCATTCATGCGAACGGGGGACAGGTCTATATGGACGGCGCGAACATGAACGCCCAGGTCGGCCTCACGAGTCCCGGCTTCATCGGGGCGGATGTCTGCCATTTGAACCTGCACAAGACGTTTTGCATTCCACACGGTGGCGGCGGCCCCGGGGTCGGGCCGATTGGCGTGGCCAAACATCTGGTTCAATTCCTGCCCAGCCATCCGGTTTTCACCGGGCGCCTCGGCAATGGGAAAAATTCCAAGCAACACATCGGTCCCGTGGCCGCCGCGCCGTGGGGCAGCGCGGGCATCCTGCCGATTTCCTGGATGTACATCGCAATGATGGGAGCGGACGGACTAGTCGAGGCGACTAAGTTTGCGATTCTGAACGCTAATTACGTTTCCAAACGGCTTGAAAACTATTTTCCGACACTCTACCGGGCGAATGGCCTGGTTGCGCATGAGTGCATTCTCGATTTGCGCGCGTTCAAGAGCGTCACTGCCGAGGACGTGGCGAAGCGGCTGATGGATTACGGGTTTCACGCACCGACGCTTTCGTGGCCAGTGGCCGGCACGCTCATGGTTGAGCCGACGGAGAGCGAATCAAAGCTGGAACTGGACCGTTTTTGCGACGCGATGATTGCCATCCACGCCGAAATGACCGCCATCGAATCCGGTGCGGCGGACAAACAGGACAATCTGCTCAAGCATGCGCCGCACACGGCGGACATGGTGGCGGCGGACAATTGGAACCGTCCTTATACCCGCGAACAGGCGGCGTTTCCGGTGACCGGCCTGCGCGACTATAAATTTTGGCCGGCAGTCGGGCGGGTTGACAACGTTTTTGGCGACCGCAACCCCGTCTGCACCTGTGCCGGGATGGAAAATTACACGGCCTAAACGGCGACGACACAAACCGGGTGGGCGAACCGGTTTTCCGGTAAAAAAATGCCAAGAAACGGTTGGTAAGCCGGTCCCGCCGGGATGATTGTGGGACGCGGACTAAAAATTTAATTCCAGGCATGAAAATTACTGAAATCCTGATGGCGGAACACGCGGTCTTCCACAACCTGTTCGATCACATCGAAACGGCTGTGCCGCGGATCCAGACGTTGGCGGAGGTGATAACGCTCGCCGCAGTTGTTGAAAAGCTGCATGGGCCGCACTCGAAAACCGAGGACGACCTGTTCATCGAGCCGCTGGAGCACTGTTTTGAACAGATCGGCCAGAACGAAACCTTTCATGCCGAACATCGAAAGATTGAGGAGGCGCTGGCTCGGGTCCATACCGCCAAGACACTCAAGGACGCAAAAACGGTTCTCCTCGGAGCCATCAGCATGTCGCGGGAACATTTTGACAAGGAAGAGCGGATTGTGTTTCCGCTGGCGGAACGGGTGTTGAAGGCAAAGACCTTGTCTGATCTGGGCAATCAGTGGATGAAACGACGCGAGGCCACATTGAAATGACCCCGCGATGGGGGGCATGAGGCTGCCTGAAGAATCGTTCCTCGGATATGTAGCGCTTACGAAGCGCAACCGCGAAGATGATCCAGTGCCGCACCGGCTCCGGCTGTCAGGGCGTCAACGCGCGTGGACAGCGGAAAATCCGACGGTGCCTCCAGCGTGTAGCCCAGCCGCGACTTGTGCGTGATGAGATAGAACGCCTCCGGCCAGTCGGGTCGCTCTTGAGGCTGAATGTTCGGTCGCACGATTCCGCCGCTCGCTGCGCGTCCCTCGATTTTTTCAGACAAGTCAATCGGACAAACCTTCTGGACGGCCTCGATCATTTTCTCCGCCAGGGCAGGGCGATGGTCCGGGTTCTGTTCATAAAGATAAAAGCCAAGCGATTCCCAGTCTTCATGGAGGCAAAGATACAAATCAAATTTCGGCTGCCGCTCCAGCCACACAATGTGCGCGCGGACCTCGGCACTTTGCGGATTGCGGTAATCCCGGTTCAAATCCTTTCCCTCCGCATTTTCACGGCGATTTGAAACAAAGCCCATGGGATTCAAGCACGGCAACAGGAAAATCTCCGCGTCCTTCGGCCAGTGGTTTTCCTGAAGCAGGCGCAATGCAGCGAGCGGAGCGGCCGGCTCGTCGCCGTGAATGCCGGCGCTGATGTAAATGCGGATTGGCGCTTGCGGATTGCTGATTGAAAGTGGCTCGCGATGCAGTGCCAATGATTTCAATTCGCCGGTTTCGTGGAATATTTCGGAAACCCAGCCATGCCATTGCGCGACGGTTTGAACCTCACGCAAAACAGCGCGGATATCAATCGTCTCGCCGTGGTAGCCGCCGTGATTTTTGCCGAGCCTCTGCACGCAGAGAATTTCACGCAAAGACGCAAAGACGCAAGGAAGTATTTGACACGAATTGCACGGATTAACCTGCTGTGACTACTTCCGTTTCGTGCTTCTCTTTTTCGCAACCGCACCCGCCTTCTTCCTGATCGCTAAAACCATGGCTGTCCCAGCTCGGATCGAGGCCGAGATCCTTGAGCATCTGCAAATCCTTCTCGACGGGCTGGTTCAGCGTGGTGAGATAATTGCCGACCATCAGCGCGCTCGCGCCGGCCATGAAAATCATGCTTTGCGCGTCGCGCAGGTTCACCGTGCGTCCGCCGGCGATCATGATTTCCTGCCGCGGCAAAATGAAACGAAAGCACGCAATGGTCTTCAGGATTTCCATCACCGGCAGCGGTTCGTTTTTTTCAAACGGCGTGCCGGGAATCGGATTAAGGATGTTTACGGGCACCACGTTTGCGCCGATGGCCTTCAATTCAAACGCGAGGTCGCAGCGGTCTTCACGCGTCTCGCCCATGCCGATAATGCCGCCGGAACAAATTTTGATGCCGGCCTTTTTCAGATAACCGATGGTTTCGAGCCGGTCGTCGAACGTGTGCGTGGTGCAGGTGTTCGGGAAGAAGCGGCGCGAGCTTTCGAGGTTGTGGCCGTAACATTCCAGCCCGGCTTCCTTCAGGCGGTCGGCAACCTCCTGTTTCTTGATGATGCCAAGCGAGGCGTCGGGGCGCGTCTTGCCGCCCGCTTTCAATTCCCGGATGCGGTCGCACACTTCGTCGAGCATCGGGCCTTCGTTCAGGCCCTTCCAGGCGGCGACAAGACCGACGGCGGTGACGGAATTTTTGTTTGCCTCGTCGGCGGCTTCCGCGACGGGTTCGGGATCAACGAAGCCGTATTTCGGCGAGCCGGTCTGGTAGTGGGATGATTGCGCGCAGAAGCTGCAATTTTCGGAGCAGGCGCCGGCTTTGGCATTGACGATGGAGCAGAGGTGAATTTTGTTGCCCTTGAACTGCTCGCGGATGCGGTTGGCCCACGAGAGCAGGTCAAAAATATCCGCCGTTTGTTCGAGCTGGAAAAGGAACGTGGCCTCATCACGGGTGATCTGGCCGTTGTTCAAAACCCGTTGTCCCAGTTCCGCGATGCGCTTTGGGTGGCTTGCGTCAAGCATTCGTGCCGTCATGGTTGACAGCATAATTCACGGGCTGCGCTTGCGCAAGCCGGCAACCGGCGGCCAATGCCGGATTAATGGAAGATGATGCCGAGGATGTTGCTTTTGGGGACGACCCCGTAATAACGGCTGTCGAAGCTGTAGATTCGGTTGTCGCCCATCACGACATATTCGCCTTGCTGGCAGGCAATCATCCATTGCTCGTTCGGGAGCTCCGCCGGGAACGTCCAGGTGCTGGGCGGCAGATAAGGTTCTTTCAGTTTTTTGCCGTTGACGAAAATATCGCCATCGGTGACATACACACAGTCGCCGGGTCCCGCGATGATGCGTTTGACGGCGTAACACTGATTGGACGGATCCTTGATGACGACGATGTCGCGTGGGGCTGGATCGCGATAAAAGTGGTAGTACCAGCGTTGGAGGATGTAATAATCGTCGTTCCGGAGGGTGGGATACATGCTGATGCCATCCACTCTCACGGTCTGGATCAAATAATGGCTGGTTCCAAGATAGCAAACATATCCCAAAAAGACGACCAACGCGGTCCGCCAGACAACTCCCCAGAACAGCCGGGCCAGGCGGACGATCCGCAATTCATCCTCCGGAAAAAAGACGGCGGCAGCTTGAGAAGAAGAATGATCGGCTGTCATATTGTTGCAGTTCCCCCTTGTGTCAGATTAAAAGTTTAAATGCTCCAAGCCGTTATTATAATCTGCCGGCCCGATTATGCAAGCTGAATTTATTGAGCCGGCGGCGGGGAGTGCGAAGGAATTGCGACGTTCAGATATCCTGCCAGGGAGACAATTTGCATGTCCGAGAGCGGGCCGCCGTCGCCGGAAGAAAATGCGGGCATGAGCGAACCGGGTTTTCCATGCGCCACCCAGGTTTTCCAGAAATCCGCGTTTGTCGGTGCCTTGAGGTTGTGCAAATCCGGCACCATGCTGGCGCGGTCCTTGCCTTCATGGCAGATGGCACAGACGGCGTCGTAAAGCGTCTGGCCGTATTTGCCTTCGCCGGGTTTGACGTGGCAGACGGCGCAATCGCCCCGGAAAACCGCCTGCCGGTCGGCTTTGGCCGCAAGCATGTCACGTTCGCGGTCGGCGGCGGTCAGTGTGGGAATCACCGGCGGCAGGATGGTGATTTTCACCATGAGCTGTTTCAAACCCTTGTCGGTCTTGACCGTGACCGACTTGTACAAAGTCCCGCTTTTGCCCGCAAGATTTACTGTGATGCCAAACTGCTCGTTCGTGCCGGATGCGATGATCCAAGGCAACGGGGGCAGTTGTGCCGTGGTGCAACCGCAGGACGGATGAACATCCAGTATCGCCACCTTGCCGGCGGTAACGTTCGTGAAACTGAAGACAAAATGGACGTTGGCGGTGTCCGCCGCGACGTTGGTTTCCAGCAACAGGCCGGCCCAGGCGAGGACGCCATCCGGCAACGGGTCGTTCTCGTGGGTCACATCCGGCACATAGACCGCTGGTGTGGTCACGACCGGATTGGTGGCGTTGCTGTCCGCCGCAAAAAGTCTTGCCCCGGCAAGAATGATGCCGGCCATACCACAGACAATAGCGCACCGTAATTTCATAGTCAGGTTTGGAGACTAAGCCATCCGCTCCCATTTGACGAGCCGGAACTGTTTCGGTTCAAAAACCGTCACGACCGGTTTAGCGCACTCAAGACGGCCCGCACGGAGGCCAGCTCAATGTTCGTGTCCACACCTGCGCCCCAGCGCGTACGCCCGTCGGGGTGCCGGATTTGAATGTAGGCAATCGCCGCCGCCGTTTCGCCGGAACTCAGCGCGTGTTCGCTGTAATTGGCGATTTCAAAACGCGGCACACCGGCCTGGCTGAAACCGTGGACGAGCGCCGCCAGCGGACCATTGCCCTCACCGGAAAAATCAACCGGCTTTCCATCGCGCAACAGCCGCGCCCGGCATTTGACGAGGCCGTTCTTGCTTTCGGTTTCAAAACGTTTGAGTTGCCACGGCTGGGCCTGTTCGATGTACTCGCGCCAGAACATCGCCTTCAATTCTGCGGCGGTGACTTCGCGTCCAAGCTTGTCCACCTCGTCGTTGGCAATCGGTCCGAATTCACGCTGCATGTCCTTCGGCAGCTCGATGCCAAATTCGCTTTCCAGCAAATACGCCACGCCGCCCTTGCCGGACTGGCTGTTGACGCGAATGACCTCGCGGTATTCGCGCCCGATGTCGCGTGGGTCAATCGTGAGATACGGCACATCCCAAACGACAGAAGCATAAGGTTGAACCTTGCTTGAGAAAAAATCGTGTTCGGCTATGCCTTTTTGTATGGCGTCAGCAACCGGGTTTTTCTTTTGCTCCCATTCCGCCAAGCCTTTCTTGATCGCGTCCTGATGCGAGCCGCTGAACGCGGTGAAAACCAGTTCGCCCGCGTAAGGCTGACGCATGGGTACGGTCATGCCGGTGCAGCGTTTGTAAACGTCAATGATGGAATTGAGATCGGAGAAATCCAGTTGCGGATCAATGCCGTGCTGATAAAGATTCAATGCCACGGTGACGATGTCGAGGTTGCCGGTACGCTCGCCGTTGCCGAACAACGTGCCTTCAACCCGGTCCGCACCCGCGAGCAGGCCGAGTTCCGTTGCCGCCACGCCGGTGCAACGATCGTTGTGCGTGTGCAGGCTGATGATGAGCGATTCGCGGTTCTTGATGTTCCGGCACATCCATTCGATCTGGTCGGCATAGACATTTGGCATCGCCACCTCGACCGTGTCGGGCAGGTTCAAAATCATCTTCCGCTGTGGCGTCGGCTGCCAGACATCCATGACCGCCTCGGAAATTTCCTTCGCAAATTCCACCTCCGTGGCGCTGAAGCTTTCCGGCGAATACTGGAGCATGACCTCGGTGCCCTTGAGCCGCGGCAACCGGTCCTTGATCCATTGCGCGCCGCGCACGGCCACCTCGACGATTTCCGCCTTGGATTTGCCGAAAACTACGCGTCGTTGTGCCGGCGAAGTCGAATTATACATGTGGATGATGACTTTTCTGGCGCCCAGGAGCGACTCGACGGTGCGCTCGATCAAATCCTCGCGCGCCTGCACGAGCACCTGGAGCCACACGTCGTCCGGCGCGCGTTTCTCCTCGATGAGCCGGCGGTTGAAGGCGAACTCGGTGTTGGACGCCGACGGAAAACCGACCTCGATCTCCTTGAAGCCGGTTTTTACGAGCGTCTGGAACAATTCGAGTTTCTGGCTGACATTCATGGGCACGGCGAGCGCCTGGTTGCCGTCGCGCAAATCCACGCTGCACCAGCGCGGCGCGCGGGTGAGGACGCGGCTCGGCCACTGCCGGTCGGGCAGGGCGACCGGCGGGAACGGACGGTATTTCTGGGACGGTTTCTTGTGCATGTTCGTGTTTAGTTATGGCGGCAGCGTCTCGTTTTGACAAAACAAAAACCCCACCGCCGTTTGGCAGTGGGGTTCGGAAAATCTCGTGAACGAATCAGAACCCGACCGCCGCGCGGCACAGCAGCAGCGCGTTGGGCAGCAGGTTGAGATTCAAATTGCGGTTCACATGGACAAAACTAATGGCGTTGGGGCGAACGGTCAAATATTTTTTGTCATCCAATAAACGCCGCGTGGACGGCTTTCATGGCGGCTTCGCCCTTGGCCAGATCAATGACGATGGAGATTTTGATTTCGCTGGTCGAGATCATGTCAATGTTCACGCCTTCCTTGGCCAGCGTTTCAAACAGTTTTCCCGCCACGCCCGTGTGGCTCTTCATGCCGACACCGACGATGGACAGCTTGCCGATCTTCTCGGCCGTGATCACGTCGCGCAGGCCGAGTTCGCCCTTCAATCCGTCAATGACCTTCTGCGCCTTGAGCAGATCCGGCTTGTCCGCCGTGAAGGAAATATCCGTCTGGGGCGTGCCGGTGCCGTGGCTGATGTTCTGCACGATCATGTCCACGTTCACCATCGCGTCGCCGAGCGCCTTGAAGATGCGCGCGGCCACGCCGGGTTTGTCGGGCACGCCGACGAGCGTGACCTTGGCCTGGTTTTTGTCGAGCGAGACACCGCGCACAACGATGCCTTCCATGCTTTTGGTTTCTTCTTTCACAATGGTTCCGGGGTTTTCGTTTAGGCTGGAGCGGACTTCGAACACAACGCCAAATTTCTTGGCGAATTCAACCGAGCGGCTCTGCATCACCTTCGCGCCGAGGCTGGCGAGTTCCAACATTTCGTCGTAGGAAATTTCCTGTAGCTTCTTTGCGTTCGGCACGATGCGCGGGTCGGCGGTGTAGACGCCGTCCACGTCCGTGTAAATCTGGCAAAGATCGGCCTTGAGCGCGGCGGCGAGCGCGATGGCCGTCAGATCCGAACCGCCGCGGCCCAGCGTGGTGATCTGCCCCTCCGGCGTCTCGCCCTGGAAACCGGCGACGATAACGACATTGCCCAGCTTTAAGAGGTCGTGGACCTTCTTCGGTGTGATGTTGTGGATCCGGGCCTTGGTATGGACCACGTCGGTGACGATGCCCGCCTGCGCGCCGGTGAGCGACACCGCCGGCACGTTCAGCGAGTGCAGCGCGATGGCTGTGAGCGCGATGGTTTGCTGTTCGCCGGTTGCGAGCAGCACGTCCATCTCGCGCTCGTTGGGCAGCGGCATGATTTCCTTGGCCAGTTTGATCAGATTGTCCGTTACGCCGCTCATGGCGGAGACGACGACGACGATCTTGTCGCCTTTCGCGTGATACTTGGCCACGCGGGCCGCAACATTTTTAATGCGCTCCGGATTGCCCACCGAAGTGCCACCGTATTTTTGGACGATTAAAGCCATAGAACCCGGAATCTAGAGTTATTCAAAATTTTCCACGCGAATCATCACCGGCCTGCCTTTGATGACCGGCAATTTGGCGATCTGGTTGAATGCCCTTTTTACCGCGCCATTGGTGGCGTAATGCAACATGAAGATCAGCGGCACACTTTTGCCTTCGTGGCCTTCGGGCTGGATGACGGATGAAATCCCGATTTTGGCCGCGCCAAAAATGGCGGCGATTTTCGCCAGCGTTCCCGGGCGATCCACCACGCTGAGCCGGACAAAATACTGCGACACGACATCGTCCATCGGCACGACCGCGCCGGAACGTTCATGCGGCACGAACGGCGGCACCCGCTGTTTGGTGCCGGATTTCAAATCCAGCGCCGCGTCGGCCAGATCGCTGAGCACCGCGCTGGCCGTGGCGTCCTTGCCCGCGCCGCGACCGTAAAACAATGTGTCGCCGACAATGTCGCCACGCACAAACACGGCGTTGAAAACGTGGTTGACACTCGCGAGGACGTGCGTGTTGGGCACGAGTGTCGGATAGACTGAAACCTGCACTTTGCATTTACGATTTACGATATTCGATTTGCGAGCCGGTTTGTTTTTTGTCGCGTCAATCGTCAATCGTGAATCGTCAATCTGTTTGATGATTCCCAGCAGCTTGATGGTGTACCCGAGTTTTTCGGCGAACTCAATGTCGAGCGCGCTGATGTGCCGGATGCCTTCGACATGGATTTTTTTCGGGTTCACCCAGAAGCCGTGCGCGAGCGAAGCGAGAATGCCGATCTTGTGCGCGGCATCATGCCCGTCAATGTCCAAGTCCGGCGGTGTCTCGGCGTAACCCTGTTTCTGCGCATCGGCGAGCACCGCGTCGAAGTCCGCGCCCTCCAGCTTCATCCGGGTGAGGATGTAATTGCAGGTGCCGTTGACAATGCCGTACAACGCGTTGATGCGGTTGCCGACGAAACCCTCACGCAGTGATTTGATGATGGGAATGCCGCCGCAGACGCTGGCCTCGTAATAGAGATTCGTGCCGTGTTTTTTGGCCGCGGCAAACAACTCTTCACCATGCGCGGACAACAGTGCCTTGTTGGCCGTGATGACCGGCTTGCCAAGCGCGAGCGCGGTGAGAACCATCGTCCGGGCGATCCCCGTGCCGCCGACGAGTTCAGAGACAATGTCCACCTGCGGGTCGTTGACAACGCCTTGCCAGTCCAGCGTCATGAGCGAACGCGGGATTGGATATGGCCGCGGTTCGTTGAAGGCTTTGACAGCGACCTTGCGGACGGCGACTTTCACGCCGATGCGCGAGGCCATGAGGCCGCCGTTGAGCTGGAGCGCGTGAAACACGCCGCTGCCCACGGTGCCGCCGCCAATCATGCCAAGATTTACCTGCTGCATAGGAACCATAAGTTTGCCGTGAAATGGAGCAGGGGACAATTCAATTTTAAACCACGAAAAACACGAAGCACACGAATTTTCAAGTGGACGGCGAACTATTCAAATCTTCTGTGGGGAAAAGGGCTATCTGCCTGTTTTTCGAGCCGGGCTTTCTGGAAGGGTATTATCTGGACGAAAAAGTTCCACATGCCCACACCAATTACAAACAAGAATCCTTAAAGTTTGCTGTCCGCGTTGCTCAATGCCAAAATTCACCGGCGAATCATTGCACTGGACATAATCGCCTTGGCCACAGTGCCTACACAGACCGCCTGTAAGACAAGTTGTTGGCAGGGCATATTCAAGTGTCCATAAACGTTCAGCCCGCTGAACTTGTCGCAACACCTCTTTGATGGGAATTCTGTCTTCAGGTCGAACAGTGATCATTTTATCAAGAACAAGGTTGAATTGCTCCGTCAATTGGTCGATGAATGGGTCGCCACTCGTAAGGATCCCTCGAAGGTTATATCTTTGCTCTCTAAATTTCTCGCGAGAGAAAATTACACCTCCGCTAAGCAGCCAATACAAAAGCTTGCCGAGTGAATAAATGTCACCGGCGTTCGTTACTTGGTCTGCTCGTCCATCTTCATATTCAGGCGCAATAAAATGTCTTGAGCCGATCGGTTCGCTGCTGGCTGTTAATCGTTTTTCTTCCGCTTGATCATGGCATAATCCAAAGTCCCCTAATGCAACACTTCCATCTTTTCTCACAAACACGTTTTCTGGTTTTATGTCCCTATGACTGATTCCGTTGTCGTGAGCGGCTTGAAGTCCGCAACATATCTCCAAAAAGATTTGAATCTTCATTGGTATAGGTGCGCGTAACATTTGCTCTTGCTGTGCGAGATTTCCCCGTTCACAAAACTCAGTTACAAACAAAGGTTTCTCGGTATCGAAATCAAAATCGATCACCTGAACGATGCCGGGATGTCGAAGTTTTCGGAGTGTCTCATATTCCTTTTTGAAACGATCAAGTCTATGAGGATTTTTGAGTCGTTTAAGAACATAGACGGTGGTCGAGTCGCCTTTTTTATCGACAACTTTGTAGACGTGAGCTTGGCCGCCTTCGGGCAAATCAGTAATTACCTCCCATCTTTTTGAAAGTATTTTCGCCATAGCTTTTTTATATTACGCCAGCTTCTTCGCAAACTGCGCCCCGAAGACTTCCTTCACGACCATATGTAGAGACTAGACAACCATCGCTACTTCGTCAATTCACTGGCTTTGCTGGTCGTGTTCGCAAGACCAGCAGAGCGCCGATGGAAAACAAAACGGCGCTGTAACCGAACGCCACGCTCGTGCCA
>Ga0265338_10009115_pt1 | contig 11921 bp, 7 predicted proteins | sample 42126metaG_FD_193579 | JGI IMG/M metagenome (GOLD analysis project Ga0265338, IMG submission 193579) | Rhizosphere microbial communities from Carex aquatilis grown in University of Washington, Seatle, WA, United States - 4-21-26 metaG | ecosystem: Host-associated > Plants > Roots > Rhizosphere >... | reverse complement strand
TCCGTCTGGGTCAGTTTTCCAACCGCTTCGACTCTCTTCCGTCGAATCGGATAGGCAATCCGGCGCCGCATCCCGATCATCCCAAGCAGCCACATGCATTTTCAAATCGGCGTTTTCATCGCATTTTGACATCAGCGCTAAGATCAACATCAAACTGAGTCTCGGACGAGGACAAGGGGATTTCAACCTCGCATTTTCGGTGTTCCTCCTATCTTCGGAGGCTTGAGGATCGCCATGCCACGTTGACACAGTTTGCGACCGAAGGCATCAATTTCCTGCCGGTCCATGGAGTCAATCAACTGCGAAATCAGGCCCACAAACCAAGGGCTTTGGAGCAGCCAGCCGGCTTCATCCGGCCCCAGGCACGCACCCGCCCTGGGAGGTGGAACGCTCTCGCCGCGCACGCTGGGCAGTAGCCCGGCGCCGCTTCTGACAATCTGAACGAGATCAGTAGAGTTGGCGACCAAGATTGTGGGGGTTTGAAATAAAGGGCCTCTGGCACGAACGGCAGACTTTTGTGGAACTCATACTGCCGTAGTTACTTACATTGCTTGTTGAGCAGGCTGCAAGCCAGTTTACTCGAGTGCAGGAAGAAAAATCAAAGGGGAAGAAGGAAGAAGATTCTTCAACGAATCCTTCGAAGAAAATCCACTGGAAGAAGATCCCATTCTCAACCGCCCGTTTTGCATCCATTCGATTTCGCCCTTGGCGCCATGCGGATGCCCGGCCGGGACGATTTGTTTGCCTGTCGGTTTCGGACACGGGTTGCGGCATGGATAAAACGGTGTTGGAGAGGATATTTGAGCCGTTTTTTACGACAAAGGAAGCGGGCAAAGGCACTGGATTGGGTTTAGCGACCGTTTATGGAATCGTTAAACAGCACACTGGGTGGGTTGAGGTGGAGAGCGAGGTGGGGCAGGGCAGTTCGTTCCGGGTTTATCTGCCGGAGACAAAACCGTCCGGAGCGATTCCAGCAGCCGGGCACGATGAAAGAATCCAAGGGGGATCCGAGACGATTTTATTGGTGGAAGACGAAGTCTATGTGCGCAACTTGGTGGCCTTATGTTTGCGGAAGTTGGGATACGCGGTGCTGGAGGCCGGGGACGGTGCAGAGGCTTTAAAGATATGGAAAGAGCATCACGAAAAAATTGCGTTATTGGTCACGGACACGTTGATGCCTGGAAACATGACGGGGTTGGAGTTGGCAGCGCGGCTTAGGAAGGAAAAGGGTTCCTTAAAAATAATCAGTTCCAGCGGATATAACGCGAATACGACGGGCGCGACTTTGGCGCTTGGCGAGGAGATCAGCTATCTGCCCAAGCCGTATGCGCCGGCCGCTTTGGCTGGAATCGTGCGGCGTTGCCTGGACAATCCTTGAGGCTCCAACACAATCCCCCGGGGTCGCATGAAAAACTGGAATGCTCTGAATTTTCCCCTGAAAAAAGGCGCACTTGATCGAGACATCGCGGCTTTGGTTGAGTCGGATTACACCCTGAAGGTTGTTGTCATTCACGACGACGAGGGGACTCGCGCTTTGGCCTCTGAAGTTTTAGAGCGGACGGCCACATCGGTGGGCGCGGACTCATTCCGGTGCGCGTTCTGGAGCATGGGCGACGTTTTGGATTTCGGGATTCTGGAGCATGCCGTGCAAGCTGCCGTGGCGGCGGATGTGATAATTGTCGCCGTGCGGGAGTCGGTTGAAGCGCCGCCTGGCTTATGCGCCTGGATCGATGTCTGGCTGCCGCGCCGGTCAAAGGACTGCGGGGCGCTCCTGGCGCTTTTGGGAGTCCCGGAGGAATTGCCGATTGGGTCTGGTCCAACGCGGGACTATCTGCGGGCAGTTGCCAAACGGGCTAATCTGGATTTTCTGGCGGGTGATCAAATGCTGCCGGGAACCTATCCGAGCGCCGTCGGCGAGACGCCCGCGGTTCCCCGGACCGGGGAATTCTGACACGGAATTCACTAACACTGGGGGGCTCTGACGGCGCGTTTCGTGGCGGTTCGTTTCTTCTTTGAAGGAGCCGATTCAGGCTGGCCGAGATAAGCTCCGCAGGATTCGCGCACCACGAGATTGGGTGTCAAGGTGATGGTCCTGGGCGTGATCGTGGGATCGGCAATGCGGCTTAACATGGATTTGAAAGCGAGGGTCGCAATTTCGCGGCAGGGCTGATGCATGGTCGTCAGGGGAGGGGAGACCAGCGTTGCGTAATGGACATCGTCGAAGCCGACAACGCGAAGGCCCCTGGGGACATCGACGCCAATGTTGTGCAACGTGCGTATCAACACGGCGGCGGTGTAGTCGTTCCCGCAAATCACGGCATCTTTCATCCGTCCAGCCGCGAGCAACCGCACAAATTTCGGATCTTCGGGATTTCCCTCCTGGAAGAAATCATGCGTGAGTTCCATGCCGGCTTCCAGCACGGCTTCGCGCGCGCCGGCCAGGCGGGACTTGACGGTCGGGGCCGAAAATGGAACGGCGACAAAGCCAAGGCGGCGGCAACCGAGTTTAATGAGGTGCCTTGCCAGGATGTAGCCGCCCTGGAAATTATCGATGCCAACAAGATCAAGATCGGTGCGCAGAGGGAAGGGGCTCATGTCACGGTCAAGCAGAATGACGGTGACGCCGGCTTCGCGGAGGCGGTTGACGAGCCTGAAATTGGTTGATTCGCACTGGGGCATGTGCTCGAAGGAGGCAAAGAACACGCCGGCCACTTTGCGTTGGATGAACTGGTCGCATATTTTTTCGGCATTGGCGAGGGTGGCGACAGGATCCAAATCCTCGGTGGAGCCTCCTGTCCACCAGAACATGTATCCGGCGGACCTCGCAAGGCGCGCCAATTCTCCGGCGATGACCTCAAAGATTTCGCCGGCGCGTCGGACGCCGGGGATGAGCAGGCCCAGTTCAAGAGCGCGCGCCGGGCGGAGTTGTGAAGGCAGCGATGAGGCGGACGATTCATTGAGGAACGTGCCGGCGCCGACGCGGCGGGTGACCAGGCCATCGGTTTGCAGGTCGCGCAAGGCGCGAATCACGGTCGGGCGCGAAACGTTAAAACGGGCGACCAATTGGGCTTCGCTGGGGAGTTTGCCGGTGTGGCGATATTTGCCAACCCCGATATCGGAAGCCAGGGCCTGATAGATCAGGGCATGTTTCGATTCTTGAGGCATAAGAGAGAATGCGTTTACAGCGCCCCGTACTGTGCAGCTTTATGACAGGGCAATCAATGAAAAGCCTCGGTCAAGCGCAGATGCTCCGGCAGCCGCGGCGTGGCGCCCGGTTGCGAAACCACATAGGCCGCGACCTTGTTGGCGCAGCAATTGATCCGGTCCAGATCCCAGCCCGCCAGGAGCCCCAAGGCCAGCATGGCGGTAAAGGCATCGCCCGCGCCGACGGTGTCCACGACCGTGGCGGGCAGACCCTCCATTTTGGAATAGCGGTCATGCGAGTAAAATAAACTGCCGCGCGCGCCGCAAGTCAGAGCCACGAGCTTCAAATGAAAGCGGCGCGCGAGTTCGGCGATCTGCTCCTCCGGCCCGCCGCGCAAGCCGAACAACCTGGCAAGGGCGAGCAGCTCGTCGTCGTTGAGTTTTAGGACATTGGCCAGTTCGAGAGACGCCTGGACGATTTCGAGGGAAAAAAAGTTTTGACGGAGATTGATGTCAAATATTTTCAGGGCGTCCGGGCGAGCGGAGGCCACCAGCGAGCGGACCGCGGCGCGAGAGGTTGGGTTTCGCTGCGCCAGGGTGCCGAAGCATAACGCGTCGGCCTTGCGAACAGCGGCGCGCGCATTTTCGGTAAGCGTCAACTGGTCCCAAGCCACGTTGTCCTGGATGATGAAATGCGGCACGCCGCCGTTGTGGAGGGCGACGGAGGCTGTTCCGGTGGGGGCGAGATCGTCCAACTGAACGGCGTCCACGTCCATTCCCATTTCGACAACGCGTTGAAGGATTGCCTTTCCCAAATCATCGCGGCCAACGCGGGTGATCAACTGCGCCTGGGCGCCGAGCATTTTCGCGTGAAAGGAAAAATTCGCGGGCGCGCCCCCAATCTGGCGGCCAGCGGGCAGCAAATCCCAAAGCGCTTCGCCTATGCCGATGACATTGAAGTTCATACCAGGCCGCTTTTCATATTAGCGTTACCGGACACTGCCGCTGAGCGGGAGCGAGTCCGATCCCTCCAGCGATTTGATGCCAAGCCTCTCCTGCATCTGTTCCAGCGGCACGCCTTTGGTCTCCGGCACCATCGTTTTCACCCAGATCAATTGCAGGACCATCATGCCGCAGAAGAAAAGGAACACGCAGCCTGGCGCAAACGCCAAAACGATCTTTGGAAAAAACGTGACCAGCAACGCGGCAAAGATCCAGTGGGTCGAACTGCCGAGAGTCTGGCCCTCGGCGCGATGGCGATTGGGGAAAATCTCGGAGATGAACACCCAGATGACCGCGCCCTGGCCGATGGCGTGCGCGGCAATGAAGGCGAAGATGCACGCGGGCACGATTGCAAAATGCTGCGTAAAAAATGCCCAAGCCGTCAGCCCCAGCGAGGCGATGTAGCCGAAGGAGCCGATGAACAGCAGCGTGCGCCGGCCCAAACGGTCGATCAGCCACAACCCAATGAAGGTGAAGATCAGGTTCGTGACGCCGATACCCACTGATTGCAGGAGGGCCGCTTTCGCGCCGAGTCCTGTCATCTGAAAAATGCGCGGCGCGAAATAGAGGATGGCGTTAATGCCGGAAAGCTGGTTGAAGAAGGCGATAAGGAACGCCAGGAGAATCGGAGTCTTTAACCGCCATGTCCAAAAATGAGAGGAGCCGGAGCGCTCCGAAGAGGCGGCCATGATCGCATCGGCATCGGCTTCAATCTGCGCCGGCGTGGCGTCGGGATCGATGAGCTTGAGGACTTGGACGCCGGCGGCGCGATCGCCTTTTCGCCCGATCAGCCAGCGTGGACTTTCGGGGATGAAGACGCACGCGACCCCGTAAATAATCGACGGAACCGCCGCGACGCCAAGCATCCAGCGCCAGGCGTTGTCGCCGATGCCGGCAAGCAGCGCGTTGGAGGCGTAGGCGACCAGAATGCCAAAGACGATGTTGAACTGAAACATCCCGGCCAGGCGGCCGCGATACTTGGGCGGCGCGATTTCCGAGATATACAGCGGGGCGGCCACCGTGGAGATGCCGATTCCAATGCCACCCAGCGCGCGCGACGCGATGAACATAACGACGCCGTTGGAAAAGGCGCAGCCGAACGCCGAGATGACATAGAGCGCGCCAATGAACAGCAATGTTTTCTTGCGTCCAAAGTGATCCGTCGGCCAGCCGCCGAACAACGATCCCAACACAGTGCCATACAGCGCCGAACCGATGGCGAATCCGTGCAAGTCCGGGCTGAGCCCCCACAGCGCCTGGATACGCTGTTCGGCGCCGGAAATGACAACGGTGTCAAATCCAAAAAGAAACCCGGCCAGCGCTGAAACAAGGGACCAATAGAATATTTGAGTTTTCATAGATATCCAAACTCCGCGATGGAGTCTCCTCGCGCGGCGTTTCCAGAAGGCCTCAGTTTTGGAGTGCGGAAGCTTGCTTCCGCTTTGGACGTGACTCCTGCAACCAGTCGCTCTGCCGGGCGAAGGCGGCGGCAAGCCGCCGCACTCCAAAGTTGCGGCAGTTTAGAGCGCACGATTTTAAACGGCGTGGTTGTCATTTGCTTGAGCCAGTCCAGATGGATTTTAGTTTGTTGACTGTCAGCGAGGAAAACGTGGCATCGCCGCCGGCGCAAGAGAGGGAGACAAGGGAGTTGCCGGTTGAATTGTTCGCGGGCAACGGCATGTAAAGCTGGCCGTTGTCGCCGAAGATTTCAATGGTGTCGCGATCCACGATGATTTCGAGCTGGACGCTCCCGCCGACGGGCGCCAGCGGTTGGGAGTCTCCATTGCAGGAGATTTGCTGGCTGGAGGCGTTGTAGGCCACGGTAACATTCTGGAATGTGAAGGCAATCGTCTGGGCCGAGCCGGGCGTGAACTGAGCTTTGACGTCAAATAGGGAGCCGCGGATTCCTGAAAGCGGGTTGTAGCCTGGAGCCACGCTCAGGTTGGTCCAGGTGTAGACATTGACAGCGTTGTTGGTGATTTCCGCAACAGGCGTGGAACAAAGGCGAACGCCGGCGGAAGTCGTGCGCAGGTTAAGTTCGGTAGGAAAATACAACATCTGGTTGAACGGCATGCCTGGGGTGGCGATCTGCGCCCAGCCTATCCGGACGATGCGATGATCCCCCGGGGCCATGCTCGTGAACGTTTGCGAGGCGTAAAAGCCGGAGCCGCTGTTTCCTGGCAATTTGGATGTGCTGGGCGTGAACACGGCGCCATCAAATTGCCCTAGCTGATAGCCGGAGCTGGCGTCGTTCAACAGCCACATCATGTTGTTGGTGTTCCCGTCGACGGGCAGTTGGAACATGTCAGGGCATTCGAAGAAGCCATTGTAGATTTTGCTTCGGAAGGTCCATTGCCTGAAATTCGGCGTCGAGTAGAACTGAACCCCGTTGCCGCCGGAATCGTCATAGACGGCCATTACCCAGTAATTGGATCGCGCATACCAGAACAGGTGCGGGTCGCGGCCGGTTCCCGAATGGACAACTACCGGATTATTCGGATAGTCTGTAAAGGTCAGCCCGCCGTCGTTGCTATAAGCGAGGCACTCGCCACGAGCTGTGCTGTAATAGGCGGCGACGATGACATCGTCGACGCCGGTTTTGAAGCCGCCGGTGTTTGACGCATCCACGACCGCGCTTCCGGACCAGACGTCATCCCCGTAGACATGGGAGTAAATACCCTCCTGAACCTCCTGCCAGTTCACCATGTCGGCGCTCACGGCGTGCCCCCACCATCTTTGGCCCGCGCCATCCCAGGTAAATGGATCATGTTGATAGTAGAGATGGTATTGACCCTTGTTATAGAACATGCCGTTGGCGTCATTCACCCAGCCTCGCTTGGAGGTGAAATGGATCTGGGGACGCAAGGTCTCCTGGTATAAATTGGCTGAGCCGACGATGCCATTGGTCTGGACGATGGAACTCAGGCCCAGGCTGCCGGGCGCAAGGCTGCTCACCGACACCGTGGCGGTCTGGTTGGAGAATGCCGAAACGTCCACAAACGCCCACCAATCGGCCGCGCCATCCGCCAGCGGAATATTGAAATCGCGCGCCGGACTGCCGCCCACTGAAACGGTGACGCGCTTCATTGGCGCGCCATTTTTCACCGGGAGATTGAGCAGATTATTGGTCAGCAGCATCGTGCGGGACAACGACGGAAACGCCGTATCTGTCAATAGAATTTCGTCAATGTTGATATGTCCCCATCGTCCGGTCGCCGCGTCAACGATTTGCAACGTCGCGGTCTGTCCCTGGAAGGCGTGGACATCCCACTGATGGGGCGTCAGCGTCTCACTGTCACCGCCCGTGGCCGTCTCTACGATGACATTGCTGACGATGAGGTTGATGCATTCCTGTCCTGGAATGTTTCCGCCGCCAATCAAGAAATCGAGGCAGGGCTTGCTGATGACAAACGGAGGCGACGTCAGCGTTCCGATGGATGCGTCGGCGCCGTTGTAGGAGTTCACCAAACCGGAGCCTTGATAACCGCTGACGGGTTGTTGATTCGCCAGCGTCCCCTGCGCCGGACCCGAGCCAAAGGCTGTGCCCGTTATCACCCAGCCGCCATAGGTCGGCTGTTCAAAGTCGGCGATAACAGTGTCCGCCGACATGGGCCCGGATGCAGGCGTGCCGTTGGAGGCGCGGTAAAAACGCCGCGGCTCGGCGCTGTTGGTTTCGACGAATTGGCCGTCGCCCAGGCTCGACGCCGTGACGCTGCCTAGATCGTTCCACGGCCCGGTTACGTCGGCGGCGCCCTGCACCTGATAGGTGTAGCCCGGCGACGCCAGCAACAGCAGGCTGGACAGGCAGAGAGTCCGCCGCGCCAGCTTCAACTCCGCCACTGCGTTGCCAACCACATCCGCCCAAGTCATACCAATGCGAAATTCATCGTGCGACACAGTAACGCCGTTGAGATAGGCGGCAACCGAAATTCCGTTGAATGACATGTCGGCGAGGTTTGACACGGCCACTGTCGGCGTGGCGGGCTCGGTCCGGGACGCCGGGTTGCGATACACGCTGACGGTGTCGTTGCCGGCGTGGTAATCAATCCGCAGCACGTAGAAATTGACGCCCGTGCTGCCCGGCCCCAGGTCGTAGAACGTCGAAGCGCCGCCGGCGGGCGCTTCGGCGCGAAAATGCGCGTCGGAGCCGGCGGTGTCGTTGCCGATGCCGCCGATACGTCCGCCGTCGCCCAAATCGCCGCGCTTGAATTCGAGCTCATAGAACTGCGCCAACGCGCTGGGCTGCTGAAGAAAACTGACGTAAAGAGTCTTGCCATCCGCGCCGACGTTTCCGTTGCTGTCAATATAACCACGCTGGCCAAAAGGTCCCGAAGGCGAACAATCGAGGTAACGGCCCTTGCGTGAGGAACTGGCGATGGAAAGATAGCCGTCGAGAGAATGGGCATCGTAGCCGGCCGGCGCGCTGGCGCCGGCGAGGAGGCTGTTGGAGTAGGATTGCGACGGGCCGCCGCCAACGTTGGCCCATGGGCCGGCCCAGCCGGAGCCGCCGTTAGCGCCGCCGATGTCGCTGGCGGACTTGCCGTAATTGAACCCTTCATACGCCAGGACGCCGCCGAGATTGGAGTAGACGCTGACAACGGAACTCGTGGCGCCGCCGTAGACGTTGCCCGCCGCCAAAACATATTGGCCGGCATCGAAGAATCCATTGGCGCCGAGCGCGAGCGCCGCGTTGGTCGCCCCCGCGATTGCCGCCCCATCCTTATACCATTGGAGCGCCAGCGGCAGCGCCCCGCCCACGGTGGCGCTGAGAAGCAGATTGCTGCCGGGGCCGATCGGAATGCTTGACGGACCTGAAATCGCGATGGAAATGGTCAGCGCCGTCAGCGTCGCGACAGCGCTGGCCGCCGCGCCCAACATGTTGGAAATCGTCGCCGAGTACTGGCCTGAGTCGCCGGGCTGCACGCTTGACAGCGTGAGAGCGGCATTGGTCTGCCCAGCCAGCGCGCTGGCGCCGCGATACCATTGATAGTTCAACGGCAGGCTCGATTGCCCCTGCGCCAAGAGGGTCACAGTTTCTCCGGCATAGGCGATTTGATTCGATGGCTGGGCGACAAAATAGGGAGGATTGCCCATGACGCTGGCCCATGTGGCGGCCAGGCGAATCTCGTCATGGCTCACCGTGACGCCGTTGAGGTAAGCGCCCATTGAAATGCCATTGAAAGACATGTCGGCGACACCCGGCATGGCCAGCGCCGGTTCGTTGGCCGACTCGTTGGCGGCGGTCGGATTGCGATAGACATAAACGTCGTCGCTGCCGCCGTGGTAATCGATGCGCACCACGTATAAATTCACGTTGGTGTTGCCCAATCCCAGCGGCGTTTGCAGTGAGGCGGGCGCGCGCAAGTTGACCGTGGTGGCGCCGGCCAGATCGTTGCCTATGCCGGCGATGCGGCCGGCGTCGCCCAAATCGCCGCGTTTGAATTCAAATTCGTAGAACTGCGCCGGGCTGCTGGCCTGCTGCAGAAAACTCACGTAGAGGGTCTTGCCGGGAGCGCCGATGTTGCCGCCGGCGTTTAAGCATCCCGCCTGCGCGAAGCTGCCGGTTGCCGAACAGTCCAGCCAGCGCCCGCACCGGCTGTTGTCGCCGAGAAGTGCCGCATTGCCGTCCGACAGCTTGTCAAATCCAGTGGGCGCATTGTCTGCCGCGATCAAGCTTCCTGAAGTCACGGAATCGCCAGCGGTTCCGCCAACGTCCACCCAACCATTGCTCCAGCCGGCGCCGCCGAATTGCCCGGTCAAAATGCCGCCAGCGGGATAATTGAAGTTTTCGTAAGCCAAGAGCCCGGTAGAGGCGCTGAACACGCCCCATTTCTGGGCCAAAGCGCTTTCCTGCGTTTGCCGGTCGGCGTCGGGCAGCGCAGCGTTGTAGATTTTCACTTCGGCGATGTCGCCGGAGAAGAAGTTGTCCAGCGTCTGTTGGGCTCCGAGCGCGAGTTTGGAGGAGGCGTTCAGCGAATTGGTGTTTCCAAAAGCGCCGCCTAGGAAGTTTCCATCTATATATAAATCCAATTCGCCGGAATTCTTGGCGCGCTTGAGCGTCATCAGGTGCGGCCTCCCGTCGATGAATCCGGGCATTGAGTTGACAGAGGAATCGGGGTTGCCCGCGCCCGCGCAGAGCTGTCCGTCGGCCAACAGGCACTCGCCGAAATCGTTGGCCACGCCGGTTGCGGCGGCGCTGACCAGACCGGCGCCGTCGGAAAACTGATTGCCGGAACCCAGTCCTTGAGAGGCGCGAAAGACGCAGAAAATCGTGAAGTTGTCCTGGACCGGGCGGTTAAGGGCGAGGACTTGGCTGCCGGGGCCGTTGAAACGAACGACGGGCAGGCCATTCAACGCGCCGGTCACAAATGTGGGCCGCTGGCTCAGCGTGGTTTGTATCGCGGAAAAACCGTGCCCGCTCGAGTCGGGCCAAATCGCCACGCCTGCGCCGTTGGCCACGCCCGTAATCGCATCGGCCTTGAACCATGCGGAAACGGCTGGCGGCGTCACGCTGACCTCCAGCGAATTTGAACTTTCTCCGTTGGTGTTGACAGCCGACACTTTGTAAACGCTCGTGGCGCCGGCGACCGGCCCATTGTCAACGAATTGGTTGCAGGCAGGCCACGCGCTGTTGGCGGTGGAAAGAGTGGCGACAGTAACTTCGCCCCCGCCACTGTTCGAGCGTTTGACATTGTAAAAGATGGCTCCGGGAACGACGTCCCACGAAAGCCTCGTTTTGTTTGCCGCCAGGACTGCGTTGAGATTTGTTGGCGTGGCGGGAGGCGCGCCATTCGCCTAAAGGATCGCCGCGCTCCAATAGGTTGCGCTAAAAACAACATCGGGATAATAAAAGCCGCCTAGGCTTCCGGTTTCGAGATACCACGCGCGAAACGTCGCCGGGTTTGACCCGTTGCTTTCAAGACCGGGAATCACTTTGACGCCGTGACCGAAAGCGGCGTTCCACTGGGCTGGGTCATTGCCCGCGCCGCCTTCATAGCATTGCAGGTAGATGTAATCGCAGTTGGTGACGTTATTATTGAGATTCGTCCAAAAACTCTGGGACCTATAGGGAGACGTGGTGAACTTGCAGCCCAGGGCGCCCAGCATGTTGGCGAAGCTTGCGCTTGAACCAACATCGTAGGTCATTTCGTCGTCGTCGTTGATCGCGTCAATTCCCGGCGCGGCATTTTTCAGGGCCTGAAAATTCCGGAAAAGGATGCTGCTCGTCCCCGCGCCCTGCGATGCGATCAGGCTCTTGATGTTGTCATAGCTCGTGTCGAGCCAGCCGCCAATGCAAACTTCATAGCGCGTCACCGTGGATGGCGGCGTCTTCAATGCATTGATTAGAGCCGCCCAGTTGGCAGGGCCGATATAGGCGCCGTTCTGGCAAACCGGTCCGCCGCCTAATTCGAGCGTTCCATCGGCGTCGACATGCATCGCGAAGGCGATGAGCGTTGTGAAGCCGGAAGCCTTGTCGAAGGCGATCGACGGGGTAGTGAACTGAAAGTAATCGTTTCCGTCGGCGCCGTAGTTCATGACATTGGCGGCGGAGGCGCCCGGAACGGTTGAGGCTGCTTGAAACAACGCCGCCAGAAGAATAGGCCGCCAGAGAGATTGTCGAGTGCGTTGCAATTAAATCCTTGGTATATCTAAGAGCGTGTTTTAAAAATGGGAAACAGTCAAACATAAGTAATCTGCTAATGTTGTACAGCATTAGTGCTTGCCTATAAATAGAGCGGATGCAAACGCATCCGAAGAATTATCCAACCGATCTT
>Ga0265338_10009114_pt1 | contig 11922 bp, 10 predicted proteins | sample 42126metaG_FD_193579 | JGI IMG/M metagenome (GOLD analysis project Ga0265338, IMG submission 193579) | Rhizosphere microbial communities from Carex aquatilis grown in University of Washington, Seatle, WA, United States - 4-21-26 metaG | ecosystem: Host-associated > Plants > Roots > Rhizosphere... | reverse complement strand
ATGAATAGTTTACGATTATTTCTATACCTAATCGTAGAAGTAAAGGAATAGAAATGTTTTAAAATATCTATTACAACGCTACTATAAACTACAGCCTAACTTTATTATACGTTATAGTGATATAGGTATTTATATCAATTGGATATTGAACCCATTTAGGGTTCTGAATCGTTTTCACCATTCTACCACGGGTTTCACCCGTGGCTAATCACATTAAATCCCTTCAGGATTTTGCTCTGTCAGCAACCACGAAGTGGTTTAATTTCAATAGCCCCGTATGAAATACGGGGTGTAAGAATACAAGATGATAGGAACCCTGAATAGGGTTCAATAGCATCTAGTAAACTATAATTATCATTTTAATTATATAGTAGGTATTACATTTGAAATTATAGTAATTTAAAATGTTGTTTAAGGGGCATTGTTTGAGACCTTGCGTGCAGCGTCACTACGAAAAGTGATACAATAATTGCATTGGTAATAGCTTATTGAATCAATCATCAAATGAAATTCATCTCTAATTAAATATACCCTTGTGTACAGACATTGCACGCAACGTCTCATAGTATAACCAATCCCTAATGCTAAATTCTATTACCAAAGCCAACAAATACTGACTCAAGGGATCTATCGAAGTCAATTTATAATAGAAATATTAGAGATGATTGAGGTTACGTCTCTAATATCAGCTTTCGGAAATGATTTAAATTGATTAAATACTCTATAGATTCCGGAACGGTATACGACCTTACAAGTTTGTCAAAGAATCAAATCATATCCAATTACTACAAAATTAAATTCGAATGCTAATATCATAATATTATTGAGAATGAATATGATACTTTGCCAACAGTAATCTTATTTGTTTAATATAAATTATGAAACAGCCGTTTAATATCGATAAATTTAAGAATGATTTCCAATACTACAGCTTTTCAAAGTAATAATATAGATAGTTTTTCCAATACTATAGCCTTGCATAGTATTACCAAAGCAACAGGTTTCAATACTGCAGCATTCCATAGTACAACGAGAGCTATCCATTCCACTCCTAGACTAGCATAATAGTCAAAATAGTTATAATAATACACGAAAGGAATAATTCTATATTCAAAAGTAAAGCCGCCATATTCGATTAATTCTGCAAAAATAGTAGAAAATATATCCGCCAAAGAAGAATAGAAAGCAAGATGTATACTATTTAACACCGCCACATAAGATTGGATGGTACAAAAATGCTTAAAAAATGCAGTACCGATTGATTGACATTACAATTGTAATGTATTAAAACATTGCAAAACCACAGTAACGACGGGAGTTTCGTAATATTAAAAACAACTTTACTATTGATAATGAAATAATTAAAAAATATTTACAAAATGTTATTGTTTTTCAAAAAACGGTTGTACCTTCGTATAACAAATAGTAGATAGTTCAAGGTACAAACTAATAAAAATTAAAAATATGCCAATAAGAGCAAAATTTCCTACAACAGACGCCGATTTTAACACATTTATAAATTCGGTTGTTCCCTATTTAAACGACAATAGTAGTCGCTTAATAGTTACCCCTACTGCTCAAACAGCTCTAGCTTCAGTAACACTGACAATAACAACTGCCGATACCGGCTGGAATGCTGTTTATCCTCTTATACTCAAATTATCAACCACCAGCAATACGTTGATTTTAGAAAAGAATCAATTGCGCGATAAAATTGAGTTATTGTTACATAGTGTATACAACGACATTCCTTTTTCATTATTGGAAGCGAAAGACAAAACGACCTTAGGAATCGTCGATCCGTCGGGCACACACACTCCAGCAGCAAAACCAACATCAATACCTTCAATTACGGTAACCAAACATTCTCATTTAACGCTTGATATCCGTATTGAAGATACTAAAACACAAGAACCTGTTTCGAATGTTGACGATGCCGATTCAATAGAGTTGGAATCGGCATTTTTGCCAAACAATGTAACACCACCAACCGGCTTTCCGCAAAATAACGATTTCCACCATATTCTCAATTCAGGAAAAAGCAAACTTACACTTAGCTATACTCTCGAACAGATTAAGGGTACCGATTATATCAGAGCCCGGTATCAAAACACCCGAAAAGAAGTTGGTCCTTGGAGCGAAGTTATTACTGCAATAATTATTTAACGATTTTCTGTTTTATAAATAATTGATACTACCCTTTAATTAAAAACGCTAGATCATTGCAATCGAGCGTTTTTTTTGTTTTAGCTGAGATCTGAGAGAAACGTTTCATGCAATCAATTTGCTGAATGTGATTTTGATGTTTTGGTGTTTCCGGATGTTTTGTTTTGGCTAGGAACTGCAAGAGACGTTGCGTGCAATCAATTTGCTGAATGCTATTTTGAAATTTTGGTATTTCCGCATGTTTTATCTTGGCTAGGAACTGCAAGAGACGTTGCGTGCAATCAATTTGCTGAATGCTATTTTGAAATTTTGGTATTTCCGCATGTTTTATCTTGGCTAGGAACTGCGAGAGACGTTGCGTGCAACGTCTCTACAATGGGGACTACGAGCTATTTTGGGTGTTAATTGATTTTTAATAATCGATTAATAAAATATTCATTATTAGAATGGTAATTTAATTATCATCGTTAGTATTGATTTTAAATCCTACTTTTGTGCGTTCTTTTTGTTCAATTACATGCTTGTCTTTTTTCAATAAGTAGTTTATAGCTTCATACACATCTTTAAACTTTTTATTGTATGTACTTTCAAGTTCTGCTAGCTTTTCTGTTAAATCTTTATGTGTAAGAGCATATTGCCTTAAAAAGACAAAGGCTCTCATTATTGGAATATTAACATCAATTGCTTTATCACTATTCAAAACACTGGTAAGCATTGCCGTTCCTTGCTCGGTAAATGCAAATGGCAAATATCGTGTTCCTCCTCTACTGTTTGAGGTGCTACTATTGCACCTCAAAATTTCCCACTCTGATTTTGACAATTCAAACATAAAATCGGGTGGAAACCTTTTAATATTTGCTCTTACTGCTCTTTATCGATACTACGATATAATTAAGATGAGAATTAAAGCATTATAAATGCTATTGAACCTTATTGAATGGTTGCTTTATGTCTGTTATTTTCCAATGCAGAAATTGTGGAAGATAAACCCTAATGTTTCGTCGTTAGTAATTTGTCCGGTAATGCTTCCTAGATAATATAACACCTGTTTTATATCAATTGCAACCAGATCGCCCGGCAATGCCGATTCTATACCCTCACCCACAATCGAAATACTATCTAATGCATGCATAAGGGCTTCGTAATGTCGTGCATTGGTAACCACCGAATCGTGCTGGCTTAACTTGCCAAGATTGACCGACTCGACCAATGCCTTTTTTAATTGATCGATGTGTGTTCGCTGCTTTGCCGATATTGTTATTATTGTAGAATGGCAATTATCGGTTAATGCTGTTTGTAATACTGCTACAGTGCTTTGATCGGCAGTATCGATCTTATTAAGAATCAAACATACGGTAGCATTTGATTGTATCTTAACAAGTATTTCAGAAAGCCGTTTATCAATTGCTTCGAAGCTATCGTTTGCATCGACTAATAAAAAAACCACCGATGCTTCATTAATTTTTTCAAAGGTTTTACGTATGCCCATACTTTCGATCGAATCGGTTGTATGGCGTATGCCGGCTGTATCGATAAAGCGAAATTGAATTCCTTCGATGATGAGATAATCTTCGATGGTGTCGCGCGTGGTTCCGGCTATTTCGCTCACTATGGCACGTTCTTCGTTCAATAGTGCATTTAAAAGGGTCGATTTGCCTACATTGGGTTCTCCAACAATTGCTACCGGAATGCCATTTTTAACAGCATTACCAATACTAAATGAGTTAACCAGTGCGGTAATTGTTTCTCGAATCTCGTTACATAATGCCGATAAGGTTTTTCTATCGGCAAATTCCACATCTTCTTCGCTAAAGTCAAGCTCCAATTCGATGAGTGATGAAAATTTAAGGAGTTTTTCGCGTAATACGGTCAAGGTTGTTGCATATCCACCCCTGAGTTGCGATAAAGCCAATCGATGTGCAGCCTCCGATTGCGATGCTATTAGATCGGCAACGGCTTCGGCTTGCGATAAATCCATTTTACCATTCATAAAAGCACGCATGGTATATTCGCCGGGCTGTGCAAGCCTGGCTCCATTTTTAATCAATAGTTTAATTATCTCCTTTTGAATGAATGGCGATGCATGACAGCTTATCTCTACACTATCTTCGGCTGTATATGAATGGGGTGCTTTAAATACTGTTAGCAACACTTCGTCGATAATGGTATCACGGTCGACTATTTGTCCGAAATGAACGGTATTTCCTTTTACCATTTCGAAGGTAAACGATGTATTTGCTGCTTCATATATTTGCGATACTATTCGAAAGCTTTCCGATCCGCTCACCCGTACCAATGCTATAGCTGCACTTCCGGGTGCTGTTGCTATTGCACAAATAGTATCATTTTGAATCATAGTGGGATGTTATTTACGGAAGAATGCACTAATAAAAGCGAATACTCCAAAGACAACAATTAATACGGCTGTTATTCTATTCAAATACCATAGACGACGTAAACGGAACTTACGACGAAACAGGTTAACCAAGGTAGTTAGAGTAAACCACCATAACATGGCTCCCGAAAAAATTCCGAATATTGCTGTTGCCGTTTTATCAAAGGCTCCATCGTCGAGAATATTGAATCCCGATAACATAGCGGTAAAAAACAATATTGTTAATGGATTTGAAATGGTTAAAAAGAATACCGAAATAAAATCGCTGATCAACTTATTGCTTTTCTGCTGTTGACGGGCTTGTTTTATTGTATTTGAGAAGAATAGGAATATCCCTAATACAATAAGAACCAATCCTCCACCCAGTGTTAAATAGAATTTTTGTTCGGTAAAAAATTTTAGAAACACACTTAATCCAAAACCGGCTACTGCAGCAAAAAAAGTATCGGCAATAGCTGCACCAAGTCCTGAAACAAATCCTGATAATCGTCCTCGACTGAGTGTTCTATGAAGACAGATAATTCCAATAGGCCCTAAAGGTATTGAAACTGAAAGTCCTAAGAGTATTCCTTCTAAATAAACAATTAACAAATCTGATGTTTTTAATTAATGATGATATTGGCAAAGATAATAAACTAATGAAGGCGGAAAAAGCTTAAATGCGTATTATTTTCGATAAAAATTCATTTCATCTATATATTCCCAAACCTTAAGCGGTAAAAATGCTTTGATATTTTTGCCCGCTTTAATCGATTCACGAATAAAACTTGCCGATATCTCCATTAACGGAGCTTTTACCAATTGCACATTAGCATGTGAAAGCAATTTACTGTCAGTACCTTTAGGACGTGGATATACTACTATTTTATATTGTTCGAGTATCTGTTCGTAATTCTTCCATTTAGGCAATGTTTCCAAACTATCGCTTCCCATTATTAATTGAAATTGATAGTTTGGATATTTTTCTTTTAGATGGGTTAAAGTATTTATGGTATATGAAGGTTTAGGTAATGACGATTCGAAGTTTGATGCCCTGCATCGAGGAAATTCTTCGACCGCCCTATATACCATTTCGTATCGATGATGGTCGGCCAACAAGGTGGATTGTTGTTTCAACGGATTTTGAGGCGAAACCATAAACCATAATTGATCAATATCGGTAAATTCAACCATATAGTTTGCTATGGCTAAATGTCCGATATGTATTGGGTTAAACGATCCGAAATATAATCCGACTTTCATATGTATCTTATATTGATGTTTTATGAATATACTTAATTGTTCTTACATTTATTTTTAAACAAAACACATCCTATACTATGGCAAACACATTTCATCAATGTTGGTTTTTCAATTACCGCGACGTTTTACATCGCGGTAGAATAAGAGCGGTAAACTGTGGCGAAGTATACCATTTATTTTATATTCTGCCTATCATCGCCACTATAGACAATATATACAGCTATCGTGCGTGGCGAAATTGATGGTATCTAATAATCTAGTATAATACTTCGCCACAGTCAGCCATTTTTCAGTTACCACGGCTTTCAAGCCGTGGTAACTGAAATACCACCATCAATGATTCGTAATTGCTATTGAATTGAATTATTCTATCGTTAGATTTTGTCTTTATACTATTCATATATTCATTTAGATATAGTAAAGGATATTCATTTCATATTTTAAAATCATTCAATAGTATCAATCGTGACCAATGTATTCAAAGCTGTTTGCTTCAAATAAAAATTGTGGTGTTGAACATATTCATTTATAATACCTATAAGCAAATTGAAGCACCTCCACAAAAAACAGTTTTTACTCGTTATAGTAACAGTATGATTTTGAATTATTTTAACTCAACAGAAATTCGTTTATTACTGCCTTGGCTTTACTACAAGCTTCGGAAAGATTATCGTTTACTATTATTTTATCGAACTGCGAAGCATAGGTTAATTCATGTTCAGCCTTTGCTACACGTTTTTCTATTTCGTCGGCACTGTCGGTTGAGCGGCTTATTAAACGCCTGCGAAGTTCTTCGACCGATGGTGGTTGTATAAATAATGTCAATGCTTGCCGATTAAATTTCTTTTTTAGATTTATTGCTCCAACCACATCAACATCGAAAAGAACAACATTTCCTTTCAGCCAAATACGTTCGAGTTCTGAATGTAACGTACCATAATACCTACCTTCGTAAACTTCTTCATATTCAACAAATTCATGATTGGCAATACGTTTTTCAAATTCTTCGACCGACAAGAAGTAGTATTCAACACCATCTTTCTCTATACCTCGAGGTGCACGTGTTGTGGCCGAAATAGAAAACTCCAATTTAAATCCGCAGTGTAATAAATGATCGATAATGGTGCTTTTGCCAGCTCCTGAAGGTGCTGAAAAAATAATCATCTTATTCATTGTACTCTTTTTATTTTGTTCTTACTATCTATGATGTATTTTGTGAGTGCTAAAAACACAAATAGATTATTTTTAATGTATTGCTGATTATAATACATTTAACACTTGTTCTTTTACTCTTTCAAGTTCATCTTTCATTTGTACCACCAGTTTTTGCATTTCGGCATCGTTCGATTTTGAACCTATGGTATTAATTTCGCGTCCTATTTCCTGAGTTATAAATCCAAGTTTACGACCTGGTTGATCTTCGCCGGTAATGGTTTCTTCAAAGTACTTACAATGCTGGCTGAGACGTACTTTTTCTTCGTTAATATCGAGTTTTTCGAGCATAAAAATCAATTCTTGTTCAAAACGATTGGTATCGACATTTTCTTTACCTACATTTTCTTCAAGAAAAGCCATCAAGCGTTGACGATATCGTACAATTCTATCGGTTTCAAATGGCTCAAGTGCATTCTTTTTTTCTAAGATGGTTGCAATATTCTTGCACAAATCTCTTTCGAGTGCTTCGCCTTCGGTACTACGAAACGATTCCAATTGTGCAATACTTTCGGTTATTCCTGATACAACAAGCCCCCACTCCGTATCATCAAGTTTTTGAATTTCGGTATTTGCATTGAAAACTTCAGGTATTTTCAATACTAAAGAAAGTATATTTTCGGTTTTATCGCCACATTCTTGAGCTAACGATTTTATTTGATTATAATATGCTATTGCAATGGGTTTGTTTATTTCTTTGGTTATTTCAACCGATTTATTTTCGAAATATATTGAAAAATCGACCTTTCCCCTTTGAATTTTTTCAGCAATTAAACTTCGTACTTCAAATTCTTTTTCTTTATAAACATAGGGCATTTTAACGTTTAAATCGAGCTGTTTACTGTTGAGCGATTTAATTTCTATTATTACATTTTTAGAAGGAAGTTCGCATACCGACCTTCCAAAACCTGTCATTGATTTAATCATATATTGTAATTTTGTACGAAGCAAATGTACTAAAATAAAAAAGGACTTATCGAAATTTCGTAAGCCCAATTTATTTTTTCAGATAGAATTGATTTATAATCTTTCGTCACAAAGATGTTTGGGTAAAAAGCTTTTTACATCGAAAATAACATGATTTTTTTTAACCAGTTTATGTACCGAAAGGTGTTTAAATTCATTATGAGCAACAGCTAATATAATGGCATCGTATTGTCCTTCGGGACTCGATACAACATTTAATTTGTATTCACGCACCACATCAACAGCATTTGCAACAGGATCGTATACCGAAACGTCACAACCATAATCAACAAGTTCGTCAATAATATCGGTTATTCTTGTATTTCTAATATCCGGACAATTTTCTTTAAAGGTAATTCCTAATACCAACACTTTACTTTTGGCAATGCTGATACCTTTATTAATCATTAATTTTAATAACCGGCTAGCTACATATATTCCCATATTATCGTTCAACCGACGACCGGCTAAAATAATTTCAGGATGATATCCCAGTTCTTGAGCTTTATGTGTTAAATAATAAGGATCGACCCCAATACAATGTCCACCCACCAAACCGGGATGAAAGGGGATGAAATTCCATTTCGTTCCTGCTGCTTCCAACACTTCTTTTGAATCGATACCCATTTTATGGAAAATGATTGCCAATTCATTTACAAAAGCAATATTGATATCACGCTGGGCATTTTCTATAACCTTTGCAGCTTCAGCAACTCTAATTGATGATGCAAGATGCGTTCCCGCTTTTATAATTGAGCTGTATAATTCGTTTATGAATTTAGCTACTTCGGGAGTTGAACCTGACGTGATCTTCTTTATATCGGTAACTTTACGGGTTTTATCGCCGGGATTTATTCTTTCGGGCGAATAACCGCAAAAGAAATCGACATTATATTTCAAACCACTAAACGTTTCAATAATCGGTACACAATCTTCTTCAGTACATCCGGGATATACGGTCGATTCATAAACAACAATATCACCTTTTTTAATTACTTTTCCAATACATTCCGAAGCTTTTCTAAGAGGAGTTAAATCGGGTCTATTATGTTTATCGATAGGCGTAGGAACGGTAACGATATAAAAATTACAGGTTTTCAACTGAGCATCGTCGAGGGTGAATTGCAAGAATTTTGCTTCTTTAAAATACTGTTCTTCAATTTCGTGTGTAGAATCTTTACATTCGAGTAATTCATTAATCCGTTCTTTCTTTACATCGAAACCTATAGTGTTATATTTTTTACCGAACTCAATAGCCAATGGCAAGCCAACATAACCTAAGCCGATTATACCTATTTTTAATGTTTTATTTTCCATACTTGTTTAATAAAAAGATAACCTTGTGCCCCTAAGATCAAATGAAAAAGAATTAAAGGCAAATATAAATAGTTTTACGTCTATTTAAAATTAAAAGTCAGATAACAAGTATATTTCTTTTATACAACCGGAATGCTCGATTGTACCGATCAATATAGGCATCACTAAAAAAATAAAATATATTTCCAGATAGTCTAGTTTTTTAGTATATTTACGCAAATGATACGCAAAATGGAAGATATTGAAGGGTATAAAATCATTAAGCATGTTTCTAGTAATGCTGTTTTCGATGTATATGAGGCAATTGACACTGCTACATCAAGCACAGTATTGATGAAAAGTACCACTCATACATTTAACTCCGAAAATGAAGAAATGGCCAGAATTCTTATAAAAGAACATGAAACCTCGCGTCATTTTTCAAAAAAAAATATAACAGCCAAAAGCAAACTGAAAGAATACGGACAATTTGAATATCTCATTTATCATATTGATTCTTACGATTTTTTAACTAAATATACCAGTAACAAAACAACAGATTACAATTTTATATACTCGTTTGCGATTAATCTGGCTCAACATCTGGAAGTAATCCACTCAAAAGGTCATGGACATTATAATCTTTCGCCAGAGAATATATTAATCGACAAAGAATCACACAAAATCAAACTAATAAATACCTGCGTCTATAATCGTTATGATTTGATATGCGATATGCTGTATATTGCTCCCGAACAAACAAGACGACTTGCTTTAACGATAGATCACCGGGCAGATTTTTACAGTTTTGGCATTATTCTTTATCAATTGATTACCGGCATCCATCCTATTGTTGAAACCGATGTAAAAACCATTTATCGACGTCAAATCACCGATCGATTTACATCTCCCGATAGTATTGATATTACCATTCCTACAGGCCTATCGCAAATCATTAACAAACTCACTGCAAAACAACCTTCGGATAGATATCAAAATGCCACATCACTCAAGTACGATCTAATTCAAGCTCAAAAACTTTTATTAACATCACCTCACCAATCAATCGATATCGGTAGTCTTGATTATATTTCAGACATTCAATTTCCCAATGTTAATTCTTTTTTCGAAAAGGAAAAAGAAGAAATCATTGAATCGATAAAACATAGCGAACCGAATAAAATAACAATCATTAATCTTTCGGGTACCCTTTCGCAAGGAAAAGACGATTTTGCAAAAGATATCTTGCAATCGTTGGATAAAGGTAAAATATTTAATATAGCAGTATCGGCACTACCTTCAACCGGTTCTGTACCTTTCTATTCAGTATCAAACATTTTAAAAGAAACAGCCTACAATTTATATAACAGCAAATTATTTACCAATCAGGAAATTTCCGATTTCTTTTTTTCATTGCCAAACCAACATGCTACGTCGTTATTAAAGCTTTGTCCGAGTTTAAATAATTTATTTAATCTAAAAATACCGCACAACCATGAAATGATTGACGATAATTCGGTTTTAAATTCGGCTGTCAGACAATTTATTAATTTTATATGCCGGCGAACCCGCCCCTTTGTTATTTATGTGGAAAATATCGAACTCATGGATAATTCATCAATGAGATTGTTTATTGAATTAATGAGCGACAAAGAATTAAAAGATATGGTTGTAATGCATTCAACCATCAATTCTGTTTCGATTTCGAAAAGCGTTCATAATAGGAATATTATATTCAAACAATTCGAAATCCCCAAATTAAGTAAACGTAAAATAGCCCAACTATTTTCAAAAATATTCAAGATAAACGACGACAATACTATGGAAATTGTAGAGTTGTTTATTGCAAAAACACATGGTAAGGTGAAGCAGATATATTCGCTCACAACCATTTTTATCAGCAAAAAGTTAATCTACTTTGATAACGAAAAATTCAAATGGTTTTTTGATATCGAAAAAATACGCGACTTCGAAATCACACCTTCATACGACATGGTTATCGCTAATGAAATTGAAGAATTGAGCGTTGATAAACTAAATTTACTCATAGAATGCAGTTTAATAGGATATATCTTCGACTTAAGAATTCTTCAACTAACCCACGGCTATAATATCAGATCGTTATCGGTGTTATTTCGCGAAATAACACATTATGGGTTTATTGAACCAATTGAACGCTTTTCAAGTTTAAATAATAGTAATAATCCCCTTCTCTATAAATTTAAAAACACCAAAGTTTATAAATTATTCATTGAAAGAATCAATCAAGAGAATGTTCAATTTACAACAAACATCTTTTCGTCAATTATAGAAATCTGTAAACACGATGAATCGTTATTCTTTTTCTTTGAAGAGTTTTTAAAAAAGAATCAAACCCTTCTTTCAGAAATTTCAATCGATGACAGAAGTTTAATGCTCAACTATTATTACCAAAAAGCCGATACTTATTATTATTTGAAAAAATTTAAAGAAGCCGATATCGTAATCAATTACTGTATCTCTTTAATAAATCAAGAAAGCTGGACAACCTCGCGTCATTCAACCACAACACAAATATACCTAATGGCAATAAGAATTGCTATTCAAACATTCTCCTTTTCTAAAGCCGACCAATACTTTGAAATAGCAAAAAAACATATTGCCGA
>Ga0265338_10009113_pt1 | contig 11924 bp, 8 predicted proteins | sample 42126metaG_FD_193579 | JGI IMG/M metagenome (GOLD analysis project Ga0265338, IMG submission 193579) | Rhizosphere microbial communities from Carex aquatilis grown in University of Washington, Seatle, WA, United States - 4-21-26 metaG | ecosystem: Host-associated > Plants > Roots > Rhizosphere >... | reverse complement strand
ATTTGCTTGAGGATGGTGGTCTTGCCGCTGCGCGGCGGGGACACAATCAGGCCGCGTGTGCCCTTGCCAATGGGCGTAACGAGGTCGATCACGCGCGTCTCAATCAAATCGGGATCCGTCTCGAGTTTGAACTTTTCAATCGGGTCAATCGTCGTAAGGTTTTCAAAGCGGACGGCTTTGACGTAGTCCTCAAACAGCATGTCGTTGACCTTTTCGACCGCCTTGAGTTGCGGGCTGGTGCCGCGATGCGGCGGCTGGGTAGTGCCTTCGACATGGCTGCCTTCCCGCAAAAAGCTGCGCCGGATGGTGTCGGGCGTGACAAAAATGTCGGTCGGCTTCGGGTGAAAATGGTTTTGCGCGGTGCGCAGGAAACCAAACCCCTTTTCGGAAATTTCCAGAAATCCGGAGCCGTGGTCCGACGGTTTTTCACCGTTATTTTTCGCGTCAGTCATAAATACGTTGTGTAGTCGAAGGCTAAAAATTATCCCGAAACTTCGGTATTGAATTTTGAATTTTGGAAATTACCGTGGCGGCTCTCTCAATCTTGGAAAATCGGCCAAACCACAGATATCTAACCTGCGACACCCATCTATTACGGGTAAAGCCTCACCCGCGCAACACATTTTTTATGGCAAAATTGGCCTCAGCAGTTGATTTTCAAGCTCTCAACCACCCACAGCCGCGCGCGCCTCGGCGGCCAGCGGGGTGCTCAAGTAGCGTTCGCCGGTGGACGGTGCAATGGTGACAATGAGTTTGCCCTTGTTTTCAGGGCGTTTGGCCACCTGGATGGCCGCCCAGACGTTTGCGCCGGACGAAATGCCGCACAAAATGCCTTCTTCCTTCGCCAGCCGCCGCGCCATCTCAAAGGCGTCGTCATTTGCCACCTGAATGCTTTCGGCAATCTGCAATTTCCCGTTAACATCGTTCAAATGAAGGTTTTTCGGAATAAATCCCGCACCGAGTCCCTGGATTTTATGGGGGCCGGGTTTCAATGGCTGGCCCGCAAGGGTTTGGGCGATGACCGGGGAATCTTTCGGGTCCACCGCAATGGCCAGAAACGATGGTTTACGCGGCTTGATGACTTCCACACAACCGGTGATGGTTCCGCCCGTCCCGACGCCCGCAACCAGAATGTCCACCTTGCCGTCGGTATCAGCCCAGATTTCCTCCGCGGTCGTTTTGCGATGAATATCGACATTGGCCGGATTCTCAAACTGTTGCGGAATCCATGAATTTGGCGTTTCCTTGGCCAATTGCTCGGCCTTGGCGATGGCCCCTTTCATGCCTTCGGCGCCCGGCGTCAAAACCAGCTTCGCGCCAAGCATCGCCAGGAGCGTGCGGCGCTCCACGGACATGGTTTCGGGCATGGTCAGAATGAGCTTGTAACCCTTCACCGCGCACACAAACGCGAGCGCGATGCCGGTGTTGCCGCTGGTCGGCTCAATGACGATGGTGTCTTTTTTGAGCACGCCGCGCTTTTCAGCGTCTTCAATCATGGACATGCCGATGCGGTCCTTGACGCTGCTGAGCGGGTTAAAAAACTCGCACTTGAGGAGAATGGTGGCGGACAGACCGGCGGTGACTTTGTTCAGTTTGACCAGCGGCGTGTGCCCGACGGTTTCGACGATATTGTTGTAGATGCGTCCCATAAACTTTTTTGACGGTTAAGTTAAACGCAATTTGTGCCGGACGAGTCCAACGGGCAAGCCTTTTTTCCGAAATCTTAATCCCCCTTCCAATCTCAATCCTGTTCTTAATCCTGATCCCTAAAAATCGATTCCCACCGGTCCCCCGCGATTCATCACATTTGTCCCGCCGTAGCTTCAGGCGAAGGCGGAATGATAAATCGCTCCGGGATATTCCAACCTCAACTTCAGGGCCATGGAGAGGAGCTTCCACCAGCCATATCCGCTGTCAATTCCCAAATTCATCAATATGCGGGACCGACCCCTTTACGACCCCTTTATATGTTCCATGCGCCGGTGATTCGAGCCAGCAAGTTGACTTCGGTTTCTAGTGGAATAGCCGTCGCCCCGCTGACGACGAGTCCGATGATAAAAATAAGCAGTAATATATGAACCCGTTTGAGTAAAAATTTGCCTTCACTCATGGCTTTTTACCTGGATTTCCGGGCTGCTTGTCTACCCAAAAATGCTCTTCGTCTGAAAATGTAATCCCGGGGCCGTGAGGACTCCAAAATGCGTGGAACCAATCTACTTTGCGTGGCTTGCCTTTATTTAGATTCCAAACATCAACCGCGAGATAAACATTGCGAAATGTGATGGTTCTTAAAAAGGTATTTGTTTGAGTGTCAATTTCCCAACGACCCTGATTGGTATAAAGAACATTATTGCTCTGTGAAAGACTCTGGCTAAAAGTCCCGTCGGACTTAATAACAAAAATTTCTGTTCGACCATTTTCATAAGTTCCGATGTAGGTGCCGCGTAAAGTTTCCGAAGAAAGCTCAACACGCTTATCGCAACCAACTAAAATACTCGCACACAATAAAACTGACGTTCTAAATTTCATTCTTAAACAGGTCGTAAACGGGTCGGTTCCTAGTATTGTAGTATTTTTCCATTTCACTACGAGGTTCCGCGTTGTTGCCAATATATCAGGTGGTTGAGATGCGTCCAAGTCCCCATCTGCAGCTGTGCCTAAAGAGCTTGTACGTCGGTCGAATCGATTGAACGTTAGTTGTTCGACGTTGAATGTTTCCAAACCAAAAACATTAAGTCCCCGCCCGGCCTTTCGGCCGGGCAGGGACAAATGGGGGATGGGAGTTCGCCAATCTCTCTTTCCCGGACCAGCATTAGGCGCGCACCCTCGCGGGGGCTGCCGGTTTCCCGACGCCATTCTCCACGGCAAGCGGAGTTTTCGGCCTCGTAGCAGGGCCGTCCAGCGCCTTGCGGTCGCTGAATTTCGAGTGAGGCTTTTCAGCTCGCTTCGGCTGGTGGTTGCGCCACCAACCTGCGAACCAGGTCAAGACACGCCTGTAATCTCTGTTCGCGTCTTGACCGCTTAGTGCCGGGTCAGCCGCCGCTTTTGGCGGCGCGTTCGCCCGGTACCACGGGTCTCGCCTCTTCACTCTCAGGTTGCCTTTTGCTCACAGTCCAGCGACGCCGTTTTTAACATCGCCAGCTTTCGGAAGTTTTTCACGCGACCTGCCCAGTCTGCGTGACCTTCCCGGCGCTTGCGCTCCCTTTGTCCGCCTTTCGGCGGGTTTCATTGGGCGGTCTCATTTTATTGAACCCGCCAGAGTCGCCCGCACCGTGCTGATGCACAGTAGCAACCCTTTACCCTCTGGGTAACTGCGATTCACTCAGGCTCGAAACCGGCCTGAGTTACTTGACTCGACTCGAAACGGTTTCTCAATCGTTCCTTGCCGCCAAGTCCCTCATTCGCGTTTGGCATTTGCGAACATGCCAGAGGAACTGGTGAGTTCTGCCTCCCCGCCGTACCTTTCGATCCGGCTTCAGAGGGCCCGGGTCAACCAGCCTGACCCGACCTTTCCCCAGTCGCCTGGGATTATCTTGGAAACAAACAGCCACAATCTTTTGAACCGTTACTGCCTGCTTCGTTCTTTCAATGAACTGCGGACATCATATCGCAAATCGGCAAACCGACAATGAATTGATATACACAGCTTGTTCACCGAAACACGCCTGTGAACAGAGTGTGAACAAGGCGAAATGAGTCGTAAAATAAATGCTTTCTCGATTTCGCTGCCGCAAATTATTCACCACCTTTGCGGACAAAATCGGGCGCGGTGAACAAGTTCTGTTTCGTCAAATCACAAAAAAACCCTCCCGGGCGAAACCCGTCTTGATGTCAAAACAGGAAAGCCGCCCCCAAGGGCGGCTCTGAACGGTGAAGTGATTCACCGGCTACGCTTCAAGACGCAGCCTTCGCCGGGGCGGCCTTTTTGGCCTTGGTTGTCTGTTTCTTTCGCTTGAGATAGCGCGCCCGGCGTTTTCGTTTTTCGACTTTGTTGGATTGTTTGCTCATACAAGTGTCTTTACATCGGCCACATATTCCGATTTCGTGTTGGCACTATGAAAGTTTGGACACGGCAATTCAACATCTATTTGACGGCGGTGGCGGCCCTGGCATTGCTCTGCGGCTGCCAGACGTACAAACCTAAACAGCCGGTCAGCGCTGTGCGTGTCCACATGGAATCCAGTCCCGACTCCGTGGGCATGAGCCAAACCGTCTCCGTGTTGCGCGCCGATCCCGTCGTCGTCACCATCGCGAAGCAACCCGTTCTAACCGAAGCGAATCTCGTTGCGGCGAGGATCATTGATGCACCGGGCGGGTTTGCCATCGAGCTTCGCTTTGATGAAACCGGCACCTGGATTTTTGAACAATACACCGCCGCCAACACCGGCCGCCATCTCGTCATCTTCGGTCAATGGGGCGAGAAACTGGTCGATGGCCGCTGGCTGGCGGCCCCGCTCATCAGCCGTCGCACTGCCAATGGCGTGCTCGCTTTCACACCGGACATGGCGCGTCCTGAAGCCGACCAGTTTGTGTTGGGACTCAATCACGTCGCCGAATTTAACAAGAAAAAGCCTAAATGAATTTCCCCTTAGCCCGAATTCCGAAGTGGAATTTCCGCGTTAGCGGAGTGCGGCCGTCCCGGCCGCAGCAACGTGGGATGGACAGGCGATTGGGAAATATTCCACGGCTTGAAGATAGCCAAGTTGCTGCGCCCGAGGACGGGCGCACTCCGGGGCAGCCTCGTCCGCCCTGCCATCGTCGACAACTTCGGAATTCGTGCTTAGTATGCCGCGTCCTCCCCTTCGCCGCGGGACTGCTGTGGATGCTGCCGGCAGTGCTTCGGGCACAGGAACCGTTTCGGTTTCCGACCGCCAATCACTCACTGTTTGAGCCGGGCAAGGAATGGGAGTTTTTCGCCCCCACCGCGCCCGACAAACCATGGACCAGCGGCAGTTTCGGTTGTGTGCGCAACAACGGCGCGCGTTTGCATGAGGGCCTCGACATACGCCATCGGCAAACCAACCCGCGCGGCGAGCCGACCGACCCGGTCATGGCCACCGCAGACGGTACGGTCGTGTACTTCAGCATCCGGCCGTCGTTATCAAATTACGGGAACTATATCGTCATCCGCCACGTCGTCGAGGGCATCGAAATTTATTCACTCTACGCGCATCTGAGCGCTGTTCGGCCCGGGTTGAAGATGGGTGACAGCGTCAAGGCCGGCGACGTCATTGCCACGATGGGACGGACCTCAAACGCGGAAACGATTTTGAAAGAACGCGCCCATGTGCATTTTGAATTAAACGTTGTGATCAACGACCATTTCGCCGCGTGGTTTAGAAAAAATTCCATCGAACGCAATGACCACGGCGAATGGAACGGCCAGAATCTCAACGGCCTTGACCCGCGGGAAATTCTCCTGGCCGAACACGCCGCAGGCGCCAAATTCAGTTTGCTCAACTATCTTCGCGGACAAACGGAGTTGTGCCGCGTCCTCGTGCGCGTCACCAATTTCCCCTATCTGAAACGCTATCCTATGCTCGTCCTGCCCAATCCCGTAGCGGAAAAGGAAGGCGTGGCCGGTTACGAAATTACCTTAAACTACAATGGCGTTGCCTTTGCCCTCATGCCCCGGACCGCGTCTGAAATCAAAGGCCGGGGCAAATTCCAGTTGCTCTCCGTCAATGAAGCCGAACAACGGGCAAATCCCTGCGATCATCTTATCGCAAAACGCGGCAGCCGTTGGGAATTGACCGACAAAGGGTTGCATGAATTGGGATTGCTGACGTATTGAGCCGCCGTGTCCACCGACATCAAATCCTTCGCGCGCGACGAACTGGAAGCCCGGTTTGCCGCGTGGCAGCAGCCGGCTTATCGCGTCACCCAAATGCTCGAGTGGCTTTACCCGCGCCGCGTTACGAGCTGGGACGCCATGACCAATCTGCCGAAGGCGTTGCGCAAAAAACTCGCCGAAACATTTTCACTGCAAACGCTGGAACTCGTCCGCAAGCAGGGCGCTCAGGACACCACCCAAAAGTTTCTCTGGCGATTGCGTGACCATTCCCTGATCGAGAGCGTTTTGATTCCGGCCAATCCGGCGCTTTACGGCGACGCCAGTGACCGGCACACCGTCTGCATCTCCACCCAGGTCGGTTGCGCTTACGGGTGCAAATTCTGCGCCAGCGGCCTCGACGGCTGGAAACGTAATCTGACGCCGGATGAAATCGTCGAGCAGGTGCTTTCAGTCGAAAGGCTCAGTCGACAGTCCACAGTCCAGAGTCGGAAGTCGGAAGACAATGGCGCTCACCCAAGACTGAAGACTTCGGACTCAAGACTAATAGACAATGTTGTTGTAATGGGCATGGGTGAACCGCTGGCGAACTACGATCATCTGCTCAAGGCGCTCAGAATTCTGAACGCGCCGTGGGGGGTCGGCATTGGGGCGCGCAAAATCACCGTATCCACGAGCGGCCTCGTGCCGCAAATTCGCCGGCTGGCCGGCGAGCCGGAACAATTTCGCCTCGCCATTTCCTTGCACGGGACGACCGACGCGGTGCGCGACAAAATCATGCCCGTAAACCGCAAGTATCCCCTCAAGGAACTGATCGCCGCCTGCGAGGATTATCAGGGCCAAAAAGGCCGGATGCTCACGTTTGAATACATCTTAATCGCCGGCGTCAACGATTCGCTTGAGCAGGCCAGACTGCTTGCGGCGCTTGCCAAAAGGCTCTTTGCGAAGGTCAATTTAATTCCTTACAACAAGGTCGAAGGACTGCCCTGGGAACGCCCGTCGGAAATAGTTTGTGAATCGTTCTTGGCCGTTTTGGAGAAACAAAAGGTCCCCGCCACACTCCGGCGGGAGAAAGGCCACGACATTGACGCCGCCTGCGGCCAGTTGCGCCTCAAAACCGAACGCGAACTGGCCTCGACTTCACCCGGTTCCTAGAGCAATTCAATTAATCTCGTAGCCGTCCCGCACTTGAACGTATTGTCTTTTGCGTCTATTGCTGCTTGCGCTGTGACGGCGCGGCTCAGTCGGGTCAGTGCGCAGCGTGAGATACTCGCGAGGTAACGCGGCGAAGCCTGTCATGCGTTGGAGTGTTGGCACCGTCGAAGCCTTCCTTCGATGTTGCAGAACCGAACTTGCGTGTCGGCCGTTCCGTGTTGAAATTCCAAAGGAACTCATTGCTCGCCTTGATGGCCTTAGCAATTCGCACTAAATTGGACAGGTGTTCTTTTTCGGTCATAACTCTTTCTCCTTGCTATTTCCGACAGAGGTCCTGCAAACCCGTTCAAATCTCGCTTGGATTAACTTTGTAATCAAACATTGTCTGTCCCAATCCTAAGGGCTGTTTACTAAGCCAGAAAGTTCGGACTTCGATAGTATAGCCTTTGCAGCGGAGTCCATGTGCATCCCCACCCCCGCCATGCGTTGGCAGGCCACGGATTGCCCGCCGCTGACATTTCAGCCCATGTTGACGTGTGGCCCGAAAAACGGGCATGGTTCTACGATTGGTTCTACTCGCGAATTTGTCCACCGGCTGGAATTCACAAACCTCTTGATTTTATTGGTGCCCCGGTGGGGACTCGAACCCCAAACCAACCCCGAAAACATTCGGGGCTGCGCTCCATGTGAAACTCGCGGCTCGCCGGGTCGTAGCCTTGGCGAAGACTGGTGCCCCGGTGGGGACTCGAACCCCAAACCAATTGATTAAGAGTCAACTGCTCTACCAATTGAGCTACCGAGGCACTCAAAAAGAGGACGCGCAGCATCTCATAACCGCGCAGATTGTCAACGCAGTTGAATCTGTGGAAGTGGGCTTCTTTGGGAAATGTTTGGAGTTCCGCCTTCAGGCGGCCGCGTAAACGCGGAACTCCAAACCAAAACGCCCAGCGCCCAAATCTGTCCAACGTTTCCATCGCATGCGTGACTGCACACTCGATCGACGACCCGGAAATCACATTTGAATGACCTGCCGTTGGCCGTCGTAGGAGATAGTTTTGTCCGGATTGCCGGCGGTTTCCACACCGGTGCCGTGGTCTTTGCCTACCATGATGACGTTAAAACGGCGTTCCTGCAACATGCCGGGAAACGACCCTTTGCGGTTGTCAATCGTGAGCCGGCGCTTGGCGTCATCCCAATGAAACGCGATGGTGGCATACACGCCTTTTTCGTAATCGTAATTATCGTTCTCATCTTCATATAACGTGAAGTCCCCATCCGCGCCCGGGTAAACCCGCAGTTCAATCGGGTCTACCGGTTTTTCCGTCGTGTATTGAATGAAGGGACCCATGGGAATGATGGACCCCGCCTTGACCAGCAGCGGGATTTTGTCAATGGGGGCATCCGCGGTAATCGTTTGACTGCCGGCAATCGTTTCTCCGGTCCAGAAATCAACCCATTGTGTTCCCGCCGGCAGATAGACTGGCCGGGTCTGCGGCCGTGGGTCAACGATTTTTTCTTTGGCGAAGATTTTCGGCGTTTTCCAGAATAGTTGGGCTTTGAACTCGCCCAGAACGGAATTGGCCGTCTCGCAGGTAAAGTCGTATTCTTTCCCGGCCTGGAGTTCCACTGGAACCGTCTCGGCTTCCATCGCCGAGTAACTGTTGTCCAGCAACCGGCCGTCCAGAAAGACGCGTTTCGGACCAAAGCTCTTAAAATGGAACCGATACATCCCGGTTTCGGCGGGAATCAGTTTACCTTCCCAGCGCATGGAGAATTTGGGGCCGGTGATGTAATCCGGCCAGCCGGTGTACCAGAACAGGTTGACGTTCGTCTCCACCTGCTCGTGGCAAAGCGTTCCGAAATGGTCATCGCTGTAATACTGGACGTCCAGGCCCGGTTGGCCGTCTTTGGTCCGCAACGGTTCGCCCGGGATGAGGACGCTCGCCTCCGGCGGACGATGGAGCATGTACTCCGTTACCGGACAGACCATGATGGCTGGACCAAACATGAATTGATCATCAATGGAATGGGTTTTTTGGTCGGCGGTAAAATCCATCGGCAGGCCGCGCATGATGGAATATCCGTGGCCGGTCACCTGCCAGGCCAGGGAATAAATATAAGGCATTAACCGGTAGCGCAGGTTGTCAGCCTCCACCAGGGCGTTGGTGAAATCGCCGAACCGCCAGATTTCGCGCGGGGTTTCCGAACCATGCGAACGGAAGATGGGGCAAAAGGCGCCGAACTGGAACATGCGGGTGTACAATTCCTGATAGGCGGGATCATTGCCGCCGCGATCGAAAACCCCGCCGGCGCTGTTGAGCACAAACGCGCCGATGTCGAAGGTCCAATACGGAATGCCGGCCATGCTGTGATTGATCCCGGCCGGGATCTGCCGTTTGTAAACGCCCCAGTCCGCACCGATGTCGCCCGACCAGGTGGTGGCGGCGGCCCGCTGCTGGCCGGCAAAGGTTGATCGGGTAAGGATATAGACCCGTTTCCGGTCCGTTTCCTGGCGTTGATGTTGATAAATCGATTCCGTAATCAACAACGAATACGGGTTGAGATACCGGGCAAAGGAGCCGAGATAATTGGTCCCGACCCGTTTCATCTCATATTCCTCGGATTCCTTGGTCAGGGCATTAACGATGTCGGGCTCGGTCGAGTCCATCCACCAGCCGTCCATGCCTTGCGAGAACAGACCCCGGCTGACGTATTGCCAGTACAGGTCATTGGCCGCCGGATTGTAGGCGTCATAAAACTTGAACCCGGCCCAGCCGGTCGGCGGATAGAGGTACCCCCTTTGTTCCATGTCCTGGTAGATCGGCGTGGCCGGGCCCAGCCCGGCCCAGATGGAAATCATGAGATGGAAACCTTCCCGGTGCAGGGTATCAATCATCTCCCTGGGGTGAGGATACGTTTTTTCGTCAAAGAACATCCCGCTCCAATTGGTGTTGCCCCCCCAGTAATTCCAATCCTGGACGAGGCCATCGATGGGAATCCGGCGCTGCCGATATTCCTGCGCAATGGCGAGGAGTTCGTCCCGACTGGCATAGTGTTCCTTGCTTTGCCAGTAGCCGTAAGCCCATTTGCCATACATCGGGGCCGTCCCGGTCAGGTCCCGGTATCCGGCGATGACCGCGTCCATGTTCTGGCCGGCGATGAAATAGTAATCCACATTGTCCGCTACGTCGGACCACAGCGACATTTTCTGTGGATTATCGGCGAAGATGGTCTTGGAATAATTGTCCCACAGGATGCCATAACCCGCGGTGGAAATGAGGAAGGGCGTGACCGCATCGGTGTTGGCCTGCACCAGTTTGACGGTGCGCCCGCGATAATCCATGTAACCGTTCTGGTGCTGGCCCAGGCCGTAAAGGCCTTCATCGGGCGTCAGGGTGAATTCCTGCTCCACGCTGAACGCGTTCGTTTCATGCGCGATTCTGACCGGAGTAATGGTTGCCCAACTCTGCTCCCGCAAAAGGATCCGTCCGTCGCCGGTAAGATATTGAATTATGCCGTGCGAGGACAACCGCAAGGTGATTTTTTTTGAACTCAGGGTGATATTTTCAGCATTGTCCTCAAAACGGATGTTCAGATCCGGCAGGTTGGTTTGAATCACCACCAGACTTGCCTTTTCGGGGGTGCCGCCCGTCCGCCACTTGACGACACGGACGATGTCGTCGGCGTAGAATTGCACCCTCACATTCTGCATGGCGGAATTCAGTTGGACGCCGTTGGGGATACGTTGGATCAGGCATGTGACCGGTTGCGGTTGATTGGCCGGAGGGGCCTCGGATACGGACGGTTTCGTCTGACAGGATACCAACAGCAAGTTCAAGCCCATGAGGCAAAACCAGGCCATCGGACGACAGTTTGAAGACCGCATTTTCATACGCTGTAATTCCCTTTCAATTCATCTGCAGGCTGCCACTCGTTTTCTTGTCGCAGCCAGGTAACGAGGCTCAATTTTCTCCGCAAAAGTCCATTCAGAGCCTCCTCACGTCGGCTCTTACGAAATGACAACGATGGGCGAGTCAGAGCCGGCTCGGAATTCGTAATTTGTGTTTCGGTTTTCGGATTTTACATTACCCTTCCAGCACGGCTTCGACGCGGATGGGTTCGGAGCGGGGCGGGCGCACGGGCAACAAGTTGCCGGCGATTTCCTTGCCGTTCACCAGCAATTTCTTCACGCCACATTGTTTGCCCTTCGGATTTTTCACCTCGATGATGTAGGTATTACCGCGGAAACGGCGCGTGACGGTGAAACCTTTCCATTTGGCTGGAATCACCGGGTCCACCCGCAACCCTTCGTAATCGGTCCGGATTCCTAAAATCCATTGGGTGACGGTGAAGTAGGTCCAGGCCGCGGTACCAGTAAGCCAGGAATTTTTGGCTTCGCCGTGCGTCGGCGCGTCCTTGCCGGCGATCATCTGCGCGAAGACATACGGTTCGCAGCGGTGCAGGTCGCCGATTTTCTCGCGCGCGGAGGGATTGATGCGGGTGTAATAATCGAAGGCACGATTGCCATTGCCCACCATGGTTTCGGAAATGATGATCCATGGGTTGTTATGGCAGAAGATGCCGGCGTTTTCCTTGTAGCCCGGGGGATACGAAGAGATTTCGCCCATCTCGATGTAATATTTTGTGAAGGCCGGTTGCTGGAGCACGATGCCGTGCTTCGTGGCGAGGTGCTTGTTCACCGATTCCAACGCCTGTTTCGCCTTGCCGTCCTTCAGGCCGATGCCGGCCATGACGCACATGCCCTGCGATTCGATGAAAATCTTGCCTTCCTTGCACGCCTTCGAGCCGATGGGTTTGCTGAAGTCGTCATAGGCGCGAATAAACCACGCCCCGTCCCAGCCGTGCTGGTAAATGACCTTTTCCATTTTGGCAGTTTCCGCCAGGCAACGTTCGGCTTCCGCGTTCTGCCGGCGTTTTTTAGCAATCGCCGCGAGTTCCTTGCCCGCCATGACAAACA
>Ga0265338_10009112_pt1 | contig 11925 bp, 12 predicted proteins | sample 42126metaG_FD_193579 | JGI IMG/M metagenome (GOLD analysis project Ga0265338, IMG submission 193579) | Rhizosphere microbial communities from Carex aquatilis grown in University of Washington, Seatle, WA, United States - 4-21-26 metaG | ecosystem: Host-associated > Plants > Roots > Rhizosphere... | reverse complement strand
CCGGAAAGTCCGACCTTGATCCGAGTGCCCCGCGGGAGATTGGCGTGCGGAGTCGCCATACCCCAATGATTCCCACGCCCGGGCGCTTCCTGGGCGCGGGCAAACGCGCTGCCCACCATTACGGCGTCGGAGCCGCAAGCCAACGCCTTGCAAACGTCGCCCCCTTTGCTCATGCCACCGTCGGTGATGATCGGCACAAACCGGCCGGTCTTTTTGTGATAGGCGTCGCGCGCGGCGGCGCAATCCACCGTCGCGGTCACTTGCGGAACGCCCAAGCCAAGAACCCCGCGGCTGGTGCAAGCCGCCCCCGGCCCCACGCCGATGAGCACGCCCGCGACCCCACAGCCCATCAGTTCGAGGGTCACGCTATAGGTCACGGCGTTGCCGATGATGACCGGAATGTTGGCCGTCTTGGTCAGGTTGGCCAAATCGAGCGATTTGTATTCGGTCGAAATATGTCGCACGGTCGAAACCGTCGATTGCACCACAAAAAGATCCGCGCCCGCCTCCTGCGCGATGGCGCAAAAGCGTTCGGCCTTCTGCGGAATCGAACTGACGGCGGCCAAGACGCCCGCCTCTTTCAGTTGCCGGACCCGGCGGCTGATCAACTCTTCCTTGATCGGTGGCAAATACAGTTTTTGGATCACGGCGGTGACCTGATCCTTGCTCGCGGAGACGACCTGTTGCAGCACTTCGTCCGGCTCTTCGTAACGGGTTTGGACCCCCTCAAGGTTGATGACGCCGAGGCCACCTAAACGGCCCATTTCGATGCAAAAGCGCACGTCGGTAACGCCGTCCATCGCGCTCGCCATGATCGGGATTTTCAGCGTGATAAAGCTGCCATCTTTGCGCGGAATGCGGAAACTCGTGTCCACTTCGTTGGGGTTGATGGTGACCTCGCCGGGCACCAGCGCGATTTCATCGAACCCGTAGGTGACCCGAGCTTTGCGATTACGTCCGATCCACATTCCCATATGATTTCAGTTCTTCGGTTTATTAACGGTTGGTCTGGTCGGGGCGGAGGATCCCGCGCGATCAAACGAGAATCAAAATTTAAACACGTCGTTCAGCGTGCCGCACTGCGGGCAACGTGAACGATCCACATCTGCGTCGTCGGTATAGACGAACGCGCATTTTTCACAACGAAAAACGTGATCCTCAGTCGGCGTCGGTTCGAACCTTTTGCGACGAAACTCATAATAGATCGCGACCACGCCAATGACCACCAACGCGGCAACTACATAGGCGAGAAACAGATCCGGGATGCTCATGGCTTCCCGGGGAGGCCGCCCGCGACCGGTGGTTCGAGTACCCGCCACGCGAAAATAAGGCTGCCGTAGGTCAGCGCCGGCGGCGTGGCGGAAACAAAATTGGTGGCGCCGCTCGGCCTCGGCTCAAAACGGGCGGCTTTGGCCAGATTCAACGCGATTTGGTCCGCGGTTTTCTGCTCCGCGCCGCGGGCGCCGGGCGAGACGAGCCGGACGGAAAAGGTGTAGCCATCCGGACGAACCGCGACCTCTACCACCGAATTCGTGAGGATTTCTTCGCTTGCGATCGGCGGCGGCTCGATCGCCCGTAACAATCCGCGACCCGCCAGATCGCCGACGATTCGGACGGACGAGTTGGTGGCGAGCGTCGTGGGAGGTATTTTAAGCCCATCGATGGTCCACGGGCCGGCTTGGCCGCTGGCCAGGGGCGACGGCTGGCTGCTGATGACCGTGTTGACGAACTGGGTGAAGCCGACGCCAAAACGCGAAGTGTCTTCCTGCAACCAACTGGCTGGCTCGGTCCAGTCCTTCAGGCGGTATTCCCGGCGCGGGTAGTTCAGCCAGGCATGACCCGAAAACCCGTGCGGATGGATCGTGGAGAACAAGGTCGGATCCTGCCAGGTGGGCGCCCAGCCCGCCCAGCCCGATTTGGCGCCGGCAGGGTCAAACTTAATGACCGTCGCCCTGGGCGCCGAGCGGGGCGCGATCGGCGCCGGCTGCGGGACGAGAAAAAGAATCGCGACCTGGATCGCCACCACAAGCGCCAGCGCGATGATCCATCGCCGGGCGCTCCACGGGTCCGAGTCTAGGCCGCCCGGTTTCATCGCCCAGGCGTCGGACCGCTCGGCGAAAAGGTCATCTTCGGCAGGGTCTCTCCCAGCACATCGTGAATCCCCGCCTCGGCGGCAACTTTGCACAATCGGGCCAGTGTCCCGTACGAGACCGCTTTGTCCGCTTCAACGATCAGCGTGAGCGGCTCCTTGGATCCGCGAACCGCCGCGACCAGTTTGGCGCGGAGCGCGTCCTCGGAAATCATTTGGTTCTCGTAATAGAACTGTTTCTTGATTTCCGCGTTAAGATCGAGCGCGACCGTGACGCTCGCGTTGGTCGTTCCCGGCAAATCCGCGGGCGCCACCGCGGGCAATTCGATTCGCAAGCCCGGGGCGTGGACGAAGGTGGAGCTCACCCATAACAACATCAGCAGCAGGAGGAGCATGCCGGCCAGCGGGGCCAAATCGATCGGCCCGCGAAAAATTTTCGCGTTGCGCGGGTACTTCATAGCGGCCGATCGCGGTCGCTCTCCGACACCACGTTCAGGATTTCGCTCGAGGCCTTTTCCATGTCCAAGACGATCGCGTTCACGCGTCCAACGAGATAATTGTAGCCGACGTAGGCCGGTATCGCCACCGCGAGACCGGCCGCGGTGCAGATCAACCCTTCTCCAATCCCCTGCGCGAATAACGGCATGTGGGCGAACGATCCGTCGTGTTGCAGCACGGCAAATAGCTTAATGAAGCCGAGCACCGTCCCGAGCAATCCCAGCAACGGCGCGATCTGCGCGATGGTGGCCAAGACGTTCAGTTTTTCCTCCAGGCGTGGCACCTCCACCAAGCCGGCCTCCTCTAGCGCGGACCGCACTCCCTCGCGCCCTCGGTCGCGGCTGAGGATCGCGATCTTGACCAGGCGCGCGACCGGCCCCGGCGTCGCGTCGCAAATGGAGAGGGCTTCCACGATGTTGTCGCGTTTTAGGACGTTGCGAACGCCGATCAAAAACTCGGCCGAATTGATTTGGGCGCGATGGTAGTGGAGCAGGCGCTCCACGAACACCACGGCGCCGATGGCGCTGGCGAGTAGTATCAGCCAGATTATCGGCCCACCCTGCGAAAGCAAACCCGGTAGCATCATTTATTTATACCGTCGCCTCCGCGATCTTCAAAGTTCAAATTCCGCCAGCCCCCCGGGGCCAATTCATCAAACCACCCGAATTTCATCAACGGGACCGGGCGCCTATGTCCGCGCCGCCTTCACGTGTACCACCCGCCTTCGCCTGCCGCTACGATGCGAGAAGTCGGCATAACGGTCGGCGCAATTCAGAAATCACTTTTGACGTGCGAAATCGAAGTTGCCGCCTAGCATGAACGACGTGCGGACCTTCTCAAGTCTTGAGCGAATGTTGAGGCTCCTCGTATCGCGGGAGACCGGTGGAGGTCGATCGAGTTTCAGCGCCGGCGGGTTTGTATTGGCGCGCGTCGCCATTTAACGGATGGACGCTCACCCAAATGCTCAGCTTGGAGAGGCCTATGTATGTCCGCCCGACGCGGGGCCGGCTTGGCGCGCGGCCTACGCCGCGGGGGTTGATCTCTCGCTCATCGAGATTAGTCTCGCCAAGACGCCTTGGGAACGTTGGGTCGAGCATGACCGGGCTTTGGAACTGGCCCTGCAATTGCGTGAGGCCATGAAAATGCGCCATGGAAGGACTTAGCGCGATCATCGGGAGACTGGTTAGCGGTGGGGTGGAGTTTGTCGTCGTCGGCGGCTACGCCGCGGTGGCTTATGGCGCGTCCCTGATGACCCGGGACGTTGATGTTTGTTGCCCTTTCACGCCGGAGAACCTTGGTCGCCTTGTCGCGGCGCTGGCCGGCCTCCACGCGCGCCATCGGTTGACGCCGCAAAGACTCCCGTTTGATTCGAGCGGCAACGCTTTGATTGGTTTGCGAAATCTTTACCTCGAAACTGACTTGGGAATTCTTGATTGTTTGAGCGAAGTCGCTGGCGTTGGCGGCTTCGACGAGGTAGCCCGAAGCTCGGTGGAGGTTCAGTTGCCGGCAGGCAAATGCCGGGTTCTCGGCTTGGAGGCGCTCATCAGTGCCAAGCAGGCAATGGGCCGTCCTCACGACCTGATCACCGTCGTTCAACTGCTCGCCATTAGAGAGCAGGCAAATCCGCTGCCGCCGATCGACCCTGCCGGAGTTGATTCTTGATGCCCCGCGACATTCATGGCGTTGCGCGCGATGATTCTCCGCGCGATGATTCTCCTTGCGTCGTTGGGCGACTCTGGAAATCGTTGGCGCATGGAAAAACCAGACCAGTTGAGGGAGTTGTTTCGGATGCAGAAGGCCTTGAATGAGAGAATTGGCGTTCGCACCGACACGATGAACGAGCAGGAAAAGACCCAGTGGACCCTCAACTACTGCCGCGCGATGTCGCAGGAAATCGCGGAATTGACGGACAGTGTTCCGTGGAAGTGGTGGGCCAAATACCAGAAATTCGATGAACAGAACGCCCGGGTCGAAGTGGTCGATCTCTTCCATTTTCTCATCAGCCTCGCGCAGGTGATGGGGATGAGCGCGGACGATGTTTTCGCGGCGTACGTGAAGAAAAACGAGGTGAATTTCAAACGCCAGGAAACGGGCTACGCGGTGAAAGACGAAGCGGATTCGAAACATATTTAGCGCTCCCATGCAATCCCAAGTTCTGGTTCCCAGACCAACCGCGCGAACGAACGAGCGGAGTTCCTATGCGCCTGCGGGCGACCTGTTTTCGGCGTACTCGGGCAATCGCCCGCTCACGGACACGGAGGACTGAAGCATGGCGCCGAAGGCAAAAGCATTGACCCCTTGGTCGGTCCGACCATCGATCCGTGTCCCGGCGCGTTGGCAGGGCGAATTGCGCTCGATTTTGGTCTCCGAGCGTCGTTTGGAACGGCGCGTGGCAGCTCTGGCGGGTGAAATTGAACGCGATTTCGCCGGGCGGGACCTCGTCATTGTCGCTCTGCTGAGCGGCACGGTGGTGTTTTTGGCTGATCTGATCCGGCGCCTGACGCTCCCGCTGCGCCTTGATTTTATCGGGGTCTCCAGCTACCGCGAGGGGACGGAATCGAAGGAATTGGTCTTTACGAAAGAGCTCCTTTTGGATGTGCGCGGACGCGACGTGCTCCTGGTCGATGACATTCTCGACACCGGGCGGACGTTGCAGCGGGTGATGACCGAACTCGAGCTCCTTCGGCCGCGCCAGATCAAAACCTGTGTTCTGTTGGACAAACCCACCCGACGCTTGGAACCCCTGGTCGCGGACTACGTCGGGTTTGAAATTCCCGATCTATTTGTGGTGGGCTATGGGCTTGATTTCGCCGAACGCTACCGCAATTTGCCCTTTGTGGGCGTGCTCCACCCGAGCCTGACGCAGGCGGAATCCCGTTGAACGTCGCCGACGTCCGATGAACGTGCGTGTCCATTTCTACTCCTATTTCCGGGAGCTGACTGGCTGCGCCGACACCATCGTGACGCTCGCGCCCGGCGGTTCGATTGCCGAGCTCCTGAAAGTATTATGGGAACGGTTTCCTCGTCTAGCCGGCCTCGAAAGGTCCACCTTGATAGCGGTGGGAGTGGAGTACCAACGCCCGGACTACCGGCTCCACGCTGACGACGAGGTTTCCCTTTTTCCCCCGGTTCAAGGCGGCTAATCGCTCCCGCGTATGAAGTGGCAACTAAGCCTGGTGACCGAACCGATCGACGAGTCCAAACTCTTGGCCGGCCGGGCGCTTTCGCCGGGAATGGGCGCGTCGGTTTACTTCCTCGGCGTCGTGCGCGCGTTGGAAGCGGAGCAACCGATTCGCGGGATCGAGTACGAAGCGTTTCAACGCATGGTCGAGCACCAATTCAAACTCCTTTTCGAACAAATCGAACAACGCTGGCCGGTCGAATCAGCGCGCGTGGTACACCGCCTAGGGTTCGTGAAGGTCAATGAGGCCTCGCTTTGGGTCGAGGTCGTCGCTCCGCACCGCGGCGAGGCTTTTGCCGCCTGCCAATGGTTGATCGACGAGATGAAACGGGTCGTGCCGATCTGGAAAAAGCCAGTCGTCTAACGGCCGTTTCCGGCGGAGGCGACCGGACCGGAGGGCGGTACCGGCCAGGTTAAAACCGAGCCGTCGTTTGAACAAATTCTTTCCAGGATTGCCAGAAAGGGATCGGTCGGTTACTGTCTAGGCTCTGGAATGCGAGACCATTTCAGGGCCGTGGCAATGAATTGAGACAGTTTGCCGCCGGCGCAACGCATGGCAACCATACTGAATTACATCTACGTCGTCCTGGCGGTGATCCTCCTTTTCGGAGCGGCGATCTTCGTCCACGAATTTGGCCACTATTGGATGGCCCGCAAACGGGGCCTCAAGGTCGTCGCTCTCGCCATTGGTATGGGGCCAAAGATATTCAGTTGGACCCGCGATGGCATCGAGTACTCGTGGCGCTGGATACCTGCCGGCGGGTTTGTAAAGCTTCCCCAAATGATTACTTCCGAGGCGTTGGAGGGGGAATACACGGAGGGGGGAGAAACGCTTCCACCGATTTCGCCTTGGTCGAAAATCCTGGTGGCGGTGGCGGGGCCGTTCATGAACGTCGTTTTCGGGCTGGCGATCGCGCTGGTCATTTATTTTGTCGGTCTGCCGGTTCTGGTTAATCCGTCGATTATTGGCTACGTCGAACCAGGGTCGGCGGAAGCCAAACTCGGCATTCGCGAGGGCGATCAGATCGTGGCGGTGAACGGCCGGCCGGTGAAGGCGTGGCAAGATGTTCTTATGGCGGTAATCATTGCGCGGACCAATGTTCTTCCAGTCGTGATCGAGCGAGGCGGGGTGCGGACGGAATACCAATTGCCAACCATTACCAATGAGTTGATTGGCGGCAAGATGCTGAATCTCGACCCGAAAGAGCACCCGTTGATCGCGACGCTGGAGCACGGTAGCCCGGCGGAAAAGGCCGGCTTGCAGCCGGGCGACCAATTCCTCTCGTTTGGCGGTGTCCCGGTCTTCAGTCAGGAGCATTTGATCGATCTCATCAAAAAACAGCCCGGCAAGGCCAGCGAAGTCCAGGTGCAGCGGGGGACTCAAAAAGTCACATTGACCGTGACTCCCCGCTACGATTCGGTGACCAAGCGAGGCCGCATTGGCGTCGCGTTGACTTCCAGTTCCGCGGTCTATCAGGTGCAAAAGCCGGGCCCGACCCCGTGGGCGCAGATCAGTGAGGTCGTCCGGCAAACCATCGATACGTTTGGCGCCCTCTTTCACTCGAAACAGACCGGCGTCGGCGCCAAGGATTTGAGCGGTCCGGTGGGAATTCTCGCGACCCTCGCGGTCCAGGTGAATGCCGATTACCGGCTCGCGCTGAAGTTTCTGGTTCTCTTGAACATTAACCTGGCGGTTCTCAATCTGCTGCCGGTTCCGGTGCTTGATGGCGGGCATATCTTGATGGCGATCATCGAACGAGTCCGCCGTCGCCCGTTGAGCGTTCGGTTCGTCGAATATGTGACCACCGGATTCGCCGTCCTGCTGATTTCGTTCATGCTTTACGTGACGTTTTTCGACATCAAGCGCGTCCCCTTCTTCCGTTCGATGCTCCGGCGCGATACGCAAATCGAACCGGCGGACAAGCCGGCGCCTGAACCGATCCTCGTGCCCGCTCCAGCCAAGTAATCCATGCAGTACTGCCCGTCTCCGTTCACTTATCAACGCCGGTCGTCCCGCGCAGTCGCCGTGGGCGATCCGGCCCGGGGCGGCATCATCATCGGTGGCGACCATCCGGTCGTCCGCCAGTCGATGCTGACCTGCGACACGATGGACACCGCGGCCTCCGTGCGTCAGACGCTCGAACTCGTCGCCGTCGGCTGCGAATTGGTCCGCATCACGGCTCCGACCGTTAAAGACGCCGCCAACCTGAAAAACATTGTGGCGGACCTCCGCGCCCAAGGTTGCCGCGTGCCGATCGTCGCCGACATTCACTTTAAGCCGGAAGCGGCGCTCGAAGCCGCCAAATGGGTCGAGAAAGTCCGGATCAACCCGGGCAACTACGCCGATTCCAAAAAATTCGCGATCAAAGAATACACCGACGACCAGTACAACGCGGAACTGCAGCGGATCGAAGACCGTTTCACGCCGTTGGTGAAGTTGTGTCGGGATTTGGGCCGCGCCCTGCGCATCGGCACGAATCATGGCTCGCTCAGTGACCGCATCATGAACCGCTTCGGTGATACGCCGCTCGGCATGGTCGAGAGCGCCCTGGAATTCGCCCGCATCGCCCGCAAGCTCGATTACCACAATTTCGTCTTCTCGATGAAATCGAGCAACCCAAAGGTGATGATCGAGTGCTACCGCCTGCTCGCGGCGCGCTTGGCCGAGCTTGGACCGGATTGGAATTACCCGCTTCACTTGGGCGTCACGGAAGCCGGCGATGGCGAGGATGGACGGATTAAGAGCGCGATCGGCATCGGTTCGTTACTCTGCGACGGCTTGGGTGAAACCATCCGCGTCTCGCTCACGGAAGATTCCCCGAACGAAATCGCGGTCTGCAACGATTTGCTGGCGCAGATTCCGCTCTTGGCCAACCACGCCCCGGTGGCGCCCATCGCGCTCGCGTATGATCCGTTCGCTTTCGCCCGCCGGGAGACGCCGGAGATCGAGTTGGCCGAAGGCGTGAAGTGCGGCGGCGAACAGACCGTCCGCGTCGTGGTCACGCAGGGGACCTGGGATAAGGTCGCGCCGAAGATTCGCCCCAAGGATGACGTCAAGCCCGAGGCGATCTATGAGGATTTGAATGTCTTTGAAGTGGACCCGACGACCGATTTCGCGGTGAACTGCGGCACGCAGTTAGTCACCGTGAAGGACGGAACGGCATTGCCGGCGATCGCGGCTTTTCGTCTGCTGGCGGCGAAACTGAAACGGCTCGGCGTGACGAACCCGATCCTGTTGAAGGACTGTCTCCAATTCGAGAATGTCCCGCTCGCGCCGAATATCGCGTTATTGCGCGCGGCCGTCGTCATCGGCTCGCTCCTGGCGGATGGCATCGGTGACGCGATCCTCGTCCGCGGGGAATCTGGCGGCGGCCAGTCTCTGCGCCTGGCCTTCAATATTCTCCAGGCGGCCGGCTGCCGTTCGTTCAAGACGGATTACGTCGCCTGTCCTTCGTGCGGTCGGACGTTATTCAATTTGCAGACGGTAACCGGCCGGATCAAGGCCCGGACCGAACACCTCAAGGGCGTGAAGATCGCGATCATGGGTTGCATCGTAAACGGCCCCGGCGAGATGGCGGACGCCGATTTTGGTTACGTGGGCGGAGCGCCCGGCAAGATCAATCTCTACGTCGGCAAGGCGGCGGTGAAGTTCAATATTCCCGAAGCCGAAGCCGTGGATCGCCTGGTCGATTTGATTCGTGAGCACCATAAATGGGTCGAGCCTGAATTGACCGAAGCGGCCGTCAACTGAAGGTCGCTGCTCGCATCTCCGCCGCGTTCAGGGCCTCCGCGACGGCCTTATTGGAATTCCCCCCAATTCTTCTCGTCACCGGGAACAAGCATCCCGGCCCAAAACTCCTAGGGTTCATCACATATCCGTTTTGTCTGACGCGAACCGGGTGTAAATCAACCGTCAGAATGAGTGATGACACGAGTATGAAACTTTCGCCACGCCGATCCAACAGCCGTTCCCGGGATTGCGATGCGCCGCCTTCGATCGCGCGCCGTCGCGGAATGGAACCCACGCTTTCCCCAACGGAGCCAGCGGGCGAAACATCCGGCGAGTCCGCGCGGGAGAAGGGCCTCGGGGCGTGGTCTGGAGACGCCGCGCCGACCGGATTCGGCCATCTTCTCCGGCGACGGCGGTTTGACGCGCTCGAATTGGTTATCCACGCAACCTTGGGTTTCGCCGTGGCGCTCGCGCTGGTGATCGCGGCGCGTCAGACGATTCACGTTGCGGCCAACGTCAATCAGATCGCCCAGCGCTTCGGCTCAGGAACCGGAGTGGCCTTCCACGCTCAACCCGCGGTTTTGCCTCGTGCTTCACCGACGAACGTCGCCGAGCTTGGCTCACACGCCGCGGCCCATCCTCAATTGGTCGTCACCAATCCGCCGCCCGTCGCGCCTCCGGGCGCGCGCAAATCGGCGCTGCCGGCAGGTTAAGCTGGCGACCCGCGGTTTCGGATTGATGTGGTGAAATTGAGCGGCGGGGGAGCAACCTCTTGCCGGGCAGCCCGCTCAATTCGGCGCTTGCGCCTCCTTGCGCGGATACGCGATGTTGTTCCTGGCTGCTAAAACAGCTCGAATTGCGCGGCGCGTCTGTAATCGAAGGTTGATTCGGTCGTTCCAACCCTCGTCGAGATCGACCAGGCCGGGCGGCCCGAGCCGTCAGGCGAACTCTGATTGAAGCCGAACTAAACTCAGGTGAACCAAACCGAAAACGGCGTGAACGCCGATCCACCACCGTTCCTGGAAAGCCGGGCGAAACGCTACGCCTTGTATCTCGGCTTTTGGACGATGCTGGTCGGCATCGACGCGGCGGAGACCTACGTCTGGCAACAGACGACGAACCATCCGATCACCTGGACCCTGGCGTTCCGGCGTTCCTTCGAGGAGTGGTATCTGTGGGCGGCTTTGGGCCTAGCGGTGCTCTGGTTCGGCCGGCGGGTTCGTTTTCAGCCCGGCAATGGTCCCCGCTGGGCGACCATCCACACGGTTGCTTCCGCGCTCGCCTCGTCCGCTTACATCGCGGCCTACGCCTTGCTTCTGGCCGGACAGAAATCGATCGACGGCACCACCTTCACGTTCTGGAGCGTCATCCGAAAAGTCGTCGTCCACTACCTGCCGGTCAACATGATCATCTACTGGCTGGTCGTGCTGGCCCAGGAAGGATGGTTTTACTACAAGCGCTACCGGCAGGGGGAACTGCAGGCCGCGGAATTGCAGCGTCAACTGGCCGAGGCGAAATTGGACGCCCTCAGAATGCAGTTAAACCCACACTTTCTGTTCAACACTCTCCACGCCATTTCCTCGTTGATTCATGATGACCCGGAAAAGGCCGACCGCGTCGTCGTGGGACTGAGTCAATTGCTGCGCCTCAGCCTGGACCATTCGGACGCCCACGAGGTTCCGTTGCGCCAGGAACTCGCGTTTCTTGACCGCTATCTCGAAATCGAGCAAACCCGTTTTGGCGACCGCCTCGGCGTGGAAATCGACGTGCCCGCGAATTTGCTCGGGGCGATGGTTCCTTGTTTGATCCTGCAGCCTTTGGTGGAAAACGCGATCCGCCACGGCATTGAAACCCGGGAGGATTCCGGTCGGGTGACCATTCGCGCCCGCCGGCTCGGCGAACGGGTGGAATTGGTCGTGGCCGATAATGGGCCCGGCCTCGTCGCGAACGGCGGCGCGCTCCCACGCGAAGGGATTGGCCTATCCAACACTCGCTCGCGCCTGCGGCATCTTTACGGCGAAGAGCAGCAGCTTACCCTCTCGAACGTCCCCGGCGGCGGCCTGCAGGTCTCTTTGGTCATCCCTTGCCACGTGTACGCCGACGAGCCGGTTCCCGCGCATGCCGGATGAACCGGTCATTCGCTCGCTGATCGTGGACGACGAGCCGCCCGCGCGGGCGCGCGTCCGTCAATTCCTCAAGGACGAACCCGGATTCGAAATCGTGGGCGAGTGCGGCGACGGACGGCAAGCGGTCGCGACCATTCAAAAGCTGCAGCCCGACTTGGTGTTTCTGGACGTGCAGATGCCGCGCCTGACGGGTTTTGAAGTTTGCGCCAATCTGGCGGGCGGCGCCATGCCTCTGGTGATCTTCGTGACGGCGTACGATCAATTCGCCCTGCAGGCGTTTGAGGTTCACGCCATTGACTAT
>Ga0265338_10009111_pt1 | contig 11925 bp, 10 predicted proteins | sample 42126metaG_FD_193579 | JGI IMG/M metagenome (GOLD analysis project Ga0265338, IMG submission 193579) | Rhizosphere microbial communities from Carex aquatilis grown in University of Washington, Seatle, WA, United States - 4-21-26 metaG | ecosystem: Host-associated > Plants > Roots > Rhizosphere... | reverse complement strand
AAAGCGAAATAGCGGTTGAGGACGCGCGTGTAGTCGTACACGGTGCGCGCCCTGTTCTTTGTTTTGCAGTTGGCAAGGAAAGCCTCCTTCGCTCCGTCCCAGTGGATCGACTTCGGCCGGTGTTTGCCGAGCACGTTCTCAGCCAAGATGCGCTTGGCTTCGTCGCGGGCTTTGGCAAGCGGGAGGACATCAGGGTGGTACCGACCGATGGTCACGAGCTGCCGCTCTTGACCCATTTGAACGACAAAGCTCTTGGTGCCGCCCTGTGAGACGCGGCACCCGAACCCTCGCAGAGAAGTATCCCAGACGGTCTTTTGCCCGCGATCTGGGGGCGGAAGGTTTCGAATTAGTTGGTCCGTTAGCCTCACCCTAGCCTCATAAATTGACCGCGAAGGGGTGTTTTTGTATGTTCCACTATATTCTATTTTTCATAGCAGAAACAGATAATTATGAAGCATTATGAGAAGCAGCGAGAAGGCACATAATCCAACTCTTAATCAGCGGGTCGCAGGTTCGATTCCTGCATCACCCACCATTCCTTCCCTCGCGGGTCCAGGAATGTTGGACAGGTCTCTTCAAGCTAAATAGTAGGAAGGTCCGACACGGCTTGCAGCGCCGTGGCGATAGCCTTCTGGCGGTGGTCCGGCCCCATCTGGATGCCTTCGGCGATGATGATTTCGGGCGTGATGCCGATGAAGCCGAAGATCGCCCGCAGATAAGATTCCAAATGCTCCGACGCCGCTGCTGCTGTGCCTGGGCCATAATAACCGCCGCGCGACAGCACCAGGATCATGCGCTTTAACCCGGTCAAGGCTTGGACGCTGCCATCCGCGGTATAACGAAAAGTCTTACCCGTGATGACGATGCGGTCGATCCAGGCCTTCAGTTGGCTGGGGATGGTGAAATTGTACATCGGCGCGCCGATCACCACGGTATCGGCCGCCATGAATTCGTCCAGCACCTTTTGGCTGGCGGCGCGGCGGCTGGCAGCGCTGGTGGTTGCGCCACCCGCCAACGGATAGTTCTGCGGTAGACTTTCCAAGCCCAGATGCTCCAGCGGCTCGGCGATCAGGTCGCGATAGAGGACCCTGAGATCGGGATGGGCCTGGCGCAATTTTTCGACCACGGCGGCGCTGACTTGGCGGCTGACCGAATGCGCACCCAAGATGCTCGAATCGATGTGGAGCAGCTTCATTCAGCGGCCTTCTACGATCACGGCGGTGAATTTGCCCGAGCCATCTTCGCCCGCAAAGTGGTCGCCAACCTTGTAGTCCTTGGCCGGAAAACAGGTAGGTGTTGTGGTGCCGTTGAGCGTGAAGCAGCTTTGTCCGTTGGCGTCTGCCCAAGTGCCTGCGAGCTTGGTGCCATTGGGCAGCAGCACCGAATAGCTGTGATCGGCCTCGACAAAGACTTTGGCGCTGCGCCCGTCACTATAGGTCGACTGGATGGTGGCGCTATAAGCGCCACTCCAGGTATCGGCGGCAGCAGGAAGCGAAAATGCAATGGCCGCGCAGGCCAATACGGTTGCTGTTGTCTTCATGACGAGCCCCCGTTCAGCGATAGGTGTTGTTGGAGGTGTGGTCGCCGTTCAGCCAGCGCCACAATTCCTGATGGGCGTCGGTGCGCCGGGTATTGTTGATGGCGTCGGCTTCGGGAGAATCCAGCGTGAATTCCAGGATCATGCCATTGGGATCGGTGACATAGACCGAGCGGCAATAGCCATGTTCCAGGATATAGGTGTCGGGCTCCCTATATCCCGCGAGTTTGATGCGCTCTTCAATGGCCTTTTGCGTTTCGGCATCCACCGCCAGCGCAATGTGGTGGAAAGGCGATTGTGGCATTCGGGGACCGAACTCTCTTTGGTCGTCGGGATCGGCGAACTGAAAAAAGGCCAGCGCACCGCCATCGCCGATACCGAAGAAGCAATGGCAATAAGTTCTTACCTTGCCGAACAGCTCGTCGGATTCGCTCCATGTCGCCACCAGCGGCAGCCCGACGATTTCCTCATAGAATTTGCGCGTAGCCTCCATATCGCGCGTGACATAGGCGGTATGATGAAGGCGGGAGGGAAGTGTTGCGTCTTTGCCCATCGTCTAATCCCTTTTGCGTTTTCCTGACCCTTTGGCGCCTGTGGCGCTCTTCTTTTACCAGAATTTCTTGGAAGCGATTCGGGCGCCCTCCGCGAGGGCAGCGAGTTTGGCCCAGACGACATCGGGATCGACACCACCTTGGCCGACATGGATGCTGAAGCCGCAGTCCACCCCTGCCATAACGTTTTCGCGGCCCACCAGATGGGCATAGCGTTCGATGCGCTGGGCCACCAGTTCGGGGTGTTCAATATAGTTTGACTGGCATTCGATCACGCCGGGCACCAGCACTTTGCCCTCTGGCGGGTTGAGCGTTTCGAACATCTGCCATTCATGGGCGTGGCGCGGATTGGCCGCCTCGAACAGAATCGCCGTCGGCTTGGCCAGCGAAAGCACATCGATGATATCGGCAAAGGGCACATCGCAGTGATGCGGTCCAGGGTAATTGCCCCAGCACATATGCATCCGGAGTTGCTCCGCCGGAATGTTGCGTACGGCGTGGTTTAGCGCCTCGAACTGCATGCCCTGACCGGAGAGCGCTTCTGGCGCTCCACCGCGCACGGGAACCGCAGCGAGTTCAACAGTTCCGCTGTGGCGCAGATGACGGGCTTGGGCGAGGGAAACGCCATCGATGGGGAATCATCACATGATGCTTTTCGGTCAGGGGATCCGCACGCGGGTCGGCAGAGGACTGCTGTGCAGCACAGCGCTGGTTGGCTCGCTACTCTACGCAACACCGGTTCAGGCGCAGGATGCGGGCGCCACCGCCGATACCGGCGCTATCGAAACCATTCAGGTCACAGCCCGTCATCGCAAAGAAGATATTCAAAAAGTTCCAGCGCAGGTGACCGCGTTCACCGCCGACACCATCACCTCTAAGGGCATCGAAACACCATCGGATTTTTTGAACGCGGTGCCGAATGTCACCTTCGTGGCGACGCAAAATGCCGGCACCAGCTTTATCGTCATTCGCGGTATTTCCCAGGCCCGTAACAGCGAGCCTTCCGCTGCGATTGTGGTCGACGGCGTTCCCATGACCCAGCCGGCAGAGTTCAATCAGGAACTTCTTGACATCCAGCAGATCGAAGTACTGAAGGGGCCTCAAGGTGCTCTCTATGGCCGCAACGCAATCGGCGGTGCGATTCTCATCACCACCAAGCAGCCGACCGACACTTGGGAAGGCCATTTCACGGCTGGGTATGAAGATGGTCCAGGGGGAAAGGTGCAGGGCGTGGTCAGCGGCCCGCTCACTGACACCTTGAAGATTCGCGCCGCCGCATCCTATTTCAACACCGGCGGACATTTGGATAATATCGACACCACCGACCATTCGGCGCGGAGCAAGGCCGATCCGGTCAAGGATTTCAATGCGCGGGTCTCTTTCCTCTATGACCCGACCGACGATTTCAGCGCCGATTTGCGCCTCTCCACAGATCAACTGCTTACGCGCGGGCTCTATTATATCGTGCCGCCTTTTGGTTCCCCCAATTTCAACAACCCCAATTTTACCGGCCAGCCTATCAATCTCAACAATGCCGGCAGGGACGACCGCAACATCTACGACGCCGCCTTGAAGCTGAACTACGATGCCGGCTTTGGAACCTTCACGTCGATCACCGGCTACAGCACCGTGCGCGAAATCCTGACCGGCGACGGTTACACCTTCGATCCCTTTGGCCATTCGAAAATCGCCTTCGATTTCAGCCAAAGCCAGTTTCTGACCGCCAAGACCTTCAGCCAAGAGATCCGCTTCACCTCACCATCGGATTCGCGTGTGCGCTGGATCACGGGCGCCGAAATCTTCAGCACCGACCGCTTCATCTCGACCGGCAATATGTATGACATCGCCGATGAGGGCGTCACACCGATTTACCGCACGCCGAATTCGCCGGCCTACGGGCCACATGGCCAAATTTCCTTCCTCGCGGATTCGCAAAAGCAATTCGCGTGGGCAGCCTATTTCGATGCCTCGACCAATCTCACCGCAGCGTTGGAACTCTCGCTCAACCTTCGTTACGACAATGACCATCGCAAGAACACCACCGACACGCCGCAAATTTTCCTCACCATGGCTGGCATTCCCGGCAGCCCGGGCGATACCCGCTCGCATACTTGGTCCGCCTTTCAACCCCAGGCAATCCTGCGTTATCAGGTGACGGACAATCTCAATCTCTATGTCAGTTGGAGTCGCGGCTTCCGCAGTGGCGGTTTTAATCAGACAGGCGTCGCCACCGCCGCTGCTGCTGCCGGCTTCGACAATGTCGGCGATATGTTCAATGCCGAAACTGCCAACACTTGGGAAGCAGGGCTCAAGAGCAGCCTGTTTGATGACCGCCTGAAACTAAACGGCAGCCTCTACACCACACAGGATCACGGCGATTATTACTTCGTCTTCCTGGCGTCCAACTCGACGCAAAATCTCGGCAACATTCAGGGCACGCGCTTCCAAGGCTTTGATCTCGACGCCACCGCCCGCCTCACCGAGGATTTGTCGTTCAATGCGGGCTTCGGTTATACGGATAGCAAGATCACCAAATTCCCTGGTGCTTCCAGCGCGCTGGTGGTCGGTTCCAAAGCCCCGCTGGTGTCCGATTACACGGCCAATTTTGGCCTGCAATATTCCCATCCCATTTGGGACGGCGTGTCGGCGGTGATCCGCCTCGACGACAATGTGATCGGCCCCACGGTCTTTGTCATTCCCGTGCCTGCGGCCGGCGAGCCGACGCCCATCGCCCGCGATACGCTTAACCTCTTTGATTTGCGCGCGGGGCTGCAATCGGAAAGCTGGAAAATCACTTTCTGGTCGAAGAACCTCTTCGACAAGAAATACAACACCGAATATTCGACCGGCGGCTTCATCTTCAAAGGCGAGCCGCGGACCTGGGGGATCGATCTGACCAAAAACTTCTGACGCACCTTAACCGGGGTGTACGGAGTGCAGCAGAAAGGGTTGGCGGCGCAGGCCCGTTTCGATGAAGCGCGCGGCGTTGCGCAAAACCGGCAGCCGCGTGCGGACCAATTCCTCTTTGCCGACGCGCGAGGTTGAGGTGGAACAGTTGATGGCGGCAAGCGAGCGGCCGGTTTCATCCAGGATCGGTACAGCGATGGAGATCAGCCCGTAATCGAGTTCGTCCTGGATCACGGCGAAGGCGGTTTTGCGCACCTCTTCCAGGATGCGTCTGAGCTCCGTCTTGGAGGTCACCGTGTGTTCGGTAAACGAGGTGAAGGTGCAGGTGTTGAGATAGTGGGCCCATACATCTTCGCCTTCGAAGGCCAGCAAAGCGCGGCCCATCGAGGTGGCATAGGCGGGATAGCGGGTGCCGACCCCGGCGGCGAGCCGCCCCATGCGGTTGGTCGAGACATGCACCAGATACAGAATATCTTTTCCGCTCAAAACGGAGAGGGAAGAGCTGTCGCCCGTTTCGTCGCGCAAGGTCTGCAGATGCGGTCGCACGAGTTCGCTCAGGCTCATCGAATCGAGATAGGCGGACGCAAAACTCATCACCTCCGGCCGCAGCAGAAACTGGCGGTGATGCTTGGCAACGTAACCCAGCTTCACCAAAGTGTTGAGGCAGCGCCGCGCGGTCGCGGGCGAAAGCTGTGTGGCTTCGGCGACTTCGCTCAGCGTCATCTGCGGTGTGTCGCGGCCAAAAGCGCTGAGCACCGACAGGCCACGTTGCAAGGTCGACAGATATTCGCTGTCGGCAACGGCCTCGCCGTTTTCCTCTGTGTTCGAGGCAGCGCGGCGTTTGACCGGCGTCGGCGGTGTCGGGGCATGGCGCTTGATCATGAGGGCAATCCGAGTCCACTGTTTCGTCTATCGAACATATCGCCGGATATCGAAGAAATGAAATATCGCCCGGCAACCAAACCACAAGCCTATTACCACAGGCGGGAAGGCCGATGAAACGCTCGATCGCAGCCCGCCGTAAAGCGCCGGTCTCGGTCTGCAACCGGCACTCCAACGTCGTCGTGCCCTTCGCGGCGCATTAGGATGGCCCCATGAGCGACAGGCTGCCATTCGTTTTGCTACCGGGCATGTTGTGCGACACCATGTTTTGGCGCGCGCAAAGCGAAGCGCTGGCCGATCTCTGTTCCGTCAGGGTGATTCCCTATGGCGCTGCCGACAGCATCGCCGCCGCGGCAAAACGGGTTCTCGAGTCTGCCCCCGAAACCTTTGCCCTGGCGGGTCATTCTTTGGGCGGACGGGTTGCGCTCAGTGTCTACGCCCAAGCCCCAGAGCGCGTCCTCAAGCTGGGACTTTTGTGCACGGATTATCGCGGGCACGGAAGCGAAGCCGAGAGGCAAGCAGAAATCGTCTCCCGCAACGCGTTGCTGGACAGCGCGCGGGTGAACGGGATGGTGGGTGTGGGGCAGAAATGGGCCGCCCATGTCTTGCCGCCCGACCGGCTTGACGATGGCGAACTCGTCTCCGCCATCGTCGCGATGGCAGCGCGGACAAGCCCGGCTGAGCTTGCCGCTCAAATCCAAGCGGGACTGACGCGCCCAGATTTCACCGCCCTGCTGCCCACCATCGCCTGCTCGACGTTGATCTGTGCCGGCGCACAGGACAGCATGCGTCCGGTTGCGGTTCACCAGGCGATGACCGCCGCCATCCTGCACAGCCATCTCGCAATCATCGCGGACGCCGGCCATATGATTGCCATGGAACAGCCCGAGGCCGTCAGCGCTGTGATGCGACAATGGCTGGCGCCGTGACCGGTTGCATAAGGTCTTGAACCTCCAGCAGAAGCTCGGCGGCGATCGCCACCGCGATGACTTGCGGCAGTTTTGAGGTAAGGCCGCTCAAACCCACCGGGCATTTCAGACTTTCGCAGACGTGCGGCGTGATCCCGTCGGCAAGAAGCCGCTTTTGGAAGCGTATGCGTTTGGTTTTGGAACCGATCAAACCGCAATAACGAAAATCCCCGCGCCGCAAGATCGCCCGCACCAGAGCATAATCAAGCGTGTGGCTATGGGTGACGATAAGATAAAGCGCTCCTGCCGGTGCCGCCGCGACCGCCGCCTCGCCATCGGCCTGCACAACGGCAAGCCCGATGGCAGGGGCCGCAATCACGCTCGCGCGCTCATCAAACCACTGCGTGCGGAACGGTAGTATGGCGGCGATGCGGGCCACCGCTTGCCCAATATGTCCAGCGCCAAAAATCAGCAAAGGCGGCAGCGCGGTAAGGGCTTGCGCGAAAACAAATCCGTCCTCAAGCGGCGCTTGAATATCCACCTGCCGCCCCTGGCTGTCGCACAAATGGGTCGCGCAATGCGGCTCTTCCACCAATCGGTTGTACAACCTTCCACCTACCGCCACGGTCTCGATTCCAAGGCTTTGGCTTTCGGCAGCGCAGACATTTTGCAGAAAGTCCAATTGCGCAGCATCCAGCCGCTCCAACAAGACGCGCACACGCCCGCCGCAGCATTGCGCCAGCAAGGGGCCCAGCGGATAGCTCTGCACGCGGAAGGTCTCGCCGGAGGCTAATAGCGCGCGGGCTTGGCCAGTCACCACATATTCAAGATTGCCGCCGCCAATGCTGCCCGTTTGCCCCTGCGCCGTCACCAGCATCCGTGTTCCAGCTTCGCGCGGCGCCGAGCCCGCCGTCTGTAAGATCGTCACCAGCACACAAGCGTGGCCGGAACGCACGGTCTGGGCCGCCTGTTGCCACACGCTCATGGTGGCGCTTTCCGGCTGGCGCTGCGCACCGCTTCTACCGCGAACAAGACTCGCTCGGGTGTCGCCGGGGCATCGAGTTGGGGCATGATCTTATGATCGCCGACACTGGCGATGGCATCCGTCAGGGCACTGAACACCGAGATGGCGAGCATCAGTGGCGGCTCGCCCACGGCTTTGGAACGGTGCACGCTGGCTTCTTCATTGGCACCGTCCCACAGCGCTATATTGAATATCGCAGGACGGTCGCCACAGGCCGGAATTTTGTACGTCGATGGCGCGTGGGTCATCAGCGCGCCAGCGGCGTTGAAATACAATTCTTCGGTCGTCAGCCAGCCCATCCCTTGGATGAAGCCGCCTTCGATCTGGCCGAGATCAATCGCTGGGTTCAACGAGCGGCCGACGTCGTGCAGAATATCGACGCGCACCACCTTGCTCTCGCCCGTCAGGGTGTCGAGCACGACCTCGCTCACAGCCGCGCCATAGGCGAAATAGAAGAAGGGCCGTCCGCGTTGCGCTTTGCGGTCGTAGCTGATTTTGGGCGTGCGGTAATAACCAGTCGACGACAGCGAAACCCGCGCCCTGTGGCTGGCCTGGGCAAGTTGCGCGAATGTCATCGCTTGACCAGCGCCGCTGATCTGCCCATCTTGGAAAACGATCTCGTCGGCAGCGCAACCAAACTGCTCGGCCGCCACTCCTGCCATGCGCTCTTTGATCGCGCGCGCAGCGATCTGCGCTGCCATGCCATTAAGATCGGTGCCCGCGGAGGCGGCAGTGGCGGAGGTGTTGGGTACTTTGCCTGTCGTGGTCGGAGTGATCTTCACCGCATCGATGCGGATGCCAAATTCCGAGGCGACGATTTGCGCCACCTTGGTCATCAACCCTTGACCCATTTCGGTGCCGCCGTGATTGAGGTGCACACTGCCATCCGTATAGACATGCACCAAGGCGCCGCCTTGGTTCAAATAGGTCGCCGTAAACGAGATGCCGAACTTCACCGGTGTCAGCGCCAGCCCGCGCTTGCGCACCGGGTTTGCCGCGTTGAAGGCCGCGATGGCTTGGCGGCGGGCGCGATAATCTGCTTGGACTTCCAGCGCCGCGATCAACTCCGGCGCAATGTTGTCGTCCACGCTTTGGTGATAGGGCGTTTCGTTGCGCGGCGCGGTGCCATAAAGATTGGCCTTACGGACATCGAGCGCATCTTTGCTCAGATGAACAGCAATGGCGTCCATCACCCGCTCGATCCCCATCATACCTTGTGGCCCGCCAAAGCCGCGGAAAGCGGTGTTCGAGACCGTGTTGGTGCGAAAGCGGTGCGAGATGATGCTGGCGTTAGAGAGGAAATAGGCGTTGTCGAAATGGAACATCGCGCGGTCATTGATCGACAGCGATAAATCCGCCGAATAGCCACAACGCGATTGTAGAACAGTCTTGATGCCTTCGATCCGCCCGTCGCCATCAAAGCCGACATCATAACCGATGACAAAATCGTGGCGCTTTCCGGTCAGGATCATATCGTCATCACGGTCGAGGCAGATCTTCACCGGACGCCGCAGCGTAAAGGCCGCCAGCGCCGCGGCCGCAGCGGGCAGGGTTGCTTGCGTTTCCTTGCCGCCAAAACCGCCCCCCATACGGCGCACTTCCACGGTGACGGCATTGTCGGAAAGCCCCAGCACACCTGCGACCAGATGCTGAATTTCACTCGGATGTTGTGTCGAGGCGTGCAAATGGATGTCACCGTCTTCGCCGGGAATGGCGAGCGATACTTGGGTCTCGAGATAGAAATGATCCTGGCCGCCGATCGTCAGCGAGCCTGCAAGGCGATGTTTGGCCCGCGCCAGCGCAGTCTCCGCATCGTCCAAGGTCAATTGCTGCGCTTCCTCCAACACCTGTCCGGCACGCTCGGCATCAGCAATCGTCAGCACTGCTGGAAGATCTTCGTAGGAAACTTTTGCCAATCGCGCCGCCGCGCGAGCCTTTTCCCGTGTTTGCGCAACCACAGCGAACAGCGCTTGCCCGGTATAACGCACCTCGCCGCCGGCAAATAGCGGGTCGTCCTTGAAGACCGGGCCGACATTGTTCTCGCCGGGAATATCTTTGGCGGTGAAGACCGCAACCACACCCGGTGCCGCGGTCACGGCGGTAAAATCGATGGCTGTGACGCGCGCATGCGCCCTTTCGCTGAGGCCGAGGCAAAGATGCAGCGTTCCCGGCGGCTCAGGGATATCGTCGACATAAAGGGCGCGGCCGCTGACATGCTTCTCGGCGCTATCATGATTGCGGCTTTCACCAACACGACCTGAGGGTAACGGAAAAGCGTCAGGCGCCGTCATGCAGCGCCTCCTCTTGCGGCACGCGCACCAACGGCGCCCCGCTGCCTTCCAGCCACAGCCGCCAGAGAAAAGTTTTGGCGACCAGCAAGCGATAAGCCGCCGACGCGCGCATATCACTGATAGGGGCAAAATCCATTTCCAACGCCGCCATCGCGTCTCGGATTATGGTCTCTGACCAAACGCTGCCCTCCAAGACCGCTTCGGTGTTGGCGGCGCGTTTGGGCGTCGCAGCCATGCCACCGAAAGCCAGGCGTACGTCACGCAACGTCTCGCCCTCACGTCTAAAAGCGATGGCGGCGCACACCGCTGAGATATCCTGGTCGAAGCGCTTGCTGATCTTATGGGCGCGGAAGACACGACCCACCCGCTTCGGCACAAGGATGGTCTCGACAAACTCGCCGGGCGCGCGATCCTGTTTACCGTAACCGAGAAAGAAGTCTTCCAGCGGAAGCGTTCGCCGCACGCCCCCCTTGTTCAAACCCGCGCGCGCGCCCAGCGCGATCAGCGGCGGCAGGCTGTCGCCAATGGGCGAGCCGTTGGCGATATTGCCGCCTATCGTTCCGGCATTGCGCAATTGCACTGATCCCAGCCGCCGCAGCAATTCGCCGATATCAGGGTGCATTCGCGCCAGCGCAGCATAAGCCTCGGCATAGGAAACCGCGGCACCAATTTCGATCGCATTGTCTGTCTCGCTAATCTGGCGCAGCTCGGCCACCCGCCCGAGCGAAATGATGGTCTGCAAAATGGCAAGCCGCTTGGTCACCCACAAACCGACATCCGTCGCGCCCGCCACATAGGTGGCGTTCGGATAGGCCGCCGACAGTTCAGCAAGCTCGGCAAGATTGCGCGGTGCAAAGAAGCGGCGGGTCGTCCCGCTAGCCTCGTAAACGATAGCCAGCATGCCATCGCTGTCTATCGTGAGCGGCGCCGTTTGGTCCGGCGCGGGATAGTGCGCCATGCGTTGCGCGGCTGCGATGATCGGTCCATAGCCGGTACAGCGGCACAGATTTCCGGCCAGCGCATCGCGCGCCCCGGCTTCGTCAAGCTCCAGCCCATTGCGATAACAGGCATAGAGCGACATGACAAAGCCGGGTGTGCAGAAGCCGCATTGCGAGGCATTGCTGTCGACCAGCGCCTGTTGCACCGGATGCAGTGGCCCGTCTGGCGGCGACACGCTTTCGACAGTGTACAGCGATTTGCCGTCGATCATCGGCAAGAACAGGATGCAGGCATTCAGCGCCCGGAACACTGGCCGCGCCTCGGGGTCGGCTACGACAATGGTGCAGGCGCCGCAATCGCCTTCACCGCAACCTTCCTTGGTGCCGGTGCGCCGCAGGCTCTCGCGCAGATAGCGCAGCACTGTCATGGTCGGATCGGGATTGCAAACCTCGTGCACCACGCCATCAAGCCGGAAGCGGACGGTGTCGCGGGTCATGAGCGCCCCTCCGTCAAGCCTCGAAGCTCACCCATGGCACCCACCAAAGTGCGTGTCAAAAGCGCAGCGGGCGGCGACAGCGAACGGCCGGAGGCGCTGACGAGCGACAGCAGCGACAGCGGCACCGCATCGTCGCTCAGCGGAATGAAGATCAGCGTGCCCGCTTCGACCTCATTCAGCACATCGAGGCGCGTCAAAAGAGCGATACCTTGGCTGCGCGCCACCAGCGCTTTCATCACCGCGATGGAATTGACCTCGAAGGCACTTTGCTCTTCCTTGCCATAGGTTTTGCCCCACAACACATCGATGATCGCGCGCAGCGACAGCTTCTTGTCCGGCATGATTAGCGGGTAGTCGGCAAGCTCTTCAAAGGCGATCTCGCTGCGCTGT
>Ga0265338_10009110_pt1 | contig 11925 bp, 11 predicted proteins | sample 42126metaG_FD_193579 | JGI IMG/M metagenome (GOLD analysis project Ga0265338, IMG submission 193579) | Rhizosphere microbial communities from Carex aquatilis grown in University of Washington, Seatle, WA, United States - 4-21-26 metaG | ecosystem: Host-associated > Plants > Roots > Rhizosphere... | reverse complement strand
TGCGCTATGTCAGGATTCGCAAAAAGGCGGAATTCGACATTTCTTTTACGGTGGTGCCGATGGCGTGGCGGAAAAAATGTCGATTACGCTTTCCCGTAAATATCCAGGCCTCAGAGTGGCAGGATTCGCGACCCCTCCGTTTCGAGATCTAACTAGTGAAGAAAATGAACAGATAATTGAGACGATTAAACGGTCAAAAGCGCAGATCCTGTGGGTTGGGATCAGTACGCCGAAACAGGAGCTTTGGATGTACCGCCACGTGCGAAGATGTCCGGGACTAACCATGATCGGAGTAGGTGCAGCGTTTGATTTCCATACCGGACAAATTGCTAGGGCGCCGAAATGGATGCAAGATTGCGGTTTGGAATGGCTGCATCGTTTAAAAAGCGAGCCGGTGCGATTGTGGCGACGGTATCTTATCATGGCGCCAAAGTTTTTGGCCTGCGTTATGTTTGAGCTAATTCAGGAGATGTGTCGGCGCGACGGCGCCGATAAAAAAAGTCGTTCGACTGGAAGAAGTGACGATCGCACATAGTCTAAGTCAATCGACGTAGGTAATTGTGAGAATGAAATGTCCTATAATCTAAATTTGAAAGAGTTTATCCAAGGTGAGTTAGAGAAGCGGGGCGTTCTTTTACGTAGGTTTCACAGGGCAAGAAGTGAAATCCACATGGTGCTGAAAGCGTTGGATAGATCTGGTTCGAAGTTGATATTTGATATTGGTGCCAATAGCGGGCAGTTCGCGAACGAGTGCTTTAAAGCGGGATATGAGGGACGAATTGTGTCCGTAGAGCCGCAGACTAAGGCTCACGCGGAACTTGTTCAGAGGGCGAAATCGCAGCCTAATTGGACCGTCGCACCGCGTATGTGTATCGGCGATAGGAATGGTAAGGCCGTTATTCACATCTCGCCGAATAGTGTTAGTTCTTCATTGCTCGCAGTTACGCAAAAATCAATTAAGGGCAATGAAGATACAAATTATGTTGGAGAAGAGTCCGTCGATATTTCCACATTGGATGATGTGGCAGCCCACTATCTGAACGATGATGAGCGGATGTTTCTAAAGATCGATACCCAAGGGTATGAAAGACACGTCCTTGATGGCGCGCCTCGTGTGTTGGGTCAAGTCGCAGCAGTCTATGTAGAAATGTCGCTAGCAGTCCTTTATGAAGGGGGCGCCACTTTTATTGATCTTTATTCAAGGCTCGAGCGGAGTGGGTTCAGATGTATTGGACTTTTTCAAGGTTTTACAGATTTTAATACGTTTGAGATGTTGCAAGTGAATGGTCTTTTTATTCGCATCAATTCCTAAGTAGGCTTGAGTGAAAGGCGGCGTCGTCAGGTATGGTGGATAAGAAAGGGACAATAGATCCGCCTCGGTTGGCAGTCGCATTGGCCTCCTTTAATCGTAAGGAGGTGACTTTGCGCTGCCTCCGCGGGCTCTATGCGCAGGCGCTTGGAGATATTTCTGTCGCCGTACATCTCTTCGACGACAATAGCCCGGATGGTACTGCCAATGAGGTCAGGGTAAGATTCCCGCAGGTGCATATTATAAACGGCGATGGGAATCAGTTTTGGGGTGGGGGCATGCGTGCGGCCATGCAGTCGGCAATGGGGGCTCCGTTCGATTTTTTGCTTTGGCTAAACGACGATGTTTCGCTGTTCGAGAATTCTATTCTCACATTACTTGAGGCTCATGAAATGGCTTGTCTTGATTATGGGTCTGGACCACATATCGTTGTTGGGGCAGTCACTGATCCGGCAACTGGACAAGTAACCTATTCCGGTCTTACGCGGAATAATAGTTGGCATCCCGTTAGTCTCTCGCGTGAAATACCAAACAGTCGTGTCTTAACACCATGCGATACGATGAATGGGAATATCGTTCTCATTCCGGTCGAAGTGGTCCAGCAGATTGGAGTTATTGACCCTTCGTTTATTCATCAACTGGGTGACTTTGATTATGGTTATCGCGCCGTGCGTAGCGGCGCAAAAATTTGGCTTGCAAGCCGTCCTGTTGGTACTTGCGAACGAGATCGCCAACGGAAGAACTGGGCAAATCCTTCTTTGACGTTCATGGAAAGATTAAACATATTGAATACGCCACAAGGATTACCGCCAATACCCTGGCTGAAATTTATGTGGCGGTTCGGTGGTGGGCTTGGCGTTATACTGCTTGGGATTGGGTATATGCGGGCTTTGGGACGCAGTATGTTGCGCTCGTTGAACGTATATCGCCAATAGCCGGGACGAGGTTCTTTCGTCTCAATGATCAGTATTTGTTCCTTAGAAGTCTTTTATTTCAATCGAAAATGTGAGGCCGCTATTATAAAAGAAAGCGGCCCACAATTGCTCCCTTGTATCCTTACGGCAGCGGCCGCCTAGTATTGATGTCGCTTTCGGAGATAGCTGTCTGAAGTGGCGACCTTTAGCCATCGCGGGTTCGGCGCTGGCGGCCTGAAATGCACATCAACAAGGTTCATCGTGACGACCATCGACCGCGTCGCCGCGGACCTCGGCGAGAGCTTCGAGTGGCCCCACGGCTGCAATCCATTCCCGAAGAGCAAGGGCAACGAACTCCGGGCCGTTGTCTGAACGTATGTGCGCAGGAATGCCCCGCGAGACGAACAACTCGCAAAGCGCCTCGATGACGTCGGTTGCCTTGAGCCGGCGGGCCACACGGATGGCAAGGCTCTCGTGGCTGAACTCGTCGATGATGCACAGCATCCGGAACGCCTTTCCGTCGTGGGTGCGGTCAGCAACGAAGTCATAGGACCAGACGTGGTTGGGGCGCTCCGGCCGCAGACGCATGCATGAGCCGTCATTGAGCCACAGGCGCCCGCGTTTAGGTTGTTTGGCGGGCACTTTCAGCCCCTCACATCGCCAGATCCGCTCGACACGTTTCTTGTTCACCGTCCAACCGGCGCTACGCAGTAACACCGTGATCCGGCGGTAACCGTAGCGGCCGTATTGGCGGGCAAGTTCGATGATGTCGGCAGTCAACGCCGCCTCATCATCAGGTGTCGTAGCGGTCGTGCGCTGCGTCGATCGGTGCTGGCCCAGCACCCGACATGCCCGTCTCTCGGAGATGCCAAGTTCGGTCGTCACTTGATCCACGCACGCTCGGCGGCGCGAGGGGCTTAGAAGGTTCCCTTTGCAGCCTCTACCAAGATCAGCTTGTCCAGTGTCAAGTCCGACACGGCTCGCCGAAGGCGACCGTTCTCGGTCTCCAGTTCTTTGAGCCGCTTGACCTGGTCGCCCTTGAGCCCGCCGTATTCATTGCGCCACCGATAGTACGTTATTTCCGTTACGCCTATCGATCGAACCGCGTCTGCGATCGGCCGACCCTGCGCCATCAACACATCAACCTGCCGGAGCTTCGCAACGATCTCTTCCGCCGGATGCCGCTTCCTCGCCATCGTATCCTCCATGGTCAAAACCATACCTCAGGGAGGACCACTTCAAAGGGGGCAGATTATTACGATGCCGCCGTGGAAGTGGATACCGAGGATGGCGTGATCTGGGTTTACGGACCCGGCGACCACCAGATTATAGCATTCACCGACTTCGGGATCGAAACCCTGGTCGAGTTGATCAAGATCCACAGAGAGCTGTCATCCACCCAATCCTGAGACCGTAATGGTCACACCTGCGGCCTACGGCGGATAGGTACGCTCCTTTAGGTCGCGTTGACAAAGTGATTGACGAGGGAATTCGTGGCTTGATTCAAGGCTGTCTTTTAGAGGGGAGGCAAATTGATTCGAGGCCGACTGACGGATGCGGAATGGTCATTTTTCGAACCGTTTGTGATCGAGACTGGGCCGAAGCGGGGGCGACCTCCCGCTGATCATCGGCGGGTTCTGGATGGCATATTATGGATCGCGCGGACGGGCGCGCCTTGGCGCGATCTGCCGGAGGAACTGGGCAAATGGAGTTCAGTGTATCGCCAATTCCTGCATTGGACGCGTGCGGGGCTGTGGGCCATTGTGCTGGAAGCCTTGGCGAAAACCGAGGCCATTCCTGATCCGCTTCAAATGATCGACTCAACAATTGTCCGGGCGCACCATCACGCAGCCGGCGGAAGGGGGGATTCAGAAAAACGCTCTTGGCTGTTCGCGCGGTGGGTTCTCGACAAAGATCCATCTCCGCACAAATGCGGAGGGCCTCCCGATCGGCACCTCGCTCACGGCGGGCGAAGCGCATGACATCAAAGGCTGCGAGGCGCTGATGAATGAAGACGCCCCCGACCCGAAGGTGTTGCTTGCTGATCGCGGTTACGACAGCGACGCCATTCGTGCCGATGTGGAAAAGCGTGGTGGCGTGCCGATGATTCCAACCAAGAAAAACCGGCGAGTGCAGATCGCGATCGACGGCGCCATCTATGCTCTGCGCAATCGCATCGAACGATGCTTCAATCGTCTCAAGAATGCCCGTCGCGTCGCCACTCGCTACGATAAATCCGCCGATACATTCCTTGGCTTCATCCACCTAACCGCCGTACGCCTCTGGTTGCGGCACTTTGTCAACGCGGCCTAGTTGGAGGTAGTATTTCTACGATGAGTATGGGCCTTAGAAAATCACGGAAGTCCGGGCGCCTCGACCGGCTTTTTCGGAGGGCGATTGTTTGGTCAATCTGGATGGCCCTGATTTACACACTTTATTTTGAAACTACACGGGACGCGTCTCTTGCCACTATTGGTAGCTATAACCTCTCATTCATCGAGGTTGCAATGGTGCCGGCGTTTATAGCGCTTATAATTGGCGTGGTGCACCGGGCGCGGCCAGGGAGTTCATTGGGTGTTTTGATCCTGTCGCTTGCTGCTATTTTGGCATTTAATGTTTTTCGCGGCATGTTGGAATCACCTGTCGCTGCGTTTAAGTCGTTGCGTAACACAGGCGAGGTATTCGTTTTAATGTTACTTGTCCTGTATTTTCCTGTCGACAAAGGACTTTTTCAAAAAATCACTAATGCGATTATGATGGCTGCCACATATGTGTGCATCTTAGAGGTGTTTCGCTATATTTATGGAGCGAGCCTTTTTCTGAGCAGTGTTGTTCTTTCGTCCTACAAGATCGACCAGCGCGGCGCATCGAACGATGGCGCAGTGCTGGTCGCAGCTGCTGCAGTCCTGCAGATGTCATGCCTTATCCGGAGGCCAAGTGTTGGGTTCAAAGCAGCTTGGCGTTACGTTCACCTAACGGTTTTGATCGGGGGTTTGCTAGTCTCGCTTCAAGCTACGGCAATTATTGCGGGAATGTTAGCGCTTTTTGTTGTTTATGTATTTGAACGCGGCAAGGCGAAATCCGCGCATCTCGTCCGGATTTCGCTTGCGATTTTCCTTGTCGTGCCACCATTGGTTGTTCTGGCAATTGCGCCGGATATTGTTCCTCTTCCCGATTGGGTCTCTGGATATTTAATGAATCGCTACACAACTGCGACGTTTCGTGAGCACCTGTGGGCGGCTCTGATTTCTGACTATGGGCAATGGTCAGTGCCCGATCAATTCTTCGGCCTCCCCGCCGGCATTCTTCCGCAACTCGTGGTTCCCGATTGGGGTGGCGAGATTTGGCAATTCAGTGTGCACAGCATGTATTTTGGTCTTGTAATCAATTGTGGCGTAATAGGTCTTTTGCTCTATTTTGCAATACTGGTTCATTCGACATTTCAAAATGCCCGATTTTCTCTGCGCGGAGTAAATACTGGCTTGTTGCCGTCGCCAGTGGCAGCACTGGCTTTGACTGTATTGATGGTAGTGTATGGCTACAGCTACGAAATTCGAAACGGTACCGGTATTTTTCTTTTTCTGGCGTTGGCTGCTGCTCGGTATTCAGCGAAAGCACAAACGGTGAAAGGATTAGTGCCGAATAGTATACCTGAGCCGTTTCGCCAGAGCGGTGCGTTTCTCCCGTTACGAGAGGAGCAAGGGCGATGAAAGTTCTCTTATCCGCGTTCTCGTGCGCTCCAGGTATCGGCTCTGAGTATGGAGTGGGCTGGAACTGGACCATCACCTTGGCGGAGATTGGCTATGATGTAACGGTGCTCACTCATAGGCGTAACCGGTCATCTATAGAGCGTATGATTGCTGAGGCCCCGCACGACCACCTTCGGTTTATTTATATTTCACTGTTTCCTAGCGATCGAGTTCCAGGATTTATACTACTGCATTATTTGTATTATTATGCATGGCAGGTGAAGGCTCTGTTCGTCGTGCTGCGTCGGGGCATTTGGAAGAGAGTTGATATTGTCCATCACCTGACATATGGCGGGATCCGAACAGGGTCCCTACTATTTTTGGTACCGAAACCTTTCATCTTTGGGCCTGTAGGCGGCGGTGAAACTTGCCCCATGCGCCTCGTATCGCCACTCGGTGTTGTGCCCTTTGGGAGAGAGGCGATCCGAAGACTATTCAACACGATAAGCTTTGTAGATCCGATCTTCGTTCTTATGCAGGCCCGCGCGAAAAAATTATTCGTTAGGACAATTGAAACGGGAGGTCATATTTGGCCAATTTTCCGTGGCAAGATGAAGGTGGCGAGCGATATTGGAAGTTCGTTCTCCGTACCTCGCGATCCTGTGCGGTCGCGCCATCACCTCATTCGTGTACTTTTTGCGGGTAATCTATATTATTTTAAGGGCGTTGACGTTGTTGCGGATGCAATGAAAATACTCGACTCGCGTGGCCCGGGCTATCGTCTTACGATTGCAGGCGAAGGACCGAGGCGATCAGCGGTGCAGGAAAAGCTTAATCTATTTCGGAATACGCCCGCTATTCTGCTGGGGCGTGTCCCGCAATCCACTCTTTTTAGTCTTTATCAGGATACGGACGTATTCGTCTTTCCGAGCTACCACGATTCAGGTGGTACGGTGATATTAGAGGCGATGAGCTTCGGGACCCCGGTGGTTTGTCTCGATTTGGGAGGGCCGCCGCATGTGGCAGGAACGGCCGGTATAGTCATCTCCGTAACGGGGCGCAGTTACGCAGAGGTCTGTTCCGATGTTGCTGAGGCGATTGAGCGGTTGGCAAGTACGGAAGGTAGCATTGATTATGCACGACGCAGGTCTTTGGAGCGCGCGCGCGAACTTACTTGGGAGCATACCGTCCGGTCTGTTTATGATGATCTCGAGAAGTGAGGCGGGCAGCGCCAATAATCAAACGATGTTAGAGTTTTCAAAACAATCCGATTAAACTCCACAAATCGGTGCTTTGTTTCGTTGAAAGTATTTTGATGGAAAATACAACTTCATTGGGTGGCAAGGTAAGCCTCTTCCATCTCCCAAATGACCCGAGTTATGAGGATGTGGCAAACCGTCAGAACGGCCCGCGCGACGCTTTTGTAAATTTTTGTCAAAACGGGCTGTTGTCAGACTATCAAGATTATGCGTTTCTGTCAGAGTTTCGGCGTAATCGCAATGCAGGTGCCATTCAAGCGGAGATTTTGCGTAGAGTGGCCGCAATGCGTCCCACCATCATTTTTTGGCATCATCTTTCAGAATTTCCAGTTGACCAATTGTTTATGGATCGCCTTCGTGATTCAGCGCCGGGCGCCCTTTTGGTGTATCATGAAGGTGACGCTTTTGGCCGCTACCGAAAGAGAATCTCGGGCCAGATGCGGGTTATGCTCGCCAATGCCGATCTGACATTCTCAATAGCACTTGGAGAGTTGGCCCAGCTTATGCGCGACAGCGGCGCAAAGGATCTGCGTTACTTGCCGCATTCCTACGATGAACGACGCTTTGGGAAGGCGTGGGATTATAATCAGAAGCGGGCTTTTAAGATTTCAATGATCGCTAGTCGCGGAACCACGAGGATACCGGGGATTTACGCGCCCGGGGGCAGGCGGCGCGATGCTCTTGTGAGGCGGCTTGCAGCTAGGTATCGCTCGGACTTTGCACTTTATGGTAAGGGCTGGAACGGTCTTGTGTCTTGGCGCGGGGCTATCCCGTTTGATCGACAGGAAGACGTGACCCGCAGTTCTTTGGTATCTGTGAACTGGGACCACTATGATCACCTTCCGTATTACTTCTCTGATCGGTTGCCTATTTCGTTAGCGGCCGGCGTGCCTCATATTACCAGTTACCACGCGGGTTATGAGGATATGTTTGGCACTTGTCCGGGCCTTTACACGGCGCGAACCGTTAGCGAACTCATGACAAAAATCGATTGGTTGCTCAGCAAACCGCGAGCCGAGTTAATAGAGGAGGGACAGGCCTCACACGAATGGGTGAAGACGAGACTAAACGCAAACGCAGTCTATAGGCGCGCATTGGATATTTGCGTAGAGAAAATTCGGCATGTCTAGTTCAGAGAATTCGGATTTGAAGCGTCGTACGGTGCGTGGCGTAAGACTAACTTTCGTCAGTAGCATAGTCAGGATGCTGATTCAGTCCGTTACTCTCATAATAATGGCCCGTCTTCTTATTCCTGCTGATTACGGAATCATGGCCGCTGCTATGATATTCATACAGCCCATTCAGACGACTTTGCTCTCGGGGGTTGAGCGCGCTATCCTTCTTAAGCAGGATATGAGCGACGAGGCGATATCGTCCGCGTTATATGGCCTGCTTGCAGGTTCCGTGTCTTTGTGCCTGATCGTGGTCGGCGGGGAAATTTTGCTAATCAAAGAGCCGACGTTCAAATTAGTTCTTGGCCTCCTGTCTTTCTCACTGATTTTGAACGGAATTTGTTCTCCCGCGCGGGCTTGGTTTCGTCATCACCTGGCATTTGGCAAGATTGGCGGCTTCGATCTGGCCGGGCAGGTCATTGGCACTTGCGTCGTTGGCATCCCATGCGCCTGGTACGGGTTGGGTGTCTATAGCCTAGTATTTGCAATCCTCACGCAGGGCTTTGTTCAGGCCGTCCTTTATTGGTTCTTCAGCGGTGCCCGAATCGTGTCCCGAGTAAATATCGCTTATATAAAGGACGTCGCAGGTCTCTCTTATCACGTCGCGAGAATCTCACTTGTCGATACTATACAAGGGCAGTTTCTGTTCGTCTTTACTTGGTACTTTTCTGGCCACGTCGAACTTGGCATTTTGAATCGCGCCTATTACATGATTCAGCTGCCGACGCAGATGCTCGTAAACTCGCTGACCTCCGTTCTTTTTACTGGTTTTGCGCTTGTAAAGGCGGACCCTGCACGGTTAACGTCGGCAGTGCGCTCGCTTGTCCAGACTAGCAGCATAATTATCTTTCCTCTTACGACGGGAATGGCCGCGGCGGCGCCGCAACTGGTGCAAGTTGTTCTTGGAAAGCGGTGGGTTGCCGTGGAGCCACTCATTCCGTTGCTCGCATTCGGAACGGCCTTCGTGATGACCGGGCATCTGTTTGCAGTCATGGCCGAAGCTGTTGGTGAGCTACGGAAGAAATTTATCGTGCAGGTCTCGACGGCTGCGATCGCAGCTCTTGTTTATGCTATGTTTTCACGTTTCGGTCTTGTCGGCTCGTCCGCTGCTTTTGCTGTATCGTGGGCTATATATTTTGCGGGCCAATTATTGCTGGCAACGAATATTCTCCGGATCGATGTTGCGGACGTAATACGTTGGCTTGTGCCGGGCGCGGTCGGCTCGGCCATGGTAGTGGCTTACGTCTTAGGCTTGCGCGCTATGGTAGGGCATGACCGTACGTTTTTTCTTTTGAGTTTGGAAGTTGTTGGTTGCGGGGTGACGCTTGCGGCGACGCTGCGCCTATTTTTTGGTGCGATGTTGCACGATTTAATGAAAAATATGGGGCTTACATTTTTGATCCAGTATCGTTGGATCGTGCCGGTGCCGAAGCCACGATGATTGCTACATCTGTCATCTCTTCGGCACTTCAGCGAAATGGTAAGCGGAAGATTGTCTGGATTGCAAGTCTTCTTCTTTGCCTCGTCTTCGTGCAAAAGGGGGCCAACGGAGCGCTAGCCGTTACGAAGATCGTTGATAGCATTCAGTCGCTCAAGCATATCGGCGAAAAATCGCCGATGTTTGAACATATTATGGTTGAATCGTATCGAAGCGGTGAGCGTGCGGGCGGAGGCAATTTTGACTGGATTTCCGGCGAGTGCAAACCGGATGGGGTTGTCTGGTTTTCGGCGACGGGAGTATCATCGGCGTCTGGCTGCTGGAGGCGTCAGATTGTCAACGGTATTCTCACTCCTTCGGATGCAGGTGCTGCGTGTTCCGGGAGACACGACGATTCAGTTGCGTTCTCGAGAGCCATTGTGGCTGCCGGCGAAAAATACCTTCTGTACATCCCAAAATCATGCGTAGTTCGTTTGACTTTTGCGGTAAATGCGACCGTGAGCCACTTTCATTTGAGGATCGACGGGGTTCTCCGGCAAACAAGCCTGAGCGCGAAGTACGTAATTGAGTTATCCGGTCAAAATCAGATTATTGATGGTGTCGGGATTATCTCTAGCGTGCGCGATGAGGTGGTTCGCCACAATGATTGTATAAAAGTGTCCGGATCGAATATAACAATACGGAATATTCGCATAAGCAGCTGCGACTATTCCGGGATTAACACGGCTGGCGGTAATAATTTTTTTTATGAGCAGGTTTCTTTCGATCACGTCAGGGGCATTGCACTCGAGTTCAACGTGGGAGCAGATGGAAAAGATCATTCGGATGTAATGATCTCTAATATTTTCGTTGATGGTTCAACAGAGCCGGTTTCGTCGCAAGGCTTTGCCGGAATGATTGGCTTTATCCGACCGTTACCATGTCGGAATTATTGGCGTGGGGTAACAGTTACTAATGTTCGTGGTCTCTTTCCGGTCTTTAACGAGGCGAATGGTTCGAATTTTGTCGGCGTGACCACGCGGTGCGTCACAAATTCTGCCTTTTCCGCCTTGTCGATTACGGGAGGTAGGTTGGGATTTTCTTGGGAGCATATCTCGAACAGCTCCGCGACAGGAATCTCTGCTTACAGTGTTTTTGGTATCAGCAACGAGATCGCCGCGGCAACAGGATTCAGCGGTTCCGCTTGGTCTGTCGACGGTGGTGCCCTCAAACCGGCGTCTAAGCAAGTGGGTATCTATATCGACGAAGACAAAGGAGTTAATAGAAATCAATTTGCTCTTGCTGGCTATGTGGTGAATAACCTCTTCGGGAATGCGGTCGTCTGCGTGACCTCATCGCGCGTGGCAATTTCATCGATGAGCGTCATGGCAGCGTCGTCGGATCCGAGTATTCTCATCTACCATTCTCCGCAGTCGAATCCGCACAGCTGTCGTTCGCTCCAAATTGAAAATTCGTATTTCGACGGCGCGTCGTTGGCCGCGAACCTAATTGAGATCCGAGCAATTGCTGGTGAGACAACAAACCTTAATCTAACGATTGGGCATAGTATTGTCACCGGCTATACCGGTGCCGTATTGAGCGCGGGCGTTCTTGGAACAAAATCTACAATTCTTTCCGGCATCGATATCTCGGGTAACCGACTTTCGGGGGTTCTTTTTGCTAACGAAATGCCGAAATATCTCGTCGTCGCTCGGTTCGGTGCGGCAAATAATCGGGGTCTATCCCTTCCGCGCGGTGTAACTAGGTTGGATTACACTGATTACTCCACCAGTCTGATTGAGGCGTGGATTGAAGGTAGCCCGAATGGCGTGCTACGGGCGGCGCCCGGATCTGTGGTCCACAGAGTCGATCAAAGCGGTCTGCTTTGTTACAAGACCGGAAATATGGATAGTGGCTGGCATTCTGCTGGTGGCGGGCCGTGCTGATTAGGGCGTGGACTCATTAGCGCGAAGCCAAATTCGGATTGACGCGAGTTTGACGAACGCTAGATAGTTGGATGCGACTTTTGGCCTGCACCCGGTTCCGAAGACACCAAGTTTGGTGTGACAATGGGACCGGAGGTGGGTCATGGAGCGTCGGAAGTTTACGCGGGAGTTCAAGCTTGAAGCTGTGCGCCTGATCAGAGAGCGAGGCGTATCGTATAC
>Ga0265338_10009107_pt1 | contig 11928 bp, 14 predicted proteins | sample 42126metaG_FD_193579 | JGI IMG/M metagenome (GOLD analysis project Ga0265338, IMG submission 193579) | Rhizosphere microbial communities from Carex aquatilis grown in University of Washington, Seatle, WA, United States - 4-21-26 metaG | ecosystem: Host-associated > Plants > Roots > Rhizosphere... | reverse complement strand
CGCATAGGAGGGTTAGACGCAATACCGTTCAATTAGTGATCCGCATGGCCAGATCGGCAGGTCGATCGGGCTGGGGCCAGTCCCGGTGGCGGGCTCGTTTCACGTGCCAGCGGGTGTACTTGCGTTTGACGACCCGGGGGTTGGCTCGGGGCCGCCTCCTGGGCAGGAGCCGGTGCAGCAGTTCGCCGATGGCGTGGCGCCAGAGCCGGAGGAGGGTGTCGGCGGCTTCAGGGGGGAAAAGCACCCACTTGGGCGATGGACCGGCGGGCGATCCGTAGGGCGGCGACGAAGGAGACCCGGTCGGGGTCCTCTCCAGCCTGGTGTGCGGCTTCGAACATGAGGGTGCGGATGGCGTAGTGGCAGCACAGGTGGCCCCAGATCTCCTGGAGGACCAGATCGGGCGAGCGGGAGCGCAGCACCGTCCGTGGACCGCGCTGGTGGGTCTTCAGCTCGTCGAAGGCGGTCTCGATCTCCCAGCGCCCGGCGTAGGCGGCGGCCAGCTCGGTGGCCGGGGCCTCGCCCGGGTCCACGATGGTGGTGAGGAGGCGGTAGGGCCCGGTCGGGTCTCGCCCGTCCTCGACCGTGTACTCGACGACCCGGACGGTGAGCGGGTGCTGGCGTTTGCGGTCCTTCTGCGAGTCGAAGACCTGGGCCAGGTAGGACCCGTCACAGAGGATCTCTATGGGTTCGAGCCCGAGATGGTCACTCACCCGCCAGAGCAGATCGGCCCCGGTCGCCTGGGCCGCCTGCCAGGCGGCGAAGCCATAGAACCCCCGGTCGGCCAGGCAGAGCACTCCCTCTTCGAGCCGGCCGAGCAGTTGGCGGGCCATGGCGTTCTCCGACGTCGTGTAGGGACCCACCACGGCCTCGAACATGGCGTGGGTGCCACATTCGGCCAGCGCCACCACCCGGGCCTGGGGGAAGGCCGAGCGTTCCCCCTTCATCACCCCGGGCCGACCGAAGTGACCATCGTTGGCCGGGGTGTCGGCCACGTCCAGGCAGGTGCCGTCAATGGCCACCAGGCGGCGGCCGGCCAAAAAGGCCCCGGGCGTTGTTGGGGTGGCCAGGGGCCGGACCACCCGCTCGAACAGTTTGGCCAGGGGCTCGGAGCCGAGCCGGTCCCGGGCATGGGAGATGGCCGCCTTGTTGGCCAGGCGTCCCTGGCCCTCGGTGCGCTCGGCCCAGGCCAACCCGTCGGAGATGAGCGCCAGCACGTCCTCGTAGGAGCCGTCTGAGTGCAGGGCCATCCCCATGGCGAAGTAGGCCACCGAGCGGGCCGGCAACGAGCGGCGACGCTGCTCGGTGCGCCCGCACCCAGCGATCACCTCGTCCACCACCTCGGGCGGGAACACTTTGGTCAACACCCCCACCGACACCAGGTCGCTCAAGCGGCGATCGGACTCGGGCTTTCTCCAACCAGGGCGGGGCATGCCCCAAGATTACACCGTTGTAACCTTAATTGAACGGTATTGCAGCTAGTCATCGACAACACGGTTGGCGCGGTGGTCGTCTTACACCACGTGCGTGGACTTGACCGGGCCCGCACCCGGAGGGGATTACGCTAGGTGCTATGTCCCGCCTGGATCGGATCACCTCAGACCCGGCCATCTGTCACGGCCAGCCCACGGTGCGCGGACTGCGCTACACGGTCGAAGGCCTCCTGGATCTCCTCGCCTCGGGCATGACGATCGACGAGGTCCTCGAAGACCACTCCGACCTCGAACGAGACGATCTCTTGGCCGTCCTTGAGTTCGGTGCGCTGGCGGCCGGGCAGCGCCGGGTGGTGCCGCTCGGCGCTGCATGAAATTCCTGGTCGACGCCCAACTGCCCGCCAAGCTTGCCCAACTCCTTCGGAGGGCGGGACACGATGTTGTCCATACCTCCGAGCTTCTGGAGGGGAATCGCACCACCGATCAGGTCCTGGCCCGAAAGGCGGACAGCGAAGGTCGGGTTGTCATCACCAAGGATCGGGACTTCCGCGACGGCTACCTCCTGAACCGCTCGCCCCGCCGCCTGCTGGTAGTGACGACCGGCAACATCACCAACCGTGAGCTGCTCGCCCTGTTCGATGGCAACCTGACGGTCATTATCGAAGCCCTGTCGGAATCACCGTTCGTGGAACTCAGCCCAGCCGGCCTCATCCTCCACGCCGACCCCGACTGATCACGACGACCGAGCCGCTGGGTCACCCGAGGCAGAGCGCCGAGCCGATGAGGAGTGGGGGCCTGGTTCTTATTGTGGGAACCAAGGTCCAGCAAGCTCGTGACCTGGTCCGACGCAAGGTGGATACTTCCCCTTGTGCGAACCGTCCAGGCAACCTGATCTGCCGGGAACCTTCTGTGGGACAAAACTACTAGGCTGGCCAGTGTGCGCATCAGCTGGACCCATGCCTCCCGGCGTCACGGTGTCGCCCGACGTGACGCTCGGTACGTGGTCATCCACTGTGGGTTGGTCTTCCTCCAGCCGGACCGGCCGGCTCGCCGGTGCCGGAGGACCGGTTTGTCTATCTGGGGGACGATCCGTCAGGACGGGCGCTGGAAGCGATGGGCGTGGAGCTGGAGGCCGAGGACGGCCAAGAGCATTTACGGGTCATCCACGTCATGGAGCTACGAGCGAAGTACCGCAGTCAGTACGAGGAGGCCAAACAATGGCGAGTGTGAAGCGGACGAAGGGCGGTACGGTCCTAACGCCTGCCGTCGAGGAAGCTCTGGCCGACGAGGCGGAGGCCGGTTGCGACCTGTCGAAGGCCAAGTCCGTCCAGACCGGGCGCCCTTCCCTGGGCCGAGGGACCTCGCCGCGCCTCGACCTTCGAGTCGAGCCCGAGTTGGCCGAGGCCCTGCATCGACGAGCCCGAGAGGAGCATCGGACCGTCAGTGCTGTAGCACGGGATGCCCTCCGTCGCTACGTGGCTTCGTGACGAGCCAGCACCAGCATCGGGCCGGCAACGGCGGGATACCGGTTCTTATTGTGGGAACCAAGGTCCGAATCGGGACGGTGCACGAACCGTCGATGACGAGTGGTCGGCGGACGGTACGATGGTGGCGTGACCCGCGTAGGTCTCTTCGACCGGAAGGCAACGGCTGATGAGGTGTCGAGCCGCGCCGCCGATGTCCGGCGCCTGGCTGAGGCTGTGGGGCTGAGCAGCCCCCGCCTCCGGGCCGACGGGGCGATCGTGGTTCACAGTGACGAACCCGGCTACCGGGCCGTGACCCGCCTGTCGTCGTCGTTGTCGGAGTTGGTCGGGCCCTACGTGCACGTCATCACCGACGACGTGCCCGGAGCTGGCACCACCCGGGAGTTGTGACCGACGACGAGCTGTTAGAGGCTCGTCAGCACGCTTGAGCAGCTTCGGCAGATTCTTCCTGATGACAAGGCGTCGTGGGACCGTCAGGCACTAGTTCGTCTGGCCGTCGAGCGGCTGTGGATCACCGCCGGCAACCTGGCGGAGAGCTACCGGCTGACGAAGGGCCTTCCCGGCGGGGTCGACCCTTGGCCAGAACTTGCTGGTTACCGCAACCTTTTGGCCCACGCCCTCCCCGGTGATCTGTCGCCGGACCGGGTCTTCGCCGATAGTGCCGCCGACGTCGGCCGGCTACTGGGTGCAGTCCGAACCCTCCTGAACTGAGCCGCGTGAGCGGCGGCCTTGCCGGGCCTGGTCGCAGACCTCAGTTGGCCCAGGCTGTTATTCCCGAGAGGCCAACCAAGGGCCGGACCGACCAAGACCGTTGATCCCCGAGAGATCGGATCGCTACAGCCTGATGGCTGAACCAGCGATACAGGGAGGCCGGTTCTTATTGTAGGAGCCAAGGTCCACTGACTCCGTTGACCTGGTTCGACGCGATGACTTCGATTCGGTGCGCGAACCGAAGTCGGCGCGATGACCGGCCCGGCCCGGCCCGGTGCGGTGGCCGCTGGATCTCTGAGTCACAACCGTCGCGTACCGTTCAACCATGCCGCCGTTGCCCCGGATCACTGGCCGGGAAGTGGTTCGAGCGCTCAGCCGGCTCGGCTGGGTCGTGGTGGCGCAGCGGGGTTCCCATGTCCAACTCCGTCACCCGGACCGGGGCGGCCGGGTGACGGTGCCGATCCACGCCGGCGAGACCCTCGGTCCCGCGTTGCTGCGGTCGACCCTGAACCAGGCAGGCCTGACGGCCGAGGAGTTCCGGGCGTCCCTGTGAGAGGATTGGTGCTGATGCGGACCTACACGATCGTGGTGGAACCGGAGGAGACCGGGGGGTACTTCGTCACCGTGCCGGCCCTGCCCGGCTGCTTCACGCAGGGACAGACCCTGGAAGAGTGCCAGGCGAGAGCAGCCGAGGCGATCGAGGTGCACATCGCCGGCCTCGAGGCTGGCGGCGAGGTCGTGCCAGAGGAGTTCGGCACTCCGCAACTGCTGGCCGTCACGGTGGCCGCCTGAAAGCAGCACCGGACGGTCGCGTCCGACGGTTCAGACCTTGATCAGCGAGCCGCTGGTCAGCGCGGACCGGTTCTTATTGTGGGAACCAGGGTCCGCTCCAGGGGACTCGAACCCGGTCATCCAAGGTCGATGGCTGGGCCGACGATGATCGGGGTGCGGTTCGTATGGTTGGAACCAGGGACCACGAAAAATAGTTTGTAAAACTTTCGTGACAAGGCGTCTGATCGTGCCCTAGATCCCGGTAGTTCAGGGCGGGAAGTCGGCGAAGACCTGGTTGGGCCGATCGGCGGCTCCGTGGTGGCCGTCGAATGGGGGCTGTTGAGCTTGTACGCCGATCCGGCCGTGGCCCCCCACCGCCGTGGCGTGGGACTCGTCATTCGGGTTCGGTGGAACCCCGAGTGCCCGAGTACGTATCCCAGACAGCGACGACGAACAGGACGATGACGGCGACAGCGAGCAGGACGAGCCTTGATGAGACGGGGGCGAGGGCGATGGATGCGACGAGGGCGAGCACGGCGAGCACTTGAGGCCATGCCACGTGTTGCCACAGCGTCTGTTTGAACACCGCGTGGCCGACGAGGTAGAGCCCTGGGCCGCCGAGGATCAGGGCCGTGGTGGCAGTCGTGGCGTTGGTGGCAGGGTGGGGGATGGTGAGGTCGGCGGCGGCCGCGAAGGCGATGATCCCGGCCACCATCGGCACATGGGCGTAGGTGTACGCCACGACCCCGAGCCGCCCCGGGTCCTTGGCCTTCGCAATCAGTTCCTGTCCGGCTTCGGCGCCCCGGTTGAAGTAGATCCACCACAGAGCGACACTTCCGACGAAGGCGGCGGCGAAGGCGACGATGGTCCCCGGTGAACGTGGCAGCCGACCGAAGTTGACCCCGGTCCCGAGCAGCGATTCGCCCAGGGCGAGCAGGACGAAGAGCTGGCAGCGTTCCGCCATGTGCCCACCGGCGATCGTGTAGTCGGTGGTGCGGGATCGGCCCAGATGGGGCGTGGCGAACCCTGCCCAGACCCCGACGTACTCGATGGCGACGGCGGCAATCCAGCAAGCGATGCGTCCGCCTCCGTCGACGGTCCCGCCGACGACCCAGAGGATGCCCGTTGCCGACCACCAGACGAGGGGACGGGCAAACACGCCCGTCAGCGGGTGGTGGCGCCCGAGGGAGGCGAGCGCGAACGCGGTACGACCGACGTTGAGCGCCACATATGCCACCGCGAACGTCAGACCCCAGCCAGCGAAGGCGTCGGGCAACGAGGCAGACATGACCAGGCTGGCGAGCATGAGGCCGACCAGCAGGAGACGCACGGGAAGTTTGCCGGGGTCGAAGTAGTTCGTGAACCACGTGGTGTAGTTCCAGCACCCCCACACGGCCAACAGCAACAACAGGGTCTGTCCGGCGCCCCGGAGGGAAAGATGGCCGACCAGGTAATGGGTCAGCTGGGTGATGGCGATCACGTAGACCAGGTCGAAGAAGAGCTCGACCGGCGTGACTTCAGCGGCCGACTCGCCGCGCCGTCGCAGGAGACCACCGTGTCGTCCCGTGTCCGTGATCACCCGATCCTACGCTGGCCGCCACCAAAACGGCGGGTTCGGCCAACGGGAAAGTGGTACAACATCCGGTACCACTAGCCGATCGGGAGAGCCGACATGGCCATCACCGCCAGCGAAGCCCGCCGGGAGCTGTTCCCGCTCATCGAGAAGGTCAACGACGACCGGGCCGCCATCGAGATCACGTCGAAGCGCGGGAACGCCGTGCTGATGTCAGCCGACGAGTATGCGGCCTGGCAGGAGACGGCTCACCTGTTCCGGTCGCCGGCCAACGCACGCCGGCTCCTGGACGCCGCCGAGGCGGCGGCACGAAGCGAGACGGTCGAACATCCGCTCGATCGGGAATGAGGCTGGCCTTCACCCCTCAGGGGTGGGAGGACTACACCTACTGGCAGCAGGTCGACCGGGCAGTCCTGAAGCGAATCAACCGTCTGCTCGACGACGCCCTTCGTGATCCGACCTCCGGGATCGGTAAGCCTGAGCCGCTCAAGTACGGGATCAGTGGGTCGTGGTCGCGGCGCATTGCCGAAGACCATCGCCTCGTCCACCAGGTGCTCGACGCTGACCTCGTCATCCTCCAGGCGCGGTACCACCACGGGAAGTGAGGGCCGTCCTCCGAAGGCAGGAACCTTCGTCGGAGCGCTCATCGTCGTGGGGCTGGCCAGCCCTGCCGGCACCCGAGGAGGCCCTGCGCAGACCGGACGTCAGGTCTGGCCTACCTCGACCAGGCGGCCGTCCCGGAGGACGAACTGGCCGAAGCGGGCCAGCGTGGTGTCCCCGTTCTGGTCGATGGAGAAGTCGCCCATCGCGCCGGTCTGGGGACCCAGGTCGAAGAGGGCGGCTCGCACCGCGGCTCGATCGGCCGCGCCGTCGGTTCCCGTCGGCTTGGCCTGGGCGATGGCGTTGAGGAGGGTATTCATGGCGTCATACCCGAGATAGGCGAACAGGGCGGGGGCCGCCGAGTACTTCTTCTCGTAGGCGGCGACGAACGCTTTGGTCACGGTCGAGCCGCCGTGGGCCGGCGGGACGGGTGCCGTGACCCGAACCTGCCCGGCGGCGCCGCCCACGGCGCCGGTGAACCCGGCGTGGTTGAGGCTGTCCCCCCCGAACAGCAACAGGTGGGGCGAGGCGGCGTTGACGTCCCGGAACAGCTCGGGCGCGTGGCTGGAGGTGGCCCCGGCGTAGACCATCGCCCCGGCGCCGGAGGCGGCGACGTGGTGGGCGACCGTGGTGAACCCGGTGGCGTTGGGGTCGATGCTGGTCTGCGCCACCACGGTGACCCCCGCCTTGGGGGCGTATGCCGACACGGCAGCGGCCAGTCCCTTGCCGTACAGGCCGCCGTCGTGCACGACGTAGATCGAGGTGACGTGCTGGTCGACCAGGTATTGCACGATGGCCATCCCCTGGGCGCGGTCATTCGGCATGACGCGGGCGAACGTGTGCACCCCGGTGGGCCGGTACCGCGCCGGTGCTGTCGGATCGACGCCGTCGGACACGGTGAGTGCGGTCGCACTGGCCGGCCCACCCATCTGGGCCATCCCCGCCCGGTTCAAGATGGGCATGGCCACCGCCACGGCCCCCGAGTTGTAGTCGCCCAGGTAGGCGACCACTGAACGGTCGGCCACGGCCTTGTGGGCATTGGCCGCCACCACGTCGGCGCTCCAACGGGAGCCGTCGGTGTCGTCGTGCACTTGCAAGGTCACCGGCGTGGCGCCCGGCCGCCCCTCCCGCTGGGCCAGGGCCACGTGGGCACCGTTGAGAAAGTCACCGGCCCCGCTGGCATCGGGTCCCCGCAAGGGGAAGCTGCCGAAGACGACGACCGGATGTCCGGTCGTGGCTGCCACCAATTGGCTGCTGCCGACCGCCGTTACGCCGCCGCAGCTGGCGGCCACGCCAACCCCCGCTGCAGCCAGCAGCAGGGCCGCATGCCTCCAGGCGCCACGAATCTTGACCCTCGACGTTGCCCAGCGTTCCTTCATACCGATACCGCCTCTTCGATGATCGAGAATCTGCCTCGATCGATCTTCAACGACCTCCGGCCGGTCCAGTCTCTCAGGCCGAAGAGACGCCTGCGAACTCGACGTCCGGGTGATCGCCGACAGTGGCGACTCCTCCGGCGGATTGTTTCGCGGACCCGAGGACGGGTCGGCCCGTCTGACCGCGCCGCCCCCCGAAGGCGGGAACGGGGCCTAGGCGGCTTCGGATCCGTAGAAGACGGCAGAGCCGAAGGTGAAGACGCCTCCGTCACTGGCAGCCATCCAGTAGCCGTTGCCTGTCCAGGAAAGTGCGCCGATGGAGACCACCGGAGCATCGAGGCTCATGCCTCCCACCGAGCCTTCAAAGGGAGCGTTGAAGGTGAACACCCCGCCGTCACGGGCGAGCTCCCAGTAACCGCCGGTGGCCCAATCGGGCGCCATCCCGACGATCGGCTGGTCGAGCTGGTGCCCGCCCATCGAGCCGTGGAAGGCCGCGTCGCCGTAGGCGAAGATGCCGCCGTCCGACGCCACCAGCCAGTAGCCGTGACCATCAGCGGTGGTGGCCATCCCGACGATCGGTGCGTTGAGCGGCTGCCCGCCCATCGATCCGTAGAAGGTCGCGTCGCCGAAGGCAAATACACCGCCGTCAGCAGCAATCTCCCAGTAGCCGTGGTTGTCCTGGGTCGACACGATCCCGACGATCGGAGAGTTGAGTGGTTGCCCGCCCATCGATCCGTAGAACGTGGCCCCTCCAAAAGCGAAGATCCCGCCGTCCGACGCCTCCAGCCAGTAGCCGGTTCCATCCGCGGTGGTGGCCATCCCGACGATCGGTGCGTTGAGCGGCTGACCGCCCATCGATCCGTAGTCCGGCGCCACGCCGAAACCCGCGACCGTGCCGTTCGAGGACACTTCCCAGTAGCCCCCACCCCATCGGGTGGGAACGATCTGCACCACGTTCGGGACGTACGAGGCCATCTGCGCCTGAGCCTGGGCCCAGGTGGTGGACTGGCCTGGGGGGAAGCTGCCACAGGACTCGGCGAAGACGACGGCGATGGAGCTGCCGGCTGTCGCCGCACCCATTTCGGTGACCGGCGCCTGGCCGTTCGGGCAGGTCCAGTCCTCCAAGATGATCTGACGGTGGTCCCAGCAACCTGTGCTGGAAGGCGAGGTGCAAGTGTCGTTCGAGGTCAGCGAACCGTCCCAACCGTCGTCGTACATCCAGTCGTAGTTCGCACTGAGGGGACTCGGAGCGGCACTCCAGATCTCTGAGCTCTCTGTCCACCCGTTGGCGTTGGTGACCGGAGGGTCGGCGTGTTCATTGGCCCCGATCTGGGCGTCGGCCTCCAACTCCGTGTTCATGCCATCGATCGGCGGCAGCCCCCGACCGATCCGCTCGAGGTTCTCGAGGATGAAGACCTGCTCGGGAACAGCGACGGTCGCCAGGGCCGCTTCGCTCACCGGCATGGCACCGAGGCCCTCTTGGGCCCGTGCGTCGTTGGTCGCCACCATCCAGTCGAAGCTCGGAGGTGTGAGGTCTGACGTCGGATTGGCGACGGTGCTGAGATTCGCTGCGCCTGCGGTGGGGGGAACGGCAAATTGGAGCGCACCGAACGCCAGGGCCAGCATCACCGGTACTGCGTACGTCGCTCGTTTGAAGCTCATGCCGCCTCATCTGGCGGCCGATGGGTCTTGGACAACAACGAGCCGCCGGACACTGGTTACCCAGACCGGCACCAACTGAACCAACGCTCAGCAGCCGTTGCGGCCAGCGATGGTCAGTGACTTCCCGGCGTCCACGGAAGTATCGGGATCCCGAACCTGGCAACCGCCTTCCCCTCGGCCCGGTACGGTGTTATGGCAGGCCCAATCCCGAGGAGCACGCCGCCATGGCCCTTTCGCTGAAGCCGGGAACGTCGTGGTGGGAGACCTACGGTCGCTGCACCCAGGTGGCCCCGGAGGCCTTCGACTCGGATCGCCTGCGCAACCTGACGCGAGGGGAATGGCGCCGGATCGGCATTCCCGGCGACCACGTCAACGCCGTGGACGGGACGCCCATCCCGGGCCCTCCGCTGGTCGACTACGACGAGGCGGTCGCGGCGGTCGACTTCGCCTTCGGGGAGCACGAGTTGTGGGCGAAGGTGGACCTCGACCGGCGCCGGGAGCGGGTGTCCGATGCCGTCGACGCCCTGAGCGAGCATCGCGACCTGCTGGCCCTTCTGCTGGTCTGGGAGATCGGCAAGCCCTGGCGGTTGGCCTGTGCCGATGTGGACCGGTGCATCGACGGGGTCCGGTGGTACTTGGGCCAGATCGAGCGCCAGCTCCAGACGGACGACGGTAGCCTGCGGCGGCCGCTGCCGGGGCCGGTGTCGAACATCGCCAGCTGGAACTACCCGATGAGCGTGCAGGTCCACGCCGAGCTGGTCCAAGCGCTGGCCGGCAACGCCGTGGTGGCCAAGACCCCGAGCCAGGGCGGCTTCCATGCCCTGACCCTGGCCCATGCCCTCATGCGCCGGGCCGGGCTACCGGTGACCTTGATCTCGGGGATGGGGTCGAAGATGGGGGAGGTGCTGATCCGGTCGGAAGGGATCGGGGCACTGGTGTTCGTCGGTGGACGGGCCAACGGCCGGCGGGCCGCCGTCGCCCTGGCCGACACCGGCCGACGCCATATGCTCGAGCAGGAGGGGCTGAACACCTGGGGTATCTGGGAGTTCTCGCAGTGGCATCTCCTCGGCCAGCACATGCGCAAGGGGTTCGAGTACGCCAAGCAGCGGTGCACCGCCTACCCCCGCTACGTCGTCCAGCGGCGGCTGTTCCCGGCGTTCTTGGAGACCTACCTGCCGGTGGTGCAGTCGGTGCGTTTCGGCCACCCGCTGGCCGTCGAGAACCCGGAGGATCCGCTGCCGGAGCTCGACTTCGGGCCGGTCATCCACGCCGCCAAGGCGGCCGACCTGTCGACGCAGTTCGACGAGGCCGTGCGCGGGGGCGGCATCCCCCTGTACCGCGGCTCGGTCGGCGACGGGCGGTTCCTCGACGTCCAGGACACGTCCGCCTACGTCGCCCCGGCGTGCGTGTTGCAGCCGCCGGCGGCGTGGTCACTGCACCACGCCGAGCCGTTCGGGCCCCTCGACTCGGTGGTGGTGGTCGACACCCAGGCCGAGCTGCTGGCGGCCATGAACGCCTCCAACGGCTCCCTGGTGGCCAGCCTCGCCACCGACGACTCCGACCTCGGCGCCCAGCTGGCCGAAGAGGTGCAGGCGTTCAAGGTAGGCATCAACAAGCCCCGGAGCCGCGGGGACCGGGAGGAGGTGTTCGGCGGACTGGGCGCCTCGTGGAAGGGGGCGTTCGTCGGCGGTGACCTGTTGGTTCAGGCCCTCACCTATGGACCGGAAGGTGCCGCCGAGGAGCTGTACGGGAACTTCCCGGGGACCTCCCGGCTGCCACCTCGCTGAACGCCTCCGTCGGCAGTTGCCTCAGGAGCCGGCCGGCGGTGCCGACGGTGGGGCCGTGGATGCCGCGGGAACCGCCCGATAGATGACCTGGTCGCTGGACAGCACCGGCTGGACGAGCGTGTAGCTCGTCCCGGTGGCCGTGAACTGCAGCTGCCAGGACGTGCCCTGGGGCCCGAACCCGGACGTCGGCACCTTGGACACTGTGTCGTAGCGGTACAGGTCGTAGCTGGTGCCCGGCTGCAGCCCGGTGACGGTCACCGCCAGTGTGAGCGGCATGGCCATGGGGCGGGTGTTGGAGCCTTTGCCGATCTGCGGTGTTTCGTAGTTCAGGCTGGTTGCGACACGCACCGGAACGGTCTCGTGGCCCGGGTCGATGATGCCGGTGATGGCGATGCCGTAGTTCGTCACCGCATCGGGCAGCGAGTAGATGTTGGCCGATGTGTTGGCCTTCTGGCGGGTGGCCTGGAAGGAGTCGAATCGAATGGTGAAGAAGTACGTCGGTTCTACACCGGGCGTCCCGTCGGATGTCCCGCC
>Ga0265338_10009105_pt1 | contig 11930 bp, 8 predicted proteins | sample 42126metaG_FD_193579 | JGI IMG/M metagenome (GOLD analysis project Ga0265338, IMG submission 193579) | Rhizosphere microbial communities from Carex aquatilis grown in University of Washington, Seatle, WA, United States - 4-21-26 metaG | ecosystem: Host-associated > Plants > Roots > Rhizosphere >... | reverse complement strand
CGTAGGCAGGGGCACCGTCATCGGGGTTGGTGCGGAACCGCACGAGCTCGACTTTGGGCGGCCTGGAGCCGGGCCCGTCAGCGCGGATATTGTAGACGACATCCGCGGCGCTCGCGTTCCCGCTTGTATCAAGGACGCCACGCCTGATCGTGAGGGTGTACGTCGATCCCCAGACCGGACGCTCCCGCGGCGCAAGGAGGAAACGCTCCCGCGGCGCTCCTGCCGGGTCGATCTGAAAGCTCCAGGCGGGCTGGAGATCGATGAATGACTCGATGTTCTCACGAGAGACCGGCTCGGAGAACTGAAGCTCGATCCCCCACGTCGTCTCGAATCCCGCGTTCACCTGGAGGTTTGAGTCGGTTGGATCTTCCGGAGTCAGGCATGCCCCTTGAGGTGTGCCATTGACTGTTGGTCGAACTGCCAGCAGCGTCGGACGGACATCTTCAGCCCCTGCAGTGAAACGGAATCGAAGAGGCTCCGGAAGCCTGTTGCCGGAGAGGTCCTTCACCGCGTCCGAAAGGATCACGTTGTATTCCGTCCCGGGGATCCAGGCGGAAAGCGGTGTGAAGCTCGCAGTGGCCCCAGACGCGTCGAAAGATATTGTTCCACCAGGATCCGGGGACACGGAAAAGGCCGCGATAAATGATGCCCGGTCGACCGGTTCTGAAAAGGTTACCACGATCGGCAGCAGGAGGATTGTCACTCTGCTTCCGTCGACGGGCTGAGAAGAGGCAACGGCTGGTCGGCCTGGTTCTGTCCTGGTCGTGAATGCAAATCGAAAATCCTTGGCGAGAGAATTGCCTCCTTCGGTTTCCACGATCGAGACAACTGCAATTTCGTAGTCGTTCCCCGGCGACACATGGCGAACAGGCGTGAAGACAAGTCGGTTCCCATGCCAGGAGCAGCTGCCTGTCGTGGGCGCGCCGTTTTCCGAGAGTGAAAACGCCTGTTCCGCTTTCGTGGCATCGACACTGGATGAAAACTCCACCCACACGCCGTTCACAGCGGACGCGGCGACCCTGGCTTCGCGGGGGTACCAGTTCGTGATTTCCAACGCCTGCAGGCCCAGGATGAACGAGCAGGAGCAGATTCCGAAGCACAAAGCCGCCGCGGACACGGCCTTGAGGAGCCGGCAGTTCACGCTTTTGTGGAAATGTACAGCCATACATCTTCCTTCAGGAATGAACCGGATCCATTGTCCGAGGAAACATCACCTCCTGGCAGGGTGAGCTTGTAGTAGTTTCCCGCGTCGGGCGTGCCCTTCTCCAGCCCGGCGTAAACAAGAGACAACGTCATCCCACCGGTCCACACTGCCGAAACAAGGGAAGGGTCAGCTGCTGAACCAGGGAAAAATCCGTCCAGCGTGACGGCGGAGACGAGTTTCGCGCCGCTTTCGACGGAAAAGGCCTCAGCGAACCGAATCACGAGGTGGAGGATTCCCGTCACGTCGATCGAGACAGGTTTTGCATCAAGAGTATTGAAAACCGACCACGCATCTTCAGTGGAGGCATAAACTGCCTTGATGGACAGAACTGCCTGGAGAGGGATATCGGGAGTGAAGCTCCGCTCGTATGGAAAAGCCAGCTTGTTGCCCGAGAGATCCTCCACTGTCGCGCCAATTCGAAGAGTGCAGCGCTGGCCCATTACCAGACGCGCTTCGGGAATGAGCGCGTAGACCCCCGCGCTGACTCTCAGCACGGTACCCTTGATGGCCGGCGTCGAGGTGAACGCGGAAGTGAATGAATCCGTCCGCACGTCCTCCGAGAAAGTAAAGAGAAGCACATCATCGGCGCCTGCATGGTCAAGATCATTTCCAGTCGGAGTGAGTGTAGCGTGGATACCGGGAACGATTGAGATCACAGTCGGCGCCAGGGAGTCCGCCTGCACCCGGAACCGGCCGGCATATTCGATCCCCGTCGGCGTTCCGTCCGGCGCGCAGAGGTCCTTACCTACATTCCAGGCGTACGTGGAGAGATTCACCCATGCGTTATGGGGCGCAATCGTGACCATTCGGCCGGAGACATCCCACGTGACAATCGTCTCCGTGAAGGGCTGCAGGTCAAACTCCCGTGCGAAACTGTTGGCATCAACAGGAATGGAGAAGCTCAGCGTCAGCGACCGGCCGATATCCACGTTTCCGCCATCTGGCGGGTCTGATGAGACCAGCGCCGGCCCTGGCCCCGGATGTCCCACGTAGAATGGAACCTCCTTGTCCGCGTCGAATGCCTGGCCATTCTCGAGCGTCACGCGGCCTCGAAAGGCGAGGACATAGCGCACGCCGGGACGAAGTGCGGGAACCGGGTCGAAGTACATGCGGCGGTCGTCCCAGCGGAAATCACCTGAGACTTGACCATCCGAGGATGACAAAGTAAAAAGCCGCTGGACAGATGGACGGTCAGGCGAGGAAGGAAACTCCACCCACAAAGAGGTGGCGGCCGGGAGAATTGCCTCCCGTTCGCTCGGCCAGACGGTGACGCTGAGCCGCTCGAAGGAGATGAGCCAACAGCCGCATAGCAGCATCGCGAGCGCCGCGGCCGCGCTAGTTCGAAATCTCCACATTTATTCCCTCCCGGAGTGTCGGAGGCGGCGATTCAATCAGGAGATCTCCCTTTGAGAGTCCCTTCTCAGCGGAAAATGATCCTCCGACGTCTCTGCCGAGCGTTACCTGCCTGATGAATGCCTTTCCATTGACAACGCTGAAAACCTGGGCCGTGGTGCCCTTCTTCTGGAAGACGCACTTCTCCGGAACCACAAGAGCCATTCGCGGTTTCTCGTAGGCGATCGTGGCGCGGACGAACATGCCCGGCCGCAGCCTGCCGCCGGCGTTGGACAGCGAAGCCTTGACCAGGAATGCGCCGGTTTGAGGGTCCGCGGTGGGTGAGATGGAATCCACTTTGCCCGCGAGTGGTTGAGCGGAAAGAGCGTCCACCGAAAGAGTGGCGGGCATGCCCTCCCGCAGGAGAGGCATCTCCGACTCCTGAACCGAGAGGGCGGCGAAGACGTTCTTTGTGTCCATCAGTGTGAGAAGCTTCCCATTCTGCGCGACGTACTCCCCCTGCTCCACGTACTTGGCCCCCACGATCCCCGGGGCCGGAGCGTCGATTGCCAGCGCCTTGAGAAGCTCCTCCGAAGCCTCAAGCTCGCGGCGGGCGGATTCGTAGCGGGCCCGGGCCGCCTCCACCTCTGCAGAGAGCGTCTTCGTGTTGAGCTGAACGAGCTGACGCATCCGCACCGCGGGGTCCGCGGCGGGAATCAGTCCATCCCTCTGCAGATCTTCATCCCGCAATCCGATTCGTCGCGACAGAAGATCCTTCTCTATCATCGCGTATTCGTTGCGCGCTGCCAGGAGCCGAAGGCGAACGGCGGACAGCGCTTCCGCCGTGACCCCCCCGACCTTGGAGAGCTCCTCCTTGTTGGCAAGGGTCTGGGCCGCGTCCTCGACCTCCAGGCGTTTCTGCTCCCGCTCGAGCTCCGTTCTCTGAACCGCTACCTGGCGCGCCTCCACGGCAAGCTCCCCTTCCCAGAGCTTGGCCTGCGCAAGATCCATCGAAGAGCGGGCCGAATCGATGCCGCTCAGCGCCTGTTGACGGCGGAGCTCGAGCTGAACATTTTTCAAGGTCAGGAGATTCTGGCCCTCCCGCACTGACTGACCTTCCTTGACAAAAAGCCGCGCCACCGTTCCGTCTATCGTGGCCGACAGATCGATCTTCCTCAGAAATGTGATGGTTCCGAAACAGGATATCTCCCGCGCAACCGATTCCTCTTTGACGACAATTGTCGTCACGGGAACACGCTCATCAGGCGGCACTACCAGTTTCTCCTTTGCGCAGGAGGCAATCAACGATGCCGCTGCCAGCGCAAGGAAGGCTCGCCCAAGACTGTTCATTTCAAATCACCCCTTTCCTGTGCAACGATCATCCGCAGCCCGCCTGACCTCACACCAAGGAGAGTTTCCCAGTCCCGCTCGTTCTCCAGCAGCTGCAGATGAGACTCGTTGAGTGCAATCTCCGCGTTCGCCCGTTCGATGGCCCCCTGGAGGTAATCGATGCGCTTTACCTCGCCCAGGTCCATCTGCCTCTGGAGGATCGTCTCTTTGCGGCGCTCCACGTCCAGCTTCCTGCGCGCGAGGTCTATTGCGCGTCCGGACTGAGAGTAAGCGGCCATCATGCGTTTGACCTGGAACCGCAGGTCCTGAACGATCTGCTCTTTCTTTCGCGTCTCGGCGTCCAGGGCAAGGGCGGCGGTCTTCCTGTCCACCCATGCAGTAATGCTCTCCAGCGGGGACGTCTTCACGGACATGCTCCCGCCCTTGTCTTTCCCAGGCGCGGTCGAAGCTCCCGCGGAATACGTCGTGGGTGATTCTGGAACCGGGAATGAAAAGGTGAGCTTTCCCGAGTATTGGGGATTGTTCAGGGGAAAAGCCTCGCCTGTGAATGCGGCAGTAAGCTCCAGGTCGACGTCTGGTATGAAAGGAAACGATGCGGCACGTACTTGTATGGAAGCTTTCTGCACGGCAACGTTCTGCCGTTTAAGGTCAGGGCTGTAGGCGGCGGCCATCGAGTACAAGAGATCTTCCAGTCCGGAAAGGTCGATGCCCGCATATTCCTGATCCACGCTCCCCTTCAGCTCAAGGGCGTCCGCGGGATCCATAGAGAGGAGCTTTTTCATCTGGTAGCACGAGTCTTCGAGGGATGTCTCGGTTTGCGAAAGGGTGATCTCCAGGGACAGCAGCTCCAGCTCCGCCTGTGCATGGTCCAGCTCGAGCGCGCCGCCAAGACGGACCTGGGTCTGGAGGATCTCGATGTTCTGGTGAGCCATGGCAATAGTGCGAAGCAGGATCTCCCTCTTTTGTTCCGCGACGAGAATTCCTGCAAACATCCGTCTGAGATCGTATTCCAGCGCTCGGTACTTTTGTTCCAGGTCCTCTCTGTCCATGCTGAGGCTCAGACGGGCGACGCTCCGCTCAAAGGGCTTTGTCCCCCCGCGCAGCAGAGGTTGGGTGGCGCTCACCGAAATTGTCTTGCCGCGGGTATCCGGCGCCCCAAGCGTGACAGTGGTGTTCTCATCGTAGCCGAGGGAAAAACGTGGGAGGTACTCGCGGATTCCAAGTGAAAAGCTGAGCTCACGCGCAGAAAGGAGCGCACTCTCATAGGCCAGATCGCGCGATGACGCGATTGCCCGGTCCGCGGCCTCACCCTCCGTGAAGGCATCTGCGGCGAGCAGCTGACTGCCTGACGTCAGCAGCCAGACCGCCAGAATAAGCGCATGCGCGCGACAGAACCCCACGGAATTGCGGCTACTTTCCGCGCCCTGCGGCAAAGGCCCTGGCTGCCTCTTTGAGGCAGTCATTGAGTATGCGCTTCAGGATCCACGGCGAAGTGATGCTGTCCGCGGATTCGCTGGTGTGTACCACGGTCAGGGCAGGCTGGGCGGCATCGACTGAAGAGAACATTTCGACTGAGACCATGATCGCGTATTGAGGGGTGAAGTCCCGGATTGTCTCCCGTTCCACGACGTGAACCCGCAGAGGCCAGCCTTCACCGCCGGAGGACGATGTAACGGTGAATCCGTTTCCGGGGGCAAGCACCGGCAGGAGGGCTTCGACATCCCGCGCCACTTCGCGTGAAAGGACTCTACGGTCCACGTCCACCTTGTCCACAAACACACCGGCAGGCGCGGGTCCGGGTCCCCCTTCCGCGGGGTACGCCACCGTGTCCGTCCGCGGAATCAATGCGCACGAGCCGACTAATGAGGCTGCCGCAAGCGCGAGCATGAGAAGCCTTCCGTTCATTACTTTCCCTCCCGGACGCGCTGCTGGAGATCTGCAACAGGTTTACGCATCCCGCTGTCCGCAGGCAGGAGCGCTTGTGCGGTTGCCAGGTCCGCAAGAGCCGGATCAGTCAATCCAAAGCGGTAAAGGATCCTCGCCGTTTCGATGTACGATTGGGAAAACTCGGCGGCAAACTCCTGGGAGCGGCGAAAAAACGCCAGGGCGCCGCGGACGTCGTCTCCCGCGAGCTTGAGCATGCCCGCCTGGTGAAGAAACCTCGGGTCGCCGGGGTTCAGCTCAAGAGCTGCATCGAGGAGACTCTCCGCGTCCTTTGTCTTGCCCTGGGCCAGCAGGGAGCGGAGACACCAGAGCTGAGCCTCCGTGTAGCCGGGCAGGCGTTCGGTAAGATCCCGAAAAACCTGCTCGGAATCCTTCATGTCTCCCTTGAAAAAGAGAATCTTGCCTTCCAGGAGCCGCGCCTGATGAAACCCATGAGTGCGGCTTTCTATGTGGGAAACGAGCCTGGCGGCCTGGTCGACTGATCCTCGAAGATAAAGGTCGCGCGCCTTCACATAGGCATCCAGGTCCGCGCTGCTGGGTTTGGCGGGTGTGCAGCCTGCGATCATGGCTGTCGCGAGCAAAGCCCTTATGATCCATACACGTCGGTGCATAGCCACTTTTTTTAATGGCGCCTCCCGCGCTTTAGTTGGCCAGGATGTATGCCAGCCTTTCCTTGGTCCTGCCGCCGGCGGTTCTGCTCTTGTCGATGATAGAGGAGCGATACCGTGCATCTTTTGCGAACGCGCGAAGGATTCCCACAGCGAATAAGGTTGTCCTGTTGTCCTTCAGCTCGAGTGTCGCGACAAGCGGCTCAAGGAACGCAGATTCCCCTGTCTGCGCAGCCTTGTCGGCTGCGGCGGAGAGCTCCGCCCTGGTCAGGACTCTTGGACTCTCCGCATGAGAGAGGCCCAGAACCACGGCAAGTTCCTTCCGGTAGCCAATGGACGATTCGGACCGCGGAGCCAAGTTGATTGCCGTTTCCAGGACGTCCGCTATCCTGTCGGAACTCTGGCTGGGGAGGCCCTTGAGTCCTAGGTAGAGGCGATAGAAATACGGAGGCAGGCTGCGCAGGTGAGGCAGCAAGTCCACGTAGCTTTCCACGTCCGCAGGAGCAGCGTGCTTCATCTCGATGAGTGACGACAGAAAAAGGTACCTTTCGAATGACCCTGTTCCATTTCGCTTTTCGAAAAGCCGGGCCGCTGCTATCCAGTCCTGTCGGGCGAAAGCGGTCACAGCCTCCAACACGGTCTTGCCTTTGCCGGCAGGATTGAACGTCTTGTCATCGAGTTTTCGACCCAGGGCTGCAAGGTTGCTCTGAATATCCGCGGACTTCGAAGCACCATAGGCATTACCGTATTCGACCTCCTTGAAGGCCGATAGAACCGCTGCATCAAAATCTCCCAGCCGCTCATACGCGGCGGACTGCATGAGTCCAAAACCCGGCTCATATGGATACGAGGCCTCGTAGGAATCGAGCAAGACCACAAGGTCAGCGTATCTACCGGCAGACTCCAGAGACCGCGCATAGGCGCGGTAATCTTCCATGGACATGGAAGCCTTGGCGACGGCCCAGGCAGTGTCGAAATACCCCAGCGCTTCCTTTTGCCTGCCCTCCGCAAGAAGCGCGCGCCCCGTGATAAAGCCAAATGGGGCTGCCTCTTCGATCTTCACTGAAAGTGCCTTTCTCCCGTACTCCGCAGCATTCGAGTAGTCCCCGCGAGAATAGGAAACGATGGCAAGGCCGCCATAAAGTGTCGCCTTCTCAGGCCCTTTTATTCGATTTCCCGCAAGGACATATGCACGCTGCAGATACGGGGCGGCCGAGCCCGGGTCTCCCTTCTGAAGACAGAGCATTCCGATCTCGTGCTTGAGTTGAAAGCGATCCGGAAATTCCTGGTCGATACGCACCAGGTCGGAGATAAGCTTCTCCATGCCCCGCGAGCGGTCGACCGCTGCGTACGCTTTCTTGAACGCGGCATCCCCCGCGCACGAGAGTGTCACAGCGGCGACGATGCAAAGGAGTAGAAGGGGGATCGGCAATCCTCTGGGAGACAGTCCGACTCCCGAGGCTTCAACACATTTTACACTGGACATATTAAATCTCGGTTCTAATTGTGCCTGACTCTATATCAGACCGGGTTCAAAGTCAACCAAAAACTGTTAGAATCTCCAATAGGGCTGTGGCCCGACCGCAAGCGGCGAAAAGCGACAGCCGCATTTGCTTCTCTGGCATAAAGGATCCACCGCCTGAGAGGCCGTGTGAATAGTGTTGCCTATCTGCGGGTGGACTGGCAGGATGTAGGCAGGTCATCGCTCATCAGTCAGCTCCAGAGCTGTCTTCTCGATCCTTTTCCATCTACTCTGCTCCTTCGCTTCCGATAAACTGCAAGAGACGCTCAATGAGCAGCGCCTGCACATCCACGTCGCGCTCAACTTCCTGGAGCTCGACATCGAAGAACGGAACGCTACACAGGGCCTCTCCTGACCGTACCGACAGTTCCAGGGCTATCCCCTCCTCGAGGGCTGGCGCGCTGATAGTCTGCCAAGTCAGCGCCCGCGCGGCGATCCTGCGTTGCCGTGATAGCTCACGGACTCTCGCCTCTACCCAGGTCTTGCCTGATTCGATCCGCGGGTCCATCAATGTCATCCCTTATTCACGGTGATATCAGATCTCGCCGACTTTATCTACATTTCTAATATATCTGAGAAATTGGACCTTTCGACGGATTTTTGCTAATTGTGCGATATCTTCGTAGCTGAGGAATTTCTGTACGGGAGGAGACCTTGGGAACCTTGAGCTGCCCTTTCTACGTGGGTTGCCAATTCTACAGCTGTACTGCGAAGTGGCCGAGCGACGTCGTCTTGAGGCAACTCTATTGCACCGGCGGAGGGTACGCTGCCTGCGAAGTCGCAAAGCAGAAGCTTGCAGGCCAGCCGCTGCCGAAGGGAGCTTTTCCTGCCGGCAACATCAGTGGGAAAGGCGCGTAGGGCCGGCGCTTCACAGACGTCGGCAAAACCTTCGAGCCCCCGGGTGAGGCCCCGCTATCCTGACCGCAGGGCCTCCCCTCAGCCTCCCGAAACTCTTGCCAGAGCCCGTTTCGTGGCAGGTCACGCTCCAGGTAAACTTGGCGCGGAATCCAACACCCGCCTGAGCGTTTCGAGCAGGGTGTTGGCGGTGTAGGGCTTCGCGAGGAACTCCTGGATACCGAGGTTCGTCGTGCTCCTTGATTGTCCTTGCCCCAGAAGTCCGCTGGTGACGATGACTTTCACCTCGGGGTCGATCCTGCGCAGTGCTCGAATTGTCGCTGCGCCGTCCATGTAGGGCATCATCAAGTCGGTGATTACTGCCCGGATTTCTCCGTTCTTCTGGACAAAAAGCGCGACGGCATCAGCTCCATCGTTGGCTGTGGCCACCTGGTAACCATAGGATTCGAGGATCTGCCTGGCAATTTCGCGTACTGCCGCCTCATCATCAACCACGAGGATCAGCTCTCCTTTGCCCATCGGGATGCCCTCTGTTGAGAGTTCACTGCCTTCCTCTGCAGCGTGAATTGCGGTCGGCAGGTAAACCTTAAAGGCGCTCCCTTTGTTGATCTCGCTATACACATTTATGAACCCGCCATGGCTCTTCACAATCGTGAGGGTCGTAGAGAGTCCCAACCCCGTGCCTTTTCCAGGTTCCTTGGTGGTGAAGAATGGGTCGAAAATCTTTTCCATGAGAGCTGGTGGGATTCCCGTACCGGTGTCCTCAACCTGCAGCATTACATAGTCAATCGGCTTGGCGTCGATATGCATCCGAGCATAGGTCAGGTCCAGATGAACCCGCTCCGAAGAAAGGGTGAGTCGGCCGCCGTCAGGCATCGCGTCCCTCGCGTTCACACAGAGGTTCATCAGCACCTGGTGGATCTGGGTAGCGTTTCCCATGATTGGTGGGAGATCTTTCGGGATTTGGGTTCGTATCTCAATTGATTTGGGAAATGTCTCCTCCACGATCTGTTCGACCTCGCGGAGAACATGTTTCAGCTGAATCTCCGAGAGCTCGCCTCCCGATCCTCGCGCAAAACTGAGGACCTGGCGTACGATAGAGGCCCCCCGCTGGGCGGCCATTTTAATGATGTCGAGGATTTTCCTGGACTTGTCGTCGGGCTTGTATAAGCTCAGCCCCTCGACTCCCATCAGTATTGGTGTAAGTACGTTGTTCAGGTCGTGCGCGATTCCTCCCGCGAGGGTCCCGAGGCTCTCCAAGCGCTGGACGCGCAGAAGCTGGGATTGAATGGCGCGACGCTCGGTGACGTCGCTGTTCACAGACAGTACCCCCGTTGGCGTTCCTTGCGGGGCGCGGACAAGGGTCCAACGCGCTTCGATCGTGAGTTCACGGCCGTCCTTGCTCCTCTGATGGAACTCGCCGGACCACTCTCCCGTTTCCGTCACGATCGCCAACGCTTGTACGGGCTCTTCCGAGTGTGCAGGGCTGAATAGCAGCTCGTTCGCATCCCTTCCCTGTGCATCCTCAAAGGTCCACCCATAGATACCTGTCGCGCTCTTGTTCCAATAAACAATGCGGTTACGCACGTCACGGATCAGGATGGCATCGGAAGTGATGTCAAGGAGTGCGGCCTGCTCCTTGTACCTTTGCTCGGTCAGCTTCCTCTGTGTTATGTCGAGACTGCTTCCCACAAGCCCGATCACCTCCCCCGTCTCTCCACGCAGAGGTACTTTTGTGTTCAGTAACCACCGAAAGCCTCCCTTGCTGGACCTGCTCGGCTCTTCCTGGCTGACGATATCGATGCCTTGCTCAACAACTCGACGCTCGTTAAGGAGGTATTTGTCCGCAAGGTCTCGCGGATAGAAATCATGATCGGTCTTCCCTATCAATTGCGCCGGATCTATGACTCCCATGAAGTCCGCTGTCGCCTTATTGGCAACAACAAAGCGACTTTCGCGGTCTTTCACGTACACCAACTCCGGAATGCTGTTGACGAGAGTGAGAAGGAGGGTCTTCTCCTGCAACAGGCTTTGCTCGAGATTCTTGCGATCGGTAATGTTTTCAAATATCGCCACGAAATGTTCTTTCTGTGTGCAGAATGCCGAGATCGAGAACCAGATCTTCAATGCAGGGATGTATGTCTCGAACCGCTCGGGATTGCCTGTCAAAGAGACTCTGCCATATATCTCAAAAACCTCCGGATTGGATTCGCGCATTCCTGGAATCACTTCCGTGACTTTCCTTCCCGCAACATCCTGCAACCCCGTGAGAGTCTGAAAGGCCGGGTTCACCTCCAGGTAAATGAAGTCCCTTGGCGTGTCGTCCTCAAAAATCATCCTGCAATAGGCGAATCCGTTCAACATGTTCTGGAACAGCGAGCGATAACGTTGCTCGCTTTCCCGCAGCAATGTTTCAGCGCGGTTCTGCTCAGTGATATCCTGCAACAGAGACAGGACTGCCTCCTCCCCGCCAATTTCGATCACTTCCGCAGAGAGGCGTGCAAGCCAGACCTCACCAGACTTCTTTCGGAACTGCGCGAATCGGACTTGAATCCTGCGCTGTTCGCTCAACTGAGTTATGAACGCGTTTCGATCCTCAGGGTTAACCCATGTCTTTAGATGGATCGCCGTTTCACCGACGACCTCATCCCGCGAGAAGCCTGTCAGCCTCAGAAATTCCTCATTGACATCCAGGTAACGCCCATCGGCAGGACGCGTGATCGCCAAGCCGATCGGACTAGCGTGAAAAATGGTGGAGAATCGTTTTTCGCTTTCGCGCGCTGACAGCTCTTTTTGATACTCGGCTGCCCACTGTCGATGGCGCCAAAAGAGGGCAGCAACAACGCTCATGGAAACGCCCATGGCCGCAAAAAGAACAAGCCCCACAACGTCAATTGGATTGGCGATCTTGAGTTGACCTACCGGGGGGTCCATCCAAAAAGCAGCCATGAATGAGGCGACTGCAGTTGCGAGGATTCCTGGCCCCATGCCTGCCAACAAGGATACGGCCATGATTGCAGAAAGAAAAACAACGTAGGGGGGGAGACCGGGTCCCACAGCGAGGGTAAGTGCCTGGCGGATCCCAAAGGCCGCCGCCGCACACACCACTCCGCCG
>Ga0265338_10009104_pt1 | contig 11930 bp, 7 predicted proteins | sample 42126metaG_FD_193579 | JGI IMG/M metagenome (GOLD analysis project Ga0265338, IMG submission 193579) | Rhizosphere microbial communities from Carex aquatilis grown in University of Washington, Seatle, WA, United States - 4-21-26 metaG | ecosystem: Host-associated > Plants > Roots > Rhizosphere >... | reverse complement strand
GATCAGGAAATTTGAAAGATCGCCTTGAAAATACGTTACTCGAAGCTCTGCGCCAAGCGAAATTGCCTGGGCGGCGTGCTTTGGGTGGTCGTCACGTGGCTACTTGTCCCCTTTTCTTCCCGGGCGGCGTCCAATCCCTCCATCACGACGCAGCCAACTAATCAGGTGGTCGCGCCGGGTGGCACGGTAAGTTTGAGTGTTTCAGCAGCCGGTACGGCGCCGTTGTATTACCAGTGGTTCAAGGGGGGTGGAATGGTTTTGGGAGCGACCAATAGTGCGCTGACTTTGGCCAATGCTGGCGTGACGAATTCGGGAGGTTATTATGTGGTGATCACCAACGTGCATGGGCTGAATATCAGCACGCCGGTCACGGTAACGGTCGGCAACCCGCAACTGCTGGCCTGGGGCTACAACAGTTATCGCCAGCTGGGGGACGGCACGGTCAGCAATCGGTATCTACCCATCGTGATGGCCAGCAATGTGGTGATGGCTTCCGCCGGAGGTACTTATTCCCTGTTGGTAAAAGGCGACGGCACGCTGTGGGCCGTGGGCTACAATGGCAACGGCCCATTGGGCGACGGGACCTCGAGCGACAAGACTTCGTTGGTATCGGTCGCCAGCAATGTCGTGACCGTGGCGGCGGGGAATATTCATTCCCTTTTCTTAAAATCGGACGGCACCCTGTGGGCTATGGGCTGCAACTCCTACGGCCAGTTGGGCGACGGCACGAAGACCTCAAGGAATAGTCCAACGTTCGTTGCCAGTAATGTGGTGGCGATGGCAGCGGGAGACATGCATTCCGTGTTTTTGAAAGCGGACGGCACGTTGTGGACAATGGGCTATAACTCCGACGGCCAGTTGGGCGACGGAACCACCCTCAACCGAAGCAATGCGGTATCCGTTGCCAGCAATGTCGTGGCGGTAACGGCGGGATACCGGGATTGCCTGTACTTGAAGGCGGATAACACCTTGTGGGCTATGGGCTACAACGCCAACGGCCAGTTGGGAGATGGGACCACCATCTCCCGGAGTAATGCCGTATCGGTCGCCAGCAATGTGGTGGAGGTGGTGGCCGGCTGGGTTCATACGTTGATCTTGAAGAGCGATCTCACATTGTGGGCGTCGGGCTGGAACTACTATTGCCAGTTGGGCGACGGGACCAAACTTTCGCGCCAGACTCCGGTATCCATCGCCAGCAACGTTGTGAGCATGGCGGCGGGAGAACTTCATTCCGTGTTCTTGAAAGGCGATGGCACGTTGTGGGCAGCGGGTGACAATGCCTACGGCGAGTTGGGCGACGGAACCACAAACCAACAATCCAGTCCCGTGTCCATAAACGGCATGTCCCTGGCCGCCGTCCTTTCAGGCAGTGGCTCCCAGGATACGCTGGCGGTGGGGAGTGCCGTTGCCACCAGCGATCACCAGCCAACCCACCAATCAAGTGGCGCTGGCCGGCAACATTGCCACCTTCACAGTCACGGCCAGCGGTTTTGCGCCTTTGTTCTATCAATGGCAATTCAATGAAACCAATATCAGTGGAGCGACAGCGACGAATTACACCCTCGCCGGCGCGATCATGGCCAACACGGGCAACTACACCGTGGTGGTCAGCAATCCCGGTGGCAGCGTGACCAGCAGCGTGGCGGTGCTGACAGTCAATCCGGCCGCATCCGGCGTGATCATCAATTCCTCGGTGGATTCTGCTACTTATGGTGAGAGCGTGATTTTCACTGCCACCGTGACGCCAGGCACCGCCACGGGCACGGTGGTGTTCAAGGACGGAATGACAGTTCTCGGCACGAACGCTGTGAATGGGGCGGGAGTGGCTAATTTCACCACGGCCGCCTTGACGTCCGGCACGCACACAATTTCCGCCGAGTATTCGGGCGACAGCAATTATCTCGGCAGCACCAACACCGTGACCTTAACGGTTGCGGCCAGCCTAGCCACGGTGACCTTGTCGAACACCAATCAAATCTACAATGGCACGTCGAAGGCCGTCACTGTCATAACGGCACCCGCCGGCGTGTTGGTGACGACGACCTATAACGGCAATGCCAACCCGCCGGTAAACGTTGGCACTTACGCAGTCGTGGCTAACGTCAGCGATTCTAATTACACCGGTTCGGCCACGGGAACTCTGACCATCACCAAAGGTGCTGCGACTATCAGCCTGAGCCCTTTGCTCCAGCTCTATAATGGCACGGCGCGGACCGTAACGGCTTCGACCACTCCGGGTGGCCTATCGGTGAATCTGACTTATAACGGCTCCGCTCAAACACCGACGAATCTTGGCACTTATGTTGTCGTGGGCATTGTGACGAATGCCAACTACACTGGCGCGTTAACGAATGTACTGGTCGTGGCGCCGGGCGGAGTTCTCTTCGCGTGGGGTTATGGATCGGACGGGGAATTGGGCACGGGCGTCAATACCAACACGCTGGCTCCGATAGCGGTGAACACGAATGGCGTGTTGGCCGGCAAGAGCCTCGCCGCGGTGGCCGCGGGCCAAAGTTACAGCTTGGCATTGACTTTGGACGGAAAAGTTTTCGGCTGGGGTTACAATGGTCATGGTCAGCTGGGTAACAACTCACAGTTAAACAGCAGTGTGCCGGTCGCAGCGGTGATGAATGGAGCGCTGGCGGGCCATCCCGTGGTAACGCTGGCCGGAGGTTCCGGTCACAGTGTCGCTCTGGCCGCCGACGGCCGAGTCTTTACCTGGGGTTGGAACCCCTACGGCCAACTCGGCAACAACTCGACCAATGACAGTTTCGTGCCGGTGGCAGTGGATACTTCCGGCGCGCTGGCCGGCAAGATCGTTACGTCTGTCGCCTCGGGCGGCAATCACGTACTGGCCTTAACCTCGGATGGACAGGTCTTCTTTGCCTGGGGTAACAACCAATACGGCCAGTTGGGCAACAATTCCACTAATAACAGCTCTGTGCCTGTGGCTGTAGATGTGAGCGGCGCTCTGGCCGGAAAACAGGTCACATCCATCGTCGCCGGAGAGAATTTCAGCCTGGCCATCACCTCCGGCGGACAAGTGTTCGGCTGGGGCTTCAACGTCAATGGTCAACTGGGCAACGGTTCCGGTCTGAACAGTCTGACTCCCGTTGCCGCAAACACCAGCGGACTGCTTTCGGGGAAGACGATTCAGGCGCTCGCAGCCGGGCTGTATCACACTCTGGCATTGAGCACGGATGGCCAGTTATTTGCCTGGGGAGGCAATTACAACGGGCAATTGGGCAACAACACAAACGCGGAGAGTCATGTCCCGGTGGCAGTGCAGACCAACGGCGCGTTGGCGGGCAAACGAGTGGTGAGTCTGGCCGCTGGTTATGCGCATAGCCTGGCCCTCACTTCCGATAGGCAAGCCTTCGCATGGGGGCGAAACCAATACAGCCAACTGGGCAACAATTCCACCAACGAGAGTTGGATGCCGGTGGCAGTTTCTTCGAGCGGTGCGTTATTCAATAAGGGTGTGACTGCCCTTGCCTCCGGAACAATGGCCAGCCATACCCTGGCCCTGGCAACCATACTTCCAAACGTTGCTCCAGTGCCTCCAAATCAGTCGGTGGTCATTCCAGAAGACACTGCCACCAATCTGGTGTTGAACGCCGCCGATGCCAATGGCGATCCGCTGATTTACGCAATTTTGGCCAACCCCACCAACGGAACGCTTGGCGCTCTTAACTCCAGCAGCGGCGCGGTTACTTACGCCCAATTCCCTTTATTATGGATCCGATGCGTTCACCTTCACCGTGTCAGACGGAAGCCTGATGGCGACAGGTTCGGTCGCACTGGCGATTACCCACGTGAACCACGCGCCCGTCGTCAACACGGTCATCCCGGCCCAGAATGCGTCCTACGGGGCCAGCTTCAATCTTTCCTTCGCCACCAACACTTTCACGGACGTTGATAAGGATGCGCTAGCCTACACTGCCACCGGATTGCCTCCAGGAATCACTTTCAACGCCCTCAGCCGAACTTTTTCAGGCGCGGCCGCCGCCACCGGGAGTTATTCAATCGTTTTAGTCGCCAGCGACGGCCCGCTTGCAGCAACCAACACCTTCACGCTTACCATCACGGCCGCGAATTCCGCTTTGACTGTGAGTTCCTCGGCCAATCCTGCTTCAACAGGTTCGAACGTTACTTTTATTGCGACCCTCACGGCGGTGACGCTGGGTAACGGTACGCCGACTGGCACGGTACAATTCCGTGTCGATGGTGCGGTGCTCGGGGCCCCCGCCGCTCTGTGCCTCGCCGCGCACTACGTCCCTGGCCAACTTCTCCGGCTTGGACGCCGCGGGCGAATGGGTCTTATACCTGGTTGATAGCGATTCCGGGGCAACAAATATGCTCACCGAATGGACTCTGGAAGTCGCCGGCGCCGCGACGCCCACCTTGGCCTGGACCGATCCCGCCGACATTACCTACGGCACTCCGTTGAGCGACACTCAATTGAACGCGACCGCCACCTATAATTCAACCCCGGTGCCCGGAACCTTCATTTACTCCCAGCCCTCGGGCACGATCCTGAACGCGGGCGGCGGACAAACCATTTCCGTCACCTTTACCCCGAGCGACTCCACCAGTTTTCTGCCGGTAACGACCAACGTGGCGGTCAATGTTTTGAAAGCGCCCCTGACCATCGCCGCCGACGGCACGAATAAAGTCTATGGGGCCGCCCTGCCCGGCTTCACCGCAAGCTACAGCGGGTTCGTGAACGGAGACAACAAATCCAAGCTCATGACGCCAGTCACGCTGACAACCACCGCCGTCATCTCCAGTTCGGTAGGCAACTACACCATTACGGCGAGTGGCACGACCGGTTCCAATTACGATATTACTTTCAATTCGGGCACCCTCTCGATAACACCCGCTTCGCTTGCCATTTCGGCGAACAATACGAATAAAGTTTATGGCGCGGCTTTGCCTGGCTTCGCCGCGACTTATGCCGGATTTGTTAACGGCGATACTGCGGCCAATCTCACCACGCCGGTAACGTTTGGAACTTCGGCCACGACCTCAAGCCCGGTCGGCGGTCATCCGATTACCGCGAGTGGAGCAACGTACTCGAATTACAATATTACGTTTAACTCCGGAACGCTGACGGTGACCCCGGCTGCGCTCACCGTGACGGCGAACAGCACCAACAAGACTTATGGCGCCGCTTTGCCGGCGTTCACCGCCACCTATGGCGGGTTTGTAAACAGCGACACCACCAATAACCTGACGTCCCTCGCCACGGTTACAACCAGCGCCATGGCCGGCAGCAGCGTCGGCAGCTACCCCATTACGGCCAGCGGCGCGGCGGGTTCAAATTACGTCTTCAGCTACGTGGACGGGACATTGACCATCGGACAGTCACTCACAACTGGTTCGCTAACGTCCTCCGCGAGCCCGGCCCTACCCGGCGCGAGCGTCACGTTCACAATGACCCTTGGTGCGGTGGCCCCGGGTGCGGGAACACCCACGGGCAGCGTAAACTTCCGTGTTGACGGGTCAAACGCCGGTTCCGGCACATTGTCGGGAGGTGTTGCCACGCTCAGCCTTAACACTCTGACACATGGCTCGCATTCCATTACGGCGGAATACGCCGGAAATCCAAACTTCCTCGGCAGCACCAACACGCTGTCGCCGAGCCAGATAATCAACACACCACCCGTCGCCGGAAATATCACGATTCAGCGCTATGCGACAATGAGCGTAAAGGTGCCCTATTCCACGGTGTTGACCAACGTCAGCGATGCGGATAGCGATACGCTCAATATTGCGGTCGCTTCGACCAGCGCCAATGGCGGCACGGTCACAGTCAACGGTGGATGGATAATCTATCTGCCCGCCGCAGGTTTCACGAACGCCGACTCCTTCACCTATACGGTGACCGACGGCCACGGCGGGAGCACCACTGCCACAGTGACGGTTGCGATCATGGTGGACAGTGGCGTCACCTCCAACTTAACCATCACGAACTTGGGCAATGGTTCGTTCCGAATCAATGGGCATGGCATTCCGGGCCGGGCTTACCGGTTGCAATTCTCAGACAGCCCGTCTCCCTCCAACTGGCAGGACTTGCCCGGCGGCAGTTTGACTGCCGACGGCCTCGGGAAGTTCCAGTTCACCGATACAACCGGTGCGCCGACGCGGTTTTACCGGTCAGCGACTCCGTGAGGAAAAGCTGACAATGCGACCCTCCGCTCGACGAGCGGAGGGTCTTCCAAAATGGGAACCTAAAATGAACTGCCGGATTGCCGCGTGACCAGGAACTCCCCGCAATTTCGGATTATGCCAATGCCGGCGGAACCGTTTTTTGACCGCCCGAAGGACCGCAAGTCGCGCAGGCAGCCTCGCCTAAAACATTGTCGACCAGTTCCGAAATTTGCGCGACGGTGAATGGTTTGGCCAGCGTGGCGACCGCTCCCAAAGAGCGCGCCATTGGCAGGTAGTCCCGCGGATGCACCCATCCGCCACCTGAAATCGCGATTACGCGCGCGCGGGGGTGGAGTCTTCGCAATTCAGCGAGCAGTTCCAGGCCGTCTTTTTCCGGCATGATCAAGTCGGTGATGACCAGTTCAAAAGATTTTTTCGATACGAGCTTCAAGGCCGCGGCGCCATCGGCTGCGCCCTGAACCTCATAGCCCGCTTGCCGCAGGGCCTCGCAAAGCGGCCGACGGAAACTCTCGTTATCGTCTGCTACAAGGATTCGTTTCATATCTGCACTTTGACGTTTTGATCGCCCGGCACGTGATAGACCACCGCTTTGCCGAAGGTGACGGGTTGATAGGCGGGATCAAGGTTCGTGGTGGTTTCCGCCGTGCCCAGGAGCAAATAGCCTTGAGGCTGGAGGCAGTCGCGGACACGGCGAAGAATCGCTTTCTTGGTTTCCACGTCGAAATAAATCATGACATTGCGAATCAAGATCAGGTCCAGAGCCGGCATCAACGGCCATGGTTGAATCAGATTCATCGGACGGAATTCCACCCGGCGTTTGACTTCGTCCTTCACGTTCCATTTCTCGCCTTGCTTGGTGAAATACTTGACCAGGTAACTCGCCGGCAACCCGCGGTTAACCTCGAATTGCGAGTAACTGCCCGCTTGCGCAAGTTTCAGAACGGTCGTGGACAGATCCGTCGCGAGAATCGAAACCGTCCAACCGGCCAGTTGTGGGAAGTGCTCGAGCAGCAGCATTGCCAGGCTGTAAGGTTCCTGGCCGGTGGAACACGCGGCGCTCCAAATCGTCAGCCGCCGGGCGCTCGCGCGTTGCTCCAATAGCGCCGGAATGATCGAGTGGCGCAAGGCTTCGAAAGGGTGATGATCCCGAAAGAACAGTGTTTCATTCGTGGTGAGCGCGTGGACGGCTTTATGGTGCAGCCCGTTGACTTTAACCGCGCCGCGCATCTGATGAATCAATGCGGCAAGGGATGCGAATCCTTCTTTCTGGGCCAATGGCCCGAGCCGGGTCTCCACCAGGTATTCCTTACCGGGTTCGAGCACGATAGCCGCCTCACTGTGCGCGAGTTGGCTGATATATTCGAAATCCGATTTGGATATGGCCATAGGTTTGTCTTTCGAACTGACAGCTAAGAAATAATTCCCGTCCGGCTATCGCGCACGCGGCGGATAATTTCGCCGGCGATCTGGTTGAGCGGAAGTGTCCTGTTCGCATAACCGGCTTTCGCCACATAGCCGGGCATGCCCCAGACAACGCTCGTGGGCTCATCCTGCACCACGATATGGCCGCGCCGCTCGCGAATCAGTTCGCAGCCGCGCAACCCGTCCTGGCCCATGCCGGTCATCACCACTCCCAGCACCGCGCCGCCGTACGCGGCGGTCACGCTGCGAAAGAGCACATCGACGGCCGGACGGCATGAATTTTCCGGCGGCCCTTCATTCAAATGAAGAGTGGTCCGTATACTCTGGCGCTGGACTTCCATGTGTTTCCCGCCCGGCGCCAGGTAGGCGTGGCCGCGCTCAATAACCTGTCCCTCGGCGCCCTCATGGCAAGGGATGGGAGAAAGGGAGGTCAATCTTTCGGCCAGCATCGCCGTGAACAAAGGCGGCATGTGCTGCACGATGACCACGGGTACCGGAAGATCGGCCGGCAAATTCGCGAACACTTCGGTCAGCGCATTCGGCCCGCCCGTCGAGGTGCCGACGCACACAATTTCGATCGGCCCCGGTCGCGGCGTTGCCGACGGGACAGCCTTCGGCGAATTGCGAACGGCGTCCGGGCTTTTGCCCACGGGTTCCGCGATGCACAAATGACGGCAATGGACTTTGATTTTAGGAATTAATTCCTTTTTTAATCGTTCCATGGCCTCGGTGACGCTCCCCACGTTCGCCGGTTTGGTCACGTAATCCTTTGCGCCTGCCGAGAGCGCCTCCAGTGTGGCGACGGCTCCCTTCTGGGTCACCGTGCTGAACATGATGACGGGCAGTTTGGGATAGAGCCTCCGGACTTCGCGGAGCGTGGCGAGTCCATCCATTTCCGGCATTTCGATGTCCAGCGTGAGGATGTCCGGGTTGACCTGAGGAATCTTCTGGAGCGCGATTTTTCCATTCGCCGCGATCCCCACCACCTCAAGGTCCGGGTCCAGGCGCAGAGTCTCGGTGATCACCTTGCGGACGACCACCGCATCGTCAACCACCAAGACTCGAATTTTTGGCATACGTTCCTAGTAACGGTCGCAATCAGTCCACGACCCCGAGGATTTGCAATTTGTCCAACAACATCTCCCGGGTGACGGGTTTCATAAGGAAGTCATCCGCGCCCGCCTCGAGCGCCGCGGACACTCGCTCCATGGAATTGAGCGTCGAGATCATTAAAAGCCTCAGATCGGCGAAGTCGCGGTTGCGTCGCACGGCCTGGACAAATTCGAGGCCGTTCATGCGCGGCATTTCCCAGTCCACCAACGCCACATCAAATGGTTCGCGAGGATCGTTGTGGACCAGCAAGTCAAGCGCTTCGCGCCCATCGCCGGCCTCGATCGTGGCGGAGGACATTTCCTGGACGATAAACGTCAGAAAAGTCCGCATGGGTTTCGAGTCGTCAATGATCAACATTTTCATAATCAACTGCATTTTCCGGCGGCGTTGCGTCCGGTTGACTCTGCCCGCGGGGAATCCATTGCCGGATCACCCGTTCGAGTTCACGGTTATGGATGGGTTTTTCGACGATATCATCCATCCCCGCGGCGAGGCATCTTTCCCGCTGGCCCGCACTCACGTTCGCGGTGATGGCAATGATCGGTATCCGAGAAGTTCCCTCTTGGGTTTGGCGGATTTGCCGGGTCGCCTCGAACCCGTCCATTTCGGGCATGAGACAATCCATGAAAATGGCGCCGTAGGATTGGGCGGCGGCCAGTGCGACCGCCTCTTTTCCGTTGGCCACGACATCGACGTCGAGCGAGAATTTTTCCAGGAGGCGCACGGCGAGTTTCTGGTTGATGCTGTCATCTTCCGCCAATAGGACCCGCAAGCGACTCAGGCCGCGGTAGCTGGCCGCGGCATCCTGGTCACTTTCCCCCGTTGCCGGCGGGGTTGATCGAGTTGGCTCGGTCCCGGCGCTGGCGAGCGGCAGGGTAAACCAGAACGTGGAACCTTTATTGGTTTCACTGATTAAACCGATTTGTCCGCCCATCAATTCGGCCAGTCGTTTCGAAATCGCCAGGCCCAACCCCACCCCGCCGTAGCGGCGGGTGATAGAAGAATCGGCCTGCGAGAACAGCCGAAAAAGCCTTCCCTGTTTGTCGGCGGGAATGCCGATGCCGGTATCCACAATCGCGCAACGCACAAATCCCGGCTCGGTGGAATCCAAGGTCACCTTTACGGTAATTCCACCGTGGCGCGTGAATTTAATGGCGTTGCCCAGCAGGTTGAGGAGCACCTGCCGCACGCGGCCCGGATCACCCACGAGTTCCCGCGGCACATCCGAGTCGCAATCGACCTGAAAATCCAATTTCTTTTGATGCGCCTGCATCGAAAGCAACCCGGCCACGTCCTGCAATACCTGTTGCAAGCTAAAGTGGATCGCCTCCACCGTCAGTTTGCCCGCTTCAATTTTCGAAAAGTCCAGGATGTCATTGATCAACCGGAGCAGGGTTTGCCCGCACAACTGGATGGTTTGAACAAACTGTCGTTGTTCCTCGGAGAGGGGTGTTTCCAGCAGGAGTTCGGTGAAGCCGATCAGGCCATTCATCGGGGTGCGAATCTCGTGGCTCATGGTCGCGAGGAAATCGCTTTTGGCGCGGCTGGCGCAATCGGCTTCCTCCTTGGCGAGCAATAATTGCCGGGCGGCGATTTTGCGATCCGTGATGTCGCTGGCGATTCCCGCCAACCGGACCAGCTTGCCGGCGGCGTCGCGAACTTGAAAACCGCGATTATAAATCCAACGGATGGCGCCGTCCGGGCGGGCAATTCCGTATTCCACACTCACTTCGGGCGCATCCTTCATGAGCGTGCCGAAAACCGCCAGGACCCGTTCGCGCTCTTCCGGAAGAATCGCTTCGAACCATTGGTGAGGATCGGCATACAAGCCTGGCAGCGAACGGCCCCAAATCAATTCGTACGCCGGGCTGATGTAGTGAATTGTTTTCAGATCGGGCGAAGTAATCCAAAACGCGTCCGTGATGTTCTCTGCCAACTGCCGGAATTTCTCCTCGCTTTCGTGCAGCGAATCTTCCATCCGTTTGCGCTCGGTAATGTCCGCCATGAACCCGTGCCACAGAATGCTTCCGTCCGCCTGCCGTTCGGGCATTGACTGGCCTTCGATCCAGAACAATCCTTTCTTCGGATGCCTCGCCCGGAATTCGAGCCGCCACGGCGCCATGGCGCGGGCGGATTCCGCGATGGAATCGTGCATGCGAACCTGGTCCTCGGGAAGGATCAAATTAAAAACCGACGAGGCGTCCGCCACGACGGCCTCGGCGCGCACCCCAAAAAAATCTTCCACGGTCGGGCTGACGTAGGAGATGCATTTGGCGCCGTCCGGCTTCAACAAAAACGCATAAATAATTCCGGGGACATTCGCGGCAATCTTCGCCAGCCGTTCCTGGAGGGCGATCTGTTCCTTCAAAACCGCGTTGGCTCGTTTGCGTTCGGTGATATCCCGAAAAGTCCACATCCTGCCGAAGTGTTGTCCACTGCTCCCCTTCATCGGGGCCGAGTATCGGTCAAAAATCGTTCCGTCTTTCATCTCGATCTCATCCCGGCTGACCTGGTCTTCACTGGCATTCAGATCGTGGATTTTTTGACTGAACTCCTCGGGATTCTTAACATTTTTGGCAACCCACCTTCGCTGGTTTACATCGTGCAGGTCGTCGGTGAAGGTCTTGGGAATCTTCATCAACTCGATCATCCGCTGGTTTTGCAGAATCTTTTTTCCCTGTTCATCCACGACCAGGATTCCGTCGATGGACGAGTTCACTTGCGCTTCCAATAACGCGGTCTTGCGCTGCAAATCCTCTTCCGCCTTTTTGCGGGCGGTAACATCTTCGTGCGCCACCACCACCCGCACCGGACCCTCACCGGTAAATCGGGTAACGCGCACGACGAACCAACGCTGTTCGTTCGGACTATGATCTGGGTACTCCAGTTGAAATTCGCCGCGGTGTCCGGCCATAATCTGGCGAATGCCACGGGCGAGGGCCAGTGCTTCCGTCGCGGACTCACCCTCCGCCGCGTCACAACGGCTGAGGTAATTCACACCGAAGCCACAGTGGCTCCCGAGAAAATTGTTTTGAAGAGCGAACTGATTCCACGCCTCATTAACCGCGATGATTAATCCCTTTTCGTCCAGAATCGCGATGCGAGCGGACAGGGCATTGAGAGTCGATTGCAGAAACCGTGCGGACTGGAGCAAGGCGTCTTGATCCTGTTTGCGTTTGGTAATGTCCTCCTTGATGCCAACAAAGTGAGTGATGAGTCCG
>Ga0265338_10009103_pt1 | contig 11933 bp, 15 predicted proteins | sample 42126metaG_FD_193579 | JGI IMG/M metagenome (GOLD analysis project Ga0265338, IMG submission 193579) | Rhizosphere microbial communities from Carex aquatilis grown in University of Washington, Seatle, WA, United States - 4-21-26 metaG | ecosystem: Host-associated > Plants > Roots > Rhizosphere... | reverse complement strand
CTGTTCGGCACCGAGTTCCGCATGCTCCAGCAGGTGCAGCCGGAGATAGCTGCGCAACTCGAGGAGACGATGCGTCAGCGCAGGGCCGAGCTCGACGAGCTTCAGACCTAGGCGACGACCCGCGTTCCGGTCGCCTTGAACGCGGCGTACGCGTGGCCGCCCGTGACGAGGCCGAGGCGGCGGAGCGACTCCGCCGTGATCTCCGCGCTCACCGGCCCGATCGTGACGCGCGCGCGGTTCCCGAGCTCGGTGATCGCGGTGATCGTCCCGGCGACGACGTTCATGGCGGAGTCGTCCGGCGGGTGCGTCGAGACGGTGATGTCCCACGGGTAGACGGCGAGAGCCGTCGCGCCCTCGCCCTCCTCCGCCGCCGTGATCACTGTGCCGTCCTCGAGGCGGACGGAGCCCGGCCCGCTCGGCGTGCCGCGCAGCAGGTTCGCGCCCGTGAATGACGCGACGAACGGGTCGGCGGGCCGCGCGACGAGATCCGCCGGGCTGCCGTACTGGCGCAGCCTCCCGTCGACGATCACGCCTACCTCCGTCGCGAGCGCGGCGGCGTCCTCGAAGTCGTGCGTCACGAGCAGCGTCGGGATCGCGAGTCCTCCGAGAAGCTGCTGCAGCTCGGTGCGCACCTCGACGCGCGTGTGGGCGTCGAGCGCGGCGAGCGGCTCATCGAGGAGGAGGATCGCGGGGTCGCGCGCGAGCGCGCGGGCGAGCGCGACGCGCTGGCGCTCGCCGCCGGAGAGCCCGTCCGGCCGTGCGTCGCGCAGGTGCGCTATGCCGAAGCGCTCGAGGTACTCGTCGGCCGCATGGCGCCGCGCGTACTCGACGTTCTCCCGCACCGTGAGATGCGGAAAGAGCGCGTAGTCCTGGAACACGAGTCCGACGCTGCGGCGTTCGGGCGGCAGGAACACGCCGTCCGCCGCGTCGAACCACGTCTCCTCCCCGCACCGGATCGAGCCGCCGCTCGGCCGCACGAGGCCCGCGATCGCGTTGAGCACCGTGCTCTTCCCCGCTCCCGACGGCCCGACGAGCGCGACCGTCGAGCCGACTGCGAGGCTCAGCTCGAGCTCGAAAGCCCGAAGAGGGACGGTGACGTGTTCGAGGGTGACCGTTGCCATGAGAGAGCGAGTCGGAGGGTGAGGAGCAGGGCGGCGCTGACGAGAACGAGGACGCCGCCCATCGCGAGCGTCGCGTCGAAGCTGTGGTCGAACTCTGAATAGATCGCAAGCGACAGTGTCTGCGTGACGCCTTGGGTTCTTCCCGCGAACATGATCGTCGCGCCGAACTCGCCGATGCCGCGCGCGAACGACAGCGCGAGCCCGGCGATCAGTCCGCCGCCCGCGATCGGGAGCATGACGCGGAAAAACGTCCGCATCGGCCCGGCGCCGAGCGTGCGCGAGGCCGCCGGCAGCCGCGGGTCGACCGCCTCGAACGCCGCAATCGCCTGCCGGATGTAGAGCGGGCTCGCGACGTACGCGACGGCGACGACGACTGCGCTTTGCGTGAACGGGAGGCTCGTGCTGAGCAGCCCGTTGCGGCCGAGCGCCGCGAGCAGCCCGATTCCCGCCACGGCCGGCGGCAGGACGAGCGGGAGCTCGACGAGCGTGACGGCGAGCGAGTGCCCTCTGAACCGCCTCGTCGCGAGCAGATACGCCGTCGGCGTCCCGAAGACGACGATCAGCGCCTGCGCGGCGAGACTCGTCTTCAGCGTCACGACGAAGGCGTCTTCGACGACCGGGTTCGTTAGCTGAGAAAGCAGCCGACCCGGCGTCGTGTGGACGAAGATCCCGACGATCGGCAGAACGAGGAAGACGATCGCGACCGCCGCGGCCCCCACGAAGAGGGCAGCGCCGGCCCTACCGCGGAAGGAAGCCATAACGGCGCAGCGTCCTCTGGCCGGACGCGCTCAACACGCGCTGGACGTAAGCCCGGGCGGTCGCCGTGCGACTGCTGCCGGAGACGACGCAGATGCCGTACGCCACCTTCGGCTCCGCGCGCGACGGCACTTCGATCTCCTTCAGGTGCGCGGCGGCGGTCTTTGCGTCGGTCATGTAGACGAATCCGGCGTCGGCCTCGCCGAGCGCGACCTTGGCCAGCACGCCGCGCACATCGCTCTCGCGGCTGACGACGTTCTTCAGCACCGCCGCCCCGAGGTGCAGCTGCTGGAGAACCGCGAGCGTGTAGTCGCCGACAGGCACTCCTGCGGCGGCGATGACGACATTGACGCCGCGCCTCGTCAGGTCGCGGATGCGACGGACATGGGCCGGATTCGCCTTCGGCACGATCACGACGAGCTCGTTCCGCGTGAAGACGACCGGCTTCGAGCACAGCCCCTGCGCGTGCAGCTGGGCCGGAAGTGCCGTGTTCGCAGAAGCGAACACGTCCGCTGGAGCGCCCTGCTCGATCTGCGCGGCAAGGTCGTTGGAGCCGCCGAACGAATACGTCTCCCCGGGGTCGAGCGCAGGGAACGCATCAGTGAGGGAAGCTGCCGCGTAGACGGTGATCCGTGCGTGTCCCGCCGCGTGGGCGCGAAACGTGAGCCCGACGGCGGCAGCGGCGAGCAGCGCCACGGCCGCGATGAGCGAGACGCGCCTCATCAGCTCTGCACCATCACATTCGTCGACTTGACGATCGCCGTCGCGGCCATGCCCTTCTTCAGCCCGAGCTCCTCGACCGCGTCGCGTGTCACAAGGGCGACGATCCGGACGGGCTCGGTGACGACGAGCTCGACCTGCGCCATGAGCCCGTCGACCTGAACGTCGGTCACCGTGCCCGCGAAGCGGTTCCGGGCGGTGATGTGCTCGCCTCCACCGTCACCGCGCAGCCGGTCGATCTCGCGCGCAGCGACGACGCGGCGGTTGCTCGCGTCCCGCTTCACGCGGATGCGACCGGCGCGGTCCCAGCGGCGCAGCGTGTCGAGGCTGATCCCAAGCGCCGCCGCGGCCTCACTCGCCGTGTATTGCTGCTTCGCCACCGCTCAGCGCCCGGGGCTGTTGCCTATGCGTTGCCTAGTCGCCACTCGGCGGGATGCTAGCGCTTCGCGAACCGGTAGTGCGAGACGAGCCACTCCTCCCCGCCGCGATAGCCCCACAGGCCTGCGCACGCTAGGAAGAAGACGCGCCACTCCGCGCTGGCCGCCCGCCCGACGACGCGGTCGACCTCGGCGCGGTTCGCGTCGAGCCGTTCGAGCCACGCGTCCGCCGTCCGTGCATAATGCACGCCGGAGACGCGCCAGTGCTCCTCGAGTTGCAGGTCGCGGTCGAAGCGCAGGAGGAGATCGTCCGACGGCATCGTCCCCGCCGTGAAGAACCGTCGCGTCATCCAGCCGCCGTCGTACGGATACGCGAAACGGTCGTGCGAGAAGACGTGGCAGAAGAAGCGGCCGTCCGGCTCGAGCCACGACGCGATCCGCGCGAAGAGCGCCTCGTAGTTGCGCATGTGCTCGAGCATCTCGACGGAAAGGATCCGGTCGAACCGCTCGTCGAGCTCCAGCCCGTTCACGTCGGCGGTGAGGACTCGGACGTTCGCCAGCCGCTTCGCCTCGATCCACTCCCGCTGCGGGCGCGAGTTCGAGACGGCGAGGACCCGCGAGTCGGGATAGCGCTCGCTCAGCCAGCCGGTGAGCGAGCCCCAGCCGCACCCGAGGTCGAGCAGCGTCATCCCGTTCTCGACACCGGCGCGCTCACACGTGAGCGCGAGCATCGCGTCCTCGGCGGCGGCGAGCGTGTCGACGCCGTCGGGCCAGAAGCACGAGCTGTATTTCAGCCGCGGGCCGAGGACGAGGCGGAAGAACTCCGGCGGAACCTCGTAGTGCTGCTCGTTCGGCTTGGAGACCTGCTCGGCGATCGGCGAGGAGCGGAGCTGCTCGACGAACGCCTCCTTCGCCTCGGGCCAACGACGGCGCTCGCGGCGGAGGCGCGTCGCGCAGGAGGCGCGGATGCCGGCGCGCAGGAGCGGGTCTGGTACCCGGCCCGACGCGATGAGCCGGTCGACTAGCGCCTCGGCGGCCACGGGACGAAGACGGACGTGCGCGCCTGGTACACGCGGTAGGCGTCGCCGCGCGAGCGGAGCGACGACTCCTCCGCCGGCGGTACGCCCGTGACGAAGAGGACGAGGTAGAGGATGAGCGCGGGCGCTCCGAAGGCGAGCCAGCCCCACGGCGCGGCGACCGCGATGAGCGCGTACGCGACCCAGGTGAGCGTCTGGAAGAAGTAGTTCGGGTGGCGCGAATAGCGCCAGAGGCCGCGATCCATCACGCCGCCCTTGTTCGCGGGATCGCGGCGGAAGGCCGCGAGCTGCCGGTCGGCAACCGACTCGAGCGACGCCGCGACGATCCAGAGCGCCAAGCCGATCCACTCCACGACCACGAGGCGATCGGAGTTGAAGCTCGCGAGCAGGGCGGGCACCGACAGGCCCGCGGCGAGCAGCGCCTGCGCCTCGTAGAAGATCGCGAACGTCAGCTGCTCGCGGCCCTTCTCGCGCCACCGGCGGCGAAGCTCCTGGTAGCGACCGTCCTCCCCCTTCCCGAGCCGGTTGCGGACGAGCGAGGCGATGCGGAGGTTCTCGATCCCGACGGGCAGAACGATCGCGAGCTTCTGCGCGAGACAACCCGGCGCGAGCAGCGCGTACAGGAGTGCGCAGAGCGCGAGTGCCCCTCCCCAGCCTGCGTCGACCGCAGTCGCGTCGCGCGTGCGTCGCTGCCAGACGTAGAGGAGGGCGAGGAGGAGCGCGGAGGCGCCCCAGCCGATGAGCCAAAGCTCCCAGCGGTGCTCGATCACGCCGCCGTGACCGCCTGCTCGATCTGCTCGGTCAGAGACTTTGCGGCGGCGATGGTCGGGCGCCCGGGCTCGACGGCGATCGGCTCGCCGACGACGATCCGCACGCGGCTCGGCAGCGGCAGGCCCCGAGTCCCGTTCAGGCGGACAGGAACGAGCGGCGCCCCACTCGCGAGCGCGAGACGCGCGGCTCCGCGGTGCCAGCCGATCTGGCGCTCCGGCTTCGACGTCCCCTGCGGGAAGATCCCGAGCACCGCACCGCCGGCGAGCAGGCGTCCCGCCTCCGACATCGCCGCCTGGTCGCCGCCGCCGCGTTCGACCGGGAAGGCGTTGAGCGAGCGCATGACGGCCGCGAGCGGACGCGACGCGAAGAGCTCGGCCTTCGCCATGTAGTGGATCTCCCGCGGCGTCGCGACGCCGAGGATGAACGGATCCCAGATCGACTCGTGATTCGCGGCGAGGATGACCGGCCCACTCGCCGGGATGCGCTCGGCGCCGACGACCTCGATGCGATAGACGCGCCGGAGGAGCTCGCGGAAGCCGACGCGGTGGAGCAGCTGGTACGCGTTCATCCGATGCTGCCGGCGCGCGCAACGAGGAGTTGGACGTCGCGGAGCGCGCGGGTGCGAAAAGCGGCTTCGCAGAAGGCGAGGTAGAAGTCCCACGTCCGCTCGAAGCGGCGGTCGTAGCCGAGCCGGCGAACGTCCTCGATCCGCTCCTGGAAGCTCGCGCGCCAGCGGCGCAGCGTCTCGGCGTAGTGCTCGCCGATCTCATGAACGCCGTAGATCCCGAGCCGCGAGTCCTTCGCCGCGGCGCGCGTGAGCGACTCGAGCGACGGGATGAGGCAGCCGGGGAAGACGTAGCGCTCGATCCAGTCCGGCGAGCGGCGGTAGCGCTCCCAGCGCTGGTCGGGGACGAGGATCGCCTGGATCGCGGCGCGCCCGCCGGGCGCGAGAACGCGGTCGATCGTCGCGAAGAACGTCCCGAACTGGTCGTCCCCGATCGCCTCGATCATCTCGATCGAGACGACTTTCGAGAACTCGCCCTCGACCTTGCGGTAGTCCTGCTCGACGATCTCCACCGGCAGCCCGGCCGTGCGCTCGCGCGCGACGACGGCCTGCTCGCGGGAGATCGTCAGACCGGTGACGCGGCAACCGCAGTTCTCGGCCGCGTAGCGCGCAAATCCGCCCCAGCCGCAGCCGATCTCGAGAACGTGGTCCCCGGGACTTAGTAACAGACTGTTACTAAGTCGGCGGTACTTCTCACGCTGCGCGTCCGCGAGCGCCATGCCGGGCTCGGAGAAGACGGCGCACGAGTACGTCATCGTCTCGTCGAGCATGAGCTCGAAGAGGTCGTTGCCGAGGTCGTAGTGGTAGGCGATGTTGCGGCGCGCGCGGGCGAAGCCGTTCCGCCGAGCGAGCCGCGGCCGCATCTCGAGCAGGCGCCGCACGCGCGCGTGGCGCTCCGCGGCGGCGTCGGCGTTCCGGAGGAGTAGCTCGAGCAGGCCGACGAGGTCATTGGAGTCCCATTCGCCCGCGGTGTACGACTCGCCGAAGCCGAGCTTGCCGCGCGTCGCAAGACGGCGGAAGAAGGCTCGGTCGTGGATCGCGAGCCGGACGCGTGCGCCGGCGCCGAAACGCCGGACGCTCCCGCCCGGCAGCTTGACCTCGAGCGTCCCGCTTTCGAGTCCGGCGAGCGCGCGCTCGAGCACGGCCGTTGCCGTCCGCTCGAGGAGACGCCCGCGCGCAGCGGTCGGTTCGGCGCGAACACTCACGTGCGTACGCTCCCCTCGCCCGGCACGAACGGCGGCTTGCGGTGGAACGGCACGCGCTTGAGCCAGAGCCGGAGCGCCTCGAAGTGGATGAGCGCGATCACCTGCAGCGGCTGCAGCGGGTAGCGGAGCAGGAGCCCGGCGAGCGTGCGGTTCGTCAGTTCCCGCCGCCGCCCGTGCAGCACCGCGGTCAGCGGCTTGCGACCGGCGTCGTCGCGCACGTGAATCCGCGCCCACACCTCGTCCCCCGGCTGCGAGAACGCGTACTCGTAGCTGTGATCGAGGCCGAAGAACGGCGAGACGTGGAGCCGCTTGCGATGCTCGTACTCGAGCGCGGGCCCGCTCAAGACCTCGGGCAGGCGCTCGCCGAAGGTGTTGTTCAACTCGGAGACGATGCACGCGAGCGAGCCGTCGGCCCTGTAACACCAGTAGAACGTCACGGGATTGAAGACGTAGCCAAGGACCCGCGGCTGCGTGAGCATGAGGACGCGCTCGATCGTCGGGTCTCCGGCGAACTCGACGACCGCCTGCTTCAGCGGCTTCGTCCCGTCGAAGTGATCCCGGTCGCGCAGCGTGACGACGTTGCGCCGGTTGACGGAGAAGAGCCGCAGCCGCCGCTCGAGCTCGGGCAGCTCGTCGAGGTCGAAGAGCCAGTACGAGATCGGGTAGCGGAAGACGTGCCGCGAGGGAGAGCGCCGCGCGTGCATGAGCTTCCCGATGTAGACGGCCGACTTCACCACTCCACCCCGAGCGCGCGCGCCGCCGCGACGCCGCTCGCGAGACCGTCCTCGTGGAAGCCGTTGCCGAAGTACGCGCCTGCGTACACCGTCCGCTCGCCGGCGAGCCGCGGCAGCTCCGCCTGAGCCTTCATCGAGTCGACCGTGAAGAGCGGGTGCGTGTACGTGATCCGCTCGAGGACGTGCGCGTCCGGCACGTCTTCGTTGAGCGTCACGCAGTAGTCCTTCTCCGCGTCGAGCGCCTGGAGCCGGTTCAGGTGGTACGTAATCGTGGGCCGCCCGTCATCGCCGAGACGGTAATTCCACGATGCGCGCGCGCGTCGCGCTCGGGGGAGGTAGCGCGAGTCGGTGTGGAGAATTGCCTCGTTCACCGTGTAGGCAAAACGGCCGAGGACGCGACGTTCGTCCGCAGTCGGATCTTCGAGCAGCGTAAGCGCCTCGTCGGCGTGCGTCGCGATCACGACGGCGTCGTACCCCTCGACGCCGTCGCCGACGCGGAGCTCGACTCCGTCCGGAGTGCGCCTGATGGAGCGAACGCCGCTCGCGAGCCGCAGCCGGTCGCCGAGCCGCGCCGCGATCGCGTCGACGTACGTCCGGCTCCCGCCGGTGACCGTCCGCCACTTGAAACGCCCGAAGCCGAGCATCCCGTGGTTGTCGAAGAAGCGGATCGCGTACGCCGCCGGGAACTCGAGCGCGCGGCCGGGTGCGGTCGACCAGAGCGCCGACGTGAGCGGCACGAGGAAGTGGCGGCGGAACCGCTGCGAGTACCCGTGCTCGTCGAGGTACTCCCCCAGTGACAGAGACTCTGGCGACTGCGACTCGTCGCCGGGGCGAGCGGTCCGCAGCCAGCGGCCGATCTCCCACATGAGCGAGAGGAACGCCGGGCTGGCGCCGTTCCGCGGCTGCGCGAACGGCCGCCGGCCGGAGTACTCGAGCCCGCAGCCGTTGCAACTGACCGAGAAGGACATGTCCGAGGCGTGCGTCGAAACCCCGAGCTCGCCGAATAACCGCCCGAGCAGCGGGTAATTCTGCTCGTTGTGGACGAGGAAGCCCGTGTCGAGCGCCAGGCCGTCGTGCGTGACGGTGTTCGCGTGCCCGCCGGCGCGGCCGTCCCGCTCGAAGACGTGCACCTCGTGTACCCGCGAGAGGACGTACGCCGCCCCGAGCCCGGCCACACCGCTGCCGATCACCGCAATCCGCATCAACCGATCTTCGCCCGTCGGCGAATACCGGTTCAATAGCGTTGCCACCGATGACGGACACCGCCACGAAGATAGGAACGGTTCGCTCCCGGACGAGCCGGATCAGCCAGGTCGTGACCCTGGTGGCGGTCGTCGTCCCTCCGCTCGGCCTCGTCTCCGCGATGGGGCTCCTCTGGGGCGTCGCCTTCCACTGGCTCGATCTTGCACTCTTCATCGGCTTATACGTACTCTGCGCGTTCGGGACGACGATCGGCTTCCACCGCTATTTCACGCACCGCGGCTTCGAAACGAGCACGCCGGTCGAAGCCGTGCTCGCGATCCTCGGCTGCATGACGATGCAGGGGCCGCTCACGCAGTGGGTCACCGACCACCGGAAGCACCACGCGCTCTCCGACCAGCCCGGCGATCCGCACTCCCCGCACGTCGGCCACGGCGACGGCGCGCTGGGCGCGCTGCGCGGCTTCATCCACGCGCACGTCGGCTGGCTCTTCTCGAACCTCGGCATGGAGCAGGGCCGCGAGTACGGGAAGGATCTCTACGACAACCGCGTCATCCGCACAGTCGATCGGCTCTATCTCCTCTGGGTCGTGCTCACGCTCGGCCTGCCGTTCCTTCTCGGCTACTTGATCGGCGGCTCGGTCGACGCCGGCCTCGAAGGGCTCGTCTGGGGCGGCCTGATCCGGATCTTCGCGTACCAGCACGCGACGTTCAGCGTGAACTCGATCTGCCACATGTTCGGGAGCCAGGACTACCGCTCGCGCGACGAGGCGCGGAACAACCGGCTCGTCGCGGCGCTCGTCTTCGGCGAGGGCTGGCACAACAACCATCACGCGTTCCCCGCATCGGCGCGGCACGGTCTCGACCGCGGCCAGTTCGACGTCTCGTGGTGGGTGATCCGCGGTGCGGAGCGGCTCGGCCTGGTCTGGGACGTCAAGGTGCCCGACGAGGCGCAACGCGCGCGGCGCCGGCTTCAGAGCGCCTCGAGCTGAGTCGCGATCCGGCGCGCCCACTCGCCGGCGCGCGGTAGCGGGATCGGCTTGCCCCAGTGCGCGCGGAGCGCGATGCCGTGCAGCGCGCCCGGGATCAGCCCGTACTCGCCCGCGACGCCGAGCGCGTGCGCCCGCTCGAAGCCGCGCAATGACGACGCAGCCGAGACGCCGGGGATACCCGGCAGCCAGCGGTCGAGCGAGCCGTGAAGGACGTCGAGACGCTTCCCGCGCAGCGGCTCGAGCGACAGCCTCTCCGGAATCCACGGGGCGAGTCCGAGCACGCCGACGACGGACGGCTCGTCTGCCGCCGAGATGGAGACGGCCCCGCCCATCGAGAAGCCGAGCAGCAGCGTCCTCTCGGCGCCGACCTCGCGGATCGCGGCGCGCGCGTCGGCGACGCAGTCGTCGAGCCGCTTCCACGACTTGATCCGGTACCGCACCTCCGCGAAGGCGAACCCCGGGAACCGCGGCGCGAGCCGCCCAACGAGCCACTCGAGCGACGCGCTCCACGTGCCCTCGACCTCCGCGCTCTGCCCGCCGTTGACGCACACGACCGCCGTGGCGCCGTCGCCGGTCAGCCGCATCTCGGCCCCCGTGGCGAGCTCGACGACCGTCACCGAGCGAGGCGGGCCGCGAGGCCGTCGAGCGCGTCGTTCCCCGGAATCTCGATCTCGCGCGCGTACCGCATTGCGCCGCATCGTACGTTCGTTTCAGCTGAGCCAGGGATCGAGGAAGCAGGCGAGGTCCTTGCAGCCGCGGGGTTGCTCGAGGCGCGCTTGCACCCGCTTTTCCTCGACGACGACGAGGCTCGGGACGGCGTCGACGAGGAACTTTCGCGCGAGGTCGGCGCGCGTCTCCACGTCGATCCGGTAGAGGCGGAACGTGTCGTGGTTGCGGCGGCGCTGCAGGACCTGGGCGAGGAACCCCTCGACGCGCCGGGAGCGGCCCGACCGGGGATACGGACTCCTCGTATTCCACGCGTGTCTGAATTGCTAACGCCCGCGGAGGCGCGTGACGCGAGCCGTGGTTGCTGCTAGGCTCGCGCGCGACTATCGAGCGAGTACCGGATGCGCGCGGTGCGCTTCCTCTGCCCGTTCCTGAAAGTGGCGGAGGAGGTGTTTCATTTATGGCAACCGGAACCGTGAAGTGGTTCAACGCCGAGAAGGGCTACGGCTTCATCAGTCCCGACGACGGCGGCGAGGACCTCTTCGTCCATCACAGCGCGATCATGGGCGAGGGTTACAAGACCCTCGCTGAGAACGCGAAGGTGCAGTTCGAGGCCGAGCAGGGCCCGAAGGGGCCGCAGGCGACGAACGTCGCGCCTGTCTAGACGTATTCGAGAGCGGCAGCTGCGTGACTCGGCAACGCAGCTGCTCTCACTCGTCGAGCTCGTGGAGTAGCCGCTCGACGTGGCGCTCGATCTCGTCCCGGATCGGGCGTACGTCCTCGAGGGGAAGGGACTTCGGATCGGGGAACACCCAGCTGATCCTGCGCACGCCGGACGTGACGGGACAGACCTCTTCGCTGCACGTCGAGACCGCGACGTCCGCCCAGGCGAGATCGTCGGCGTCGAGCTTGTGCGGCACGTGACCCGAAGCGTCGATGCCGATCTCCGCGAGCGCCTCGACGACCTGCGGATGGGGAGCACCGCCCGGTTCGCTGCCCGCGCTGCGCGCCTCGTGCCGCTCGCCCGCGGCGCGGCGGAACAGGTACTCCGCCATGACACTGCGGCCGGCGTTCCCGACGCACACGAAGAGCACCTTGCTCACGCAGGCTCCTCGGCCGTGCGCGGCTCACCGCGAACGAACTGATAGGCGAGCCCGCCGAGGGAGGTTCCGAGCACGGGGGCGACGACGTAGAGCCAGAGCGCGTGCAGGTCGCCGGAGACGAGCGCCGGAGCGAGCGAGCGGGCGGGATTCATCGACGCGCCAGAGATCGGGCCGCCGAACATCGCATCGAGTGCGATCGTGCCGCCGATCGCGATGGCCGCCGCCTCCCCCACCGCGCGCGTGTCGGTGGCCACGGCGAGGATCACGAACATCAGGAAACCGCTCATCACGAGCTCCCACAGAAATGACTGCCCCTGGGAACCTGAAGGCAAGGTCGCACCGGTGTGCGCGATGTTGCCGAGCGACCCACGGAGCAGCGCAGCCGCGATGAGCGCCCCCGAGACCTGTGCTCCCCAGTAGGCGAGCGCCCGCGACCACGGGAAATGGCGGGTCAGGGCAAAGGCGAAGGTCACGGCCGGGTTGAAGTGCGCGCCGCTGATGTGGCCGACGGCGTAGATCCCGAACATGATCACGAGCCCGAAGCTGATCGCCACGCCGACGTGGCCGAGCTGGTGCGTCTTCGCGTCGACCATCACCGCGCCGCAGCCGGCAAAGACGAGCGCGAACGTGCCGATCAGCTCCGCGGCCAGCGCGCGAGGGAGCGCAGGCTCCACTACCGCCGAACCG
>Ga0265338_10009102_pt1 | contig 11933 bp, 11 predicted proteins | sample 42126metaG_FD_193579 | JGI IMG/M metagenome (GOLD analysis project Ga0265338, IMG submission 193579) | Rhizosphere microbial communities from Carex aquatilis grown in University of Washington, Seatle, WA, United States - 4-21-26 metaG | ecosystem: Host-associated > Plants > Roots > Rhizosphere... | reverse complement strand
CCGCAACACCCAATCAAAAACACAAACCAGTGCTTCTTTTCACCAATCGCCCCACCTGAAAACTGTCCTGCTTTGCTAACTACAAAAAGTCCTGCTTTGAAAACTACGCGACATTCAGCACACCCTTTCTTGACACTCGAAAGTTCGCTGATATGCTCCCGCGTTCCGATTTTTGGGTATTTCCCGAACTCATGGGTGGCGCGGGTTTTCGCGCTTTAAGACTGAATACGATTTATGAAACGACAGTATCAACCGTCCAAACGTCGCCGGGTCCGGCAGCATGGCTTCCTGGCACGCAACAGCACCAAGAGTGGCCGCGCCACCTTGGCCAATCGCCGCCGCCAGGGCCGCAAACGCCTGACGCCGGTCTGATGGTCCATGCCCGACGAGCCGCCCAGGCTGAAGTTCAGCCGCGCGATGCGCATCAAGCAGGGACGGGATTTTTCCCGCGTGCGGCAGGAAGGCCAGCGGCTGGTTTTGGGTTGCATGATCGCCAATTGGCGCAGGTTGCCGGCGGAATCCAGCCATCGCCTGGGCGTGGTCACCAGTGGCAAAATCGGCAACGCAGTGGTCCGCAATCGGGCGCGCAGGTTGTTACGGGAGGCTTTTCGCACGCATCAACACGATTTATTGCAACCGGTCGATCTCGTGCTCGTCGCGCGGGCCTCGATTGTCGGCAAAGCTTTCGGCGACGTGGAAAAGGACTTTTTGACAATTTTGCGTAAAGCGGGACTGTTGACCAAATGAATAAGGCAGAAGGCAGAACGAAGCATGCAAACGCGCCCCGGCGCGGCGCGCGTTATTCCTTCCTTTCGCCTGCTTCCCTCTGCATTTTCCTCCTCCGCGTTTACAAGCTCACCTTGTCACCGCTCATAACCTTCATGGCCGGTCCCGCCGGCGCGTGCCGTTTCGAACCCACCTGCTCGCAATACGCCAGCGAGGCGATCAAAACCCATGGCGCCATCTCCGGAGGCTGGCTCGCGACCAAACGCATTTGCCGATGTCATCCCGGCGGCGCCTGCGGCCAAGATCCGGTGCCGCCGCTGAAGGCTCATGCCCCAGGTCTAACGTCCAAAGCTCCGCGTCCTGAATTCCCGATTTCGAGCGCCGGATTTCGAATTTAATTTTCATGGATCGTAAATCAATAGTCGTCATCGTTTCCTGCATTATCGCGCTGATCCTCTGGCAGTTCGTGATCGTGCCAAAATATTTGCCGCCTAAACCGCTGCCGCCTTCCAATAACGTCATTACCAATGGAGCGGTCCAGGGCACGCTCACCAATGGGAGCGATGTTCATCAGCAACTGCAGCAAGCAGTCCAAATGGCGGGGGCGATGCCAAATCCGTCACTGCAACTCGAAATCAACACCAACATCCAGGAGCAACTCGTCGTCGTGACCAATGAAAACGCGCGTTACACCTTCACGTCTTACGGCGGCGGTTTGAAGCTCGTCGAATTGTTGAATTATCCGGAGACCGTCCCTTCCTGGCGCAATAAGAAAGCTCGCACCGAAGGCGTAGCGACTCTCAACACCTACACACCCTCGCCCACGCTCGCCGTGCTGGGTGGACCAGCAGTGCAGGGCGATGGCGTTTTCAACCTGATGCGCACCACTGCGGGTGTTCGCGCCGAAAAGACGCTCTCGAACGGCCTCACCATCGTGAAGGACTTCTCCCCCACGACAAATTTCCTGATGAACGCCACGGTCTGGCTGGAGAATCGCTCCACGCAACCCCTTTCCTTGCCGCAACAGGAATGGACCGTGGGCACCGCCACACCGATGAATCCGAACGACAACGGAAGCTATTATATCGGCATGATGTGGTCGGACGAGAAAACCCACGACACCATCGGATCGAGTTACTTTTCCTCGCGCGGCTTCGCCTGCATGCCGAAGGTGCCTCCGGCCGAATATCGCGTCACCCAGACGAACATCACCTGGGCCGCCGTGCATAACCAATATTTCGCGCTGGCGGTGGATCCGCATGACAACCCGGCGGGCGTCGTGATGCGCAAGATCGATTTGCCGCGGCTCGGCGATGACGACGTCAAACCCGCTTCGTCGAATGGCTATACCGCGGCGCTGGTTTATCCGGCCGTCACCCTGGCGACCAATCAAATCGTGCAACGGCAATTCGTGGTGTATGCCGGCCCCAAGGAATACCACCTGCTGTCCAAAGTCGCCGCGGAGCTCAACAACAACCTCGATTCCGTCATGGATTTCGGTTTTTTTGGGTTTTTCTCCAAAGGCCTGCTGCTGGCGATGAATTTCCTGCACGCCGCCGTGAAAGTTCCCTACGGCTGGGCCATTGTGCTCCTCACGGTGATCTTACGCGTGCTATTCTGGCCGCTCACGGCGGCGGGCACGCGCTCCATGAAAAGGATGCAGGCACTGCAACCGCAGGTGAAAGCCATCCAGGAGAAATACAAAGACGACCCGATGAAAGCTCAGAAAAAGCAAATGGAGCTTTGGAAAGAGAACAAGGTCAATCCCATGGGCGGCTGTCTGCCCGCTTTGGTCCAGATGCCGGTGTTCTGGGGATTTTTTCGCATGATCCGCAGCGCCATCGAATTGCGCGGCGCACATTTCCTGTGGGCGTCCGATTTGTCCACGCCCGACACCTTGTTCATGATCCCGGGTATCAATTTCCCGTTCAACTTGCTACCGCTGCTGATGGTCGGCGTCATGGTATGGCAGGCGCATCTTACGCCGCCCTCGCCCGGCATGGACCCGGCGCAGCAGAAAATGATGCGTTACATGCCCGCGGTTTTCCTCGTGTTTCTCTACAATTATTCCTCGGGCATGGCGCTTTACATGTTCGTCAGCACGTTGTTAGGCATTATCCAGACGAAAATGACCAAAACGCAGCCCGTCGTCGCCGCCACTCCCGTCTTGACGCCGCCCGCGAAAAAGAAGAAATAACCAATGCAAAATGCAAAATCAGAAATTAAAAGCGGCCCCCTGCCCTGATTTCAAATTTTACATTTTTAATTTTTAATTCAATCCCATGCCTGCCCAACCCAAAGCCACGCTGGAAAAAATCATGGAACTGCTCGGCTTCGCCGCCACGGTGGAGGAGCATGGCATGGAAGACGGTATCCTGCTCGACGTGAAGACCGAGGATTCCGGCCGCCTTATCGGCCGCCAGGGCCAGACTCTCGCGGACCTGCAATACATCGCCAATCGCTTATTGTTTCAACAGGACCCCTCCGCACCCAAAATCATGGTGGACGTGGGCGGCTACCGGGCGCAGGCGCGCGATGCACTCGTGAAAAAGGCCAAGGATGCCGCCGAAAAAGTCCGCCGCTGGGGTGACGTCGTCGAACTCGAGCCCATGACCGCCTTTGACCGCCGCATCATCCACCAGGCTCTGAAAGACGATCCCGGCGTGGAAACCGCCAGCGTGGAAGTCGAAGGCACGGAAAAGAAGGCGATCCTGCTCCGTCCGAAGCACTGAGTTTGAAATCCGAAGTTCGAAATCCGACATCCGAAGGAAATCCGAATCTCGAGACCCGAAAGTTTGGTCCGACGGCAGAGGAATGAACGGCAAGGGAATAAATTCACAGGGATTTGTTTTTCATCATTCCCCTGTCACTCATTCCGCTGACCCTGTTTGTTCCCCTTTATTGCGGCAACATATGGCCCGGGAGGGAACACATTGGCGCATTGCTCACTGCATTCAGCGTATAGCGACCACCGCCGGGACACAGGGGCATCTGGCCGTTCAGAAGATACGGTAAAAGATCCTGCGGTTGCGGAATCGCATCCGGTGTTTTTTGACGCTCCAACGCCCACTGCTGCTTCGCCCCATCGATCATCCGCAAATTATTGATGCAGGTGTTCACCACCGCCTGGTTCTGCTTCATCTGCAGGATTTGTTGTTCCGCGATGGCCTTCGCGCTTTCGGCCGCGTGCGATTGCACCTGTTGAACCTCAGCCTGGGACCGGGCCGCCTGCGATTGCGCCGTCGCGACCTGTTTTTCAAGAGCGGTCTTATCGTCCGCTAACTGGCGCACCTGATTGCGCAACCGCAGTAATTCGGCGTTGTCCTTTTGCATCGTCGCGATCTGCTCGTTTTGCGATGCGGCTTGCTTCTGCAAATCTTCCAGTTGGCTGTTCAACGTCTCCACCTGGGCCACCTGGCCGCGCAACTTCGTCAGCTCGGTGTCCTTGTTGGAATTGGAAAAGTAAAGCGTGCCGGCGCCGGCGGCAAACGCCACCGCAAAGATCCAAGGCAAAATGGTTTTCATGGGCACAGTTCTTTTCCCTCTTTTACCGCCGGGCGTCAACAACAACTGGTGGTTTCGTGCGCGAGGTCTGGGTCGAACCCATTATCTTCAGTTTTGCGGACGAGCCCGTAATGACGCATTAAAACAACGCCTAAGAAAAAGTGATTTCGCACTAAATAACAATTTGAATCACGCTCTCAGGAATAATCTCACCTTTTTCGATTCGAAACTGCAAAGCATCGAGCCGATCCGTAAAGTGCAGCCATAGTCTGCTATTCTCTTGCCGTGATAATCCACTGGGTTTTAATCTCAACATCTCCTCCATTTCGCTTCGTTCGAATGCCAAGCTTTGGTTGGAGGGTAACCGAACCTTCCCTTCTGCAATGAGGGAAATAACTTTGTCACAAAGTTCAGCGGTAACGCCCGTGTCTAGATTAACACGAATTTTCTCCCCTCGGAAATCGCACACACGCAAATGAGTAGTGTATTTTTCCGATGGATTTGCCCAGAACTTGCCGAGTCTGTTCTTCTTGGGCGCCTCAAAATCTGTCCACCCCAACTTCCCGATCGCGATGTTGTCAAAGGTGATGTCCGAACCCTTGACCCGCTCCACACTTTTCACTGCCACACCTCTTCCACCCCCCGGTATATAGTGGAAAGTCCGAATCTCTGCCGGTCGGCTGATACCGCATTGCTGAGCGAGTGAAATCACCTCTTTGACTTCCTGCGGGCTTAACACGGCGTCCGCCTCAAAATTAGTCTTAACCTGGGTAACTACATTTGTGGAAACCGCGACTGGTCCGGCGTTAGCCCAGCATACAAAGCTGCAAACGAAAAACGCCGCAAGCCCTCTCATGGGTCCGGAAATAAGATGCATAGAAAAGTGGATGCGCGAGGTGGAGGTCGACGCTCCATTCCTAACTCGTTCGCGCAACTGGGCCGAAAATAAGCCGGCCACGAGCCCTCAGCAATCTGTTTATTCGTAACCGCAGAGGTAACGAGGCGGATCTGGCAACAAATTCGCAAACGAAACCATTAAAACTCCGGGCAGAGAGACACCGATTCTCGATATGGTTTTCCGTCGCCGGGCAACTGATTTTTTTCTACAATCCGATCGGATGCCACGCGGTTTTGAACTCGACGGTGTCCAGAATCCAATAGGGATCCTCGGCTTTGGTGGTGAACCAATCGGCGGGAGCGAGCGAGTGATTGGCGTAACGCTTCAAGTTGATCGCGGTGCCGGCTCGGAGCGCGGCGGCGAGTTCGCCGTAGCCGGTGCCGTCGACGATCGCATTCACGTCCATGTGGCTCGCGATGTGCGGGACGAGCTCGGCGCGTTTGCCGGTGAGGATGTTCACCACGCCACCGGGCAAATCGCTGGTGGCGAGAATTTCCGCGAAGGTGGCGGCCGGCAGCGGGAATTTTTCGGAGGCGACGATGATGACGGAATTTCCGCTCACGACCACGGGCGCTATCAAAGAAACCAATCCGAGCAGTGAGGGCTGGTCCGGCGCGAGCGCGACGACAACGCCGGTCGGTTCCGGGATGGTGAAATTAAAATGAGGACTGGCCACGGGGTTGACGCTGCCAAACACCTGCGAATATTTGTCGGTCCAACCGGCAAAATGAACCAATCGATCGATTGACACCGTGACTTCGCGTTTGGCTTTGGCCGGGTTCGCGCCGGTGGAGCGGGAAATTTCATGGACGAGCTCGGGTGCGCGGTTTTGCAGCATTTCAGCGGCGCGATAAAGAATCTGTCCGCGATTATACGCGGTCGCCTTGCTCCAGCCATCCACGGCGGCGCGCGCGGCGGTGACCGCATCGCGGAAATCCTTGCGCGAGGCGTGGGCAAAGTTATCGAGCTGCTCGCCGTGTGCGGATTTGGCCGCCAGATAGCGTCCGCTTTCGCTGCGGGGAAACTTTCCGCCAATGTAGAGTTTGTAGGTTTTGCGAACGTCCAGGCGGCGCATGGGTTTTTGAGTTTCGAGTTTCTGGTTTCGAGTTGCGGCGGGCGGACTGCCGCTGGCACGAATTCTAAATCGTAAAGCACCGGGCGTAAACGGATTTATGGGGTTCAAACCCTATGGGTGCGAGCCGGAAGGTTGAGGAGAATACGGTGATAGTTGAGAGAAAGAAGTATCTTTGCATTATCGTGGTTCCGTTCAAATGCGTCTGGCTGACCAAGTGTTGCGGCCAGCAACAAAAACGAGGCTTCGGCTGAAACCCCAGCGGGTGCAACCGAAAAGGTTTATCTTTCCCCGCGCGTGTTATATTAAGTCCCCAGTGAATCCAGTCATATCCAAAGCCGTCAGGATGGCCGCGCTGGGAGCGGCATATTTTATTTCCGGGAAGTTGGGATTGATGCTCGCGCACGTGCACGCGAGTGTTTCCCCGGTCTGGCCGGCCAGCGGAATCGCCCTGGCGGCTCTGCTCCTGTGGGGCATTCGGTTGTGGCCCGCGGTTTTTATCGGAGCATTCCTGGTTAATTTAACCGTGCCGCACGGCGCTTCGATGGCGGTGCGAATCCTTCAGGCCGCCGGCATTGGCGCCGGCAATACGCTGGAGGCCGTGACGGGAGCCTGGCTGGTGATTCGCTTCGCCCATGGATGCAAAGCATTTCAACGAGCCAGCGATGTCTTTCGTTACCTTTTTCTCGCTGGCTCAGTGGCCACGGCAATTGGCGCCACGGTGGGGACCCTCACGCTGGTCTCGTGCGGTCTCCTGGAAACGCAACTTTATGGAACGGCTTGGATCACCTGGTGGATGGGTGACATGGTCGGGGCGGTGCTGGTGGCCCCGTTCATTGTCATTTGGGCCGCGACGCCAACGGTGCGCTTCGGCTTAAATCGAGCCGTCGAAGCGCTGGTCCTGCTGATCTTGCTGCTAGTGGTTTCCGCCCTCAATTTTTCCAACATGTTTCAAATCGGCGACAAACATTACCCGCTGGCATTTTTGTTTTTCCCGTTCCTCGCCTGGGCGGCGGTGCGATTTGAAGCGCGTGGCGCGCTGGCATTCGTCGCGGTCATCTGCTGCCTGGCGATCAATGGAACGTTGCACGGCCTCGGCACTTTTGCGGTGACGAACTCGTTACTGATGCTGCAGATGTTCATCTGTGTGGCCACACTTTCGGCATTGGTGTTGGGGGCGGCAGTGGCGGAACGGAAGACGGCGGAGGAGCTCGTTCGCGAACTCAATCTGGAATTGGAGGGCCGCGTCCGGGAACGGACGGCCCAATTGGAGGGTACCAACAAGGAGTTGGAAGCCTTTTGCTATTCCGTCTCCCACGATTTGCGCGCTCCGTTGCGAACGATCCGCGGCTTCAGTGAAGTGTTAATGGAACAATACAAGCCCCAGCTGGATGCGCGCGGACAGGATTACCTGCGCCGGACGTCCGATGCCGGCTTGCAGATGGACAAGTTGATCGAGGACCTCTTGAAGCTGTCGCGCGTTTCCCGCAGCGAGATTCAGCATAGTGACATCAATTTGAGTGCTATCGCGGAGGATATCGCCGCGGAACTCAAACGATCTGATCCCAGCCGCAACGTTGAATTCGCCATTACTCCAAAGATCGCTGCAAACGGTGATGAGCGGCTTTTGCGACTCGTTATCGATAACCTGATGCGCAATGCGTGGAAATTCACCCAAAAACGACCTGAGGCGCGCATAGAATTCGGTCGCTCGAACGGCGAAGCTTCGCCTTTTTTCATTCGGGACAACGGGGTCGGCTTCGATATGGCATACGCAGGCAAGCTTTTCGGGGTATTCCAGCGGTTGCATTCGGCTGCGGAATTTGCCGGTTCCGGGGTGGGCTTGGCCATCGTGCAACGGGTAATAAGTCGTCATGGCGGGCGGGTATGGGCCGATGCCAAAGTGAATACCGGGGCAACGTTCTATTTTACCTTGCCTCCCGCAACCGGGTTTCCTAAGTAGGAGATTCCAGACCTTCGTATGAACGGCCGAAAAACGATCTTGCTGGTGGAAGACAATGCGAACGATGAATACCTCACGCTCCGCGCGTTGAAGAAATATAATGTCGCCAACGACGTGGTGGTGGCCCACGACGGCGTCGAGGCCATCGACTATCTTTTTGGCACCGGCGCCCACGCCGGGCGCGACACGAGGGAATTGCCCATCGTGGTGTTGCTGGACTTAAAATTACCGAAAGTCGATGGATTGGAAGTATTGCGTCGGGTGCGCGGCGACGAACGCACGAAATTGCTGCCGGTCGTCATCCTGACCTCTTCCAACGAGGAACGCGACGTGATCAACGGCTACAAACTCGGCACGAACAGCTATGTCCAGAAGCCCGTGGACTTCGGTGCCTTCATGGACGCCGTCGGCCAATTGGGTCTATATTGGATGATGTTGAATCAACCTGTGCCGCCGCCGAAATGAACACCGCGAAGCCATTGCGAGTTTTGTTGGTCGAGGATTCGGAAAACGACGCCACCCTGCTGGAACTCGCCTTGCAACGCACCGGGTTCTCCACCCAATGCGAACGCGTGGAGACCGCCGAAGGACTGGCCGCCGCGCTGGACCGCCAGGATTGGGACGTGGTCATCGCCGATTATGTGATGCCGCAGTTTGATGGCTTAAGCGCCTTGGCGGTCGTGAAGGAAAAAGGATTCGATCTCCCGTTCATCATTGTCTCCGGACACATCACGGACGACACGGCCGTGGCGGCCATGAAAGCCGGCGCGCACGACTACGTGATGAAAGACAACCTCACCCGCCTGGGTCCAGCGGTCGAGCGCGAGTTACGGGACGTGGAAGTTCGCCGCGCGCGGAAGCTGACCGAGAAAAAACTATGGGAGGAGCATGCGTTCCGATCGGCCATAGAAAATTCCATTCCTTCGGGCATTGTGGTGTTGAACCTGGATGGCAAGCAAACGTATGTGAACCCGGCCTTTTGCGAAATGGTGGGGTGGAGCGAATCGGAGTTGATCGGCGCCAAGGCGCCCTTTGCGTACTGGCCGCCCGAAGAGGTGGAACCGATCACCACCGCGATGACAAAGGTCATTGAGGGCCATCTTCCGCCGGAAGGGTTCGAACTGCGTTTTTGCCGCAGCAACGGCGAACGGTTTGATGTGCTCATCCTGATCACCGCGTTGCGGGACAGCTTTGACAATGTGAGCGGCTGGCTGAGTTCGATTACCGACATCACGGGACGCAAACGGGCCGAAGCAGCCCTGCGCAAATCGCACGAGGAATTGGAGCATCGCGTGCAGGAGCGCACGGCGGATCTTTCGACCGCCAACGCCAGGCTGAAGTCGGAGATTGCCGAACGGCGGCGGCTTGAGCACGAGTTGCTGGACATCACGGAAAAAGAACGCCGCCGCATCGGACTGGATTTGCATGACGACCTGGGCCAGAAATTGGCCGGAGTGGCCCTCATGGCCAAGGGCCTGCAATTGCGATTGGCCAAACAGCGCGCGGCGGAATCCGCCGATGCCGGCAAGATTCACGAATTGCTGGAACAGGCGATGAGCCACGCGCGCGACCTGGCCCGCGACCTCGCGACGCTGGATTTCAGCGAGAACGATTTGCCTTCGGCCATCGAGAAATTGGCGGAGCACGTGAAGGATGCCTTTGGGATCACGTGCCGGTTCAAATCCGATGACGCCATCCCGCCATTGGAGACGAACACCATCCGGCAGTTATACAAAATCACCCAGGAAGCGCTGACCAACGCCATCAAGCATGGCAAAGCGAAGCAGGTGAGCATTCAGCTATCGAACGGCTCGAACCGGCTGGCGCTGACGATTCGCAACAGCGGCGCCCCGTTTCCGTCAGTGGTGGGACGGAACGCCGGGATGGGATTGCGCATCATGAATTATCGCGCGAACCTGATTGGTGCCTCGTTGGAAATCAAGCCGGGAGATCCGGATGGGACTCTGGTGACGTGCGTGGTGCCGATTAAGAAATGATCGGAAGCCGAAGTTCGAATTAAAAAATCGGAGAAAAATCCGGCTGTGTGAGAATTGGTGATGGATTGTCGCCCTCGCCGTCGTCCTCGCCCTCGAATTTGAAAACGATAAATGGTTCTGCGATTACTTCCTTCGCGAAAAACAAGTGCCGGCCCATAACCCCAGGAGCGCTGCTGCGCCAATAAACGGGTACGGATTTTTGCGCACGAAGCGATCCGTGGCCTGCGCGCCCTCGATGATCTCCTCATTAATGCGCTGGCAACCGTCTTTGAGCCGTTGCAGGCGCTGCCGGATTTCGGGCCGTTCCGCCAATTTATCGCCAAGGGATTGGGCGAAATCGTCCGCACCCTGCACGACCCGCTCGAGGTCATCGACGAGTTTTTCGAGGGAGGCATCTTTCGAAATCAGTTCTTTAAAATAAACTTCCATAATATTTCCTGGTGGAAAACTCGCCCAGAAACCTCGGAAAGTAAATGGGGGCGGGACCTGCCTCAAAGCCATGTGGAAACGTATTGCAGTTGCGTGGATATTTGCAATGCCAAACCGCTTTTCACGTAATACGCAACACGTAAAACGGACAAGGCTCCCTATTTCTTAAAGAAGCCCTTAATAACATCCGTGACGCGCTGGACCTGGCGATCGGTCAGTTCGGGATAGATCGGCAGGCTCAGGCATTCGCGGGCGGCCTTTTCGGCCACGGGGAAATCGCCGGCTTTGTAACCGAGCGAGGCATAGCATTTTTGGAGGTGCAAGGGCAGCGGATAATGCAGCGCGCTCCCGATGCCGTTCGCTTCGAGATGCTTTTTTAATTCGTCGCGGCGCGGATGGCGGATGACAAAACAGTGGCGCGCGCTTTGGGCGTAATTGGCCTCGAGGGGGAGCTGCAGCGGCGTCTCGGAAAGGAGTTCACAATAAATTTTTGCAATGGCGCGGCGGCGTTCGGTCCATTTCGGGAGATGTTTCAGTTTCACGCCAAGAGTGGCGCCCTGGATGCCTTCCATCCGATAATTGTAGCCGACTTCATCGTGATAATAGCGGACGGTAGAACCGTGTTCGCGCAAGGCGCGCGCGCGGGCCGCATGGGCGGCGCTGTTGGTGACGAGCGCGCCGCCTTCTCCGCAAGCGCCGAGGTTTTTGCCGGGATAAAAGCTGTAGCACGACATTTCGCCGAAGGTGCCGACGATTTTTCCTTTGTAGGTGGCGCCATGGGCCTGCGCGGCATCCTCAACCAGCGGAAGTTTTTTGCGACGGCAAATGTCGAGGAAAGGATCGATGTCAAAGGATTGGCCGTAAAGATGCACCGGCATGATGGCCTTGGTCCGCGGCGTGATGGCGCGTTCGACAAGCTTGGGATCGAGGTTGAAAGTGTCGTCTTCGATGTCGACGTAAACGGGTTTGGCGCCGACATACGAAATGGCCCAACTGGTCGCGACGAATGTGTAAGGAGTGGTGATGACTTCATCGCCGGGGCCGACGCCGAGGATGATCATGGCGACGTGCAGGGCCGAGGTGCCGCTGTTGAAACCGACGCAATGTTCTGCGCCCACGTATTTGGCAAAATCTTTTTCGAACTGGATCACATCCGGCCCGAGGCAGAAGGAACAATTATCGAGGGAGCGGGCAATGGCCGCGTCCAGGTCTTTGCGGAGGCTTCGTATTTGCGCCGGCAGATCGAAATAAGGAATAGGTTCGCTCATTCGCACGCATGTTTGTCGAGTTTGCCTCCAGAATCAATCCTGACTCTCCGTCGAAGGTTCCATTTTGCGCCCGGGA
>Ga0265338_10009101_pt1 | contig 11934 bp, 9 predicted proteins | sample 42126metaG_FD_193579 | JGI IMG/M metagenome (GOLD analysis project Ga0265338, IMG submission 193579) | Rhizosphere microbial communities from Carex aquatilis grown in University of Washington, Seatle, WA, United States - 4-21-26 metaG | ecosystem: Host-associated > Plants > Roots > Rhizosphere >... | reverse complement strand
TAAAATAATTCATAATTCATAATTCATAATTCATAATTCATAATTCATAATTCATAATTCATAATTCATAATTCATAATTCATAATTCATAATTCATAATTCATAATTCATAATTTAACAATCTTCTTCCTAATGTATCTATCGAACGCAACAGTATTTAGACCAATTTGATTTTCTAGCGATTGTTGCAATTCATATTTAATATCAGGTTCACGCTTTACAATTTTCATTAAACAGTTAATGCTATAATATTTGACGGAAACAGTTTCAATTCCATTCAATTTATCGAAACAAATTGTGATTACCAATCCTAATAAATCATCGTTAACCTTGAATGGTAAAAAACCTTCAATAACTTTTAAGAAAGCTCGCTTCACCCCATCGTTCGTATGCCATGTAAGCACTGAAATAAAATATTCGAGCCGGGGCTCTGCAAAACGTTTATAGCGGCTGACCGACTCTTCAATCACCCTTGCAGCCCTCATGTTAAAAGGATATTTGGCATTGACCGCAATATCCAAAGCTTCGTCAAAACGATGTTCATCTGTTCCAACATAATCTGAACCAACATTAACCAAGTAACGGGAACTATCGATACTTACTATTTCGAGTAATGAAGAATAATCCATAAATCGTATTTACGACAACAAATATAGTCAATTTCAACGCTTAAAATTCAGAAAAAAACGGGTAAATATGATTTACTATTTCATTTGCTATTATATATAATTATAATACATTTGTTCAGATAAAATATACATAAAAGCACAGTTATATGACAACTCATTTCATTCAAAAAATGTGGTTAAAAGCTTACGATAAACGAATGCGAATCGTATTGCCCGAGGGAAATGAACCTCGCACACTTCATGCTGCTGAAGAAGCAATAAAGAATAACTTAGCCGACATTATTCTTATCGGTAATCCCGAAGAAATTAATCTATCGATTGAATTAAACGGCTATTCTAATATCAAGGGTAAAGCTTGCATAATAGATCCGAATAATCATACGAATATGGAAGAATATGCCCAGCTTGTATATGAGAAAAGAAAAGGTAAAGGATTGACGATAGAACTTGCTCGCGAGCTTATCCGTAATCCGCTTTATCTTGGTGTTGTAATGATAATAGCAAACCATGCCGATGGTGAGGTTGCCGGTGCAATAAATAAAACGGGAGATGTACTGCGTCCTGCATTTCAATTAGTGAAAACTATTCCCGGTGTTAGCGTTGTTTCAGGTGTTTTTGTTATGGTATTTAAAGATACTGAATTTGGTGAAGACGGTCTTTTATTATTTGCCGATACTGCTGTTAATTCAAATCCTGATGAACAAATGTTAGCCGAAATAGCTATTACAACAGCAAATACATCAAGAGATTTACTCGGTATTGAACCACGTATTGCAATGCTTAGTTTTTCATCGCATGGTAGTGCTCAAAACACCATGGTCGATAAAGTGGCGAATGCAGTAAACATAGTGCGCGAAAGAAGACCCGATTTAATTATTGACGGCGAAATTCAACTTGATGCAGCAATCGTTCCTGATGTTGCAAATCAAAAATGTCCTAAGAGTCCTTTACATGGAAAAGCAAACATATTGGTTTTCCCATCGCTTGATGCTGGAAATATAGGATATAAACTAGCTCAACGATTTGCTCATGCCGATGCTTACGGACCTTTATTGCAAGGTTTGGCAGCTCCTATTAACGATTTATCGCGTGGATGCACCTACGATGAGATTACCAATGTTATTGCTTTAACTGCATGTCAAGCATTGTTATTTAGAAATAAGAAATAATTATTCAATAAAAATGAAATAGTCATAAGAATATATTCGCATAACCGAGCTTGCAAGCTCAACGAAGTTAATTCTGAAAATAATTATATGGCTTGTACATCTGACATAATAAAAACAATTAAGTAATGGTAAAAATATAATGTCGCAGATTAGACTCTTAGCTTGCGCGGACTTGCAGTCCGTGCATTCAAATATTATAACGAACGGACTGCAAGTCCGCTCGAGCCTTACCAAGTATTAAATACGACAATAATTCATTCGCATAACTTAAATATACATAAATGAAAATTTTAGTCTTAAACTGTGGAAGTTCATCCATCAAGTATCAATTACTCGAAATGGATAACGAGCAAGTATTGGCAACCGGTGGAATAGACCGAATTGGACAATCGAACGGTGAATTCAAATATAGTTCTATTCTACAGGAAAAAACATCGAAAACAATAACAATTCAAAACCACGAACACGGCGTTGAACTTATTTTATCAAGTTTACTTGATCCCCTTACCGGAGTGGTTAAAGATAAAAAAGAGATTAAAGCAGTCGGTCACCGTATTGTTCACGGGGCAGAAGCATTTATAGGAAGTGTTGTAATTAACGATACGGTTCTTGCTAAAGTTAAAGAATGTGCCAGCCTTGCTCCATTGCATAATACGGTTAATTTAAAAGGGATATATGCCAGTCAGAAATTCCTACCCGATGCCATTCAATGTGGAACCTTCGATACTGCCTTTCATCAGACTATGCCCCAACATGCATATATGTATCCTATTCCCTACGAATATTACGATTGCTATAAGATAAGAAAATACGGATTTCATGGTTCAAGTCATAATTTCATATCGAAAGTAGCTGCAAAAACATTAGGCTTCGATTATAATCGTTGTAAGATCATAACCTGCCATTTAGGTAATGGTGCTTCAATTGCCGCAATCGAAAACGGTAAATCGATCGACACTTCTATGGGACTCACCCCCCTTGAAGGTTTAATGATGGGAACCCGCAGCGGCGATTTCGATCTTGGTGCCTTATTGTACTTAATGAATAAAGAATCAAAACCCAACGAAACAATACCCGAACTGTTACAACGTACCGACGATATGCTCAATAAAAAAAGCGGTATGTTAGGTATTTCAGGTTACTCTGATATGAGAGATGCAGCTGACTCGGCCGATGCAGGCAACGAGAAGAGTAAACTTGCTCTTAAAATGTATGCCTATAGGGTAAAGAAATATATCGGTTCGTATACTGCTGCAATGGGTGGTGTTGATATTATTGTTTTCTCGGGAGGTATTGGCGAAAATAACGTTGCTATCCGTGAAGTTATTTGTAACGGTTTCGAATATCTCGGTCTTGATTTTAATACAGAAAGAAATCAAACAGCTAGAGGCGTATTAAAAGAAATTTCGAAACCTGATTCTAAGGTAAAAGCAATTGTTGTTCCTACTAATGAAGAACTTGTTATAGCCCGCGAAACATTGGCGCTGTTGGAATAATGGTGAATTATGAATTATGAATGCCTAAGCCATCAACGAAGTATGATATAATTAATACTTAGGAATAGACCTTCTGACCTTCTACTATTATAAAAGGCTTTATCGATGATAAAGCCTTTTATATTTCTTATTCTTTAACAAATCGACCGTTGAGAAGTTTCGTTTGTGTTTTAATGGTATAATTATAAACACCCGAAGCAAATGCAGAACAATCTATTAAAGTAGTTCCAGATTGATGTGTATTTGAATACAGCCTTTGTCCCACATTATTTTGAATAAGAATAGACGCAATTGTTGTACCGAGATCGATGGTAAGATTATTAGTAACGAGTGACGGATATACACGAATATCTCTTTCAAGCAAAGAATGGCTTGTTGTTGTTTCATCTTTTTCAACGGGTAGTTTACTCACAAATGTACTTAAAGCGGTATTTGTTACTACAGCCGGATTATAATCGAAATAGATATATGCTGTATTTTTAACGGCAGTATTTTCTGTTGTAATTGTTTTAGGTGTTATTCTATATTTTACAAAGCCATGACTTGCAGTTTCGTTTGTTGCACTATCGAGTAAATTGATGTTTTTAAAGTTGAAGGTTAGAACCCTGCCGGTAATAGCAAATGTCATAGAATCGCTTCGATCGAGAACTTCAAAGGTTGCAATATCAAGATTAGCATCTAAGGTATCGACAATCGATATATTCTGAGCATCGGCAGTACCTTTGTTTTGGAAACGAATGGTATAGGTCATAGGACTGCCAAATACAGCATATCCTTCAGCTTTATAACAAGGACTAACCTCTTTATCATTTGGATCGAACGAATTAAGTATTGTTGTTGATAAACTGTCTGTGTCATTCAAAAGGATATCATCACCCTGAGTTATTTTGCCTAAAGCTGCTTTTAATACAACTTTTTTACCGGTTAAAGTAAAATCAGGTAAAACATCAAGATAAATTACAGTAGTATTTGATTTAAAACCTACTATTGAATCTATTACATAGTTAACTGTCGTATCCATTTTAAACAGTTTCGAATCGTTATTCTTTGAACTATAGCTAAAATAATTCGAATAATGAAAATCGACTGGGACATTATACAATGTTGATCCAAAATTTGTAACGGTAATATAAATTGGACAGCTTCTACCAACAACAGGATTTACCGAGGGAGTTAATTCAAGAGTAAGATCATTATGTTGTTGAGGTGTAATTTTAAAATTATGTAAAACAGCATGACAATCTTTATTAAATACCGCAGAATATTCAGTACTGTCAACAGTATCGGCAAAACTTTGACTTGGCACAAAACTATAGGTATATGTTCCATAACTCAGGTTTGAAAAAGTAAAGTTTCCATATATATCAGTTGTAACATATTCATCGTTAGGCATTATTTTCAGTAATTGACCCTGTAATGGTGTATTTTGAAATGAAATTGGTACTAATAATGAGCCGGATATTGTATTTGAGTTAACTATAAACTGCAAAACAGATGCTATTTTACAATTTCCACTATCAATAGAAACGGAATAAGAATAAGTTCCTGCTTTAGTAATTTTAGGATTGAATGAATTGCCCGATGCAAGGAGTTTATTTGAAGCATCATACCAATTAAATTTCTTATTAGGTGCATAGGCTGTAAAAACCGGTATTGTATCACCTAAATATAATGGTATTGATGGAGGATTTGGGAAAATAAAATCGACATAACAATCTATTTTATTATAAACAACCTTTTGTAATTGTGACTCACAATGTGCCAACGTATCATAGATACTCACAAAGAGGGTATTTGTTCGTGAAGGTAAATATTTAGTATATTGTACCCCAACATAGTCAACAGCATTAGTATCGCTTACATACCATTTACAACTTTGATTTGGTAAAAGAGTATTTGCAATCGAAAAGATTCTTCCATTATATCCATCATATATAGTATCGGTAATAATAGAATCAATAATCGGTTTAACCGGCATAGAACAAATTTCTTTTAGGGTAACTTGTGTATAATTGCTTTCACAAGCATCAACGGTATCGTAACTAATAACACAATAATCGCCACAATTTGTAGGAACAAACGAAGCACCTACTCCACGTAATTGTTTGTTTGAGTTATAACCTGCTAGATCGTACCAACGTAATTCGCAATTTGTTGATGTAGTACTTGCAGTTATGGCTGGCATTGCGTCACCATTATTTATTACAATAACCGGTGACGCAACGATTGGTTGCGTTGCTAGACAATTAACATAATTAATCGTTATTTCTTTTAAAAGACCTTCATAACCATTAATTGTTTGTTTTACATCTAATTTAAATGAATAAGGAAAAAGAGGAAGTACTGATAAAATAGAATCAAGATTTAGTGTATTTGTTTTGTATGTTGAAGGTTGCACTATATAATCTGATAAATACCAGGTAAAGATAGCTGCTGAATCGCCTACAACACTTACAATTTTATGCTGATCACTAAACTTAAAAGTATACGAACTTGGTCCCGTAGGTGCTTGAGGAGGTTGAGGTTTACGATATACTTCTTGAAATGAACTTCCACATCCTTCTTCATTATAATAATTATACGTTAATGTATAATAATAATTATCTTGTAATGCTTTGGTCTGAATTTTATACGAAGTATCAGTACTTGTAGAAGGTTTCGATTTATTCTCAGCACATGAATATTCATCCATTATTACTACATTATTTGGAAGTCCACAAAATGAATATGTTCCTCCTTTGGGACTTACTGAAACTGAAACTACCGTGTCATAATATCCAATTGTAACCTGATTTGGCATTGATAATCCAGTAGAAGCATTTATTTGAACTTTAAGCGTAGTAAAAGGACTTTCGCATCCATTCTTACTTGAAATTAGATAAGTATACAATCCTGATTCCAAAGTGGAAATTGATAATGTTGAAACAGAATCACTAATTTGAGAGCCAACTCCAATTCTAACAGTATCCAATACATTTATTTTATACCAAATAACGGTATCGTTTGAATAAGCCTTAATTGATTGACAATAGTACTTGCAAATACTAACATTTGATGTGTCAACTCGTGGTTGCTTGATGGTACATTGTCCAAATACAAACTGTACAATTACTACGAAGACAACCATTAATGATATTTTAGTTTTCATGTCTCTCTCAATTTAAGTATAGTTATTTTTAGTATTATCTGTAATTTTTAAAAAACATAATAATTCTTTTCTCGAACTATAAGACAGATAGAAAAACATAATGGTTGCAAGCAGAAAAAAAAGAAAATACGTTATTGGATATTTCAAGTCCAAACAACAATTAAGGTACACCTTCTCGTAGAGACGTTGCACGCAACGTCTCTTACATATCAATAAACAAACCTCCTTTCGAAATGATAATCAAATATTACGATTATGAACAAATAATAATAAGGAATCTAATATTCGTAAATAGTTTTTTGATCATTATTAGCGATACGATGTACTGGGGGGCTTTTATCTTAATTGGAGACGTTATATATTTAGACGTTATACCTTGACATATTATACCATGAGACGTTGTACCATGAGACGTTGCGTGCAACGTCTCTACTGATGAGGTAATTGGATATTGAGACGATTGACATTGATTTATTGTAATTAGGAATACTTATTTATAACGTCAATACATTTACAAAATTCAATACTTTGGTAACCTTGCAATAACGGTAAAGTATTCGTTCGAAAATAGATTTCCAACCGGACTACCTAATCGTTTCCAATGACCATCAACACTCGATATGCGTGTAGCATCAAGCGGATGATCTTGCAACCATGCAATTGTTGTACTCGTAGTACCCAAACCTAATGAATCCATACGTTTAAAGAAATTAGATAAAGCATTAATCTGATAAGCTTTTCTATTCTTTATAGACCATAAGAACTCTACCGCCATACTATCGGCTTCGCTTTCGTTATCTCTACTCCATGCAAGCGAGGCAGCACCCGATGCCATATTGCGAGCCATGGTTTTAACCAATCCTGTTGTATCGGAACCAAGAATAACATTTAAAACCATTTGAAAACCATAAACCTTGGTCATCTGATCGGTTGAATGACGGCGATCGGCATGTGTTATTTCATGAGCAAGAATACCTGCCAACTCAGCACCCGACTTAACAAACTTTAATAAACCGGTATATACATATATTTTACCTCCGGGAGCTGCAAACGCATTTAATACATTCTTATTAATCACGGTAACCCTCCAATTAAAATCGTCGCGATGAAAAATCTCGTTCGACGAAAGAATATCATCTCTCATCTGATACAGATATTTATAAACATCAGGATTGGTAGCCGAATCGAGTAATGGATATTCTGCTTTGTTCGTTCTTATTTCATGATCCAATTGACCACCCAATTGCTTATCTTGCGATAGCGAAAAGACATTAAGCTTTTTATCTTTTGTACATGAATATGCAACAATTATCGGAATAATGAATAGTATATATATTTTCATTGTTATTAATTTTAAAATTGCACTGTCGTCAACCACTATATAACTAAAAACTAAAAATTAAAAACTAAAACAATGTTATCTGAATTAGATGTTCAATTTTCTAAAATTGCGATGACTTAAGCTAGTGTTTTTATTGATACCGGATGTTTGCAACGTTAATTATCATTTTTCGTGTTTATTTTGTAATGTTTAGAAGGCATACACTACTTAAATAGTAGCTTATGATTTATAACATAAAAACTTCATGCAAATATAAAACAAGAATAGGAACAAATGCAAACTACATAATAATTGTATCAAATAGTGTAAACAGCTATTAATACGTAACTAATAGAATCTATATTTAATTCAGAATAAAGCAATAAGAGAAAAAATATCATTTTTAAATGACGGTTTTAAGAATATAAAAAATACTTAACTAAATGTTTTTTTTAACGAGTAAAACGTTTTGAATAAATAAATATTTAATACATTTGATTAGTCTTAACAATTTAATATTTAATAAAAATCATGAAAATTCACGAATATCAAGCTCGTAATTTGTTTAGCAAATACGGGATTCCAATTCCTGATGGTGTTGTATGCTATACCATTGACGGAGTTAAACAAAACATACCCGACGATGATAAGGTTCGTGTGGTAAAAGCACAAGTTCACGTTGGAGGAAGAGGAAAAGCCGGAGGAGTAAAAGTAGTACGATCGAAAGCTGAAACAATTGAAGTTGCTAATCAAATATTAGGAATGGACATCAAAGGATGTACCGTTGAAAAAGTACTGATAGCTGATGCCGTTGACATTGAAAAAGAATTTTACATCGGATTGATTAACGATCGTAATACTAAATCGGTAACACTTATGGCAAGTGCCGAAGGTGGTATTGAAATTGAAGATGTTGCAAAAAACAATCCCGAAAAGATTATTAAATTGGCTATCGACCCTACCGTTGGACTGATGGATTGGCAAGCCCGTAATGTTGCATTAAAATTATTCAACGACATTAATCAAGCCCGTCAGGCGGCTGATATTCTATTACGATTGTACAGACTATATACTGAAACAGACGCATCGCTAGCCGAAATCAATCCGCTGGTGTTGACTAAAGATAAGAAAGTAATTGCCATCGACGGTAAGATGACATTCGACGATAATGCATTATTCCGTCAGGCAGAAATACTCGAAATGCGTGAAGTAACGCTCGAAGAACAAAAAGAACTTGATGCCAACAATAAAGGACTTTCGTATATCAAACTTGATGGAAATATCGGTTGTATGGTTAACGGAGCCGGACTTGCAATGGCCACCATGGATATGATTAAATTGTATGGAGGCGAACCTGCAAACTTCCTCGACATTGGCGGATCGTCGAATCCTCAGAAAGTTGTTGAAGCAATGACCATCCTTGTAAGCGACAAAAATGTAAATGCCGTAATGATTAACATCTTCGGCGGAATAACCCGTTGCGACGACGTAGCCCGCGGTTTAATAATTGCTTTAGATCAAATAAAAACCACCATTCCTATCGTTGTCCGTTTATCGGGAACAAACGCAAAAGAAGGTTTGGAAATATTAAAAGCAACCGGACTTCCAACAGTCGAAACAATGAGCGAAGCTGCTAAGAAAGCTATTGAATTAAGTAAAAAACTTTAAAAGACGTTGAAATGAGCATTCTAATAAATAAAGATACAAAAGTAATTGTACAAGGCATTACCGGACGCGATGGTGGATTCCATGCACAAAAGATGAAAGACTACGGTACAAAAGTTGTTGGTGGTGTATCGCCCGGTAAAGGAGGACAAGACATTGCCGGAATAACAATCTATAATAGTGTTGAAGAAGCAGTAAAAGCAACAGGAGCAACAGCATCGGTCATTTTTGTACCGGCTCCCTTTGCAGGCGATGCAATTCTTGAAGCAAGTTATGCAGGAATTGAAATCGTTGTTTGTATCACCGAAAGTGTTCCGGTTAAAGATATGATTAGAGTTACACCTATCTGTAAACGTAACGGCACAAAAATCATCGGAGCAAACTGCCCGGGATTAATCACACCCGGAGAATGTTTAATCGGAATCCTTCCCGGAGGCATATTTAAACGTGGTAACATAGGTTTCATCTCTCGTAGCGGAACATTAACCTACGAAGTAGTGAATATGTTAACCGAAAACGGTCTGGGTCAAACAACCTGTGTTGGTATAGGTGGCGATCCGGTATCGGGATTATATTTTATCGATCTGCTCGAAATGTTCGAAAACGATCCCGAAACTCATGGCGTTGTTGTTATTGGCGAAATAGGTGGCGATGCTGAAGAACAAGCCGCTCGTTTCATTAAAGAAAAAATGACAAAACCCGTTGTTGCATTTATTGCCGGTCAAACTGCTCCCGTTGGTAAACGTATGGGACATGCCGGAGCAATCATCTCAAGTGGAGGTGGTACTGCTGAAGAAAAAATAAAAGCATTTAATGCGGCAGGTGTTCCGGTGGCTAAAGAACCTTCGGAAATACCCGGCCTCATGAAGGCGAAACTTAAATAATTATGAGTTTTTAGTTTTTAGTTTTTAATTAACAGCTATGAGCCATTTATATTATGGTATTTTATAGTTTAATTATTTAAGAGGATGATTAATTGGTAGTCATCCTCTTTTTTTATCCACTGATTGACACTGATTAAATAACACTGATGTACACTGATGTAACTAAAAACAAAAAGACATAGTAGTTAAGGAATATACAATTGATATGACACTTATTTTGTTACGTGAACACCCCAAACCCCTAAAAGGGGCTTTAACAACCTCTCTAAAATTGTAAAGAAATCACACTGTTGATGCACCTGATAAATAATTACCTGTAAAAAAAGAAACAACCTAACCTAACTGTTTGGCTGTTAAAGCCCCTTTTAGGGGTTTGGGGTGCTTGTAGTACATATCAATAGATGATATTTCTTTACTAAACAACATTGAATTATGATTTATAAATTAAAAAGCAATCACTTTAAGTAAATGATTTCTTTGTGAGGCTTTATGTCTTTGAGTTTTTGTGGCAAAAAGCTTTTAACAAATGGAGAATGGCTGTTCAATTCATAATTCATAATTTACCATTCATAATTAAAAAAATTAGCCTTCACTTTAAGTATACTTTCTTAGTGAGCCTTTGTGGCAAAAAAGCTTTTAATGAATGATTGTTCAACTTTTGTAAGACGAAATGATGGAAAATTTATTTTAAATTGAAAAGCCATGTAGCAGTTATTTACGTTAATAAATAATTAAGAACTGCTATCGCATTAAAGAGGATGATTAGTTATTTAGTCGGCCTCTTTTTTAATGGTTAATGGCTGTTAAACTTTTAACTTGTACTCTGGCGAAATACTTTTATTTCAATGAAATAAAATCGTCCACAGTAATATCTGCTTGTTTTAATATAGCTCGTAGTGTACCTTCAGGCATATCACCAGAATGGTTTGGTATTGTTGTAAATTTATTTGTTTTAGTATTTCTCCATATCTCATGACTTCCCGCAGCTTGACGAAAAAACTCAAAACCAAATAGTTTAAGAATTTTAACTATTTCACGATATCGAAATCCTGATAATCTATCCACAGTTACAATCCTATTACAATCGGATAATCAAAATTATCGGATACTATTGTTAATTCTGAAATTTGTTCTTCATGTGCCTCTAGCAATTTTTTAGCTACATCTTTTGCTATTTCAATAGTCTCAGCAATGGTACGACCTTGAGCTATTAAACCTTGAATAGTATCGGATGTTGCTAAATAAAAACCTTCAGGTAATTTTTCAATATGAACATTAATCATTCTTTCCATATTCTTTTTTTATCAAATATAATACATTTGAAGCAAATATTTTGAAACAGATTAATATATTATCTCAATCTCTTAAAACGAAATGAGAAATGGTGAATGGGAAATGGTGAATGGTGAATTATAAATTATAAATTATAAATTATAAAGCAATCACTTTAAGTAAATGGTTTCTTACTGAACCTTTATGTCTTTGAGTCTTTGTGGCAAAAAAACTACTAATGAATGGTGAATGGCTGTTCAATTCATAATTTACCATTCATAATTCATAATTAAAATAATTGTTATATGTTCCAATAATTCATAACTTCGTATTTGTTATTATAAAAATTT
>Ga0265338_10009100_pt1 | contig 11934 bp, 10 predicted proteins | sample 42126metaG_FD_193579 | JGI IMG/M metagenome (GOLD analysis project Ga0265338, IMG submission 193579) | Rhizosphere microbial communities from Carex aquatilis grown in University of Washington, Seatle, WA, United States - 4-21-26 metaG | ecosystem: Host-associated > Plants > Roots > Rhizosphere... | reverse complement strand
ACATCCTCGTGCGGCAGGGGATCGCGTACCAGGTGATCGGCGGCCCGCGCTTCTACGAGCGCGCCGAGGTGAAGGATCTCGTCGCCTACCTCCAGGTGATCGACAACCCGTACGACGCCGTCTCGCTCCTCCGCATCGCGAACCGGCCGCGCCGCGGCATCGGCGACTCGTCGCTCGCGCGGCTCGCGACGTGGGCCGACCAGCGCGAGATCTCGCTCTGGGAGGCGACGGCGGAGGCGGCGATGGCCGGCGTCGGCGCTGCGCCGCAGAAGGCGCTCAAGGCGTTCCGCGCGACGATCGAGTCGCTCATGTCGGCGGCGCAGGAGTACGACGTCCCCGAGCTCATCGAGGAGGTGCTCGCCCGTAGCGGCTACATGGAGTCGCTCGAGGCCGAGCGGACGATCGAGGCGCAGGGGCGGATGGAGAACCTCCAGGAGCTCGTGTCCGTCGCGCGCGAATGGCGCGAGCAAACAGAAGGGGACACGACACTTTCGGGCTTCCTCCAGGAGATCTCGCTCTACTCCGACCAGGACGCGATCCGCGGCGACGGCTCCGTCGTCACGCTCATGACCCTCCACAACGCGAAGGGCCTCGAGTTCCGCGCCGTCTACATGATCGGGATGGAGGAAGGGATCTTCCCGCACTCGCGCGCGATCGAAGAGCAGGGGATCGAAGAGGAGCGGCGCCTTGCGTACGTCGGGATGACCCGCGCGAAGGAGCGGCTGACGCTGCTGCATGCGTCGTCGCGGATGCTCTTCGGCGGGCGCAATCACAACCTCCCGTCGCGCTTCCTCGACGAGGTGCCGGAGCGCCACGTCGAGCGCGAGCGGCTGCGGCCGTCCTCGTGGTCGAGCTACGGCTCGCCGCGGCTCAGCCAGGTCGTTCCGAAGGAGAACGTCCCCAGTCTCGCGACCGGTGACAACGTCCGGCACACGACCCTCGGGGAAGGCGTCGTCGTGCACGTCGAGGCGGGCGGCCTTGTCACCGTCCGGTTCGCCGACGACGGCAGCGAGCGCAAGCTCATGCTCGACTACGCGCCTCTCGAAAAGCTGTAGCGTCGCGGTCATGTTCGACGTCCGTCCCGTCCGCGACAGCGACGAGTTCGCCCGCGCGTTCTACGCGATCGGGCAGTACTTCGGTGCGCCACTCGACCAGGAGCGCATCGACCGCTTTCTCCAGTTCTTCGAACTGGAACGGATGCATGCGGCCTTCGACGGCGAGCAGCTCGTCGGCGGCGCGGGCGCGTACTCATTCGACTTCACGGTCCCCGGCGGCTCGCTGCCGTGCGGTGGGGTCACCGTCGTCGGCGTCTATCCGACGCACCGCCGGCGAGGGGCGCTCCGCGCGATGATGCACACGCAGCTCAGCGACATCCATGAGCGCGGCGAGCCGATCGCAGCGCTGTGGGCGAGCGAGGAGACGATCTATGGCCGGTTCGGCTACGGCATCGCGTCGTGGGCGTGCGAGATGACGCTTCAGCGCGTCTGGAGCGCGTTCGCGCAGCCGCTCGAGCGCCGCGGGCAAGTGCGTTTCGTGTCGCCGGAAGAGGCCGTCGAGCTGTTCCCGTCGGTGTGGGAGGCGCTGCGCCGGCAGCGCCCCGGAGTGCCCTCGCGCTCGGAAGCGTGGTGGAAGCTCCGTGTGTTGCGCATACCGGACGAGGAGAAGGAGAACCCGCGCCGCTTCGTCGCACTCGACCTCGACGGCGCGACGCAGGCCTACGCGATCTACCGTCGGGAGTCCGGCTGGACGGAGGGAAGCTCGAGCGCCAAGCTCGAGGTGCAGGAGGCGATCGGCGCGACGCCGCAGGCGACCGCGGAGATCTGGCGGTACCTACTCGACGTCGACTGGACGGAGACGATCAGTGCATTCGGGCTGCCGCTCGACCATCCGCTGTTCCTGCTGCTCGCCAACGCGCGCCGCGCGCGCATGCGGACGGCCGACGCGCTCTGGGTGCGCCTCGTCGACGTCGGCGCCGCGCTCTCGGGGCGGAAGTACGCGGCCGAGGGCAGGGTCGTCTTCGACGTCCGCGATGCCTCCTGTCCCTGGAACGAGGGTCGGTGGGTACTCGAGAACGGCCACGCGGAGCGCACGGAGGAAACCGCGGACATCGCGCTCGACGTCGGCGTGCTCGGCTCGGCATATCTCGGGGCGACTTCCTTCGCCCAGCTTCGGGACGCGCTGCGCGTGGAGGAGCTCCAGCCGGGCGCGGTCGAGCGGGCGGACGCGCTGTTCGCGTGGCGCCCGCTGCCCTGGTGCCCCGAGATCTTCTGATTATCCCTCGTTCGAGGGGAATTGCATGGCGCCTCCCACTTCTGGGTGATACCGGAGCCCGTTCCCCCTCCTACCGTCCGGACACGTTCGAGTCAGGAGAGGGACTGCGGGGATGCGTACACGTTGGCTACAGACCATTTCGAAGCGCCGCCGGCTCGTTGGCCTGAGCGTCGCTGCCGTCGCTGTCGTTGCGGCATTGGGCTCAGCGCCGCAGGCGCTGCGCAGCGCGCTGCCGGTGCGGGCGTTCGTCGCCCCGCAGCTCGTTGCCGCCGCGCAGGCGCATCCGCAGCAGATCTTCCGCGTCATCGTCCAGGGCACGACCAGCGAGCGCGCTGTCGTCTCCGCCGTTCGTCACAACGTGCACGGGACGGGCGTCGGCCTCGGTCGCCGGCTCGCCACCATCGACGGAGCGTCGGCCGGCGTCACCGGCAGCCAGCTCCTGGCGCTCGCGAACGCCACGGGCGTCGCGGCGATCACGCTCGACCGCCCGGTCCAGCTCCTCGGCGACATCTCGAACTCGCAGCAGTGGCCCTCCGCCGTCGATGCGCGCCAGACCTGGTGGGGTGTGAGGAACGGGAGGCTCGGGACGCCGCCGGCCATCGCCGTCGTCGACTCGGGCATCCAGAGCTTCCGGTCCGATTTCAGCTACGGCTACCGCGTCGTCGACCAGACGTCGATCGTCAACAGCGGCACGGCGAACGCGAACGGCGACGGGTACGGCCACGGCACGTTCGTCTCGAGTCTCGCGGCGGGCAGCGGGCTGGGCTACGCCGGCGTCTCCCCGAGCGCGCCGATCGTCTCCATCGACGTCATGAACAACCAGGGCATGGCGCTCACGAGCGACGTGATCGCCGCCTGCGACTGGATCGTTCGCCACAAGCGTTCCGACGACATTCGCGTCGCGAACTTCTCCCTCACCGGTACGTCGCCCGCGAGCGTGTTCTGGGATCCGCTCGACCGCGCGGTCGAGAAGCTGTGGCTGGACAACATCGTCGTCGTCACGGCGGCCGGCAACTACGGCGTCAACGGCCAGCCGACCACCGTCGCCTACGCGCTGGGTAACGACCCGTTCGTGATCACCGTCGGTGCCGCTGACATCGCCGGCTCAGTCTCGACGCACGACGACACGGTCGCGCCCTGGTCGGCCTACGGCTACACGTTCGACGGCTTCGCGAAGCCGGACATCGCGGCGCCAGGCCGCTATCTCGTCGCTGCGGTTCCCAACAGCTCGACGCTCGCCACGACGCGCCCCGACGACATGGTCGCGCCCGGCTACATCCAGCTTTCCGGGACGTCGTTCTCGGCGGCGATCGTCTCCGGCGCCGCGGCCTACGTTCTCGCCGTTCATCCGAACTGGACTGCGGACCAGGTGAAGGGTGCGCTCATGCTCGTGGCACAGCCCACGCCCGCGGCCGCGCCGACATCCCTCGGAGTCGGCCTCCTCGACGTCAAGGCGGCTGGAGACGTGACGTCGCCGCCGAATCCGAACGCGGCGATCGACCAGTTCGTCGGACCTGACCCGAACGGCGGGTCCGAGGAGGTCTTCAATACGTCCGCGTGGCAGTCGGCGGCGCTCGCCAACCCGAACTGGGACGCGGCGGCCTGGGGCTCGGCTGCCTGGGGCTCTGCGGCCTGGGGTTCGGCGGCTTGGGGCTCGGCGGCCTGGGGCTCCGCTGCCTGGGGCTCCGCTGCCTGGGGCAGCGCAGCCTGGGGCTCGTCTTCGCTGGCGCAGGCTCTGGCGTCGGCGGCATGGGGTTCTGCGGCCTGGGGCTCGGCAGCGTGGGGTTCCGCCGCCGTCCCTGATCTCGCACCGTGACCGCCGCCGCAACGAGGGTGCTCTGGCAGCCGCGGCGCCTCGGCGCGACGTCGCTCGGCCAGATGAACCAGAGGGCCTGGCTCTACTGGGTCGCAGTTGTCGCTCCGCCTGCGGTCGGGTTGCCCGTTGCGGTTACGCATCTCGAAAACGGCTACTGGCGGCGCTTTGTCATCCTGACCCTGCTCGCCTCGCTGGCGCAGCTCCTCTCGTTCCAGCTCAACCGCCGGCGCGTCTTCCATCCGGCCATAGTCTTCGTCGTTGCGGGCGTGCTGCTCCTGCCGCCCGAGCTTCTGGTTCTCCTCGTCGTCGGGCACTGCATTCCGGACTGGTTGAAGCAGCGCTACCCCTGGTACATCCAGACCTTCAACATCGCGAACTACGCGATGGCGGGATTCGCGGCCTGGGTTGTAGCCCACTCGATCGGCTTCACGGCGGGCGGAGGACGTGAGGCAGGCGCCGGCCTCGCGGCAGCGGCCGCATTCGTGTTCGTCAACCGGGCGCTGTTGTGGCCGATGCTGCGGCTCGGCCGCGGCATGACGCTCGCCGAGACGAAGCTGCTCGACGTCGAGGACGTGTCGCTCGAGCTCGTGCTCGCCATCGCCGCGGTCACGCTCGCCGCTTTGTGGGACGTCAGCCTCTGGCTCGCCGCCCTCGCGCTCGCGCCGCTCTTCGTCATCCACTTCACGCAACGGGCGATCCTCAGGGTCGAGGAGGCGAACGCCGAGATCGAGCGGCGCACGACCGAGACGCTCGAGACCCTTTCGGCCACGGTCGACGCGAAGGACGAGTACACAGCCGGTCACTCAAAGCGTGTGCAGCGGATCGCCGTTGCCCTCGCCGAGGAGATGGGCCTCGAGAGGGCCGACATCGACATCGTCCGCCAGGCCGCGCTGCTCCACGACATCGGCAAGATCGGTGTCGAGGATGCCATCCTCCTCAAGCGCGGCGAGCTGACCGAGGCGGAGTGGACGGTCATGCGCAGCCATCCCGTGCTCGGCGCGCGGATCATCGAGAAGGCCGGGTTCCTCAGCGATGTCGTGCCGGGGATCCGCCACCACCACGAGCGGCCCGACGGGCGCGGCTATCCGGACGGCCTCCTGGGCGACGAGATCCCGCTCGCCGCGCGGATCATCCATGTCGCCGACGCGCTCGACGCGATGACGACCGAGCGCTTCTACCGCCAGGCGCTGAGCTTCGAGGTCGCGATGGACGAGATCCACGGGAGCCGCGGCAGCGACTTCTGCGAGGTCTGCGTCGAGGCTCTCGAACGCGCCGTCGAGGCGGGGCGGCTCGGCTGGCTCGCACGCAGCCGCGGGGTGCTCGCATGACCGCGCACGCAGTGACGCTGCGCCGTACGCCGGTCGTCAGCCTCCCGGATCGCGCGCGTGGCTATCTCTACCTCTGCGTCGGCTCGGCTCTCGCGGCGACGGGCGCGAGCGTCGCCGCCCCGGTGCACAACGCGCGTTGGGCCGACTTCGGCGTCATCCTCGCCGCCGGTGCGGTCGCGCAGCTCTTTGCGACGCACACGAGCGGCAACCAGGTCTTCCACACCGGACTCGCGTTCACCGTCGCGGCCGCGCTCCTGTTGCCGCCCGAGCTTGTCGTTCTCGTCGCGCTCGGGCAGCACGTCCCGGAGTGGATCCGGCACCGCTACCCGTGGTTCATCCAGACGTTCAACACCGCGAACGTCGTCCTCTCGGGCCTCGCCGCCTGGGCCATGCGCGACGCGCTCGAGCGCGGAGGGTGGCACGTCGCCGGCTCCACGGCCGCGTCCGCCGTTGCTGTCGCGGTAACGGCCATTGCGGCGTACGTCGTCGTCAATCACACGCTCCTCGCCCGGATGCTCTGGCTCGCCCGCGGTCACGACTCGGCCTCGAGCGGGCTCTTCTCGCTCGACGGACTGCTCGCCGACGGCGCCGTCGCCTCGGTCGGGATTGGCGTTGCGTTCGCGCTCCTCCACGGGCCTGCGCTCGCCGTTACCGCGATCCTGCCGCTCGTGCTCATCCAGCGGGCGATCGCCGTGCCGACGCTACGGGAGCAGGCGTTCACCGACCACAAGACCGGGCTCCTCAATTCGCGTGGCATCGACCAGCCGGCACGCAGCGAGTTCGCGCGCGCCCGGCGCGCGGGAGGGACGCTCTCGGTGCTCATCTGCGACATCAACGATCTGCGCGCGATCAACAGTCGCTTCGGCCACCTGGAGGGCGACGCCGCTCTCGCCGCCGTCGCGGACGCGTTCCGCGCCGTCCTCCGCCCGTACGACCTCTGCGCGCGCTTCGGCGGTGACGAGTTCCTCGTCGTCCTGCCGGAGACGACCGTGGGTGAAGCTGCCGTGGTCGCCGAGCGGATCCAGCGTGCTCTGGAGTCGCGCCCGGTCGAGACGCACCGCGGCACGTTCCACGTCACCCTCTCGATCGGCGCCGCATCGCTGCGGGACGACGAAACGCGCATCGGCGATCTGATCGAGCGCGCCGACGGAACGATGTACGCCGAGAAGAGCGTCGGCGGTACGTCCTTCCTCACCGTCGGCTGAGCAAAGCAGGCGGCTACAATCCCGCGCGACCGGGGCGGTTAGCTCAGTTGGGAGAGCACCAGCTCGACAAGCTGGGGGTCACTGGTTCGAGCCCAGTACCGCCCATTTTCTCGCTTCGCCCGCTTCGCTTGTCCAGCGCGCGCTCCGCGCGCGGTGGCCTGCGCTGTGCTTTCCGCTCGCTCGTGTGCGCGAGCCTGCGGCTCGCGCGTGCAGGATCGCGGCGGACTCGAGCCGCGCCCGCGCATGTCGGGCGCGGCGGCGGTGCTTGAATGCAAGACCTGACCCCGGTTCCGTAAGAGATGGCGAGAAGAAGCAGAGGTGGATCGAGACCGATGAGAGGTATTGCCGCGATCCGTCGACTCTCGCGAGCGCGGAAAGTCGGGTTCGGTGTCGGCCTGGTTGGTGTTCTTATCGGGGGCGTTGCGGCTGTGACCGTGGCCGCTGACGGCGGAGGCGTGTCATCCTCTAGTACGCCGCCTTCCTCGTCTGCCGGGCTTATCTCATACGCGTCCACTTCGAGTTCGTTCACCTCGAGTTCGCCGCCGCCGATCGCCGCGAGTGTGGCGCTGCGTCGGGTTGTTGACTCGCTAAGTAGTGGTCGCGTGCGAAGTGACATTGTCTGGGCTCGGATAGGTAAGTCTGCGGACGTGCCGATCGCGGCGCATACCGCCGTGCCGGCGTTGAGCGTGCGGGTGAGGATTCCAAGCTTGGGCGGCCCTACGACGGAGGCGTTGTGGCAAGCAGAACTACTGGTCGGAGCGCTCGCCGAGTTGGCTGGCTCGCACCGATCGCTTCAGAGAGACATCGGCACTATCGACGTCAGCGCGCAGCTTCCCGACGGCAAGGTGTTTCCAGATGTGGGTGGCTCAATCGGCGGTGTCGCGCGGGGGCAGCACTTCGCGGGAGCCACCTATACCGACGCGGAGGTCAGGCATTCCGTCGAACGTCGCGCCTCGGCGCTCGGGCTTACCGTCGACAGCGTAGCGGTGTTTCGCGCGCTGGGAGCAGCTCCGGCCGTTGTTGTAACGGCGCCCAACATCCGCGCCGCCACGACAAATCACGACTTGTTGGAAAACAAGCTCTTCGGATCCACGCCTCTGTACGAGGGGTACTTCCTTGAGATACGCGGCAAGGACGGGAAGCCACACGTGTGGCGTGGCTTCTCAGCGCTTACAGCTACCGGTCTGATCTGGATCGATCGCGCTCCACCCGGCTAGGCGACACCTCTGATCCTTTGACGTCAAATCTCGGCGAGAATGTAACCTCGCACTCCGACCCGAGTTCTCCTACCCCAGTGCATGAACCACCGCTCCCGTGGGACTAGTAGCGCTTGCGATCCGCGCCGACCGCTCTGGGTTCTTCGGCGGCACGTGCTACTCGGTGGGTTGCTCTCCATGCGCTCTCGTGAGACTCTGGAAGAGGGCTGCGAGGGCCTCGGGCGGGTTTGAAAGATGCCCAGTTAGGACCATTTTCCGGCTCTTACGTGCCCGTTCCGCGTAGCGTCGTGGCGATGACCCGCGCGTAGGTCTTGCACGCGTACGGCCACGGGTGCGTGCCGTCCGAGAGCATGGTGTCCGTCGAGTGGTGGTACCAGTCCGCGAGGTGCGCCTGGTGCCAGCCTTTGAGCCAGTCCGTGATTGCGTTGTTCGACTCCTGCTCCCAAAGAGTCGAGTTGCGGACATTCACCACGATCACGTCGGGGACGCCGCGTAGCGCGTGGCGCAGCAGGACGAGGCCGTCGGAGCCGTGGAAATACAGCGGACCGTTATTCCCGACCTGGATGATCACGACCTTCGGAAGGTGGCCGTTCTTGTGTCGGATCCGCGCGAGCTCCACTATCGTCTGATCGACCTGCCGGGCCACGGCGGCATCGACGTGTACGCGGTTGTCGAGCGCCGGCCGTAATGCTGGCGCGCAGCCGAGCATGACGGAGTCGCCCATGGCGAGGAAGTGGCCCCGAGGGAGCAGATGGCGCTTTGGGTGCTTCGGGTGTTTGCCGTGACCGGGATGGGTGGTGGTCGTTGTCGTCGTGGTGGTCGTGGTGCTGGGGCCGGACGACTCGGCGCTCGTGCCGCTCGGCGCGATGAAGAGGACGGCGAATGCGACGGCGAGTGCCGCTGCTCCCGCGGCGACTAGCTCGCGGCGGGCTCCGGACTCCGCGAGCCGCTTCTGGAGCCGTCCCGTGCGGATCGGCTGCTCGACGAACCGGTACGAGAGCGCCGCTGCGACGACCGTGAGCAGGGCTTGCGTGAAGATGATCTTCGGTCCGGTCCACCAACCACTCGGCGGTGTGAGGACGATGATCGGCCAGTGCCAGAGGTACATGCCGTAGCTCCGCTCACCGACCCAGCGGAGCGGGGCGACGCCGAAGGCCTTCCCGATCAGCGTTCGCGGATGCGCGACCGACGCGATGAGGACGGCGAAGCAGAACGAGGCCGCGAGATCGCCGCCGCGGAAGTACGTCGCGTTGAAGCTTGGGTCCGGCATCGTCAAGAAGAGGTAGATCGTCGTCGCGAGCGCGGCGACTCCCAAGAGCTCTAGGAGCGGTAGCGCGCGACGGACCCGTTCGACGTACGGCCACCAGAGCGCGAGCAGGATTCCCATGAGGAGGAGGAATGCGCGGGTATCCGTGCCGTAATAGACGCGCGACGGATCGGCGGGCGGCGGGCTGTAGAGAAGCCACATGAGCGCAGCGGAGCCGGCTATGCCGCCTATGACGGCGTACGCGAGGCGCTTGCGGCCGAGGAAGATGAGGGCGGGGACGAGCAACAGCGGCCAGACGATGTAGAACTGCTCCTCCACCGCAAGCGACCAGAAGTGCTTGAGCAGTGACGGATGGAACTGTGCGAAGTAGGAGCTCTTCGCAACGATTTGGTTCCAATTGTTGAAGTAGAAGAGCGAGCTGAACGTGTCGCTCCGCGTCTGGACGAGGTGGTCGCGCGCAAAGATCGCCGAGAGCAGGAGCGCCGCGAGCACGAGGACGACGACCGCGGGGAAGAGCCTCCGCGCCCGGCGACCCCAGAAGCGCAGCAGATTGATGCGCCGGTGGTGGTCCCACTCGATGAGCAGGATCGAGGTGATCAGGTAGCCGCTGAGGACGAAGAAGAGATCGACGCCGAGGAAGCCGCCCGGCACCCACGTGGTCGAGGCCTCGGTCGTCGGTGTCGCGTGGTAGAGGAAGACGCCGATGACCGCAAGGGCTCGAAGCCCATCGAGACCGGGGCGGTAGGTGAGGTGCGGTCCTTTAGCCGGCTTTGGCACGTAAGCAGATTAGGCGGTTCTCGTTCGACCTCTGAGCTCCTTCTCGACGACCTCCGCGATGCAGGCAGCGGAATCGGCGAGCGCTCGCTCGCGGCCACAGAGTGCCACGAGAGATACGGCGTCGAAGGGTGGATTCGTCACGACGTCGCCGGCAACGACGAGCGTCTCTACACCGGTGGCGGCGGCGCGCGCGAGGACGCCGCCGACGACCTTGCCGGCAAGTGACGTCGCATCGACGAGGCCCTCTCCTGTCACGACGAGGTCGGCTGCGGCCAGCTTCGCGTCGAGCCCGAGCTCACCGGCGACGACGTCGAAGCCGGAGATGAGGTGCGCACCGATCGCGGCCAAGCCTCCCGCTAACCCGCCTGCCGCGCCGGCCATCGGGACGTCCGGGATATCGAGCGACTCGAGGCGTTCACGCAGGACAGCGACCTGCTCGGGCGTTGCGCCTTTCTGTGGAGCGAAGACGTCCGCAGCATCGAGCAGACCTGCGTCGACGTCGCAGGCAACGACGAGCGGAGCCCGCAGCGGCAAGAACGGACGAAGCGCCTCGGTCGCGCCAACGCCGCCGTCGGTCGACGCGACGCCGCCGACCGTGACGATCACGCGGTGTGCTCCGGCCTCGATCGCGGCCGCGATGAGCTCGCCGACGCCGCGGCTCGTCGCGTTGAGCGGATCGTTCCCTTCGGCGCCGCCGGCCAGCGTGAGCCCGCACGCCTGCGCCGCCTCGATCAGCGCCGCGCCCCCTTCGAGCCGCCATACGGCTTCGACGGGCTCGCCGAGCGGGCCTGTCACGACGGTCGTCTGGTTCCCGCCGCCCAGCACGTCGAGCGTGCCCTCGCCTCCGTCGGCGAGCGGCAACTCGTCGCACTCCCAGCCCGCGCGCGCCGCTCCCGCCGCGATCGCGGCCGCCGCTTTGCGCGCGCTGAGCGTTCCCCTGAACTTGTCCGGAGCGGCGAGAACGCGCATCAAGCGTCGATTGTCGCTACCGTTCTGGCTGTTACTGCACTAGAGCGTGTACCGGGTTCGCAGTTCTGCGCCTCCCAGTCCGTTCCAGAACTTCCGGAGGGAGGTGTACAGATATGGCAACCGGAGTAGTTAAGTGGTTCAACGATGCGAAGGGGTACGGCTTCATCACCCCTGACGAGGGCGGCAAGGACGTCTTCGTCCACTTCAGCGCGATCAACAGCGAGGGTTTCAAGACCCTCGCCGAGGGTGCGCGTGTGGAGTTCGAGCCGGCCGACGGCGAGAAGGGCCCCGAGGCCCGCAACGTCGTCCCGACGGCGTAACGAGGTCGAGTCGGGCGTCTCACGCGAGACGCCCGGCTCTCTTCCTTTCAAACCGTTGTGCCGCCCCGCTCGAGTTCGCGCTCTTCCCGGGCATGCGATCCTCCTTCCGGATGAACGAGGTCCCTACGGTGCTGACGGCGGCCCATCGCATCGCGTTGCGCCCGGCCGGAGCGGAGGACGTCGACCGCCTCGTCACGTGGCACGCCGATCCCGAGGTCGCGCGCTACTGGGACGACGAGACGTTCACCCATGCGGAGATGAGGGCGCGGCTCGCGCGGTCAGGCGTGGAGGCCTGGATCGTCGAGGAAGCCGCCAAGCCGGTCGGCTACCTCCAGGTTCATCCGGACGGCCTCGACATGTTCCTCGTGCCGGGGGCGCGGGGCCGCCGGATCGGGCCGGAAGCCGCGCGCGCGATGGCGCGACATCTGATCGAGGAGCGTGGTCGCCCGCGTGTGACTGTCGATCCCTACGCGTGGAACGACGGAGCCGTCCGCGCATGGCAGCGCGCGGGGTTCGTCGAGGTCTCACGGCATCCACTCGACGACGGTCATACCGCCGAGTGGATCCTCATGGAGTTCGTCGGCTAAGCTCGGCGCGTGCACCAGCACGGGACGACAACGACAGGCCCCGTCGCCTAACCGGCGACGCCGTGCTGCTCTCGTTCCCGTTTCCCTATTGGAGGTGCACATGAAGATTCTTCTTCCAGACGATTCCGAGCTCGACCTCCCGGACGGCGCGTCCGGACTCGACGCCGCGCGCGCGAT
>Ga0265338_10009099_pt1 | contig 11934 bp, 10 predicted proteins | sample 42126metaG_FD_193579 | JGI IMG/M metagenome (GOLD analysis project Ga0265338, IMG submission 193579) | Rhizosphere microbial communities from Carex aquatilis grown in University of Washington, Seatle, WA, United States - 4-21-26 metaG | ecosystem: Host-associated > Plants > Roots > Rhizosphere... | reverse complement strand
GACGGCATTGAAGGATGGGAAAAAATCCTCGCCTGGAACCCCGCCATCGTCGTCACCGACCTCAAGATGCCGCGCCTCGACGGCATCGGCCTGCTCTCCCGTCTCTCTGAAGAAGGTCCCACCTTCAAATCCAACACCGCCGTCATCCTCCTCACCGCGCAGGGCTCCATACCCATCGCTGTTGAAGCCATGAAGCTCGGCGCCTACGACTTTCTCCTCAAACCCGTCGACGCCACCCGCCTGCGCAACATCCTCGCCAACGCCACCCGCCAGCGCGAAACCGAAATCGAGCTCGAGGTCGCCCGCCGCCGCCTGCGCGAGACCGGCGTTCTCGGCACCATGGTCGGCGCCTCCAAATCCATGCGCGAGATATTCTCCCTCATTGAACAGATCGCGTCCTCCAACGTCTCTGTCCTCATCACCGGCGAAAGCGGCACTGGCAAGGAACTTGTGGCCCGCACCCTCCACGACCTCAGCCCGCGAAAGCCTCATCCCTTCGTCGCCGTCAACTGCGCCGCCATCCCTGAAACTTTGATTGAAAGCGAAATCTTCGGCCACGAGAAAGGCTCTTTCACTGGCGCCTTCGAGCGCCGCATCGGCTGCTTCGAGCTCGCCGCCCAGGGCACCCTCCTGCTCGATGAGCTGGCCGAAATGCCCATCGGCACCCAGGCCAAGCTCCTCCGGGTCCTTGAGGAGCGCAAGCTGCGCCGCCTGGGCGCGCGTAACGAAATCGACACCGATGTTCGCGTTCTCGCCGCCACCAACCACGACCCTGAAGAGGCGGTTGCCAATGGCAACCTCCGCGCCGACCTCTACTACCGTCTCAATGTCTTCCACATCCACATGCCGCCTCTGCGCACCCACATGGAAGACCTCACCGCAATGGCCGACGCCATGCTCGGCGAGATGAACTCCAAGCACGGTCGCAAGGTCTCCGGCCTCGCCCCGTCCATCCTCGACCGCATGTTGTCCTATAACTGGCCCGGCAACGCGCGTGAGCTCCGCAATACCATCGAGCGCGCCGTCATCCTCTGCCCTGACGGCATGCCGCTTGACGCCGGCCATCTCCCGCCCGGTTTCGGCAAACACCTGCCCGCCGCACCTCTCGCTGACGACGCAAGCCTCGTCCCCGTCCGCGTCGGCAACACCGTCGACGAAGCCGAACGCTTGCTCATCCTGCGCACCCTGGAAGCCACCGGCCAGAACAAAACCCGCGCCGCGGAAATCCTCGGCGTCAGCCTGAAAACCCTCCACAACAAGCTCAAGGAATATAGCCAGTCCGCCCACCCCGCCTGAGCATTCCCCAAGGGATTCTGCTTTTGCCGCTGCCTCTGCGACGAGCGCGCGGGAACCCGTGTTCATCCCTCTTTTGAGTGCGACACCCGCAGTATCTCGGAGACATCGTCCATCTTTTCATCCAACAGGCGTAACTGCTTCGCCAAACCCTGAATCTCCGACTCCGCGCGCCGGTTCACGTCGAAATCCAGCTCGCCCCGCAGCCTGTCCTTGGTGTCCTGCCGGTTCTGGCTCATCATGATCACCGGCGCCTGGATTGCGGCCAGCATGGACAGGAACAGGTTCAGAAGGATGAACGGGTACGGGTCCCAGGCCTTCCCGCCAAGCAGGACGTTAATTGCCGTGTAGATGCTGAGCATGATCGCGAAGGAGATGATGAAGGTCCATGAGCCGCCAAACCCCGCCACAGAGTCGGCAATCTTCTCGCCGAACGTCGACTCATTTTCGATAATCTCGTTGGGATTGCGCATGGTGCGCAGCCGGGCCAGTTGATGTGCGGCATGCAGCTGATGGCCCAGCGTGGTCATCAGGTCCATACCGGCCATCGGCTTCCGGCGCAGCAGCACTTCAATGTCGTCGCGTGACACCTCGATGCAGACCGTATCCTCCAGCGCCATTGCCGTGGTTTGGTGCGGAGTCTGCTCCAGCATGGATGCGAAGCCGAAGAACTGCCCATGGGTGGGCTCGTCCACCACAACCTCCTGCTGGTCCTCGTCCACCGTGGAAACATGCACGTGGCCCGATACCATCACGTAAGCCTGCGGCGCCGGGTCGCCGGCTTTATAGATGCGCGCGCGCACGGCAAACGACTTCATCTCTACCTGTTCGGCCAGTACCGCCAATTCGTCGTCGTCCAGCAGCGAGAACAGCGGGATATCCTTCAGCACTTCCGGCTTGCATGCCATATTCAATCTCCATTTTGGGGATTTGGTAGCTGGATTGTAGCGAAGTTCAAGGTCGATGTGATCGCAAAACCGTGGGGAAATCCACTTCGAAGCCCATCTGGCCGCCTATCCTCGGACTGGCCTCGTGCCCCCCGCCGAGAATGGCGAAAGTGAAACTCAGGCCGTCACGCACTGTATACCATCCTCCGCCCAGGCCCTGTAGTTGATCCCTTCCTAGCCCGCCTGTATCGGCCACGCCGCCATACGCTTCCGCGCCCAGCGTAAGTCGCGGAGTCACGTCGTGCACCAGCGACAGACCGCCCGTGAAAACGTGACCCCGCGTGGTTTGCACGCCAATCACACCGGTGCTCGTGTTGCCGGCAAACAGAAATCCAAAATTCGCCGTCAGCCGCGTCTTATCCGTCAACGGCTCCTGCGCGATGCCGTTGAGCCAGTAGTCCGTCAGTCCGGAGCCGAGCTGCTGGCGAACGCTTCCTGTGGGGAACTCAATGTAGATCGTGGCGGCAAGCGCTGGAACGCGCGAGCCAGGCTTGGAGTCATGAAACCTCCACTTGACGCCCCAGTCGATATCGCCTCCGCCCGCTGAATTCTGCTTCCCCGGCGCACGGTAGATGTTCAGAAAAGGCGCATCGACGTCGAGTTCCAGGTGATGCGGCAGCCCGTAGTTCAGCTTCAGGTTGGCCGTGTTCTGGTTCAGGTTGGGATACTGCGAGGATTGCAGCGCGTCGTACTCGTTGAAGAACTCAATGTGAAATACGCCGCGGTCAGTGACCCCGGTGTCGTCGGTATAGAAAGGCATTTGTGCCGCCAATGGAGCAGCACACAGGATCCCCCAAAGTAGAACGAGCGCAGGCCGGGTGAATACGCGCATATTGACGTGTTTCTAACATACCGGACGGCCGCCGGCAGGTTGGATCAACGGAAGGTTAAACGTCTGTGCCCCCTTCATCGCGGTTTCATGCCATGAGTGGGCGTACTCACTCTTCGCTCGACGTAAACCGCGCCACAAACGCTTCAAATTGCTCCACCGGCAACGGGCGGCTATAGAAGAAGCCCTGAAAACAGTGGCAGCCAAGCTTATCCAGGAGTTCGAGTTGAGCTTCGTTCTCCACGCCTTCAGCTATTACAGGAAGTCGCAGCGCTTTTCCCAGGGAAAGAATGGTCTGCGCAATCGCCACGCTGCTGGCCTCATTCAGCAGATCGCGCACAAATACGCGATCGATCTTCAGCTCATCCAGAGGCAGGCGCTTCAGATAGGCAAGGCTGGAGTAACCCGTTCCAAAGTCATCAAGGGAAAGCGTCACCCCTCGGGACTTCAAGGCGGTCATCTTCGCCACCACGTCGTCCACATCCTCAGCCATTGCAGACTCGGTCAGTTCCAGTTTTAGATTGGCGGCATTCACGCCGGTGCGCTCCAGAACATCCGCCACAATCGAAACGAAATTGTGCTTGAGAAACTCAAGTGCGCTGATATTGACGGCCAGCTTTATTCCGGCCAGCTCGGGCTGTTTCGCCCAGGAAACAACCTGGCTGCAGGCGGCCTCCAATACCCATTCACCCAGGCCGGAAATAAGCCCCGCATGCTCCGCGGCCGGAATGAATTCATCAGGCATCAGGAGGCCGCGGGAGGGGTGCTCCCAGCGGAGAAGGGCCTCGGCGCCCACAATGCTGCCACCCTCAACCTGGGGCTGGAAATACAGCTCGAACTCCCCGCAGCGGAGGGCCTGGCGCAGGTCCTTTTCCAGCAGCGAGCGGGTGGTTGCGGACTTTTGCAGGTCGGGGGCGAAAAAGTGCAGAGGGCCGTGGCCCTGAGCCTTGGCCTTGTGCAGGGCGATTTCGGCTTCGCGGAAGACTTCCGCGGCATTTTCTGACTCCCGGCCAAACACGGTTATGCCGATGCTCACCGTGGCAACAACTTCATGGCCACCCACTGCAAAGGGGTCCTGGAAAAGCCGGAGAATCCTCTCGCCGAGCGATTTGGCCTGGGAAGCGGCGTCTTCAGTCGTTAAGCCCAGGTCTTCATAGAGAACTGCAAACTCATCGTTCGCCACCCGGCTCACCGTGTCCATCTCGCGGACGCATTCCGTAATACGGTGCGCCACCTCCTCAAGGAAGAGGTCACCATCGGCGTGGCCGTAAGCGTCATTAAGGTCGCGGAAACGGTCGATATCGGCTATCAAAAGAGCGGCGTAACGCTGCGTGCGATCCACAAACGCCAGGGCACGGCGCAGGTTTTCGATTAGCAGCCGCCGGTTGGCCAATCCCGTAAGAGGGTCATAGAAGGCCAGGTTCTTGATTTCAGCTTCAGCTTCCTTGGCCGCGGTTACGTCCCGAATCACGGCCAGGGAATGGGGCTCGCCATCAATGTCGACGATCGCCGCGGAAACCAGGCCCCAGATGTGCTCGCCGTCTTTGCGGCGGAATGAGGCCTGTGCGTCGCGGAGGTTGCCCTTTTCAACTAGGATGGCGACGATACGGTCGCGGTCCTCCGAGTCCTTCCACAGGCCGAGGTCGCTAGCGCTCTTACCAATCACTTCATGCCGCTCGTAACCCGTGACCTGGACAAACGCCTGATTGACATCCACGATGCGTTCGTCTTCGAGGTGGGAAAGCACGATCACATCCAGGCTCGTCTGAAACACCGTCCGATAGCGATCTTCACTGATGCGAAGCGCCTGCTCCGCGGCTCTGCGCTCGGACACATCCTGGAGATATCCGCAGGCCCTCTTGACCGTGCCGTCCGGATTGCGCACACAACTGACTGCGATCGCAGCCCACAAAAAACTCCCATCCTTGCGGAGATAGCGCTTTTCCAGCGAGTATGCGGGGATCTCGCCCGCAAGAAGGCGTTGATACTCTCGCAAACAGGCGTCCAGGTCGTCCGGATGAGTAATCTCCTCCCAGGTAAGATTAAGGAATTCTTCGCGAGAGTAACCCAGCATCTCTGACAGGCGCTCGTTCGCGAATATGCCGGGTTTTCCCGGCACCACTTCAATAAAGCCGATGAGAGGCAGATCGTAGAAGCTGCGGAAGCGGGCCTCGCTCGCTTCCAGAGTCGCCGTACGTTGGTGAACCTTACCATCCAGATCGCGGTTCGCCGCAACCAGGCCGAGATATAACCGGTACGCAATCAACAAAAGCAGACCAATAAGAATTGCATTCAGATCCGTATAGATCGTCTTGATCCGGACTGACCCTTCAATGGACCCGATAGTTTCGCTCGCATGGGTCACATTTGCCCGCAGGTGCTCCAGGGGAATCAGCCCCATCGACGCCAGGAAACGGTCGGTGGCAGTTTCCAGAGGCGTCCCTGTACCGGAGAAAAAAGGTTCTCCATCGCTGGTAGTAACCACAAGCCTTTCGTAGTTTCCTCTCCGGATGGCCAGGCCCAGGTAGTCCCGGCGTCCTTCCCGGTCGAGCTCCCACATGGCGTCGGAAATCACTCTGGCGTGCCGCTCGATCTGCCGTTGGGCGTCGCGCCGTGCTTCAACTTCCGTGCGCTCAATGTGGTATCCGGTCACCAGAACAACAAAGGCCGCGGGGATGATCGAAAGGAGCCGCCGCACGCTATTGGTCATCGTCCACCACCCTGCGGCCGGGGAAACCAACTGGGCAGCGTACCATCCTGAGAATGACCCGGCTCGTCCGCGGCCCCCGAAGGAAGCAGGGGATTGTCCAGCCGGATCAGACGTCGTCTCCGCAGGTCAAGCGCCGCCAGCTCCGCCGCGTAATCATGTTGGAAGATCCGGTCAAGAGTGCCGTCGCGGACAATCTCGTCCAGCCCTTCCTTCACTCTGGCGGCCAGCAGCCCTCCAGACTCGTCGCGGCTGAACCAGAAATAGCGCGGAATAGGGTAGTACAGCAACAGGCTTCTTTCGATCGCCAGGTCCGGGGTGGCTCCCACGTGCGCTTCAACTTCGTCGCCGGCTTCCACAACGGAACGGGAAAGGGCGTCAAACCGGCCTTTTTCCAGCATCTCGAAAAGTCCCTCATAGCTGTGGCCGCTCACCACTTTGAGGCCGTTTGCTTGCAGAATGGCCACATCCTTCCAATCGGATTGCGCTCCCATGGAGAAAGCTCTCAGATCCTCGAGGGAACGGACCTGTGAGAATTGCGGCTGATCCCCCCTGTGGATCAGCAGAACACGATATCCCAGCACGTCCTTGTCGAAGGCGAACGGAATATAGCGGAACAGACCGGCGTATTCCCGGTTGGCGCTGCGAATGATGATGGTGATCTTGCCCGTATTGTGGGCCAGCTCATACGCTTGCCGGTCCTGTGTCATTGGAACGGCAGGCTTCAGAATGTACCGGCCATACTTCTTCCTGGTCTTCTCCAGTATTGCGGTCAGTATGTCGGCCTGATAGCGGGTGCGCGTATCCAGCTCCGATTCCGGCCCGTTGTAGATGTAAACCATCGCCTGGGCGGGCTGGGCATGCAATGAATGCACTGGTGTCGCCGGCAGTAACTGCAGCACCATGAGCGTGAGAAGTCCTGGAACTATGCGACGAATCGCGAGCACACACATCTTGTATCTGATATCGTTGGGCGATTCAGCTTTCATTTAGTAGGCCCGCGTAATCGGCCCCAGTCAACTTTGAACCGGAGGGGTCCGGAGGTTAGTGACATCATGCGCCACCAGTCCAGCAGGGTCAAGGGGCCGCCAAGCCCTCCCACCACAACCAAAGTCTTCTCGAACCATTTACATAAATAACCCTTTGCAGGGGCACACCCCAAGCCGTGCCGTTCTCCCCTCATCCCCCCCTATTCCCCTATTCCCCTATTCCCTCGTTCCCCTAATCCCTAATCCCTCATTCCCCTATTCCCTCGTCTCCTGCCCCTTCCGCCATTCCCTTCGCCGAGCCAAAACCGTACCATAGATCAACAGGCTCCGCGCACCACCGGCTGCCACCCGGCATTTCCCCGGTAAAGCTCCAACTACACCATGCGGTTGAAAACAAAACTCGTTCTGGCCATCACCACACTGGTGCTGCTGATCTCGGGATTGCTGTCGTTCGTCTACGTCTCGCAGCTTCTCCACGCCGCCGTGCAGCAGACCTACGACACCAATCGCATGGTGGCGGAGCAGGTGCGGTACGCGCTGCAGGACGCGTTGGAGGTGGGACTTAAGGACCGCAAGGTAGACCCGAATCAGCCGCAGCAGTTGCGCGACCTGGCCCGCGAAGCGGTCCACAACAATCCATCGCTCCAGGCCGTGGTCACCAGCGTGAACCGTTACTCGCTCACGGTCTACGACATCAACATCGCCGGCACCGATGGCCTGACGCTGCTCTCCACCAACCCTGACAATGAAGACAAACCCGCGCCCGTGCGGCCCGGCTACAACCAGCTCCTGAACGCCGACCCCATTGAGCTCATGTTGAAGGTGTTCGGCCCCCCGCAGGTGTTCGAGATCGTCGAACCGCTCGAGCGGAACGGAGCCCCGTTCGCCACCGTGCACGTAGGCGCGCGAACCACCCTCCTGCGTGCGGTCTATGCGCCCTGGCTTGAAGAGGCATTCACGCTGATGGGATTTGCACTGGGCACTGCGCTGCTGGTGGCGCTGCTGCTCTCCAACCTCGCCCTCCGCCCGCTTGAAGAAATCAGCATGCAGCTCGATTACTGGAACCCCAATATCGAGGAACTGATTGAGGAAGAGCAGGACGCGCAGCCGCGCCAGGACACCGCCAAAAGAGTATCGAGCCAGATCGAACGCATCGGCCAGCGAATCCGCAACGTCGAAGAAGTCTTCAGCGCCCTCCGGGAGAATCTTGACCAGATCCTCTCCAACCTTCAGGACGGCATTCTTCTCTTCACCCGCGACGGCCGCGCCGTTGTTGTCTCTGAAGCTGCAAGGCGGTTCCTCCAGATCGATCGCGACCGCGTGCTCGGGCTCGATGCATCCGAGCTCTTCGACCCCTCCACCCTCCTCGGCCGCACCCTCCGCGACGCATTCAATGCGCGCGTGCCCCTCATCAAAGTGGAGATCCGCACGGAGAACGGGCGGCGCATCCAGGCGTCGGTGGATTTCATCCAGGACGACCAGACGCGGCAGGGCCTCGGCGCGCTCGTAACGCTCCGTGACCTTGAATCCATGGAGCGCATCGAGTCCGAGCTCGAGGTCTCGCGGAGGATGTCGGCCATCGGACGCCTCACCTCTGGAGTAGCTCACGAGGTCAAGAACCCCATCAACGCCATCGTGGTGCACCTTGAGCTGCTCAGGAACAAGCTGGACGGCGCCAGCCCTTCAGCCACCCGCCACCTCGATGTGATTGAGGCGGAGATCCGGCGGCTCGATCGCGTCGTCCAGACTCTGGTGGATTTCTCGCGGCCCGTGGAATTGCAGTTGCGCGAACAGGATTTGCGCGGAGTCATCGGCGACGTGCTGGCCCTCGCGGCGGAAGAGCTCTCCACCCACGGGGTCAAGATGCACAGCCAGCTTCCCCCGGAGTTCGTACCGGTAAACATAGATGCCGACCTCATCAAGCAGGCGGCGCTCAACGTCATCCAGAACGGCGCCCAGGCCATGCCTGAAGGCGGTCGCCTCGACGTGATCCTCGAATGTGTCGGCAAGTTCGCCGAGCTCAGGATCCTCGATGAAGGCATCGGGATCGCCGACGATATCCGGGAAAAGATTTTCGATCTGTACTTTACCACCAAGGTTGAAGGCAGCGGCATCGGCCTCGCCATGACCTATCGCATCCTTCAGTTGCATCACGGCAGCGTGGAAGTACAATCTAGGCAGGACCGGGGCACTGAGTTCCGGTTCCGTATTCCGCTCTCGGCGGACTGGGGACGCCGGCATCTTCAGCCGGCCGCATTCGAGCAAGAGAAGGGGTTGGCGGAATGATGTCCCGCACAGCACGTGTCGCGCTGGTGCTCGTTTTGGCCATCACTGCGTGCCATGACAAGCAGCAGGTGCAGAACCAGCCCCCCCTGGCTCCGCCCATTGAGGACACCCCGCCGCCGCCGCCAAGCAAGGCGCCGGCCAACCTGCCTCCGCCGGTCATCTCAGAGCCGCAGCCGCAACAGCCGGCCGCGCAGGCGCAGGAGACGCCGCCGCCTACGCCGCCCAAGCCCAAGCACCACAAGCGCACGCCAGCCGAGCTGGAAGCAACCGAGCTGGCCCAGAACAATGCTCCACCGCAGGTGAGCGCGGAGGGCAACTTTACTCCTACCGAACCCGCAAACCTGCGCAACGAGACCTCCGGCTCGATTACGCAGATTGAGAAAGATCTGAACGCGATCACGCGCAAGCTGAGCGAGCCGGAGCAAAAAACCCGCGACCAGATCCGCGAATTCCTCAAACAAGCCAAGACCGCTCTCGCTTCCGGCGATGTGGCTGGCGCGCACACCCTCGCCCTCAAAGCCAACGTCCTCCTGGGCGAGCTGAACCAGTAAACAGCCTCCACCGCACCCGCCGCTCAAAGCCCGCACCGCCGCCCTCTAAAGCTCGCTATAGTACTCCGATCAAGGGGCGAAATCGCGTAAGGGCTGGACTTCCAGTCCCGCCGCAATGCCTCCAAAAAGGAGTTGGGCTTTACAGGCCGCGGAAAAACTCCAGTTTTGCAGAGCTTTGTAACAGGGCATGACTTCAGTCGTGCCGATAAACACCTGATAATAAAGGGATGGGCTTTAGCCCCTGCCTGGCTCAATCCCCGATTCAATCCCGTTTTGAGACTATTTCTGCACCCTGTTAAGCCCCTGAGGGATGGTTTGCTTGCCTTTAGGACCACAAAACTGTGCCTCACTGCATCCTCTTCCGCCCCTGGCGCCTCAGCCCAACTGCCACCTTGTGAATCCTCCGCCTATCCGCTACCCTCGCAACAGAATTCCCTCACCCGAGGTCCATATGAAAAAAGAACGCCTGACAAAGATCGTCCTGGTAATCGTGGGGCTTGTGAATCTGGCCATCATTTACCCCCTATATATGGATCTGCTGCATTCCAACTGGCTTTTGATGAGGAAGAACGAGATCGAACCGATGTTTCTCAGCTTCTTCATTCCGGTCGGGGTCTTTCTGCTCCTGGCCGCCAGAAGACCATCTGCGCATCGCTCCATGATTGCTTTAGCCGCCTGGTGGCACATCTCCCACGGCTCAGTCATGGCCATTCAAACCGTGCAAGCCTGGATGCACGGCGTCCACAGGAACTTTATGGATGTGATCTTGTTCCTTGTCATCGGCAGCGTCCTGTTGGCGCTTCTGCCCGCAAAGCCGGCGCCAGTAGCTGCGTAAGGGGAGCGCAGACCCCCCACGATCACCCGAAGCACAAGTAACATGAATCTCGGCCCGGAATCCACCGCAGACCGCCGCCCCAACGTACTGTCATCCTGAACGCAGTGAAGGATCCGCAGTTGCCGTCCGATGCTCAAATACAGGCCAACGGGATGCGGCAGGTGGCTACCAATTTTGGGGGCCATTACTTGTAATGGATCATTGAAATAATTCTGGCGTCTTGCTTCGATATCTGCACGGTCGCCACTCCGCCGTCGCAGTCTGTGGTGAACCCACCTTTGCCGTCAGGACAGCGAAGGGTGCCCGCAACTGTCCACACGCCCTTCTTCAGTGTGGCCGTAAACGGACGTTCCGCTTCGATCTTCTCCTTCCCATAGACCGGAATCAGCACAGCTTCGGCAACCTTCACGGCAGTCTCTTCGTCAGGAACGAAACCCTTAGACGGTCTGTATCCTTGCCCCAGCGCAGTACCAAGGAACAGAAGGGCATAGCTGACAGTGGTGAACAACCTCATCGCAATTGCCTCGTTCGTATTATGCGTCAATCCGTTGCGCGTTTCGCTGGTTCCGGTCGAATAACCCACTCACGCGGAAGTTTGGTCCAAAGAACCGTGCACCGTTTTCACCGATCACCCGCAGCACAAGATCAGCAAACAAATTCCCGAGGCCAACACCCACGAATCTTTCCGCACCCTGCCCTACCCGTTCTCCACCCGCGCCTTGATATCCAAATACGCCCTCTCAATCAGCCTGCTGAGCGCCGCCGCGTCCGTTGCCGTACCCGGTCTCAGCTTCACGTGGCGCATCCGCTTCCCCTCCCCCTGCAGCAGGCGGCCCGGGTCTGGCAGTGCCGCGCCGTTGAAGAAACCCACGTTGACGTGTGCCGTAAATACGTTCACGTAGCCAAAAGGCACATCGCCCAGGCACGCCACAGGACAACCGTCGTGCAGCAGTTCCCTGACCTCATCCCCGCATCTCCGCATCGCTTCAAACCACTCCCGCGCCAGGGCTCCCAGTTCCCCGCCATGCGCCTCCATCCACGCATCGATCACGGGATCGCGCTCCACAGCACCGTTGAATCGCAGCAGTTCCGTCTTCATCCTCGCTCCGCTTTCAAAGGCCTGCACCTTCAATAAGAAGCCCTCATCAAATGATAGCGATTATTGCTTTAAACATTCCTGTTGGGCCGGTTCCACTCACCCCGGAATCGGCCCTTCGGCTTTTTGGGACCGCGCCCGCTGTGACCCCGGACACAGCCGCCAAATCCTCTCTGGCACATACTCAAACTGGAAAGGAGCTTCTACTCTGAAGCTCCTTTCCCCGTTTCGGGGGAAAAAGTAGTACCCCCTCCCCCCATTTTGATATCACTGATAGCAGCGATATCAGTCGGCTTTTAGTTTATCCGGGTGCGCGGGGCCAAGTTCATGAGGGGATGCGGCAGTGGCAGGCTGGGTGCGAAGGCGAAAAAAAGTACCCCCCTCCCCCCATTGTGATGGGA
>Ga0265338_10009098_pt1 | contig 11935 bp, 18 predicted proteins | sample 42126metaG_FD_193579 | JGI IMG/M metagenome (GOLD analysis project Ga0265338, IMG submission 193579) | Rhizosphere microbial communities from Carex aquatilis grown in University of Washington, Seatle, WA, United States - 4-21-26 metaG | ecosystem: Host-associated > Plants > Roots > Rhizosphere... | reverse complement strand
GCGGAAGCAAGAGGCGGCAAAGGGTGACGCTCGGCCGCCAGACAAGGCCTCTCCGCAGTCCCCCGAACGCCCGGCTGAGACGACCCCATCCGAAGTCACGCCCGCCCCGAACTCATAGAGCCGTCGAGCTGGGCGACACGACCTGGATCGTCGCGCGCGGCCACGTGCTGCATGGCCTGCGCTTCGACCGCGACGTCAGCGGCTACCGCGTGGTCGAGGTCCAGCCCACGGCGTGGGAGCGGCACCAGGTGTGGCTGCGCACGGCGGCCTAGCTAATCAACCTGCTCGGTCCACGCGACGAAGGTGCTCGGATCCATCTCTGAGCCAAGAGAGTAGAACAGCTCGATCGCTGGCGGAGTAGTGGTCGAGCACACGCCAGGTCCGGTCCCGATGTAGATCGTCCCAGTGTATGACGCACCCACTGGGAAGACGTGATACCCGCTGTATGTCGCTGAACAACCACTGCCGGCTACTTTGCTCAACAACACAAATTGAGGCGCCGGAGAGGTGCAGTAGTTCATGGCCAGCGGCTGCGTGCAGTCCGAATCGGACCAGTAGGTGCCCGCGAATAAGCCCGAAGGAAGGCAGCGCTGCTGACCATCCGCCGCCTGCTGAGGGCCGCAGTTTGCTCCAAGCTGAGAGTCGAACCACGTCTCGAAGGACTTCGCGCCGTCTGGCGTGGTCAGCGTCTTGGCCTTGATGCGAGTCCCGCTCTGGTACAGGTCCATCTGACTGCTGCTGCCAGTGGTGCCGGTGGCTCCAGAGCTGCCGACGGTGCCGTTGGTATTTCCGGCTGAATCTCCGCCTGCGCCGCTTGTTGGCGAGTTCGCCTCGCCGCATCCCATCGCGCAAGTCGCAACGAGCGCGAACCCAACAAATTCTGACCGCATCCGTTCTCCCTCCCGAGCGAAGTCGAGAAGACCACGCAACGCCGCGATCTCTCTACTGAACGCAGCCTCTGCTCAATCGTCCAGCGTGCTCACTTGACACGCGTGACAAATTCGCACATCATGTCTCCTGTCAGCGCGGCAGTGGGGCGCTGAGTGGCGAGGGCGGGTTGGGCGGTCTCGGTAGCGCGGTACGGCGGGTTGGTCGGAGCAGCACTGAGCCTCGGCGAGCTACGGCGAACCGGGGAGCGCGGCAGAGACGGCGGGCGAGGGCGGGTTGGTCGGAGGTGCGAAATGCGTATCAGGAGGACGTGAGCCCCGCCGTGGGCAATCGGCGCGACGGGGCAATTCCGGAGCGGGCGAGCACGGTAGTCCACGAGCAGCACCGCCCGCGGCCGGGCGAAAGGGAGACGGACATGGCGAACGAGATCAAGGTCGGCGATGCAGTGCAGGTCTACAGGGAGGACCGTCGTCGCTACGAGACGGGTCTCATCGTCGGCGACGAGGGACCTGAGGCGGTTCAGGGCTGGCGCTTCGACGTGAAGTTCGCGGACGGCTCATCGGCCCTCTACGGGCACTCCGAGATGGTGTCGGTCGACGCCGCCGAGTCCCGCTAATGAACGCCCCCCGCCTCATCCCGGCCGCGCTCACCGGCGACGACGTTCTCGCCCTCGCCAGCGCCAGCAACGCGCGCCGCCGAGCGGAGCGGGAGCGGTTCCTCGACGACGAGCTGAGGGCGGCAGAGGACGAGCCGGAGCGGTGCGAGGTGCGGCACGCGCCGGGATGCATCGACGCGAGCCGGTGTGATTGCTGAGTAACTGTTTAGCCAAGGGAGGCAACAAGTATGAAAACCGCTACCGTGAAGCACATTCAGACGGACAGCCTCGACGTGGAGGTGGATCTCAACGACGCGGGCGAGATCGTCGTCAGCGCCTGGGAGCGCAAGAACGGGCGGCTCGGCGATCCTGTTTTTCTTTGTGTGAGCGGGCAGCGACTGTCTGAGGTGGTGGACCTGGTGGCCGTGGCGCTCGCTCCGGAGCGTGCGGCGTGATCTCCATCCCCTGCAATCGCTGCGGCTCGCCGATCCTCGTCGACACGCACATCGACGGGACGCCCAAGACGATGCTGTGCAGCTCGTGCCAGCCGAAGCCCGCGCCGCTGCGCATGGCCGATGCGGTCATGTCGAGGATGCTCGGGGACAAGGCCGGTGCGCCATGATCTTCCGCAACGATCTCCAGCTCGCCCAGGTCTGCAAGGCGCTGCTCGGCCGCGTGCGCAAGAGCGGCCTCTGGGAGAACAGCGGTCCCACCGAAGAGGCGTGCGAGCTGCTCGCCCAGAACGGCGGCTACCTCAGCAGCGGCGAGCGCGTGATGTTGCTCGCAGCGTTCGCGCTCTGGAACGGCGCCGGCAAGCTGCCCCTCGGCGATGTGGTTGCGACGCTCGACGGGGAGCACCTGGCCGCGCTTGGCCGGCTGTTCTGCTGCGCCACCTACGAGGACATCGAGGCGTGGCTCGACGTGCAGCAGGCGTGGGCGGTGAAACCATGAGCGCCGGCTACTGCGCCACCTGCCGCGCCGGGTTCTCGTCCGCCGCCGACCTGGCCGAGCACGCGCGGTTGCACCAGCAGGTGGACGCGCTCCGCAAGGTCGTCCGCATGCAGGCGCTGGTCATCGCGGGCCACGAGCAGGGTAGCCCGAGCGTGGATGTGCAGACGGCGCTGAACGCGGCGCTGTACCTGGCGAAGGAGTTGGGGGTGCTGCCTTGATTCCCTGGATCCTCACCGGCGCGTGCACCGCCGCAGTCGTCGCCCTGCTCTTCCTTGGCCACCGGCGCGGCCGGCGCGGCGACCCGATGAACTTCATCAACGCGCAGCGGTTCTCGCGCCACATCCACGGACCGTTCAAACCCCTCTGAATTTACGCCCGGCGGAATAGGCCGGCGCGCTGAGGCCGGCAGGCCGGCGCGTCTCACCGAGCACGGTGGGCTGGGCGAACCCTCTCTCGAATCAGGAGCACGTCATGTTGAAGAGCATCCGTCCGCAGGTCACCGAGCTCGGCAAGATCAAGATCGGCCGCAAGGAGGAGCAGGTCCGCCAGGGCCGCGGCGGCTCCTCGTGGCAGAAGCCGGAGAAGCTCGATCACTTCCTGATCACCACGCTGGAGCGCGACAAGGTCGGCAACTACATCCCGGACAAGCAGCTGATGGAGCAGCTCGTGAAGCTGCACGGCAGCCCGGATGGCAAGCTCCGCGAGATCCCGATCGCGCTGCTCTCCGACGACGTCGACGAGGTGCTCCTCTCGCGGCACTGCCTCTACGCGGGCCGACAGATCTCCGCGTCCTGCGACGAAGAGGTCTGCACCTACTTCACCGGCCGAGACGGCAACGCGCTCGCCGAGCCTGTATCGCGTCCGTGCAACGGAGAGCACGAGGACGCGAACTGGAAGACGCACTCGACCTTCAACTGCGTGATCGCCCTGGGCGACGCGCGCATGGGCGGCGTCTACAAGTTCCGCACGACGTCGATCATCAGCCTCGAGCAGCTCTACGGCTGCCTGGTGCACCTGCAGCAGCTCACCGGTGGCGTGCTCCAGGGCCTGCCGCTCCGCATGGTGGTGCGCCCGAAGCAGGTGGCGCCCGAGGGCAAGCCGTCGACCGTCTATGTGGTGCACGTGGAGCTCCGCGGCGTCGACCTCACCGAGGCGCAGAAGCTCGGCGCCCAGCTGGCTCAGCTCCGGCTGGTGAACGCGCGGCAGATCCACGCCGCTCGCGCCGAGTACATGAAGCTCCTGGCCGCTCCCGGCGAGGACGAGTCGCCCGACGAGCAGGAGGCGATCGCCACCGAGTTCCACCCGCCGGAGGAGGCGCCCGGCGCTACGTGGAGCGCACCCGCGGCGTCGCAGGACGCGGCGCATGTGCCCGACGTCCTGCTAGCTGATCCCGCCCGGACCGCGCCGGCGCCCGTGTCGGAGATCGACCCCGCTGCGGTCTACGAGCAGAGCCAGCACGTCGCCAACGAGGCCCCTCAAGATCGCCAGGTCGAGCAGCCTCAGCCGCCCGCTGCCGAGGTGGTGGAGTTCCCCAAGAAGCCCGTGGGCGCGGTCGACGCCGGGTCCCCGCTGGCGCAGGCCCTCGACCTGGTGAGCACCGCGACCGACGGACCGGGCATGCGGAAGGCCTTCAAGGCGATCTCCGCGCTCCCGGCGGCCGAGAAGAAGCGCGCGATCGAGGCGTACACCAACAAGCAGGCGACGCTCGCCAAGGCGAAGAACGGAACCGCTCATGCGTGAGCTCCCTTCCGCCAGCGGGCTGCACCGCGCGGTGCACTGCCCTGGCTCGACCACCCTGCCCCGCGTCGACAGTGAGACCGAGGCGGCCAGCAGAGGCCAGGTGCTCCACAAGTTCCTCGCCGACTGCGCGGCGATGGGTCACACGGCAGCGCTCGCGCTCGTGCTCGAGCAAACGCCCGAGTACCACCAGGCCTGCGCCGCGCTGCCGCTGGACCTGCTCCCGGTGGATCCGAGCAGGTTCCGACCCGAGGTCGCCCTCGCGTACGACCTCGAGACGGGCGAGGCGCGCGAGCTCGGGCAGAACCTCGAGCGGCGCTACGACATCCGCGACACCGAGGTGCCCGGCGCGATCGACGTGCTCGGCATCGAGAACGAGACCGCGCTCGTCGCCGACTTCAAGACCGGCTGGGCCGAGCTGCCGCCGGCGCGCGTGAACATGCAGCTGCGGTTCCTCGCGCTCGCCGCATGCCGCGCGTACGGGCTCACCCGCGCGAAGGTGGCGATCATCCGCACCCGCGACGACCGGACGCCCTGGTTCGACGAGGCCGAGTTCGGGCCCGAGGACCTGATGGCCATCGAGGAGCAGCTCCTCGCCGCACGCGACCAGGCCGCCGCCGAGCGCGCCCGCGTCGCTGCCGGTGCTGCGCCGAACGTTCGCACCGGGCTCTGGTGCGTCCACGGCCCGGGCCGGCCGCACTGCCCGGCGTACGTGCAGCTGGTGGCGCGGATGGCCACGCAGCCGGGGGACGTCGCCGACGAGATCCGCGCGCGCCTCACGCCGGAACTCGCGGCGCGCGCGTACGCGCAGTTGAAGATGGCCAAGGATGCGCTCGAGCTGGTCGAGGGCGCTCTGCGCGGCTGGGCCGGCGAGCACCCGATCGATCTGGGTGACGGGTTGTTCTACGGGCCCGTGGCCACCGAGAAGAAGTCGCTCGACGGTGACAAGACGTTCGCGGTCGTCGAGAAGCTTCACGGCCGTGACATCGCAGATCTGGCCGTGGAGCGCGCGGCGTCGCAGGCAAGCATCAAGCGGGCGCTGGAGATCGTGCGCCACCGCAGCGGCGTGAAGGTCGCGCCGGCGCTGCGCCAGGTCCTTGAGGAGCTCGAGGCCGCCGGCGGCGTCGTGATGCGGCCGGGCGTCTCGCTCCGTGAGCACAAGCCGAAGCCCGCCGCGCTGCCGGCCGCCGTGGATGGCGCGCCCGCTGCTGCCACCCCCTGAATTCGGAGACGACCATGCGAATCGTGAGGCTGGAAGCCGAGAACGTGAAGCGCCTGAAGGCCGTCGCCATCAACCCCACCGGCGCGGTGATCAAGGTCGCGGGCAAGAACAAGCAGGGCAAGACCAGCCTGCTCGACGCGATCGAGGCGCTGTTCGCGGGCAAGGACGCGCAGCAGCCGAAGATGATCCGCAAGGGCGAGGAGAAGGCCCGCGTGGTCGCCGAGCTGGGCGACCTGGTGGTGGAGCGCACCTGGACGTCGAAGGGCACCTACCTCAAGGTGCGCTCCAAGTACGGCGCGGTCTACCCGTCGCCGCAGGCCATCCTCGACAAGTTCACCAACGAGCTCGCGTTCGACCCCGTCGCGTTCCTCCGGGAGAAGCCGGCGCGCCAGCTCGAGGTCGTGCGCCAGCTGGTGGGCATCGACACGTCGAAGATCGACGGCGAGCGCCAGGGCGCCTACGACCAGCGCACGCACGTGAACCGCGACGCCGCGGCCGCGAAGGTCCGGCTGGACGGGCTGCCGGAGGTGCAGGCGCCCGACGAGGAGGTTTCGATCCAGGACCTGCTGCAGGAGCGCCAGCTGATGCAGGAGCTCAAAGCCGAGAACGACCGGCGGCGCGGCAAGGTAGAGGACGCCAAGCGCGTGGTGGCCATCAACGAGCGCGGCCATGCAGAGGTGCTCCAGCGGATCGAGCGGCTCAGGAAGGAACTGGAGTTCGCCGAGAAGAGCGCCCGCGGCTCCAAACTTTCCCTCGATGAAGCGAAGGCCGCGCACGCGGCCGCGGAGCAATCGGCCGCCAACCTCGTGGACCCGGACTTCGCCGTCGTCGACCAGGAGCTGCGCGACGTCGAGGAGACGAACCGACGCGTGCGGTCCAAGAAGGCGCGCGCGGTGGCGGTGGCTGAGCACCTGAAACTCAGTGGCCAGTCTGCGGGGCTGACGGACCGCATCGACGCGCTGGACGCCCAGCGGCAGAAGCTCATCGCCGAGGCGCCCTTCCCCGTCGCTGGGCTCGGGTTTGGCGAGGACGGCCTCACCTACCAGGGCATCCCGTTCGAGCAGTCCAGCGCCGCTGAGCAACTCATCGTCTCGCTGGCCATGGCCAAGGCGAAGAACCCCAAGCTCCGCGTCTTCCTCATTCGAGACGCTTCGCTGCTCGACGAGGACTCGATGGCCGAGCTCGAGCGGTTCTGCGAGGCCAACGACATGCAGGCCTGGCTCGAGGTCGTCGGCAAACCCGAGGACGCGGCCGTGGTCATCGAAGACGGCGAAGCCAGCGGGCCGCAGGCAGTCGAGCCCGTTGCGTCGAGCGACGAGCAGCCCGGCGCGAGCGCGTAGCCCTCCTCGCGCGCATGTCCCACGCCGGTCGCCCGTCGGAGCGGGCGCCGGCCACAACCCCTGAGCCTGCCGTGAGCGAGAGAAGAGCGATGGACATCGGAAGCGACAGCGCAGGTCTCATCGTCGACCTCTTCGCCGGTGGCGGTGGCGCCTCGACGGGGCTGGAGGCCGCCCTTGGGCGCTCCGTCGACATCGCGCTCAACCACGACGCGATCGCCCTGGCTGCCCACAAAGCGAACCACCCGAACACGCTCCACCTCGAGGCCGACATCTGGAAGGTGAAGCCCCGCGCCGCCACCAAGGGCCGCAGCGTGGACGTGCTCTGGGCGTCTCCCGACTGCACCCATCACTCCGCGGCGAAGGGCGGCAAGCCTCGGTCCGGCAAGAAGCGCTCGCTGGCGTGGGCGGTTGTGCGGTGGGCGTCGGCGGTGAAGCCGCGAATCATCTTCCTGGAGAACGTGAAGGAGTTCGCCGACTGGGGCCCGCTCGACGAGCGCGACATGCCCATCAAGGCGCGAAAGGGCGAGTCGTTCGACCGCTGGGTGCGCCAGCTCCGCGCGCTGGGCTACGACGTCGAGCACCGGGTACTGGTGGCGAGCGAGTACGGTGCGCCCACGAGCCGGAAGCGCCTCTTTCTGGTGGCCCGTCGAGACGGACAGCCCATCCGCTGGCCAGCTCCAACCCACGGGCGCGGGCTGAAGCCGCAGCGCGCCGCGGCCGAGTGCATCGACTGGTCCCTGCCCTGCCCGTCGATCTTCGACCGCAAGAAGCCTCTCGCGGAGAAGACGCTCTGGCGCGTGGCGCAGGGCATCCGGCGTTTCGTCCTGGAGAGCGCGGAGCCGTTCATCGTCCAGGTGAATCACGGTGGACGCGAGGACCGCAGCGCGTCCATCCGGGAGCCGCTGAGCACCGTGACGGCGCAGCGACGCGGGCACGCCCTGGTCGCGCCGACACTGGTCCAGACCGGCTACGGCGAGCGCCCCGGGCAGCGCCCGCGCTACCTCGACATCCACGAGCCCCTGGGCACGGTCATGGCCACCGGCCAGAAGCACGCCCTTGTGACCGCGTTCATCGCTCGCTTCTTCGGCGGCATGGTCGGCACGCAGATGGAGATCCCGCTGCCGACGATCACGGCGCGCGACCACCATGCGCTGACGGCGGCGACGCTCGTGAAGTTCCGCGGCGATTGCCACAGCGCAGATCCGCGCGAGCCGATGCCCACCATCTCCGCGCAGGGCAACCACGTTGCCGAGGTGCGCGCCTTCCTCGCCGTCTACTACGGCAACGACGAGGGGCAATCGCTCTTCGACCCGCTGCGCACGATCACCACGCGGCACCGGCTGGGCCTGGTGACGGTGCACGGCGTCGAGTTCCAGATCGTCGACATCGGCTTGCGGATGTTGCGCTGGCACGAGCTCCTGCGCGCGCAGTTCGGAAGGTTCGCCGAGGGCTACGACCTCAGCGCCGCGAACACCGAAGAGGGCAAGGTCAAACTTGTGGGGAATTCCGTTTGCCCCGAGCACGCAGAGGCAATCGTTCGCGCGAATGCGCCCCGCGAGCTGCTTCGGAGCGCCGCTTGATCACCACCCTGGCCCAGCGCTGGCGCGAGCGCCGCGACAGCTACCGACCCGCCGGCGAGGTCATCCGAACCGGCGACTTTGAGGTCGCCGCCCTGGGCTCCGATTCGCTCGCGCGCGCCTTTGTCGAGCGCCACCACTACAGCGCCAGCTACCCGGCCGCACGCTTCCGCTTCGGGCTCCTCGAGCGCGGCGAGTTCGTCGGCGTGGCCGTCTTCTCGCACCCCAGCAACGACCGCACCCTGACCAAGGTCTTCCCGGGCAGCGCCACCGACAGCGTGGAGCTTGGTCGCTTCGTGCTCCTCGACCGGGTGCCCGGTAACGGCGAGACCTGGTTCCTGGCGCGCTGCTTCGAGCAGCTCCGGCGCGAAGGTCTACGTGGCGTTGTGAGCTTCTCGGACCCGGTCGCCCGCACTACCGCGGCGGGCGCGGTGATCTTCGGTGGCCACGTCGGAACCATCTACCAGGCGCACAACGCGGTGTACCTGGGCCGCGGGCGGCCGGCGACGCTGCGCCTGCTCGCGGATGGTCGACTGCTCGCGCCCCGCGCGCTCTCGAAGCTCCGCAACCTGGAGCGGGGCTGGCGGTACATCGCAGGTCAGCTCATCGCCGCGGGCGCGTCTGCGCAGGGCATCGGCACCGACCCGAGAGCCTGGCTTGAGCGCGAGCTGCCGCGCGTCGCACGCGGGATCCGCCACCCCGGAAATCACAAGTACGCGTGGGCGCTGCAGCGCTCGGCGCGTCGAGACCTGGAGCGGCTGCCCACGCTCCCGTACCCGAAGTTTCAGAGGGCCGCATGAAGACCACCAAGCCAGAAGAGCAGCACCAGTGCCTCGCGACGGACGCACTCGACGAGCTGCTCCAGGCGCTGGACCTCACCATCTCCGCAGCGTTCGAGAACAACCACACCGGGCGGCAGGTCGCCGCAAACATCAACCTGCTCGTCCAGGGCGCGCGGGCGATGGCCGGGCTGGAGGACGAGTAGCCATGGCCACCAAGCACGAGCGTACGGCGTCGTTCTCAATCGGCGCCATCGACATCGAGATCAACGGGAAGGTCACCAGCGGCGGCGCGGTCAGCTTCGCCGCGGTCCGCTGCTCCTGCGGCTGGGCGTCGGGGAAGCTGGCCTCGAAGGTCCTCGCCGACCAGGCGTTCGAGAAGCACGTGCGCGAGTCGCGGCGCCGCGTGAGGTCCGTGCGATGAAGCCCAAGCGCATCCGCGCCTCGGAGATCCGGGTCCGCGACGAGACCCTGGTGCGCGTGATCAACGGCGCCACGAAGGCCGGCGTGCATCAGGACAGGAAGAAGCAGGCCAGCAAGCGGGCGTGCAGGAAGCCCGCGGAGAACGACGATGAGTGAAGCTCTGAAAGACCTCCGTGCGAACGGACGCGACCCCGTCGACGGCCGACCCATCGAAGTCAACGCCACGGCCGGCGAGTTCCTCATCGCCGCCGCAGAGATGCGACGCGTCTGCGAGGAGGCGTACCAGCGCGGCCTCGCCGCCGCCGAATCCCGAGCCGCGGCGGCGGAGAAAGAACGGGATCGCGCGACCTTCAATCTCAACCTGGCCCGAGACGAGCGCGACCGGCTGCGCGCGGAGGGCGTCCGCACTGTCGACACGGTGTGCGACGGATGCAGCCGGACCCTGCGCGTGAACCTCCCCGCGTTGACCAAGGTCGAGACCGATCTCGCCCGGGCGCGGGAACTACTGGGGCGACTGCGTGGCGAGATTGCCGCTGAGCCCGACATGCACATCGCCTCGGTGGCCCGCGAGGACTACCTGCGTCGTATCGACGCCGCCCTCTCTGCCCCCAGCCCCGCCGAGACGGTGGGCGCGAAGACGGAGATGAAGAGCATCCGCGGTCCCAGCATCCCCGGTGGTGACGGCTACGGGATGATCTACAGGCCCGAACCCGTGCGCTGCCGCGAGGGGATCGAATACTGCGGCGAATGTTTTCACCCGCCGCACGGCGACGGACCCTGCGGCGCGACCACGAGTTTCAGCCACGGATCCTATCCCTGCCACTGCAAGTCCACACTTCCCGTTCGATCCATACTAGGTGAGATCGGATCCACACCAGCCGTCGCCGTTGCCACGCCCTCCGCGTCGCCCCAGCCCTCCCCAGCCTGCGACCACGCCATCCACGTCGACGGCTGCGCGGGGTGCGAGAGGGACGTGGAGGCGCTGGCGAGGATGAACGAGAAGGCGCCCCAGCCCGAGGCCGCGAAGCCGGCGCCCGCACCTCTCGAAGGTCGCTGTTTCATCTGTGGCGATCCCGTCCCGGAGTACCACGCTTGCATCTGGGACGGCTCGCGCCCGGCCCACATCTCCTGCGCCGATCGCTGGAGCATGCTGAAGCCGGCGCCCAAGGACAAGGCCCTGTCCGCCCGCGAGGGGGAAAAGTCGTGAGCGACCTCTGCGACGTGGTGCATCCGCGCGGGTATCGGTGCGGCAAGCCCAAGGGCCACGAGGGCAACCACAGGGTGCGGGACGAGCATCACTGCCACGCGCGGGGCTGCGGCGTCGCCACCAAGCCTGAAATGCTGATGTGCCTGAAGCACTGGCGCATGGTGCCGCGCGAGATTCAGCGGCGCGTATGGGCCACGTACAGGGCTGGCCAGTGTGACGACAAGGACGTGTCTCGGGATTGGCTCTCTGCTGCGGATGCGGCGATCGAGGCAGTGTCCGCCCGCGAGGGGGAGTCCAAGTGAGCCCGGAAGAGAAGGAGGGGACCGGTTGGTACAGAGAGAATCGACACCACAAAGCGCACTTCTTCCGTGACGTGCGGCCTGTCTGCGGCATGCTCGCGTTGGCGCCCTTGGACAAGCGGCGAATAGCCCCGTGGAGTTCTTGGGACCTCTGTTGCAAGTGTCTCGACTTCGAGCGAGAGCGAGAGCGCACGTTGTTGGCGGCGGCGCGGATCGTGCCCGACTCGACGGAGCCGCGCTGCGACCACTGCGGACACATGGAAGCGCGCCACGCGAAGGATGCGCCACATCGGTGCTCGCCGCCGCAGCCGAAGACGCCAAGGCGCAAGGGGAAGAGCGGGCGCTGGTTGCCACCGCCTGTCGAGTGGACCTATTGCCCATGCCCCGCGTTTGTCTCGCCGGCGCCTCCGGGCGGAAGCGGACGCTGCACCAAATGCAATGAGCTGGATCGATCCTGCTACTGCATTCCAACGCCCGAAGAGAGCGAGCGCATAGCCAACGCGTTCTTGAAGCTCAAGGAGACGCGACTCCCGCGCAAGGACCGTGAGGCGGTAGCCGCGTTGATGGTCGCGGCCGAGTCCACCCGCTCCGTCAAGCGCGCCCGGAGGAAGGCATGAAGCCGGTTCAATACTTCGCCCGATGCGACGGAATCAGGAGCGCCGGCCCCTACAAGACAGAGGTGGAGGCGTGGGGCGCCATCATGTCCATTTCGGGCGTGCCGATGCCAGGTGCAGCGGTGTGGCCCGTGCCGGTTCAGGCCAAGCGCGCCCGTGCCGCGCGGAAGGGGGAACGATGAGTTACCGATTCATTTCCACCGTCATTTGCGAGTGCAGCCACGACGCCACGTCTCACAGCGAGATCGGCAACCACGGCTGCTACGCCACGAACGGCGATGGCTCGCTGTGCCGGTGCCAAGC
>Ga0265338_10009096_pt1 | contig 11939 bp, 8 predicted proteins | sample 42126metaG_FD_193579 | JGI IMG/M metagenome (GOLD analysis project Ga0265338, IMG submission 193579) | Rhizosphere microbial communities from Carex aquatilis grown in University of Washington, Seatle, WA, United States - 4-21-26 metaG | ecosystem: Host-associated > Plants > Roots > Rhizosphere >... | reverse complement strand
CAGGAAGTGTGTGACCCGCATATGCGGGTCTTGAAAGAGGTGCGGCAAATGCGTGACGAGTTCCTGTTCGACTTCGTCGGCATTCGGCGGAAGCACCTCCTCCCGGATCACCTGGGCCAGGTCGTTGAGGAGTTGCTGCTTCTGGCCAGCGCGGCTCTGGGTGCCGTCGCCCGCCGACTGCAGAGTGTCTAGAAAGCCCTGTTGCTCATCCTCCGGAAGCTTGTCGATTATCATCTTCACGATTGCGCGGAGACTCGTGCCGGACTTGCGCACCACAAGCACAAGGCGGCTTTGGTTGTCCTTGATATTGAGCCGCATCCAGTGGACCAGGTGGGACTTGCCCGAGCCTGTCTCCCCGAGAATGGCGGCGAGCGCGTGGGGCCGATTCTCGTCCAGGAAATCTGCAAGGAATTCGGTTGGCGTCAAGTCGCGCCACGCCGCTTCGCTGAGTTCTTGAAACGATTTGCCGACCGGGGGGCTGACATTCAGATCCCAATCGGTGTGAACCGCGCGAAATAGGCTATCGGGGATGTGCTCAGCGAACGGGTTGATGACCTGCCGGACGGCGCCGGGATCCCAGCAAAGGTAGTTGCGCATCAATCCGCGCCCTTGAGGCTGATATGACTGACCCGGCTCTCGCGGCGGCCAAAGTCGAGCACCCGCGCCGGCGCATCGGCCGTGCTCGTCAAGGCGATCATCTGTCGGTCCTCGAGGCGTTGGAGCGCTAGGCTGGTCGTGATCGAAAGTCGATGCGCGCCATCAACCGACGGGTTCAACCGCATCAAGTCGTACTCCTGCCGGACGCTGCCCTTCTCGAAGACGGGGTAGATGGCGGTCAGGCGAGTCAGGAAGGTCTCAATGGGAAGCTCGCCCTTGTCAGAAAAAATGACCAGCAGAGCGCCGGCGATGGCGCGGCTTGGGTCTGGAATGGCCCGCCGTGAATTCGTATCTTCCTCGTCACGGCCGCCGACGATGGTCGCAAATCCGAGGTAGCGGGCCCAGTAGAGGAAGTTTTGATATCGGTTCAGGGAGGTGAGTTCGGTCTTGCTGGCCTGCTCGCCGATTTCGAGCTTGAGCCCGATTTGAGGCGGATCCGCAAAGCCCATTGGCATTAGCGGGTTGGCGCTCAGGAACCACGCGAGTGCGATCATGAACCCGGCCTGCCCCGTTTGGGCGGCTCGGGCCGGATCGAACAGCGTTCGGTCCAGATAGGCGCGAAAATAGCCTTCGCTGGCCTGCCCTTTCTTGCCACCGCCCCGCGCCTCGATGGTGAGCCGCAGCCTGTCGTCTGCATCTTCGACAAGGCCGAGCCTCCGGGCCTCCTGCAATGTGTTGCTGAAGAGCGTCGTGGATGGCTCGCCGTCTTCATCGGCGCCGCGGCCTGCGAGGGACGGCGGCGTCGCCCAAGCCTCGAGACGGTCTTTCAGTTCACCGTTCTCGGCGTCGAACAACGCCGCGTAGATCGCGTACAGGCGGCTTGGAACCGCTTGCGCCGTGGTGACAATGCTCATTGAGCCACTCTGGCATGGAACTCTTCGAGCGTTAGCTTCCGGCCTCCGAAAACATCGCGAAGGGGTCGGCCATCAGGCGCCGCCTGCTCCACGGGAGCGAGGAAGATCCGGGGCGTTTCGGGACGAACTGCAAGGTTTTGCTCTTCTAGACGCTGGTCACGGCCGACCATGACGAGCTCTGGCCCCCTGGGCAGTCGGGACAGCGCCAGCGAAGAAACCTTGCTGACGAAGAAGGGAATCTTTTCCGCAAACTGAAGCACGCCGGGCATGTCAAAGGGCTGATCGCCCAGGATTACCAATTTGGCGAGATCGGCCTGCTGCAGCCGCTGCAGAGTCTCAGACAGGCGGCGAGACGCGGCGCGAGGGAGTTTACCGACGTCGTATGTCACGAGCAGGCGCCGGTTGAGGTCGAACAGGCGGGCAAGGGTGGGATGCAGGGGCTCCACCCAAGGCCCCCGAGGTTCACCGACCGGAATCGTTGGCCGCCGGCTTGAGGGATCGGCGCGGCAGCGGCTACACCGGCTGCAGGCCCGGCCGAGGCGGTCGGCGCCATAAAGCTCCTCAAGGATTTCGGCTGGGCAGCGTCGGTCCTCGAGGAAGCCGCGCATCAGATCGAGATTCCGTCGACTAGAGAGCCATCCCTCCCGCCGAACGGGCTCGACGCGTTGCCGCCAGGTCGCTTGATCAAGGTGATGGTCGTCGATGATTTCGACCCTGAGCCAGTCGCCCTCCTGCTCGATGCGCGGGTACGGCGTTCCCAGGAGGCGGACCAGACCGGCGCGGGCCATGAGCGCCACCGTCCGCAAATTCCAATCTGTGTTGGTCTCTCCGAACATGTCGATGTCGCGCTCATCCGCGCCGGGCCGTCCATCAATGCGCACGGCGAAGCCGCCATCGGGCAAGATTAGTTTGCGCGCGAACATCGTCGTCCACCGGCGGAGGCCACGGTCTATGCCGATCACCTGCTGCGCGTTGATCCTCTTCGCCGTGGCGAGATCCTTCTTGGTCGGCGCGATCAAGGAGAGCGACGATCTGCCGTCGCGACCGCCACGTCCGACCTCTTGATAGAAGCGGTCGAGAGTCTCAGGGATACAAGCATGCAGGATGGTGCGTGCATGGAGATAGTCGATCCCAAGCCCGAAGGCTGAGGTCCCGACCACGACATCGAGAAGCCCATCGCGCCATTGCTTCACGATTTCCTCGCGCTCGGCCCGCGTCGTCTTACCGTGTAGCATGCGAAGTCGTCTAAAGCCGGCCGTCATCAAGCGTCCGTGCCACGCAATGGCTTCGGCGACCTCGGTGACATATAGAACTGCCGGTCGCGGCGCGTGGTGCAACGCCTCGAGCACCTGTTCAATGCGCTGCTGCTCGGGCGCGACCGGTGCAATCCAGTAGTCGGGTTCCGGCCGAAGCTGGACCGCTGCGATGCTCTCAAACTCGCCGTCCGTGCCAAAGAGGGCGCGCAAGGTTTCGAGCGAAGTGTCGGTCAGGGTGGCCGACAGGAGCAACGTGCGCATCCGTTGCTTCGGAGGCGCAGCGGCGATGAGTTCACGTCGCAGACCGCTCAGTTCCTGGAACTCGGTTCGAAAGCCCGTGCCCCATTGATCAACCAGGTGGGCCTCGTCCACCACGAGCGCGCGCAGGTGACCGGCTTCCGCAGCTTGCCGGAGCGCGTCACGCAGGCGCCCGCAAGCGGCTTCCGGCGACGCGAAGCAGAGGCCTTGAGACCCATCCGCGATGCGCTTCGCGATGATACCGTTCTCGACGTCGCTGCCGCCCTGGAACGCCAGCGGCCTGGAAAGCCCGCAGACCTTGACCGCTTCCGCCTCGTGGTTCACGGCCAAGGCGACGGTCGGGACGATAACCAGCGTGACGCCACGTCCTTCGGCATGGCCGGCGCCGACAAATCCGACGCTTTGGGCGAGTTGAAAGATCATGCTTTTGCCCTCGCCCGTCGGCAGGGCGACAACGAGCGTTCCGCCGGCGGGCGTGGAGAGTGCGGCGCGCACCGCCGCCCTTTGGCCGCGACTGCGATAAGATGTGCGCCCGACCGAGGCGAGGAACGGATCGCCTTCGCTGTTCTTGGTGTTGAATTCGCGGCGAACGGCCTCGGAAGCCGTGAAGGCATCGACACCTTGCTCGTCAGACGGCGGGAGCCAACCTGGCCGCCATGGCAAGGCGGTCACGTGGCGGCCGCCAACCGCCCACGTCGCGCGCATGCTCAGCCGGTCCCACCACTCGAAGTCGGCCAATCGCTTGTGTGCGACGAGGATTGTTGGTGAAACCGCGTAGCTACGCCTGGCGTGCTCAAACCGCAGCGCCTGACGGAGGAGAACCGCAATATCGACCGCGCTGGCGCGCTGCGGCGTCTCCGTGAGGGCGACACGCACGCGCTCGACCGAAGGCGGAAGCGCAGACCACGCAGACCCGTCCTCGATCCCGCCGAGCAGCGATGTCAGGGCTGCAAAGGCGTCATGGCCGTCGAGTTCAGCCATCGATCCGACGCTCCGGCGGACGCTGAGCAACGACAAAGCAGCCGATGGCGTCCAGACGTATGGCCGGCTCACGGATACTCGGCAAAATTTGTCGGATAAGCTCGATCTCGGCGCGGGCCAAAGCGTCGCCGGCCGACTGGCGTCGTTCGAGGCGGTCGCTTCGGCGCCTGATATCCGACTCGGCCAACGCCGCCCCCGCCGCGACTTGGTCGGCAAACTCGGGTTGCGCTGCAAGTTCCGCGCGCGCGCGATCGCGTACGGAACGGCAGATCTGCTGGAAGGCGGACGGGTTTATGATGCCCGCGAGAATCTGCGGGCGACTCCCCAAATTGATATCGGGTGGGTAGGCGCCTTCGCTCTTGTTCCTGTAGGGCCGTTCCAGGATGGCGATCAGGCTGGTGTCGCGAACCACCTCCCCGTTCAAGTCGATATGCAGGATGTGGGCCCGGGGCGCGAAATAGCGCTGCGCGCGACGCGACGCGGCAAGCTCGGCAGGGGTCGGGGCGACCAGGTCAGCGAGATCCAGACGCGGTTCGGTGATGAAGCACAGCTTGAAGCCGATCCAGAGTTCGCCTTCCCAATCTGGGGCGGAGCGGTAGGTGATGAAGGCCGTGCCGCGATCGTCCCAGCGCGTGAAGCGCTCCGCGACGTCGATCAAGGGTGCGCCCGGGCGCAGCAAGACGACTTCGGGCTGACGTGTCGCGGTACGCCGCTTCCAAGTCAGGGCTCGGCCACCATCAATCCCCAACTCGGATTGCCAAGGCAGCCGAGGGATCAGCGTCTCCGGTACGACGCTGAGCTTGAATGGATCTTCCTCCGGCCAGGCGTATGGACGCTTCTTCAGCAGCAGCGTGTTGACCAGCCACCGATCGACGCCCCGTTCGAGCGCGTCTTCGTCCTCCTCAGCGTCTTCAAGGCCCTGGATGAACGCCTCAACCGGATCCTCCGCAATCGCGATCCGATCGAGTGCATATTGCTCGTCCTGCGATTTCCGCTCGTCCTCAATGCGCGCGCGAATGATGGCGATAAGGTCGGCCAGTCCCTCGGGGCCGGTCTGGAGGAGGGCGCGGAACGCTTGCGCCTCGAAGTCCGACAAGAGGAATTGGACGTCGCTGATGGATCGATTGAAGATCATGAACCCGTTGGCGAGGAGCTCGAACCACGCCGCCCAGGGGCTCGTGGCATCATCATCGGAAGGCAGAAGGATCCGATGACGGATGACCGCCTGACGTCTACCGAACCTGTCCAAACGCCCAATGCGCTGCTCAAGCCTTGCGGCGGAAACAGGAAGATCAAGATGGACGATCGCATCGGCCACGCTCAGATTTAGCCCCTCCTCGCCAGATCGGTCGGTGACAAGAATGCTGCTTTTGCGTGGCTCTTTGAACGCATCGAGTATCTTCGCGCTCTCAGCGATCTCGCCTTCGGTGAGCAAGTACGCCGGGGGCATCTCGTCCCGCTCCTCAACTCGATCGCGAAAAAGCGACGCCAAGTGGCTGGTGGAGGTGAAGACGACGATCTTCGGGTGCTGCGTGTCCATTCTGATCGTCTTAATGAGGCGGCTGGTGCTTTCGACCATGGTCTCGACACGGATTTCATCGTCCTCGTCCGGCTTTAGCGACCGAAGCGCGTCGAGAATCTCTGTCTCACCGGAAAAGCTCTCGCCCGCAGCGTCCAGCCATTCATTCAGGGCGTGACCGCCAAGACCCGTCGCGCCGAGCAGGCCGGCGTATCGGCTCGTGGCTTGCGTCAAGGCGACTTCGTCACCCGCAGCGGCCTCAAAAGCGGCGAACCGCCAGTCTTCTAGGGTAGTGAGCAGCGGCCGAAGTTCGTCATCATCCGGCGATTCCGTTCGAACATGCGCGAGCTTGGGTTCACCTTCCACGGCAGGGCCGCGCGGCATGAATTCCCAGCCTTTGGCGTCAGCTCGGCGTGAGCGGATCAAGCGCTGATGGATGCGATAGCTATCGGCGACGTGATCCTTGAGCGCCGCGCAAAGGCCGGCGACCTCCTGTGGAATCTCGCGCGTGGCCGCGACCAAGCGGGGAGCGAGACTCTGCACGATCTGGTCGTCGGGAAACAGGCGCTGAAGTTCAGCGCCTCGCTGCCGGAGCACCAATCCAGGCGCTTCGTGATCAAGGCCGAGAAGCAGTCGCCCTAGGTCGCGTCGCTGTTCCAGCTTGGCGCGAAATGCGGCGACGTTGCCTAGTGGATGTGTCACCGGGTCCAAGAGATTCAACAGGGCCAGGAATCGCGCCTCTTCGCCAAGCGGCGGCGTCGCGGACAGGAGCAGGAGAACCGGCGTGTCGCTCGCGAGCGACCGCAGTCGCTCCGCCGAGCGGAGCAGGGGACCGGTGTCCACCGCCACGAGGTGGTGGGCTTCGTCCACCACTAGAATGTCTGGCGCCTGCGTCGTCCTGCAGAGAGATTCATGTGAGCAACACTCAAAGGCGTCGCCGAATTGATCAAGGCGAAGCTTGTCGAGCAACTCCTGCCGCCACTGATCGAGCAGGTGGGCTGGGGTCGAGATCAACACCTTGGCGTTCGAATTGTCGATCAGGTGCTGGCGAATGATCAGTCCGGCTTCAATGGTCTTCCCCAGACCAACCTCGTCGGCGAGCAGGTAGCGCTGGATCGGATCCGTCAGCACCCGCCGCACAGCGGCGATCTGATGCGGCACGAACTCGACGCCAGCGGAGAGCAGGGATGTCAGGCCCTGGGCCGCGGCGCGCAGCGATAGCAGCGGCATGACCGCTGACTGCCGACGGTCGTGCAAGAACTGACTTTCGGCGCCACCGGCGGCGAGGATCTCGGCCGGATCTTCAGGTGCGTTCCAGAGCCGAACAAATAGGTCGAGTTCGCTAACGTCCTGCTGTTGGCTATTAGGAAGGCGGATTTCGTAATCGATAAGGCCGTTGGCCTTGGTCAGGTAATTTGTGACCCGACCGACTTTGAAACGCTCACCATCACGGAAATAGACGCGGGTTTGAGGACTTAGATAGGCGCGCGTGAGATCGTCGAGCGGCAGTTCTGTCGTCTCGCTTCGAAGGATGGAATGAAAGGCCGAGACCGTGCAACGGCTCCCGGCAACCGCCTCCAGCTTTCCGACGCCCATTCGACCGGGCAATTCAACCAACATGCCCCGGAAAAGCACAACGTTCCCCCAGCGACCGACTCCTCGGTCGCTTCTCCCCTAAGTTGAGCCTATCGAATAATGCCGTGCTGCCAAGCTCCCCCGACCTACACGCCGAAGCTGCGACTGCGCGGCAATTCCGGCGCTCCCCACTCAGTGCTTGGGCTGGGGCGGCAACATTGAGCTGACGGTCTCTGACCATAGCGCCAAAATCTCGGCCTGTTCGACGTCGGTTTCCCCCACCGTGTCGGCGAAGACCTGCAGCAGCCGGGCGAATTCATCCGTTGTGGTGACACCAGACGCGTGCAGGACGCTGGCCACCACCGCGACCATCTTGCCGTGCGCGCAAACGAGGGCCCGATCCATTGGCCCTAACCCGCAGCACGGTTAGACGCGGCGACGTCGGCCGCTACGCAGCGGTTGCGGCTTGTCCGCGTCGGGTTCCGGTTCTGCGAGGAGCGCAGCGATCGGCACGTCGAGCGCCTCGGCCAAGCGGTCGAGCAGATCGACGGAGGTGTTGCCCTGTTCCCGCTCAAGTTCGCTCACCCAGGCTCGATCGACCCCAGCATCAGCCGCTAGTCGCTCCTGAGAGAGCGACTTGGCGGTGCGTAACGCCCGCAGATTCCAAGCCAGAAGAGCCCGCCCGTTCATAGAAGAACGGGGACGCTTCTGTCGCCGATGAAACCACGGTCTCTAGACTACATATTACGACCGCCGCGCTTCTACTCAAGCCCTGCCCATCGACGCCCTCAGACAGAAGACATGGAGCTTCCGGTGACCTACCGGCTGCGCTGGCGCTCTCGCGAGCGGTGGGATTCCTGCTGCGCCTGGGACCGGGCGACATCGACTGGACGAACCCGAGCCCCCTGCTCCAGCCATGACGCCAGGCGCTCCCGCGCGGCCGTGAGAATCCGGTCCTGCGCCGGCCGGTCGCCGACCCGCGCCCGAACCACGGTCTCGACGATGCGCATATTGGTGCGCCCCGCCGCGGCGCTATCGCGAACCTCGCGGTCCCCCCGCTCGGGTCGCTCGTCGGCCGTGCGGGCGGCCTTCCGCGCCAGAGCCGCCTGCCTTCTTTCAAGCTCCTGGCGGTCCCGTTCGGTCGGCTGGTAGCCCCGCACCTCCATTCCAAGGGCGGTCGCCGTGAGCCAGGCCTCGCGCCGGAAGTCCGCCTCCCCATGCACGACGACGACGGTCCAACCGCGATGGTGTGCGACCGCGGCCATATCGCGGATCGCGTTGGGGTCGGATCGGGGCGTCACCAGTCGGGCGCCCAGGTCACGGAAGGCGGCAGTCTGGATGCGGGCGTCGGCATAGAAGCCAAGCCCCGGGCCGCCCCGGTCGTCGAGATAGTACCGCCGCAACAAGGGGGCCGGCACATCGCCCTTGCTCGTCGAGCGGCCACGGCCCTCGCTGTCGATCTGGTTGCGATCAATGTCACCGGGCATGGTCGACCTCCTGTCGTATCGCGGACGCGTCGATGAAGCGCTCCATCCAGCCTTCGACCTCGGCGTCGGTTGCGCCTTCCGGCGGCAGGGGCTCGAACCCCGCCGCCTCCAGCGCAGGTGCGACAAGGTCCAGGCTGAGGTCGTCGTGGCGCGGTGCGCCCGCCGCGATTGGCGGCAGGGCCGAGATCGAGGCCCCGGTCGCGATCGCCGGATGGGCGGCGACGGTCGGCGGAGAGGCGACGCGGCCCATGAACGCCTTCTCGCGCCAGTATTGGATCTTGCGGCCACGCACCGGCGGCATGCCGGCGCGCAGCAGGATGAGCTGGCCCGGGTCCATCTGGATCAGTTCCTGCGGCATCATCAGCGCCCGGCGCTGGTCGGACTCCGTGGTGCTGCGCTTGCCGCCCGACAGCAGCGTTGGCCGGCTGTGGGAGCGACTAGAGTAGGTCCAGAAGCCCAGGCGTTCGGAGAGATCCTGGGCGACCTTCAGCTCCTTGGGCGCAAAGGCGATCTCCAGGCCGCAGTTGGCCATGATCTCCTCGGCCAGGTCCGGACCGTATTCGGCTCGCAGCTGGGCGGGGCTCTGGAGAACCGGAAGCAGCCGCAGGCCGTAGCCAGCGACATAGGAAAAGCCGTGGGCAATGACGGCCGCGTGCCCAAGGCGCGCGAACTCGTCCATCACCATGAGCACCTGGACCGCATGCCGATCGGCGATCGGCCGCTCCCGGGTGTTCAAGTCCACGAGCTGCTGCAGCAGGAGATTGTAGAGCGGAGCCACGCGGGCCAGGTTGTCCGGCGAGACGCCGAGATAGAGCGACATCCGGCGCTCACGAAGGTCGCGCAGGTCGAAGTCGCTGGCGTCGGTGGCCGCGCAGACGCGCGGGTTCAGCCAGAGATTCATCCGCGCGGTGATCGTCTGTTTGATCGAGGCGAAGGTGTTCTCCGAGGCGGAGCAGAAGTCGGAGATGGCGCTGACGCAGCCGTAGGAGAGCGGCCGGCCGGCCGCCGCCCGCGCCCTGACCGCTTCAGGCAGGCGGGTGCGGGGCTCGCCGTGGGTCAACTCGCGATAGATGGCGCCCAGGCTGAAGGGCAGCTCCGGCGTCTCGGCGACGTAGGCGCCGACGCCAATCAGCCCAGTCCGCGCCGCCTCGGCCCAGAAGGGGTCGCCATGTTGCGGCGGCGGAAACAGCATGACCGCGAGCTTCTGTAGCTCGTCGAGCACGGCGACAGCGTCGGTGCGATCGATATGGCCGAGCGGATTGAACCGCGCCGTCCGCCCCTCGGGATCGAGCGGGTCGAACAGCACCACGTCCTGGCCGTGGGCGGCGCGGAAGCCGGCACTTGCCTCCCAGTTCTCACGCTTGACGTCGAGAACGACCACGGAGTCCGGCCAGGTCAGGAGGTTCGGGATCACCACACCGACGCCCTTGCCGCTGCGGGTTGGCGCATGGAGCATGACGTGCTCCGAACCTCCGAAGACCAGCAGCCGGCCACCCTTCCGTCCAAGGACGATCCCCTGGCGCGACCGCAAGCCGGCGCCGACAAGTTCCGCCTCGCTGGCCCAGCGGGCGGCGCCGTGCAGCGGCGGGCGCAGGTTGCGGATGACGCCGACGGTGACGAGGCCGGCGCCGCCGAAGGCCGACAGCAACCCGACGCCGAGCCATCTGCGCACCTGCGGGTCGTCGCGGAAGTACCAGAGCCAGGCTGGGACCTGGGCGGGGTCGATGTCGGCCGACAGGCGCTTGAGGCCCGCCAGGGCGATGACGATGGCGAGCCCGCCCAGCAGGCCGACGCCGGCCATCGCCAGCGTGCCGACATAGGCGGCCCTAAGCGGCCAGGGCGCGCTTGCGAAGCGGGTCATACCAGACCTCCGTCATGCGGAAGCGGCCATCGACGCGGCGCAGCTGCACCACGACGTCGACCAGCATGTGAAGAAGCGAGCGGATGTCGTCGCGCGCCAGGTCCCGGCCGCCTTCGGACTCTTTCACAAGCAAGGTCAATTGCTCGAAGGCCAGGGTGGCGCTGTCGGCGTGGATGGTGGTGATCGAGCCGGGATGGCCGGTGTTGACGTTGCGCAGATAGAAGAAGGCCGTCCCGTCGCGTAGTTCCTGCAGCAGGATGCGGTCAGGCCGCATGCGGAGCGCACTTTCCAGGAGCTGCTTGGCGCCCACCTTGGCGAGACCCTGGCCGTCCTTAGCGTAGAGCATGTGGACGGCGTTGCGGTGCGGGACGGTCAGCTCGCGAGCGTCCTCGATGGTCAGCAACCGCTCGCCGTCGGGGATCAGCCGCACCAGCCCCTTGGCGAAGGTGGTCTTACCCGAGCCGGTCGCGCCGGAGATCAGCACGTTGCGACGGCTCTGCACGGCGAGCCGGAAGAAGGCCGGCCAGTCGCCGGCGTCCCGCAACGCCAGGAGTCGAGTCTCGTCTCCCGAGAGGTCGTTGGTCGCCAGGGCTACGTCGTCGAAGAGGCCGCCCCGGGCTAAGGCGTCGAGGTCGAAGGTCGCTTCGGACGGTTTGCGCAGGGTCAGCGACAACCGCTCGGCGGCCGGCGGGATGACGATCTGGCAGCGCTCGCCGCCCGGCAGCACGGTCGAGCAGATCGGCGTCTCCGGAGTGACGTCCTGGGCGGTGAAGGCGGCGGCGGCCTTGGCCAAGGTGGAGAGCCAGGTCTCGGTCAGATCCGGCGCGGCGCGCCATTCCCAACCGCCTTCGTGTTCGATCCCCAGCTCGCCCGGCCGGTTGACCACAACCTCGGTCACGCCAGCCGGCTCCAGGCAGGCCTGGAGGGGCTTCAGATAGTGCTCGAGGACGGCGGTATCATGGGCCATCGCTCACCGCGCCTTCAGTCCGTAGACGCCAGAGAAGTCGAAGTCCTGTGCCACGAAGATCGACACCTCGGACCCCTGCGCCTTGCGCAGGCTTGGCGGGATGTTGATCGAGTTCTGCACCGCGATCCCGGCGGCGTCCGACGGCAGGCGGGTGACATTGGCGCCATTGTTCGGCCCCGCGACGGCGTAGGCCGCATCATCGACGATGCTGAGCAGCAGCGCGCCGCCGAAACGGTCCCAGAAGTGGGTGTCGATCTCGCCGTCGAAGCCGGCGCGCCCGACCGGGTCGGCGGCGGGCGAACCCAGGGCGATGGCGACGCCGGCCGGAGTAACCGCCCGGGTCCAGAGCACGAACAATCGGCGCTGTCCCTGGCGCAGGCTCGAGCGATACTCGCCCAAGACCTTTGTGCCCTTCTCCATCAGAACGACGGCGCCGTTGTCTGAAAGGACGTCGCGAGGGATCAGGCAGCTGACGTAGCCCGGCGTGGTGGTGTCCATCGCCGTCTGCAGGATGCAGGGAATAT
>Ga0265338_10009095_pt1 | contig 11939 bp, 9 predicted proteins | sample 42126metaG_FD_193579 | JGI IMG/M metagenome (GOLD analysis project Ga0265338, IMG submission 193579) | Rhizosphere microbial communities from Carex aquatilis grown in University of Washington, Seatle, WA, United States - 4-21-26 metaG | ecosystem: Host-associated > Plants > Roots > Rhizosphere >... | reverse complement strand
AAGAGCGCCACGCCAAGCAGGTGCGGACTTTGCGCGCCAATAAGATTTTCCCCAAACTGGCCATCGTGCAGGTAAAAGACGACCCGGTAATTAATACCTATGTCCGGCTAAAAAAACAGTATGGCTCGGACATCGGTATAGAGGTTGAGGTGCACATGCCCGAACAAAGTGAGGTACCGGAATTACTTAACAAGTTAAGTAATGACGCGGGCGTGCACGGCATTATTGTACAGTTGCCCCTGGAAGATACCTCAGAAACCGATAAAATTGTTAACCTCGTCGCACCTCAAAAAGACGTCGACGCCCTCGGCAACAAGTCTAAATTCGAACCCGCTACCCCTATGGCAATTCTTTGGTTACTGGCTGGCTACGGCGTGGAACTAGCCGGCAAGCACATTTTACTTATTGGCCGCGGCAAGCTGGTCGGCGCGCCGCTGGAAAAAATCCTCAAATCCTCCGGCCACTATGTCGAAGTTATCGACCGCGAAATCAAAAATCTGGCAGAATACACCAAAGAAGCCGACGTTATTATTACGGCCACCGGCAGCCCGGCGGTGCTTTATCCCGACATGATAAAAACCGGCGCGGTGGTGGTGGATGCCGGCGTGGCCAGCGAGGAGGGCAAGACCGTCGGGGATTTAGCCCCGGAAGTCTACCAGCGCCAAGATCTCACTATTACTCCCGAAAAAGGCGGCGTCGGCCCGCTAACCGTCTGCGCTCTTTTCGAAAACGTTATAAGAGCGGCACAAAATGCACAAAGCTAAAATCGGCGTGTTTGACAGCGGCGTTGGCGGCCTGCACGTTGTTAGAGCCATCCAAAAAGAGCTACCCGGGCTAGAAATAATCCTTAAAGAAGACAAGGCGCACTTACCTTATGGCAATCGGACAGTTGAGGAGATTCACGGTTTCGTAAAGCCGATTTTCCAGGAGTTTATTGATGAGGGCTGCCAAGCCATTGTAGTGGCTTGCAACACCGTAACCACTAATTTGATTACCCAGCTACGCGAGGAATTCCCCGTGCCAATGATCGGCATGGAACCAGCCGTCAAACCAGCAGCCGAGGCCAGTAAAACAGGGGTAATTGCCGTTTGCGCTACACCCCGAACGCTATCAAGCGAGCGCTACCATTGGCTAAAGGAGCGGTACGCTAAAGGCATAAAAGTTTTAGAGCCGGACTGCAGCGATTGGGCGTTGATGGTTGAAGACAACAATGTGGATCGCGAAAAAATCGCAAAAATTATCAACGAGGTTTGCGGCGCGGGTGCCGACGTCATAGTCCTTGGCTGCACGCACTACCACTGGATAGAAAGCCTAATTAAGGAGCTGGCTGCCGGCCGCGCTACGGTGCTCCAACCCGAGGTCCCGGTTATCGTCCAACTTAAGAAAGTTCTCGCACAGCTGCCTTAAACTGGTTGCCTCGCTCTTTATAATCCTTAAACAAGCCAAAGCTTGGATAACCGGTTGAGAGCAGCACGACATCCCCGGGCTGAGCGGCTTTTCGGGTGGCAGCCACAATTTCCGGCATCGTTCTGAGCCCCGGAATTATATTCGTGAACCCCCGTGATTTAAGCAGGTCGGCAATTTTCTCGGCTGTAATCCCAATAGCTATAACCTGGCGGACATTACTTTTCACAACTTCATCCGCCAACGGCTCAAAAGCCAGGCCTTTGTCTGATCCTCCCAAGATAACCACCTTCGGTCCATCAAAAGCCTTAAGTGCCACTACCGCCGCTTCCGGCGTAGTAGCAAAAGAATCGTCGTAGTATTTTATGCCCTCTAGCTCGCGTACGAGCTCCAAGCGATGTTCTAAACCGCTAAAGCTAGATAATACTGCTGCGGCTTTGTCAACGCTTCCTACGGCCTCAAATACGGCCGTAAGCGCCGCACAGATGTTTTGCAGATTGTGTTCCCCCAGTAATTTGACCTCTTTTTTGTTGATTACCTCTGTTTGGCCAATAGCTATCATACCGTCCTCTCTTACAAATGCACCGGGTGCCTCGTAATAAGGGATTTTTTTACCCGGCGAATAGTCTGCTATCTTCTTGGAATATTCATTTTTGGCAAAATAAACAGCGATATCATCGGATTTTTGATGTCTAAACATGCCGGTCTTGGCCTCGACATACTCGTCCATATTGGGGTGATAATCCAGATGCTCCTTGGTAACCATCAGGCAAACCGCAATATGTGGGCTGTAGGGGAAGTCTTGCAGCTGAAAATTAGACAGCTCCAGCACCACCCAATCATCCGGGCTAACTTCTCTCACAAAGTCCAAAAATCCACGACCAATGTTACCGCCCAGGTAGACTTTTTTACCCTGGGCTTCCAGCAGTTTGGCAACCAGGGTAGAGGTAGTGCCTTTGCCCTTACTGCCCGTTACACCGATGAGGTTGCGAGTTTTGACCGTCTCAAAGAAGATATGGCGCTCAGTGGTAGCTTTGCCCCAGACCCCCGGGTCGTCGCCAAAATGTTCCTTAAGATTTTTGTAAGCCGTTGGCGAGTAAATGATTTTATCACAAGCCTCAAGGCCATTAAGATAGCTGAGATCCTTAACGTTCCCAGTTAGGCCGGGAGTTCTGGCTTGGCTGATAAACTGAATCTTGACCTTGTCGCTTTCAGGCGGAAAATCGCCGCGGGGCTCTTCGTTAACAATCAAATAATCGTGCTCAGGTCCAAAGTAATGATAGGCGCTCTGGCCCTCTACCCCCCAGCCGACAATACCGATTTTCATAACTACATTCTACCTGACTCTCACGCTTAAGGGTCAGCCCAGGTGGGTTTTGACTAAGTCGGCAACTTGGCGCGGTGTCATATCTGCCTTGACAATAAACGCCGCGATGCCCAGGTCTTTAAGGTGTTCGGGTGCTTCTTGCTCGCCAACGTTGGTAAGGATAATCACTTTAACATTCTTGCCCCAGTCGGTTTTGCGCATTTTGGCCAGCATTTCGTCACCGTTCATTTCGGGCATCATCAGGTCCAGCAGCACCATGTCGGGCTTCATTTGCTCGCAAAGCGCCAAGCCCAGCTTGCCGTTCTCGGCAATCTCTACTTTGTACCCTTCTGCCTCAAACTTGAGGCGGTACATCTGGGCTATTGCCAGGTCGTCTTCAACAATCGCAACTTTAGCCATATTCATCTTAGATATTACACCCTTAAAAAACTGGAGTCTAGGCGCAGATCTTGCTATGCTCTTAGTGAACAAACTAAAATAACAAACATATGAATATACAACTTACGTCCGGGACCGGTAAGGCCCATACAAAATTAGCAGCTTTTGACGCAGCACTGCATGAGGCGGGTATATCCAATTACAATCTCATCAGACTAAGCTCCATCATTCCGCCAGGGGCAACGATCAAGGTAGCTAGGCCTGTAGGGGAACGACCCGGGAAATGGGGTGACAGGCTATATGTTGTTACAGCGGACATGAGGGTCGATACGCCCAACATGGAAGCGTGGGCCGGCATTGGTTGGGTGCAAGATGAAAAAACTGGCAAAGGACTATTTGTAGAACATGAAGGTACGAATGAGCAATCAGTCCGCCGCGATATAAAAGCCAGCTTGGAAGCACTACAAGGGATTAGAGGCGTTGATTTTGGTGATACGCACATGGAGATAATTGGTCGCACCTGTACGCACGACCCAGTCTGCGCTCTAGTCGTGGCGGTGTTTCAAGCCGCTGATTGGGAGCCTAAACCGGATCTTGAAGACATCTAAATAAAAAAATGGATAGCTATGAGGGCGTACCAGCCGGAGCAGGACTTGCTAATCCTGAGGTTGGCGTAGAGCGGGAGACTGCACAAGAGACGACCGCAACCCCCAGATCGCCCAGCGATAAGCATGCCTCGAAACTTCATGGAAGGCTTCAAAAGACAAAAAGAGCGGTGCAGGGCACCGTGGTTGCGGCAGAGCTGTTCCCCCTGTCTAACGAGGGCTTTCGCTATGGTTCTGCTGCTTACGCGCTGACCGAAACCCACAACCCAGCCGTAGGCGCGGCGGTTCTTGGCGCTACAACCCTACTGATAGAAGGGGCGGGAGCGCTTGCGGCCTCCGAACTTCTAGCTAATAAGGGCGCTAACAGAGTGCTTGAGTGGGTACATAAAAAAGCCGATAAGAAGCTGCACGGAGCCATAAAAATACCAGCGGCTGGTGAAGTTGCGATAGCCATGACGCTGGGTACGCCAGCTCTGCTAACTGCAAAAAATGCCGCAGACCCAACCAGGACAGTGGAACAAAATAGACGCCACGGTTTGTTTACTGCCAGCTGGATGGCCGGCATTTTTGCCGGTGAAGGTGAACTATTGGGTAAAGCAGCTTATAACTATCACGACCCCAAGCTCTGGGCAGCCAACATCGTTGCCGCCGGTGGACTAGCCTCGCTTATCGTCTGGTCAAAGGCTCAACTCAATCGAGGTTTAAACACACCAGAGCAGGGTACCGGAGATGGCCGAGAATCCTCGGTGAGCGATTTTGCGGTTATCGAAGGGCAAGCTCTCAGCCCAAAGCAAATAGCAAGATCAACCGAAATCTACGGCGCCTTCCGTAATCAAAATGACGAGGCTGTAAAGATAGGACTTTACGGTGATGACCCCGAGCGAGCTCTTAAGGATCCAAGAACGGTTCTTATAGCCCAGAGGGAGGATCATGACACCCGATATTTACCCCTATTAGTGCCGGCCCAAGACTTGGAGTGGTACAACATGGAAGTGCTAGGTAAGATTTACGGAGAACAAACACCAATATATTATTACGCGCATCCGCCGATTCCTGAGGACTCGGCCTCTCAGGCACTAATTAAAAATGCCATACAGGACAAACTGGATGACGGAGCCGTTGTTATCACGGATAAGTACGAGTCCGAAAGTCCTGATTCAGCTTTCCTTTCAGCTCTAAGAGATGAGTTGGGGGTAGGTTATGAGATGGAAAGTTTTGGCAGCGACGATCTGCCGAAAAAGGCCGATACTTTTGCCGGTCCGGTCATATTTGAAGGGGTTACAGAAGTCAACGAAGCCTCATCGCTCTACGAAGCTTACAGAAAAGGCGTAGAAAGCGGTGACTTCGAGGACGACCCCGTAAACGGAGTCTCGTTAATAGAAACCGTAGATGACAATGAGGCTGAAGAAATTTGGCAGGTGTATGAAACCCCATTTGAGAAGCTAGGCGCAGAAGACCCGATGTACGTCGGCTTTGACAAAGAAACTTTAATTGGCATTCTAAAAAACCCCGGGGTGGCAAAAATAGTCAAAAGAGTGGAAGGCGATATCGCAGCTCTTTGTTTTTTTGTGCAAGATTTTGCTGCTTGCCCATGGTTCAACGAACAATTTTACAAAGACAGGTTCCCTGAATATCACGATACTAACAACATTCTAATTTTCCCGGGGATAGTTTCTGACGAGCGAAGGAAGGGCAGCAGTTACAGCGGTCAGCTTATAGATCTGGCTACCAAGGCCTACGCAAAAAGGGGCTCAAATGTGCTCGTCACCTTTGAATGCACAGAGATAAGCACACGCTACATACCGAAAATCGTGACTCGGGCGATCAATAATAGCGGTGTAGGTTTGGTAAATGGCTTTGAGCAGCCAATTTCCACAACCACCTATTTGGCTTTCAGAAAAACTAAGTAGTTAAAGATACTATGTACTTTTTAAGAAACCGCACGGGATGATAAGACAGCTTTGAATTTCTTAAACCCTCAATGTCAAGATCTTGTTCAAAATTGATATATTCGCACCCCAGGTTTACCAGACTTTTGGCCATTTCGTGGGTTAGGTAGGCATATATACCGTCGTTTCTTTTATCAGCTTTTTGGAACGAGGATATGCCATAACCCTGGGTTGAAGTCTCGTAAGTATTAAATGCAACTAATTTTTTACCATCATAAATGCCTATGGCATAAAGTTGCGGGAAATGATGAGAATTGTCTAATAATCGCTTAACGGCCTTATATTCTATTTCTGTCTCTGCTTGTAGTTTTTTGTTTATCAGCCTCCAGTTATCAAAAGTCTCCATTATTGCCCTTTTGTTTTGTGCATTATTTAAATCAATTGTACGTACATCCAGATTTGGATACTGCAGTTTAAAATTTTCAACTAAAGAACGTTTTTTTGGCAGCTTATTGAGCTGAAGCTCAGCAAGATCTAAAGCCGAGACGATATAGTCATGATTACCTCGGTCTTCCTCTATAACAAACCTTGGTTTATCAGATATATTTTCTATGACAATCTCAGGTACTAACCGCAACGAATCTGATAACTGTAAAAGTACAGCAAGCGATTCATCCAGTTTGTTTTTCCCCAAAATCGAATAAGTTGGCTTCCCGGTAATATAATCAGGCATGTTTAATACCAAATTGTCACTTAAAAACGAGATTCGCGTTGAATTATTGACATTCCAGCAAAACAGGCCTGTAAAATTAAAATCTGAATAAGGCTCAAACTGCGATGTGAAATCTGTTAGTTCTTTTTGATGTTCTATACCAAGTCTTGAGAAATCCGGGAATTCGGCAATCATATATAGATCATAGTGTAGCAAACCCCCATGGTATACTTCACCTAAGGACAAGCGGAATGTTTCTAAAGTTTATATCTTATTTTCCTGCAATAGTCGGGCTATTATCGATAGGTTTTTTTGTTTTTTTAAACAATCCGAAAAGACTAAGTAACAGAATTTTTGCTATGCTCAATCTGTTTGTTTCACTTTGGCTTTTGTCACTTTTCTTTGGCGACACAACAAAAAATATCACTGTTGCGCTCTGGTCTCTCAGGTTTGCCGGACTAACCAGTGCTTTTATGTTCCTTTTTTTCTACTATTTCTCTCTGGTCTTTCCGTTTCACTCAAAAACGAGTAAACGAAGACAACTTCTATGCTCATTACCACTATTAATAATTGCCTTGACGTCGTTTACACCCCTGCAAGTTGCGACAGTGAGCATACAAGATTTTGGTGTTCAGCCCGATAAGATAGGACCTTTGTATACGGCATTAGATGTCATAGGGATTTTGTATCTTTTGGTAGGTGTATTGATACTACTTCTAAAATACAGGAAGTCCGATATGAAAGAGAAAAATCAGATAAAGTTTGTGTTATTCGGACTCTCTACCGCAATCATAGTGAATATTTTTACGGGAATAGTGCTTACATTATTAAAAATAAACACGGATATTATTCTCTTCGGTGGTTTCTCTCTGTTTATTTTTTCACTGTTTGTCGCCTATGCGATGATTCGGCATCGTTTTTTTGACATACGTTCATTGGTAATAAGAGCCGTAACCTATGCTCTGACTTTGCTGGTCGTCTCTGTAATTTTTGTTGCTCCAACCGTCGTCATAACCAGTTATTTAATAAACTCCCCTTTGTCGCTAAGAACACTCATTGTACTAACAATCATAATGCTGGCGATAGCGTCTGTGTATCAGTCCTTGAGGACTTACTTCAATAAAGTAACGAACAAGGCTTTTTTTAGGGACTACTACGAGCCACAAGAGGTTTTAGATCGCCTGAGCAATCTGCTGGTAGGCACAGTTAACACTCTAGAGATTGAGAAAAAGAGTTCCGGAATTATCACCGATGCGCTTCGGCCAACGTTTTTAAGGTATTTATTGGCTGTGGACGGAGGTAAAGCGGAGTTACAAGTGTTGCACGCGCTCTCAAAGGACCCAAAAAATATGCTCGTGCAGGACGAGCTTGAGGGTACCCACCATGCATCGCTTCGGGAGATCATGAAAAAGAACAATATTGCGTTGGCGGTTCGTCTTCGTACTAGGCACGAAGACCTAGGCTTTATACTTCTTGGCTACAAACAATCGGGCGGCATATACACGGAAAACGACGGTCAGTTCCTTGGCATCGCGGCCGACGAGATAGCTATAGGCCTACAGAATGCCTTGAGGTTTGAGGAAATCTCTAAGTTCAACATCACCCTGCAGCAGAAGGTTGATGAAGCCACCAGAGAGTTAAAGACAGTTAATTCTCGGTTGCGGGAACTGGATAAGACCAAAGATGAGTTTATTAGTATGGCCAGCCATCAGCTTAGAACTCCGCTGACCACCGTTAAAGGCTACCTGAGCATGATTTTAGAAGGTGATGTGGGCGCGGTTAAGAAAGACCAAAAAGAACTGATGCAGCACGCTTTCGACGGCGCCAACCGCATGATTTATCTAATAGCCGATCTGTTAAACGTTTCGCGTTTGCAATCCGGCAGGTTTGTTATAGATAACAAGCCGACCAATCTGGCGGAGATGGTCAGTAGCGAAATCTCCCAGCTCAACGAACAGGCGGCCAACAGGGAAGTCAAACTCACGTATCACAAGCCCGATAGCTTTCCTGTGCTCAATCTGGACGAAACCAAGATACGCCAGGTGGTAATGAACTTCTTAGACAACGCGCTGTACTACACCCCCAAAGGCGGCAGCGTGACCGCCGATCTGGTGGCTACGGATAAAGAAATTTCTTACACAGTGACTGACACAGGGGTAGGAGTACCTAAAGAGGTGCAGCACCATCTGTTTAGTAAGTTTTATAGGGCGGACAATGCTAGGAGGATGCGGCCAGATGGCACGGGGTTGGGGCTGTATATGGCCAAGAAGGTTATAGCCGCCCAGGGCGGAGCGATTATCTTTAAGAGCACCGAGGGTAAGGGGAGTGTTTTTGGCTTTAGTTTCCCCCGTAGGGCGATGGAAGTCGAAGCTGTTAAAGCAAAAGCTTGATTTTTTGGCACAAGAGATTATCTGGTAATTAGTTACCAAGCTGCAAGCGTACGTGAGCCCGCTCACGAAAGTTCCGCCCCTCCGCGCTTAGGAATTTAAAGCCCTTGTGCTTAGCTCAATAAAATAGCATAAACATATTGACATACTTTAACTATCGTGGTAGAGTATGGACATCCTCGCTTCACGGCGAAGAGGTGGAAATCTCTTACGGGGGAACAGATACGCAGCAGATAGGTATCTCCTCTGGAAGCAGTAGCGGGTGAGGTGTTGCCTTAACAATCAGTCACAAATGAAGCCTTCAAAAGCTTCATATTTTGTTGTCCATAAATAGATGGGAGTTAAATCCCAACTGTTCTTTTGGAAGCAAACTAGATAGTTATGGGATTTTAAGCGCTGAGCTATTTTGCTCGCGTTAAACCCTAAACCGACTACCAAATTTTAGAAGACCTCAGCTGGACCTGCCAATAGTTGGACAGGATACTTTGGCAATAAATTGTTATTGCTGGAGCATCCTGCCCGACGGGTGGGTACGGCGAGGTCTAGCACAGAAGGCCTCTGATGGCCTCGCCGTCAAACTTCGACCACCGAGGAGGTGGACGACAGATGTACCGCACCACCAAGGCCACCAATCCGGTGGTCCCGTCCTGCACCGACAATCCCACGGGGGGTGTCACGATGTTCTTTCCCAAGAAGTCCTTGATCGCCCTCGTGGCGATCGTCGCGTTCTTCGCAGTCGCGAACTCCGCGTTCGCGTTCTGCGGGCCGGGCTTCAGCAGCAAAGACCAAGCCGTCGCCTATTACAAGACGTCGGCCGGGGCGAAGTTCCTGCCCAGCCTCAAGACGCATCTGGTCGCCGACGGGTTCATGTCGGCCGACCAGGATGTCCTTGCGTTCTTCGAGAGCGACAAGGTCGCGAACGTGACTACCCCGAAGGGGTACACGCTCAGCAAGAACACGTCTTGCAAGGGCACGCAGTATGGGCCGTACGCCGGCCTGCTGCTGCACTCGGACAAGAACGTGCTGGCGGTCATCGTCGGCAAGACCGTGCATCCGATCGGCAAGGCCAAGGTTGTCAGCACCGAGACAACCAAGGTCAAGACCGTTCAGTCGCAGGTCAAGCAGAGCGACGGGTCGATCAAGGTCTACGCGACCACGACCTATCGCGAGACGGTTACGCTGCAGAAGAAGTCGACGGCTTGTGTTCTCTACAAACCGCTCGAAAAGGGGTATTGCCGGAATTACGTCGGCGGCCCTGTCTTCACGAAGTGCGAGACGAAAGTTGTCTCGTACACGCAGTCCAAGACGTACACCAAGGTGGTACTTGTCGAGACGACACCGCCGCCGGCAATCCCAACCCCGACGGCGCCCGTCACCATCAGCAAGTCCTGTGTCGACGCAAACGATCACCAGCTCACCGGTGGATGTCCCACGAACACGTTCAAATTCGTGGTCGCCCCCGAGGGTCTCGTTGCGTCGACCGTCACCTACAACCCGGCTCCCGGCACGACAGATGCGGCCGCCGGTAGCTGCATCATCGGCAAGAACGTCAAGGCCGACGAGCAGCCGACTACCGGCTGGACAGCGGCGCCCGGTACGGGCAGCAGTCAAACGCTGCCGTGCACCAATACCGGGGTGCGGTTCGTCTTCAAGAACATGGAAACGATCGCACCGTCGACGCCAACGCCGGCACCGACACCGCCTCCGGTCGTCGTCGTGACGCCTCCGGTGGTGATCATCGTGCCTCCGGTGGTCGTTGTTCCGCCGGTTGTCGTCGTACCTCCGGTGGTCGTTGTGCCGCCGGTTGTCGTCGTACCTCCGGTGGTCGTTGTGCCGCCGGTTGTCGTCGTACCTCCGGTGGTGCACTTCACGCAGGTGTCGTGCGTGGGATTTGAGGAGATCACTGGAGGCGGAAGCTTCCTGGTGGACTGCGCTGTCAGCGATGACAACGGAGCTCCCATCTCCCTCAACGTCCAGAGCAACGACGGCAACAGCCGGGTGAGTGGCGTCAACTGCTACTCGCAAGGTGGGACCCCTAGCTGCCACGGCAACGGGACATTCGAGTTCCGCGTGTCCGGCATCAACAGCGGCAGCTCGGTGCTCTACTCGTCGGTGACGGCAGAGGCTTCGGCCAATGGCGTTTCGGCGACGTTCAACTCCGGACTGTTCCCGGTCGACCCAATCGGGGGCGGTTTCTAGGAGAAGACAGTCGGTTCACTGGGGTCCCGCTTCGGCGGGGCCCCACGCCGGCTACCGGTAATTCCTCTTGAAAGAGAGTTTAAGAGTTACCGGTAGCCGTTCAACCCAATCTTAAAGCCCAATATCTATCTAGTTTGCATTAGTTAACTTAAATCATTAATAAAGGAGAGTTTAATATGACTCGATTTTCTAAATTGGCTGCGGCCTTAGCCGTATTGCCGGTGCTTGTCCTGGCGCCTTTAGCTTATGCTATTGGCGGTGGGCAAATAGAGCAGGGAGATATATATCGTGTTAAAGACGTTACTAGCAATAGCGCTTTTGCAGACAATATTTCTGCTGCTTGTAGCGACACTGTCGCATTCCGAGTTCGGATTCACAACGGTGGACCAGATACTATCACTAACGTAAGAGTTGCGGCTACGCTGAATGCAGCCTCCTCAACTAGCCATGGTTCGCAGGTTAGCTTGAGTGCTGACAACAACTTGCACGACATGACGGTTACTGCCAATGCCGGTGTACAAACCAGTGAGGCTTCGACCGCTAGTTTCGTAAGTGGTTCGACCCAGCTGCTCGATTACAGTACCACTCCTGGCGGCGAGTCCGTGCTTAGGAATCTGCCAGACGGTATTCTCAGCGGTGGTATTAACATAGGCAGTATTGGCCCTTTGACCACCGATACGGAAGAGGTCCAGTTTCAAGCTAAGCTTAGCTGCCCCGCGCCTCCCACTCCAGTTGTAACACCAGCTGCTACTAAACTTACCGCTCTTCCTAACACTGGTCCTGGCGACATAGTCGAACTGTTCGCTGGTGCTTCTGGTCTTGGTGCTGCCGGTCACTTCATCGTGAACCGACGCCGCCGTTAAGAGAGCGATTCCTGTGCATAAGCGGTTGATAAGATCGCCTAAATGTGATAGTCTAACAGATAGGACAACAGAGTAATCGTGACTGACCGCTCTCCTAAAACAAAAATCTGACAATTACCAAATCCCCCGCAGGGCTCTGCTATGAAGTGGAAAGCTGGCGGGGGATTTTTGGTAT